>Ga0153987_1000091_pt1 | contig 30436 bp, 45 predicted proteins | sample TSNC071MetaG_FD_102279 | JGI IMG/M metagenome (GOLD analysis project Ga0153987, IMG submission 102279) | Attine ant fungus gardens microbial communities from North Carolina, USA - TSNC071 MetaG | ecosystem: Host-associated > Fungi > Mycelium > Unclassified | place: USA: North Carolina, William B...
AATAATGGACTTTGGTTATTTAAATTTATCGTATCTGTAGCAATTTTCTTTAGTGATATCCTGGAGTTATAGTACTTGTCAGTATATCTTCTGAGGTCTCTTGGAGCTTTTAGTTGAGAAGCCTGGCTCATCAGTCTCATCCATCCATCCTTCAAGCCTGGGTCCGATAGTTCTACCAGGATCATTGTTGCGTGTTGATGCATGTTCTTAGACTTCTATTCTTAAATTTACAGAAATCACAAGTGTTATATAAAATAGCGTCTCACACTCTCCCCTTTCCTTTTTGAAGGCATTTTCATATCCGTACCAGGTAGCAAACCAGGAGGGAGCTTGTCTTCATCTTCAAATTTCCCTAGTAGTTCCAAAGCTGCAACATAGCCTTTTCTTTGGATCTCCTCAAATTTGCCGAATGAAAGAGTTCCATACTACTCTGTGATCAGTAAAGCACTTGCACACCAAGTTCGTCACTGACCTCCTGAATCGGCATTTGGATGTACAGACATCCTTTCGCGACCTTGGCATCTTCAAGTGTATTAACGCTCGAGACACTAAGCCAATCAGAAACTGAAGATATTGAAAAGAGACAGACCCACTAGGCAAGGCGACTTTGTATTTCTGTAATCGCTGGTACATGCCTGGCAGTAGAAAATGGGTTCCATCTGTTGATCAATAACCACCATCCGGAGATAGTGTCACCAAAGTTTCGGGGAGAATTGTCGTCAATCTAATATTAGATGCCGCAAAATGAGGTGGTGAACTGAAATCCAGTCGAAAACTAGTCTTTACCGATCCAACGTCGCACGCGAACACTGTGTTAGCCCCCATTGAAAACATTGCTTGAACCTGTGGACGGTCGATAACAATTCAACATAGTTCTTTTCCAAACCTACGGGTAAGTTGTCAACTACAGACATAGTGAGCTGCACCGCCGCAAACCATCTGCGTGTCAAGTACTTACTATAGCCACCGTCAACGAGAAGTTGACCGTTATCACATAAGGGTGGGAGTAAGCCTACAAGAGTCATTGAAGCTCCTGCCATGGTTTAAGTAGAAAGTAACACTAAAAGAAGATGGCTCACGGATAAATCGCCATGCATAGCCTGTTTCGTGTATCTCCATTCGAGACGTTATGATATTTGTGGTGTTGCAAAAATATGGGAGCCACATATCCTCTATATGAAGATCATAGAATGCCTGTCGGGATCTTGAGTGCTGCTCAAGCTATCTCTGACTGAAAAAACCTTGTATAGCGAACGATTGAACTCATGTCCCTAATAAAGCTTAGTAAGACATGTATAATTTGAGCCATCAGCCGCTTACTGTAGTGTACGCAACGATTGGATATGTGACATCTGACAAGATTCGCCAGACGTTGCCCATTCGGCCTGCAAACTGTTTGGCTCTTGCCGTGCTGGTGATTAGATCGCCTTCCCTTGCATAGAGTCCGCCAATAAATCCTCCGATACTCGTACCTGAATCCTCATTAGTAACATAAGCCACTTTTATGACACAATCCAACCTCCAATTTGGTCAATCGGAATGCCATTTTCTTCAAGGGCTCGAATGAGTCCCTGAGAACCTAATTAGATAGATTTTCAAGAAACGTTGCATAAATGCTCACTAAATGTGCGATGCCTCTTGCGCCACCGCCGCCCAATACTAGACCAATGGATTTTCCACAAATCCTTCGAGCCAACCTCGCAAAATCATTCATATGGGGAAGCCGTTGAGGTCGGACCGCGGTTGCTGTACCGGTGTATCTCTGAATTCCATTCTGGACCCTCTCTTTCAAGTTTTTGAGCGCTACAACTGCATCAGGATCTTTTGGCACGGATGATTTTTGGATCGGGGCAACAACATCCTGTGCAGATAGGGTCAGATATTCTTAGATGCAATTGAGTTGCCTACCGGAAGCTCTATATGGATATGTCGATGTACCCACGGTCGAGTCTATGTAGGCATACTCAGTTATGACTGACAGATAACAAGACTGAAACAGACCTTGAGCCATTCTCGGGTGGAACCAGAAAGTACGGACCGATCGGCATGAAGGAGGACCAGCTCCTTCCGTGCAGTTGTCTTCATTGAAAGGAGAAGGCGCTCATACTCCCCAACAGATGGATCGTCTCCAAGACCAACAACCATAACACAGTCAGCCTGCGACTAATCATAAGCTCCAAAACAGGAATAACAGTACAAGGGCTGCAGACCTGTCGGATACACATTTTTGTCCAAGAGCTGTTAACGGGAGAATCTGCTACATATAAAACTATCCTGAAGCGCTGTTCTTGGTCTGCAAGCCATCCAGCAGACTGCGCATGCTGTTTATAAATCTACTTGACGGGCGTTTGTGTGTGGATTTACCTTCAATTTTCCAATTCGGGTGAAAGCATGTCGACCAAGCTGATTTGAAATGATGGCTTGGTTTAGATGTGCGGTAGAAGCACCGATGCTTTCTAGGGCCGCTTGTAGTCTTTGTGAGAAGGAGTCGATCGGGACATTCCGTGAGACAGGCAGGACAGCGACCGTCTTTAGATTAGAATTATTGGCTCCGAACTCGGAAGGATTACTTCGACCTTGTGCAGTGTAAGATGTGTCTACCTCCGTGCGCACTCGAGATGCAATCATACGTAGGATCCTAACAAGGTTGTCAGATTTGTTGATCCAAGGAGCAATAAAATATCTCAACTGAGCTGTCGTTTGAGGATTCCTGGTCGTGAAAACAGGATTCAATGATAAATATGAAGATATGGAATTATGAAGATCACCTAGCAGATATGGCGTTGAAAAGTGTCTGAGGCATGCGGATAAGCTCTGTATCTCTGATGGCATGAACAGTTGTACTTCTTGAACAACTAGTTATCACATCCAGCTCTCCAACAGTATCTCCTTGGCCGTATTCGCCGACAATGCGCACACCTTCCCTTTCAGATTCCCTGATTGCACGAAGCCGTCCATTTATGACAATATAAAAACTATCACTAACGTCATTAGGTCTCCACAGGACCTGTCCCGCATTTACTTGCATCCAATCCAAAGATGCATCAATGTGTAACACTGGTAAGGATGTAAAGTGGTGGGTTTATGAATCAGAATACGGTACTTACCCAATGGCGAAAGCAGAGAGATTAGTCGTTTGGAAAGGGTTAAGAGAACTATTGGACGTTTCTCAAGAAGCCTTTCCAGGGCGTGGCTTGAAAGGAAACCAACAAAAGTATCAGTTTTCGCCTTGATATCAACGTAAGATGTCGTGTTGCAAAGAGAAGCTGATCAAAGAAAGTAAAACCGGAGATCTAAATTTTATTTCGTCTAATTCACCTAGATATCCCGCGATGCCACCAGGTTTTACAGTGAAGAGTAGCTTTGACTTCAAGTTCTCGTCACGCGTTTGTGCAGATCCGACCTCAGTGCTCGAGCGATTGGGCTGTTCCGAACCGTTTTCCTTCCTTGGTGCGGGCAATAATATGTCTAGGAATCCTTCGATAACATAGAAGAGACCTATGCATCCGTGTAAACCCATCTTTCATGTCAAATTCAAAGAGAATTCACCGGCATTGACCTCCCCGGCCTTCGCTAAGATGGAACCTGCCTTGTAATACAGGATCTCAACTTCATTGTCTAGACCTCTCATATGATCTCCAGTAGACATCACGGAGGAGGCACCTGTCACGCTCGACTCATCATCCCCAACATCAAGAAGCGACAAAGACGAGAAGGGTGAATTGAAGCTTGAGGCGGTGGATGACCGATGTGTATCCAGTGGCAGAACGTGTGACGAACCATCTGCAGAGTCACTTTCACTTGAGGGTGATTGTAGAAGCCCGATAGATTTAGCGATGCACGACATGACTTCATCACGGAGATCAAATTCTGCTGGAGAACTCTTGTTGTCTATATGAATTCGAGAGCCCTTCCTATCTTCAGAAAGTCTGGGTAAATGGGGCGCATTGAGGACGCAATAGGCACGGCTTAGAGGATGGGACTGTTCGGCGGCTTGCGCTAGGGGAACCAGAAGGTCCCCTGCCTGGGGCACATGCGGAGATGTATTTGCCGATGGAGATACCTTTCTGCCTTCATGACCTTTCACAGGTATAGGGTTGTCTGATATCTTTCCGAGAGAGGCAGTGGAAGACTCTTTGACTGCGGACACAGCTGCTGCACTAGATGTTGAAGGACATGAGAAGTAGTCCGAACCAGGTGCTGAAGTTTCGGAAGTGGCACCATCAAATCGCTGGCGCAAATATTGCAAACCGCCACCCTCATAGAAGGAATTTGAAAGAGGGTGGTAAGCGATGTCATTGATAGCCTTCTCTGTTCGTAGCACCTCACTCGTCAGTCCGAGATACTTGTGTGCAGCACTGAATGTCACACGAGAGAACCTGGTGAGGATCACTAACACCTCTGATATCAGAATGGCCGGGGTCATTGGTAAGATAGCTTCAAATTACCTTGGACAATGTGTCCAGTCGCTTTAGGATATTTTTTCGTCAGCCTTTTAAATGCCTCTGCCGGTATTACAGCGAGGGTACTATCCTCTGTAGCTCTGGCTATGACTCCTCCGTGTGCCTGGATTGGTTGAGGGGGTCTTGGCCGGGACGTGGATGAGCTACCGACACCACGGCTTCCTTCAGATGCGGGAGATAACAAAGAGGCCGGATGAGTGGATCCCGTACCGTGAACAGTAGAAGAAGCGGACGAAACTGATGTTCTTCTATCTTTTCCCTTCGCAGAGTTCTCGTCAAGTGATAGAGAGGAGACATCAGAATTGACGCGTCGCAGAGTACGTAGAGGCGGATGTTTAGTAGTCACAGTAGGAGGAGCTTCGTCTGAATAATCTTCTTGCCAACTGATTTGAACATCTTCGGTGAATAGACTTAGGATCGTAAAAAGGCTCGACAATGTTCCGCCGCTCCCAACCTCATTGAGAAGTTGGTAACCATTCATGTCCTCGTCATCCCACGGAATCTCTTCAGAAACCCCAGTTTGAGCAAAAACCTGTACCGTTCCATCGATCACACAATAGAAACTCTTGTCTTGGTACAGAGACATGCTATCTCCCGCGATGAGACGTCTTGTCTGAAGATGACGTGCGAGTTCATGGAACACCTTAAGCGTTCATTAGCTCTGTGCAAGCCAGTAGTGACTCTATAACATACGGGCTTCTCGAGCTGTATAAAATTGGGTCAATAAACGGGTCTGAGATCCAGACTATTACTCACAAAACCAAAAACCCGGACGGCCTGCAAAAAATCATCAAGGTAGTTATGGAATGTGGGTGGAGGATCAGCTATAAGATTGAGTCTTTATACCGTGCAACGTGAAAGAGAATGATTCGACTCACCAGTGTTCACATCCGGATGTAGTTCATTTACGTCCGGCTTCACCAACGGAGGCTCCTTCAACTGTGTGTAATGATTCAAATACCGAAACCGGATGAAATAGTTCAGTGCAATAGCCGATAGGACAAAGATGGCGACAAAATTCCCGAAATCTAGCTAGAGCATGAGCAAAACGATAGAATCAGCATCAACCTGAGAAGTGCATTATACTCAGGGCCCACGGTAAGCGTCATGGAGTAAGACAAAATCCCATAAACGAATCGAGGTATTGTGATTGTAACGAACGCAGCAAACGACCTGATCCATGACAAAAGCCATACTATACCCGAGAGCATGAGGAACTGAGACAAGGTAAATGAGCATTAATAGCAACAAGTACTCACGAATGACCCAGAAGCAGGCAGAGATCAGAGAGACCAGAGGGTGTTGGCTCATAGGATCTGACAATACTTCAGTCTCCATGACCAGACGGTAGTTGGGAGGGGAAAAAGTATGTGCGTGCCGTAAATTCAGTGGTAGCTATATCGAGTGAGTGAGTAATCTTAACCAGGCAAATCCTATGGTCATATCGGCCAGCTTTGTCATCATTGTTGTTTTGGACATCCTGAAGATTCTGAAGATGTCGATGTATACTCAGCATCTCGTAAGACAGGTACGAGGATGGTAGCGGTTTGCTCCACCAAAATGATCATCGACCATTATATTCACACCCCTTCTACCCTAGATTCCTATACTAATCATCCTACAGCCGGATCTTCGAATCTTTCTACGTCAAATTTGTGTCCTTCTGATCCAACTTCTGTTCCTAACAATTCTGATGAAAGGACTCATGAGGAAGACACAAAAACAAAAATGAGGATAGACTCGATTTTCCAGCACTTACTTCACTCTGACTGTATACTTCCAGGCATTTATAAGTGAATGGTTATATATCTGTAAATAGAATCTTAGCTAGTACTAAGAATACTAGATAGGGCTTAGTATCATAGGATCGACTTCAGGGGTATTATCAGCACCCAAAACACGTGTTTCAGAACGTATGTTCTGTCGAGTCACTGCCAACTGCAGAGGTACTTGAGGAACCAGAGGAGACTGTTGAGAGAATTTTGTCGATGTAATTGGCACCACTCCTGTAGTTCTGGTTGATTGCTGCCATCGAAAGCAACACACGATTACATACCATTTCTGATGAGTGAGAACATCACACCCAATCTCCTTCTCCTTCTTTTGAATGAGATTGACATATGCTAGCATGCCTTCATTCTTGTAGCGAGCAGCAAGTTCGGCTGTTATTCGACGTTAATTTTGGGTAGCTGTGCAGCTGAAACGAGGAAATGACCTGTTATGACGGCATTACTATGAAGACCCGCAAGGGAAATCAGTTGTAAGACGAAGCTAATATGGAGATAATAACATTTAGGATACGGAACTTATATTCAATTGAATTACATACCCTTCTTTTGCGAGCTCCCAAATGAACTTCTTCAGGTCAGTCTCTAAATACTTTGATCAGCTTACTGCCCCCTTCAATGCGAGAAAATCACCAGAAAACCCGTGTTTTGTCCAATTGAAACTAGGGCTCAAATTATAAACAAACCACCTGTTCTATAATCAATTTTTACTCAGAAGATAACTCAAGTGCCACAGACTTTCCAGGGAATTTTTCGCGAATCTTCCTAGCGAAATAACGAGCTTGAGCAAGATCAGGTGACTTAGTTTCCAGCCACAGGAGGTCTGCATAAGGAGCAAACGTCATAGAGCGTTTGATAGCAGCCTGCATTCATCTCAGTCTTTTCCTCAATCACATCTTGTGCATATGTAGCTACCTCGATGCCACCAGTGTAATGGTAATATCCCTCCCTTGTCCTGGGAACTGTAAGAAATATTAATAGAGCCAAAAAAACCTCAATAATGACTCACGATCACAATCCCAGAATACTGGTTCACCAACGATGTCTGCCGCAATGTCTCGAACTTCGGCAATGGACTTCCCATCAGTAGCAGCGAGGTAAGCTTTGAGCGCAGTGGGCTTGTCCTGAATGCTATCCTTGTTTTTGATTGCTTTTTGGACGGCTTTATGCAATTAATACGTCTCAGAATTCCATCCATCTTCAATAGACAACACAGCCTAACCTTGATTAAAAGTGCACATTGGATGATTCTGCGTCCAATCCTGCTCAATTCCGTCAACTTCAGCGCCAGTTGCGCCTCTCGCCTCGGCATCAGCCAGCGCCTGTGCCAAGGAAACACAGCCCTTTCGAGTTGTACCCAGTATAAACTCATGGTCCACGACATCGACATTGGAGGATAGAAGTTTGCCAGATTCTGAATCCGTGCGAGCAATCAGGAGCATGGTGGACTTGAGTAAATCAAGCTGGAAGCGTGAGGCTATTAAGCGTGAAACGTGCGTTGAGGTTGGAACAAGGACCTTCCCTCCAAGATGACCGCACTTGAAAGATATTCTTGCTAATTGATTTGTAACGAATCTCGTCTTACTCACCTTCTTGCCACCATGTAACTGGTCCTCCAAGTGAATGCCAGCTGCACCCTCGTATTACAACTTAGCGCGATGGAGTTTTACTTTGAAAACTCTGCTCACGGATTCAGCGAAGATCTTAACAAGCTTGAGCACAGTGGAGAGACCACCGTGTCTATGAACACTTTCATTAGACCTAAACAAAGTTAAGTCATACAAACACTAACCCAGTATCGCCATCGGCGATAATGGGCCTCAAGTAATCAATATACTCCATTTTTTCACGTTCTTCAGCGGTCACGGACATGCGTTCATCGTAATGTTTTTTGTCATGCAGTAATTGAGAACGGAAAATTCTGTGGACTTGGTTAGGTACGGTCGTATAAGGGTAGTCACTAAGAAATATGAGCCACCGTCAATTCAATGAAAGACCAAAATCTACCCAAGGTCAGGACCGATTTCGTTGTTCCCGGTCGTCAAAACACTTGAACAAGCCCACCCAGAGACATATACAACCTCCTGATGCTTAGCCATTTGCGTCATCTGCACCGGATCTATCGCACCCATGGTATGTACTGGCCTTCTCTCATCCGCGGCCTTGCTCATCACATTGTAGAGTTTATCTGCAAGTAGAGTTCCAGGCAGTGGTAACACTGGGAATGATCCCTGCTTTGAGGCAACTGCGGACGGGGCATATGGTCTTTTGATAGAGTTGAAACGAGGTCGCGCGAAAAAGTCGGCCATTTCCTTGGTTCGTAGCTCTAGCTGTGCATCTTCCTCCAAGAGGGATGGTTGGGATAGTGGCAGAGACGAGATAGTAAGTGATTCACTATAGCTAGGCGAGGACATCATACGAGAGTATGCAGACCTGGGGACCGTAGTAGCATAGTACTTTAGGCCCGACTTGACACACAGCATCATAGATAGAATCAAGTTGTGGAACAGACAGGATATGAGGTAAAGACTCCAGCCGACGGACCCACCCAGTTGATTTGTGATTGCCGGTGGCCCGGACTTTTGATTTACCGTTTTCCAATACATAACGGAGTGCCACCCAGAAACTGGCCTCAAGATGCTTTTCACGGAACGTAAGTACCTATCATAGGCTGCTTAATGAACGGCTTTGAAGTATAAGAAACGAATGCTGGAAATCTATTTCAAAGCAAATGAGGATTGAACAAGAAACTGTCAGTCCCTAGGAAGAAATTGGACGGAATACGGGATTCTGCCTCATGAATCTCTCGAAGGCACTTGAATGTCCGTTAATCATCGGGCTCTGGCTCGCAGCACCCGTAGTGGTCGGAGTACGTCGAGACATGCTGATTGGCAGTGAAGACTGCAAAAACCTTGATTCTGTCTTTCTGCAGTCAAGGAAGCAAAGAACTTTATTCTACGATAATTACAGATCGAATAAGCAAAGTTGGTTCGCTGATATCGGATATACCAGGGTCGATGTGAAGCACAACAATATCTTCTCCGTTTATGGAGTTGGGTCCGATGGGTGCGATGTTCGGCCGCACGTGTAGCTACAGCTCTGGCAAAGAATGACGTCTAGATCATGGTCGTTGAAGTGCAAGAAATAATTTGTTGTATATGATCAAGAGGTATCCGGATCATGGATGTCTTGGCCAGCAAGCTAATCAGATCAGCATCACGGAATCATTGTTTTGCTCCGCAGAGCCAGGATCTTAAGATAGCAAAAATTGTCTGCTCTGTCCGTGATTTCGGTAACCCACAGGAAGATATATTTACGGCAGTCAAGATCCACCAGGGACTTGAGTGTTCACATGACCTTTGTTCTGGATGCGGTGAAGCGGGGCAAGAGCAGTCGGTGGAAGAACCAGGATGAGTCAGAGTAGAAGTGGGATTACAGTTGAGTGGGAAGAGGGGGAAGATGACGGTCAAATAGGGTTTCATGACTGGGGGTATGTTATTGGACACGGGAATTTGTCAGAGCAGGCAGAGATGAGCGGATCACGTCGCGTGGCCCTGTCTTCTTACTTATAGGTCCTCAATGTCTTTTTCATGCCCACGGACATGGCCCTCCGCGCCACCAAAGCAGTTCTGCTTCATACAGTCCTTGCTACTCTTTCCAACGAGCTCACCACCTTGGACGAAATCATCCTCCACAGGCCCAACTGCCTCCCAACAGAACTCCTACTCCTTGTCCGGGCCCATCTGCTCTCGGTCCTGACTACCCATCTCTTCCTCGACTCGATACATGCCCTGTCCAAGTATGAGAAAGACCTGCAACTCCTCCTTTGCCATGATTGCATCTCCTACAATTATGACATCTTCGGACCTGATATCTGGCAGTGGCAGCAATTTTCTGGACCCTGCCATTGTGCTCAACTGCCCCGCGAGAGGCCGTTGAAGCCAGTCATTAGTCCCCAGCAGTTTGTAAGCCCTCGTCACTGGCTGGAGCACCATCTGTCACTCCAGGTCGCCTGCCTATCTCCCACTCCACCACAAACCCACTTTGTTTGGGACGTGGTAAACGAAGTCCTCCATCGACACCACTGTGAACTTGTCAAGGAGGACCTGGATGATTTCACCCCAACTCCGGGATCACTTGCCTCCTCGAGCAGTACTATCCATTACTACCGCAGGGCGATTGGCTTTTATGAAGCTATGAAGCCACATTCCCCACCCACTGTACGTATTCGTCCTCTCGACTCTTCCCTTCGTTCTCTTGAGAACAAGGGCATAGGCGAAGTGGGCGAAGTGGGAGATACATTTCGAGGAGACATCATTCTCTGTCGAGCCTCCCAGGATCTTGGCCTTTCCATAGAACTTACAGACGTATTCAGTTCACCGAGAGAACCTCCTGTGTCACTCCCCGCCTTGGCCTCGCCTAGGATTGATTCTTCGGACATCTCTATGCACAGATCCACTTGCCTTCTTTCCTTCTATACTTCTCCTGTGCTCCATGGGGCCCTCAAAACATATTTATTTATATCTATTGTCCTCGGAGCTTTCGAAACAATGCCAATGACGATTGCCACCCTCGCAGTCGTTATCGTCTGTTTCTATTCACGGTCATTCGCTCTTCGAGTTGGTATATGACAAGCTTTAGTGTTGAGCAAAACTCATTCTTCACGGAGAGAGTTGGAATCAGAAGAAAGCTATGAATCAGTCTGCTGGACATGAATTCGTCCCTTATCGTACGATAATGACTCTCAAGATGCACGCAGACAAAGTCACGCTCATGAACGTGTTCTTGATGTCATGTCCGTTGTCAAAAAATGATTGTGCATCACTACAGCATCCCATCATGCCAGGATCAGGTTTATAGCCTTGATACGACCACGACGGCACCCGGTGTCATATTCCTTGATCCTCTGTCATCGAACCTGTTCTACCTCTCTCAAAATACTCATAATCATCTCTCCTCACATCGCGGAAAATAATCGTTGTATTACCTCTTATATTACTGCATTTCGATCGTCGTTGATCACGTTGGTCATGGATTCGTATATCGAGTTTCACGCTCTGAACAACATCGATAATCCCCGACCATCAAATTCTTCTGATCTCCGCTTTTGAGACGATACGAACAATGCTCCGAAATCTCCTCGGCTGGGTCGCTGTCCTCGACACCTATGATGCCCATCCTCAATTACATCTATGCAACTGCCAGGCTCTACGTTCCTTAGGGTAGGTACGCCAGTACCTGTAGGAAAACTCTATCCATACTTGCCATTGATGCCAAGTCGGCACTTCACATGCGGTACATCTAGTTTATCGTACAGGAGCTTCTGTCGCTTAGTTGGCCTTGGTGTTGATGATGCACTGTTGCCTAGTCGTGACATTCACAGTATGTCAATACACACAAGCGACAGAAGTGGATGTATACATATCTCGTTTCAAAACTTGGTAGTGCACATTTCGATGTATGTATCTATTTTAGGTTGAGCTCGGCGAGGTGTTATGGCTACATCTTCGAATCCAGATAGTACTGATGAAACCGACGTTTTACCGCAATCGCGACCCTGTCCAGGATGGTAATCCTGGAAAAGTCCTTGTTCCAACGTGACATGAATCTTTCCAAAGAAACGATGGTGTGACGGTGTATGGACTCCATTGCATGGTACTCTGCCATGATTCAAGCACTTATCTGAGATAACCCATGGCAGTTGGGTGAAAGTCTGGAAATAGTTTCTGAGTGTTGGAGAGATGAAAACCCAATCAGAATACATGGGCGATAGAAAGCCATTTACAGCAAGGACGTCTCCCAGATTTGTTAACGTTGGATTGCTCCTACCCAGGATCATCATCACCATCGATTGATCGTTGATTGATTATGACTGTTCTCGTGAGGAACTCTCTCATACTTTCATGATAGGGGCAAGGGTGTTCACGCGGATGCTTCTGTCTGGTTTCTAATCGGCATCGAGGAGATCAGCTGCCTTCCAGACTATTTCTCAGTCCCAAAGTGCTTGCATACTTTTTCTACAGAAAACTTGATAAAGTTAAGCCATCGCAAATTGCTACCTGGTGTAAATCGGCCCATGAAGGAAATCCACGAACACACTTATCGCTCCACAGTCCATAATAAGTAATTCTGTGATAGGACATAGAGAAAAGTATAGACGACGTATTTTGTTATGTAAGCGTTCTGTCTCGAAGGTGTTTCAGTCTGTTCATTTCTTCTTCCTTCTGAGGTTATTCCATGAAGGTAATGACACTGACTTGACCGGAAAAATTGGCATCCTACTTCTAGCCCCGAGTAAACTTCGAGGGAGGTGGAAGATCGATCTTTGAGGATTTGGGGACATGCATATCTAAGACGAGCGCTGTGGTGCACCAGCTCTTGATTAGAGCCATGGGGTTTTACAGCGTTTCATCTGCATAGCTATAGGTATTTTGATCGCAAATCAACTCGAGAGATCCAAAATCTTGCTACAGAGTAATGTATGTGGTAGTCCCGGAATTTATTTGAGATCGGTCCGGACACCCTTGATGGTTCGGCGATATTTCGGTGGCCTGTCCTGATTGAAACGTAATTGGGCAGCTCCTAAGTAACTTTAATACAGTACCTCCTGTCAAATTGAGATTGTACTAGAGAACAATCACTTAATATGTTTTCTTCCGCAGCAGCCAGTTGAGCTCGTCGGGTCAAAGTGCCTCAAAAAATGTTTCTGAAGTAAGCGAGAATCCTCATATCAGCTAGTCTTGGTTAAGGTCGCATCATAGTTTGAGTCCGCATCCTATTTATCCTATTTAATTGCTTAGAGCAAATGGAGAGCAAATGGAGACGTATGAGTCCATATATGACCCGGTTCTGATTCGCTCACCTGCCTATGACTCAACCGTTAGCCAAAAGGACTGAATTCATTTTGATATCGTCAATTTTGGATTAGATCTTGGCAGGTGATACTGGATCCCTGCACTACACCACCAGCACTAGCGATTAAGTATAATGATGCCTTTTGTCTTTGTAATAATATCTCGACACGAACTCCTGCCTAGTCTTCACCAGTGAGGAAGTTAGCTTTGAAATAACACATCAGCGGTACAGGCCCAATCTTCAGCGATCCCGACAAGGTCCGACTCCTGTGCTGAGGACATCGATTTGGGGCCCTCATCACATGGTGTTTGTCACATCATCAAACCATCCTGCGACTTCATGGTAACCAACCAATATCCCATCTGTGAAAATTCATTCAGTCAGTCGTGCGGGGATAGGTGATGAATCATAAAGTAAATGGGTAACCCTTGAATAGTAGAAGTATTGACCGGCGTTCTTCATGCGGCCTTGGCATTGCCGTCATTTCTTCTCATCGTTCAAGATATTGATTCTGTTCTCATTTAATGCTACACAACATGAACAAGTTGTATACAGTGTCCCGTTTGTAGTTCATATCATTACCTAGTCACTGCCTAGTATGGCAACTGGTTGGTGTGATGTAAATCTCATTTTAGGCCATAAGTTGTTCTGCTAATTGCCTTTTCGAGTAACTGATGAATGTCCTTAATGCAGGGCGTCGGTCTTCTCGACACCAAGGTGTTGGGGACACAGGCCATCTGTACCTCAACTACCGTTGCTCAAACATGTACTCAGGCACTGCATACATGGTGCGTAGCTTCGGTTTTTCAGACTCGGAGTACTGCTCCCACTGCTTGTGGAGATCCGCACATAACATTCCGGTTCGATTATTTTTCCTCGGAGACTTGCCGGACTGCATATGCTTACGAATGTCTATTATAGTTCAACTTCAGCCAGTGTGTGAGGATTGAGCTATTTTTGAGTAAGAAGCTGGTGCGCGCGACGATAACGGAAACGATGCGAACGAGATTTCTCAAACATTGGCCAAATTTCAGATAGAAAAATTAAACAATTGGCACATAGGCTATGGGACTACTTGGAACAAATGTATGCATTTATTGCCATATGGAGGCTATGACATAACATCTGGAATAAAGTGTAATATTCAAAAGAGCCGGATCAAAAACCCGGGTAAGTAGTGCAATTATTTTCACCCGAGTTGGAAATTTTGCAAGGCACCGAGGCCTCCAAGAGAATGGCTTAATCTAGGATATGGGATGAGTGGGGGATCCGACATAGTATCGTACCAATCTCAATGTACGACATGTTGATGGAAACTGAGTAAGAGTAAAGCATCCTCGACCTTGATGCCAGAATATTGAGTAGCCAAAGACTTGTCCGGCTGTGTGTAAAAAGTAGAGTTATCAATAGGAATGGCAGTGGTGACTGTATCTGCGGCGGCAACTGGTGATGGAGAAGGTGAATCATCAGGAGATGGAGTCAGAACTTCATTGTAATCTTCATCACTACCGATTTCAGAAGCTGCAGGATGCATGTCATACTCATTGCAGGCAGTATGAGAGCCAATTGATCCATCAAACAATGGCGAAGATGAAGTGGACGACCCGAGGGAAGGTGTGCCTGAGCGTGACACTGCTGCCGAAAAGGAACTGTGATGGTATTCTTCATCATCACCACTTCCCGACTTTTTCGCTCTTTTCCGTGCAGTTTGACGCAAATTTCGAAACCAATTAGTTACTTTGCCGACATCCCTGAATTGGGTGATCATGTAGACGACGGATAACCGAATTAGGTAACCAACTTACATGCCGATCTCTTGCGCGAGAGCAGAACGTTCTTCGATTGTGGGTGTGGACGTTTTTCTGAACAACTCTTTGAGTGCATCAAGTTGATATGGGACCGGCCGGGAACGACGTGGCCGCGAAAATGATATGGACATGCTACCATATGGGGTTGTACTCCGGCGAGGAGTTCTCCGTGGAGACATGTCGCCATCCATGGTGGAAGGACTAGGTGATTTCTGTTGATCTTGATGTACATGAGCTTCTTCTACAGGAGGACAAGGTAATGAAGGATGTTGTGTCGGAGGGGGCAAAGTAGAGTACTGTCGCATATCGCGGGAATAGTCGGAGGAAGTTTTTGATGAAATTGAAATTTCATTATCTTCGTCCCTTTTAATTTTCTGGGCCAGATTATGCTGATTCTGAAACCAATCTGATACACTCTGGTATCGCCTGATCAATCCGTCAAAACTACTAAAGCAGATGGTAGATGCTAATATTACCCACATTCCTATGCGTTGGGCGAGAGCCTTTCTCTCTTCATTAGAGGGGAAGGGATTGATGTTGTACAGTCTCTGTAACTGGTGTGCCTGGTCTGAGGAAGGCCGCAATCGCATGTAGCGAACAGCATTACTGTCAGACATATGATGTGGCTGGTCAAAAGGAGGAAAGTCCGCAGCAATAGCAGAGGAAGCACGGCTGTAAGGGACGGGATAATTTTCATCTGGGTAATCCTCGAATGCCGGCCGATGTGGAGGATATGATGTAGGCTGATAATGTACTGGGACGGAGTTAGTGGGCTGGGATGCTCCAGTCGGGGCAACACCTTTGAAGCGCTTCTTGTTGGATGCCCGTTTGTTCTGGAACCAGGCATTGACGGTCTTGGTCTCCCTGTCATGATGAGTGGGAGTGGTGGATATGGGCATTGAATACCTACATTCCAAGGCGCTCAGCGAGAATAGAGCGAGCCTCGAGGGAGGGATGCTCGTCATGGACGAAGAGCTGGTTGAGGGCGACAAGCTGGGCTGGGGAATGACGGTGTCTTGGCTTTTTCTGAGGCTTAGAGTCGAGGTCGGCGAGGGAGGCAGGATGCTGGTGGGCCATAGGAGGAGAGGCAAGTTGGAAGATTGAGAATCAAATGTATTACAAAAGCGCAGACAGGGCGATACATATAAGAATGCATAATGAATGCAGACGCTTTTAGAAAGTCAGTCCGATAGTATAACAACGACATTCCCACGGACCACTGCTCCATCGCTGATCGATCCGGTGTCTGATCATTCTCTTGCAGCCCGAACACACCTCCTCGCTGCCCTGCCCAGCGAGAACACACTTGCCGTGTCCCAATAATCACACTCTCACCGCTGTCCGTAACGCCGACCGACCAGCGCACTGTCCATTCTACGATATCCAAGTCATGTGATCTATGAACTGTGTCCACTCTCCGAGACTACCTCATGATCAATATTCCGTATCCACGCTCCAATAGAACCCCTGCTTGACGCATCAGAAATGTTTCTCTAGCTGCAGCAGCAGGACTCACAGGAACCCTTCGTGCCGGAGGAAGAGGGCTCGCTTTGTGCCCTTGCTCCAGAACCGGATAGCATATGATAGTGCTGCAATGGTTGCAGCATGTCCTGCCGGATAGATCTCTTCAGCTATTTTTACTCAGCCAATCAGAGGCACACTATACCTCGAATAAAACATCCGCCAAAGTATATCCTATCCAGACTGTACTTTTCTGCATTCATGTATCTACAATCGATTATCAGATTCAGCCCCCGGTGACGTATTTTGACACTCACGCAATCTGTCCAATGTTATTCGATACAGCGTAGAGCAGACTCTTGCTGATGTCTTCTGGAGAGAACGTCTTCTTCTTACTACCTCTTTTAAACGCTTTGCCAAAACTGCTGGCAATCGTCGTTGATTTCAGACCAAGCTTGTTGTAGTCCTGGCCATAAATATCCCCAACAAGCATATCGACCGTCGAGTTGTCTCCTTGCTCTGACAACGCTAACATCTCTGTCCACATTCAACAGCTCAATTTTCGAGTGACAATTTGACCGAGAATGCGCCATACCATCAAAACTTTTCGCTGGTGTCAACAGGCTCAATAAACCCCACAGTGTCCCTCCTCCCAACGATGTACCACTCACCCGCTCGAAATCTCCCCCGACGTCCACTTTGATTATTGACACACCCGAGCCAATGTTCACCAACAGACAAGGTAGTTGGGGCGTCAGATTCGATTCAAATGTAACGCTATACTTGGGAGGGTCCGGGCTTGGCCGTTCAAAGTCACCATTTAGAGGCTGCAGTTGCGGGTGGACTACAGTTTGGATGAGTTCGTCCGAGAAGTAATACGCTTCATCTGGAATAAGCGTTATGAACTTGAGTCCTTCAATCAAACACTCCATTTCATCTTCCCGTCTCACTTCTACCCGTAGCTGTTCCTTGAACAGCTGGTCAAACCTGAGTGCACCTCCTCCCGTCGCCATGATCTTCACTCCTCTTCGCATTTCCTCAATCGATACGGCATTAACTTGGGCCGAGCGTTCGATCAGTTCCTGAATGAACTCCACACACGCATCTATGTTGTCCGTTTCAAATCGCTCAAAATTCAACGATCCGCCTGGAAAATGCTGTGCTGTCCGTCGCAGTGCCGTGTCTTTCAATAACAACCCATCATCAAGGCCGGAGAATCCATTCCCCGACAAATTCTGGCCATCAAGGACAAGGGGCGTTAGGGCTCCGTTGAGTCGTGTAGATGTCGAGGGTGTGGAGGTAGAAGGCACGCTATTCGGGTTCTCCTCGGAAGGAGACAATGATCTCGGTGTCGAGATATCGTTTCCTGTACCCAATCCTCGTGTAGCAATTATTGAGGGAGATGAAGGAGGTTCTGATGATCGTGTAAAATAGACAACTTTGGCTAAAGAACCACCGACCTACGTTATTTCATTTTTCTCAAATTGATTGATCAATAAATGACGAAGGGGACTCACGTCGACAGCAATATGAGAGACAGGCTCAATGTAGTTGGGCAGGTATATTCCTCTGCTGTCGCGCGTCTACAGGATTCTGAGACGTCTGCTGGTTGAATATCGCCAAGGGGTTGCTCACCTCGGGAGATTCTTCCGATAAAATCACAGCACCTCTAGTGTCGACGTGGATGACTTTTGCTGAAGGCAGATATGATGTGGACGACATCGGTCAAAGCAAGAACGAACAAAAGTGATCCGGTGATAAATCGTGGTTATCCTAGTACATAATATCATGAACTCGCACCATCCGAGTAGCCAGGCTGTTACCTGACTTCTTACCTGACTTCTTCTGTGCTCCTCGGCTCTTCTTCGGCTCCTCCCCAAACATATATAGTCTTTCTGTTTGAAGATTATCGGTTGCTACATCAATTCACTGTGATAATTGGATATATTTGTACACGAAATCTAACCCCCGACAGCTGTGAGAACAAGACTACAGACCTCCTGCTTCTCCGCGCGGACACCGAGCTCTAACGTAACACCCTCCCCTCTAGAATATGTCATACGACACCGCACAAGCACTTTTCCACCACCACCAGTCACCAGACCTGAGAGCTGTAGTGTGTGGACTGACGTTGATGAAGGTGTTTCAGTACCACCAAGGGCCTCCATATTCAATACTTCAATTATAGAGTCGCAAGCAGCTGCAGTGCGGAAGAATAAGTACTTCGTCATGATCATTTTTAGCTATGATCTGCAGTACCTTTGAGGTTGTCCATAGCAGATAAAGCGAAGGTTTCAGTTGCGTTTGGGCCAGATCGTAGTCGGTCCCATTCTGCACCGAATGTAGCATAGCTAGGGATAATGTAATCTCCACCAGCGGTCAATTCCACCTCCTCCAATTGGTATTCGTCTTCATAACCCTCTTCTTCTGGTTCACCAGTGGAGGGATCAAGCTCCTTGCTAATAAACTTGAGTGTGCACTGGAACAGAGCCAGTGCATATTGCTTAGGATCATTACGCGTAAATGAGACGTAGACAATGTTGGGCGAGGTCGCTGTTGTAAGCGAAGGCAGGGGGATAATAAAATCCTCCGTCAGAGGAGAATCTTCTGATGTCGGTTGCATGATGACAGAAACTTGCTCTAGTATGATATCCGACATTGTGTTTGATACATTGAACTGAACAACGGTATTAGAGGACGTCAAGTACAATAGAAGAATGAAAATCCCAGTACCTGAAATACGACATGTCCTTTGAAAATGTGTTTTACGCAAGTCACTTGATACTCGGTCTCGCTTTCAGTAAGCTGAACTGCCTTGGCGCTACTGTTGAGAGCAGGTCCATATTCCGCAAATTCTGGAACTTCTGCAAGTTGGCGTATATAAGCGGATTGTTGTTCTGCTGAGGAAGGTGCAACAGGGGCCTCTTGGGCTTTTTTAGGAGCGGGAACGCCAACCGTATCGAGCATGCTCGGACCTGATTTTCATCGTCAACTCAAGACTTAACACATGGACTAACATATGCAGATCATCGATATGATACTTACGAGCGGCTTCTTGGGCAGCCTGGGCTCGGCTAATTTTGGGTACAATGGATACATCAAAATGTCGAGCAGCTGCATCAGGGTCTTTGACGTATGCAACGAGTTTAGTCTCCAAATTCATGAGCGAGAACACGGATTCTATGATATTAACGTGAATCTCGTTAACGTTAACATGCACGCCCGTCTCACCTGATTTCACGTACACATCAGCAAGCTCTGTCCTCTGGATAACCTTCAGATACATGGCAGCGCGATCACGAACTTCATCGTCCACATCATCAAGACACCTTGTAGAACCACCATTAAGTAAAGCACACTCCTTAATGATCAATGACAACAATGGCAAGGAATAACTGACCTACTCAACAGAACATGTATACTCTTCTGCAGACTGACGTCTGACGTATCAACTCCAAACTTGGCCAGGCTCGTGACTGCAGCAGCTCGAACAGTGGCATTTTCTAAAACAACTCGGTTGTAGATGAAACGAATATACTTTGCAGGTTGCGGTGATTTGGGTCCTTCAACGCCCAAGAGATGAAGAATGCGAACAGACAACTTGGTGAATTCGCAATCTTCAATGAATTCACAGAGATGTGACAAAGCTTGTTCTTTACACTCGGAAATGAACTTGATCATATCGAACACGGCTTCAACGACGGCACGTTTGAAGTCATAACCACCCTCATCACGGAGAACCCCAGAGAGAAACCCTAGCATAGACACGTGTTTTGCAGGGAACTTGAGACAAAGGGACCGAATGGCATCCACGATAATAACTTTGAACTCATCGCTGATCTCAGCCATGAAACCAGTGATCTGTTTTATTAGTCGATCAACGGAAGCTTCATTCCCAGTCTGTGTCAGAATTCAGTTCATCGCATATATCAGGTTGAAACAGCTTCAACTTACCTTCAGGAGAGTGGTGATAGCATAAGTAGCGACACTGCGGTTGGGATCCGCAATGAGGTTTTCGAGGTCGACATTGCAAGTTGCCACGCTGCTGGGATGAGCCAAAGCAAGTGTGGCGAGAGTACGAGTCGCAGCAAATTTGAGCACAGGTTTAGGTGAAGATAGGAACAGTTGTAATACTGATGGAAATATGAGCAATACTTAGTCAAAAAAGATGTCAGATCCCTTACCCGCAATGGCCTTTGTGAGCTGCTGAGGATTGACGTTCCTCATCTCACAAATAGCCCGAGAAGCCTCAAAGTTGACCATATCACTTTTATGACGCAACCATCCCTCGAGGAGATCAAGCATTTGTCTCTGAACACTGAGCAATGAATATTCATTGATATCGATCGTGCTTTCATCTGAAAGCACCGGAAATGGACATACTTCGGGTCCTCCTCCATAACCTTAGCCGCATAACGAATCAACATACAGAGTGCCATTGGGTTCTTCAGAGTTGTGCCTGCACCATTCTTGCCTCCACCAAGTTGTTGAATCATCTTGGTGACTGCCATCCTATCTTGCTGTCTGATTTGGTACAACAGTCCCAGCCCCTGGTACTGCATGATATAACTCGTAGATTGAATTGTTTGCGGTCCATTTTGTTGATTGCTTCCACCGAATCCAAGATACCCACCACCCCCACTGGATCCAAAGAAATTACTTGACTGTTTAGCATTGACAGCCTCCTGTGCTTCGTTCACCCAGCGTTTAACAACATCCTTGGCATTAGGGTAAAGATGATAGGCCGAGACGAGAGCAGCCGTGGAGATGGAAGGATTACGATCAACGATGGCAGCTTTGAAAAATCGTTCAACACCTTGCACCATTGAAGGCTTTTTGGTAGTATTAAGTCAGTGCTGTGACAAAGCATTGAAAGAAGAAGGAAAACCTACATCGATGATTCGGCATAATGCCCTAATAGCATTCGGTCGGTAAATGACTTCTGAATTTGGTTGCATATCTTTCATGATACTGCTAGTGACCATAATGACATCTTCTGCGGTTGTAGCGAGTTCTTTGATAGCGAGATATACTGCCTGCCTGAGTGCACCCTGCAATTATTCAGGAAGCGACCATATACGATTATCCTACACTTACATCCTTGTGCTGGAATAGCTTTGTAGTACCAAAGAATAGTGTTGTCGCCTCTTGTGTACCAAAGGTCTCACCAACATAAAGCAGATAAACGATCCGTGTTAACAAGGCCCTGCATTTCCGTGGACTGATTGGAGAATCATTGAAAACACGAGCCTCCTGAATAATTGTAGTTTTGTTGTTATAGTATGAGCTCAAGCCACTCTCATCCTCCTTTTTAGAAGCAAAAGATAGGGCTAAAGAAGTCATGGCAAGGGAACTGGAATCGTCCCCCAAGCTGTAGAAGATTTGTGTTTATAGCATGTTTGGTCATGTCGGTGTCAATAATCGCTTCAATCTATTCAATGACTGATACTCTGCATCTAGGCTAGTATACTACTCTGCGGGGAAAGTACCAGAAGTCATACTCATACAAGGCCATTGTCAGCCTGCATTTCAGGAACATACCCATGCAGAGAAATCCAACCAGACGCGACGCCCTCTCCCATTCCGCTCGCCTTTGACTGAAGGAGGCCAAAGTGGAGGAGAGGAGGACAACAAATGCAAGGGGAAATATGAGAAAGGATCAGCAAAGCGAAGACGCCTCGGAAGGAGTATGGGGAGAGGGCAGTAGAAGAAGTAAGAAATGGGTAGCGGAAAGAAACAAATTATCGATAGGGTACGGGCGCTACAATGAAATTATGTTCAACAGCGAGGATGAAGGAAATGAGGCGACCACTCGCGTCTCACCAAGATAAAATTGGCGAGCAGTGAGGGGTCTGAAAAGAAAGAGCGTCCGTATGAATCATAACATGAAGCCAGATAGAGCCATGCCGATGTGTCGGATATAATTGTTGCCCGTCATATTCATATTCAGAACGGGCGTGATATCATGAAGCTGGAGAGACGTGGACGGGATGGAACCAATTGCGCAATCTTGAACTGGGCTGACTACTGGGCGTGCCCCGACTGAATACCGTCCAATGACCTTTCCTCCCCCGTCGCCTTCCTCCCATGCAACTCCTATGCGATGGGAAACCGACATTCCATTGACCACCAATACCGAGCGAAAAACTGCACCTGCCCCCCACCCCCCACTCGCTCGGCTACCTGGGATGCGCATACCGAACAGAGGCGCCAAAAAGTCTTCATCCTACCATCTACCAAAGTTCGGCATCACGACCACGAGTAACGCGCTGCTGACCTACTGCACCCGGAGCCTGTTGAGCCTGGCGGGTGTGGGAGCGAAGCCTGCAGGTTCATAAGCGTACAGGAAGAAGGCAACTATAGCTTACTTACATGCGGTCACTGGCGCGATGTTCGTCCTCCTCTTGCACGACCTTCCTGCGACCAGCGGGTGCCTTGGAGCCACTGCTCGCACCAGCGTCCTCTTGAGCGTTGCGTTGAACACTCCAATCAAAGACGTAATCATACTGATAACCTTCACGAACAAAAAGATCACGGAAAAGCTTGCGGAGATAGGAATAATCAGGCTTATCATCGAAACGGAGAGCGCGAGTATAATTCAAGAAGATGCCGAACTCGTTGGGGAAGCCACGACAAAGGAGGTCAGTTGGAGTAGTCATCTTCTTTTCCATTATACGGTCATATTTTTGCTTCTTGGTTGCAGCCTTGAGACCTTGCCACGGAAGAGCACCACGGAGGAAATACATGAGGACGTAAGCAAGGGATTCAAGATCATCGCGACGAGCTTGTTCTACACCAAGGTGAGTATTGATGGAAGTATAGCGGGCAGTGCCCGTGAGATTCTTGTTCTCTCGGTAGGGGATATGGAGGTGAGTCCTCGTATCACGGTATTTCTTGGCCAAACCAAAGTCAATCACATTGACCTGATTGCCACGCTTCCCAATGCCCATTAGGAAGTTGTCTGGCTTGATATCACGGTGGATAAAATTGCGCGAATGAATATATTCAATGCGAGAAATCTGAAGACGAAGTGAGAGAAACAAGAGACAGACGCGGCTGATGCAGCATACCAGTTGATCGGCGAGGAGGAGAACGGTCTTGAGACTGAATTTGCGGTTGCAAAAATTGAAAAGATCCTCGAGAGAGGGACCGAGCAGATCGAGAACCATGGCGTTGTAATCACATTCCGTACCATACCAGCGAACAAAGGGGACACCGACGCCACCGGCAAGGGTCTTGTAGACTTTAGATTCGTACTCGAGTTGGGGATGCTTGGCTTTAACTGATTCAAGTTTGATCGCGACCTCTTCACCAGATATGATGTTGATACCAAGGTAGATATCACCTGAGCAATAGCGAGCGAGCATCAGTGGCGAAGCTCCAAAATTGAGAGAGCATCGGACTAACCGAAGGAGCCTGAACCGATCTTCTTTCCAAGTCTGTACTTGCCACCCACCCGGAGATCAAGTCTGTGTGTGGAGGTATCTGTCATGCTCGATTTTACAGCTGCAGAGAGAACGCAGTGTGAGTACAAAGGAGAGCGATATAGGGGAGGGAAAAAGAAGAAAAGGAGAAAGGGTGAGATTTGTAGTGTGCGTGGAAAAGCTGGAGGTCATGGATCAAATGCTGTCACTGGGCGGCTGACGGGGCTGACTAGCAGACTTGCTCTGCAGCACATCCGAGCAGTCCAGCACCATGCAGGTGCATGCTGGCCCGCCACGTTGGCCACGGCCCAAAGGCATGCCGAGGGACACTGGACAGAACTGAAAGATCATAAATGCAAGGAAACTACGAGCTCACCAGAAGAAAGAAAGAACTTTTTTGAAGGAGGACAAGGACTGAGAGAGAGCCTTAAAGGTGTGGCCAGGAGGCTGCAGTCAACGCCAGCCAAGCTGTGTTGGCGGAGTTTGAATCCCATCGATTGGATCATTCTTTGCGTAGTTTTATTTTTGTTCTCGAGTTGAGCAAACGTCCCAACAAAGTCAATCATTTCACATTTCTGGTCAGAGCTGCTGCTCCCAGACTGCCATTCCTTCATAGTCTAGCACTCCCTTTATCTGCTGCCATGGCTTACCACAACGATTCCTACGCTCGCAAGTCTCTTTCTGCGCACTCACTATACTTGTGCTGATCTCCAACTTCCATCAGAATATTCTCAGCAGGCCGAACGCAGTGACTATGCCAATTGGGACTCGAAATCATATCAGAGTAGCTTCGCTGGGTCCCAAGCACACCTGGTGCCCTATGATCTGTCCCAGGTGTCGCCCTCACAGCACCATGTTCCTCCTGTTCCCTCTGTCCCTTATCAGCGGTACCCGCCAACTCAGCATCTTTATCCCCAGCACACAGGCTATTCTGATGCACAGGAAAAGCTTCTCAAGCGGAGGTCTGTCCGCCAGGTCAACCTTGACAAGGGAAATCTTGTTATTGAAGTTCCTGTACCGAGCTCCATCATCCCTGCCAGCACGCAGGGCTCTGAACGGGACGAAATGACCAAGCTGAGATATACCGCTGCTACCTGCGATCCTGATGATTTTAAAGCATCCAAATACTCACTAAGACCCTACCTCATGGGTCGTCGAACAGAGTTATTCATTGTTATGACTATGTACAACGAAGATGAGGTCCTCTTTGTGAAAACTATGAACGCGTACGTAGTCCTCAGTTTCAGCATGCTTTTATAATTCATGGGTTTGGCAGTGTCATCAAGAATGTTACCCATCTTTGTAGTCGAGATCGTTCCAAGACGTGGGGCAGAGATGGTTGGAGGAAAGTCGTCGTCTGCATTGTTTCTGACGGCCGAAGCAAGATCAACAGACGCACCCTTCAAGTACTTACTCTGGTGGGTACCTCTTCACGATTTTCTGACCCATTATTCATTTGTCTCCATCAGATGGGTTGTTACCAAGAGGGTATCGCCAAGGATTCAGTTGCCGGAAAAGATGTGACAGCACACATCTTCGAGCAAGTCTGTTTTCCCTCGTGACTCAGGCTGTCATTGATGCTGATGGCAGATACACCACGAGTGTCGTTGTTACAGAGACCGGTGAAGTATCTCAGGGGTCATGTCCTGTTCAAGTCCTCTTCTGTCTCAAGGAACAGAACAAGAAGAAGCTCAACAGTCATCGTTGGTTCTTCAACGCCTTCGGTCCCATCATTGAACCCAACGGTAGGCTGCTGTTCGCTGTTCGACGTACTATGCACTCAAATTGGCAGTTTGTATTCTCCTCGATGTCGGTACCAAACCCACGGGAACATCCATCTATGAGCTCTGGAAATGTCAGACAACAATAGTCTCAATGGTTCCATATCTAAATGAATGATCATGATAGGCTTCGACAAGCATTCAGGTGTGGGTGGTGCTTGTGGAGAGTAAGTCCCAATATCGTGTCGGAAATCCTTGTGTAAGGGTTGAAGGAGATATCAGGATATGTGTTGACACAGGCCGTGGCTGTGGTCTCCTGTTGACAAGCCCCCTTGCAGCATCACAGAACTTTGAGGTAACTCAATCACAATATATCACTCTAATCGTCCCTCATCATGCTGTCCATTGCAGTATAAAATTTCTAATATCCTTGATAAGCCTCTAGAGGTGCGTCTTCGTATTTGTAATATTTCTAGACTTCTCGATAACCATTTTTAGAGTGTATTTGGCTACATCAGTGTGTTGCCCGGTGCGTTCAGTGCATACCGCTACAAAGCTCTCCTCAATGGCCCGAATGGAAAGGGGCCTCTGGCGTCCTATTTCCGAGGTGAGACTATGCACGGCGGATCTAGCTCAGCAGGCCTCTTTGAGGTGAGTTTAGATGACTGATTCGCATAGAATGTGCGAATCTTACGATCAGCTAGCGAAACATGTACCTTGCCGAGGATCGCATTCTTTGTTTCGAAATTGTTACCAAGAAGCGTGAAGCCTGGACGTGAGTCTTTTCCATGTCTTGGCTAGTATCACCTCTTGACTTGCGATGTAGCCTCAAGTATGTCAAGTCTGCCAAGGCATCGACTGATGTTCCGACCACAGTAAGCACCCTTGTTTCCAACGTCGTTTGAGGCTCAACGTTTTTTTGAAGGTACCGGAGTTTATTTCTCAGCGTCGTCGTTGGCTGAATGGTTCTCTGTTCGCTTCAATCCATGCCACTGTCTTCTGGTTCCGGATATGGACATCTGGACAAAATATCTTCCGCATGATTCTTCTTCAGGCAAGTCATCTCAATTGTGTTTTTTTCTTTGCTCACTTTGTATACTATAGATTGAATTTATTTACAACGCTGTGCAGCTTTTATTCACGTGGACCTCTTTGGCTAATTACTATCTGGCCTTTTTCTTTGTGAGTTCAACACAAGCTTGGCTCAGGAGGAAATTCACTTGCTTGCTTGTAGTTGGTTTCTTCCGCCACCGCCGATGTCGAAACGGATCCATTCAAGTTTTTGAGCCGTGGTGCGGGCAAGGCTGTTTTCGAAGTCTTCCTGAATCTCTACATCTGCATTCTTTTTGTGGTTCTGGTTTGTTCTCTTGGAAATAGACCCCAAGGCTCGAAATGGGCATATGTGATTGCGATGTTGTTGTTTGGACTTTGCAACATCATTGCGGTATGGTGTGCTGGATACACGGTTTACCTTGCAGTTCCGCATGACATCAAGGGTTGGGAGGATTTTCCAGAGTGAGTTTGTGCTTTGTGCCCAAGCGGCAAGAATGGGTAATTGATCATGGATTTCTCTTTCAGCTTGATTCAGCACAATCGAACATTCCAAGAGATATTTGTTGCTGTCCTTGCGACCTATGGTCTCTATTTTATCAGCTCGTTCATGCATTTTGAACCCTGGCACATGTTCACCTCGTTCACACAGTACATGTTTTTGCTGCCATCCTACGTCAATATTCTCATGATGTATGCCATGTGTAATCTGCATGACGTAACATGGGGTACTAAAGGAGATAACGGAGCCGTGAAAAATCTCGGAGGAGCCAAAAAAGTGAAAAGTGATGATGGAAAGGAGATGATAGAAGTGGAATTACCGACTGCGAGAGAGGATGTCGAACGACTTTGGAATGCTTCGAGAAGTGCGCTGAAGATGAAGCTACCTTTGGAGAAACAACATAGGGATGCTGTCACGAAACAGGCAGATCACGATAGGAATAGTAGGACGAATGTTGTTCTTGCCTGGGTTGGCTCGAATATGTGAGTTGGTTTTTTTTGGAACAAGTAGAAAACACTGATTATATCGTTATTCAAGGTTGATGATCCTCGTTTTTACATCCCAGTCGTTTCAAAATTGGGCAGCGACTCATATCACTGCTGAAGGAACCGCCTTTAATCCATACTTGACTTTTCTCTTTTTCGCCTTGTAAGCATGGAGTCTTCTTGCTTCCCTCTTGATTAGGAATATTGACAATTGCTTGCTCTTCTTGCTTCTCTTCTGCAAAAAGTGCTGGTCTATCAGCGATACGCTTCACAGGATCACTTGTGTATCTTCTACTCCGACTCATCGGTTTCTGAAAATAAAAAGTCTGTAAGAAAGATCGATGTACGTCATTTGTGTATGTAGATGTTTTTTTTCTTGGGGGATTTTGTCATTGTCGAATTGTCGAAGGAACGACAAATAGTTCCAGCTCAAGTTGTGAATGATATTATATATAATGATAATGAACTGGTTGGTATAAAAAATGATCAAGAAAGGTGGTGATATGGGTATGTCAACGTGGATGTTTTAGAAGATACAAATTCGAACTGTGATGTTTCAGAACTGGGTCGGGTCTCGATAGACGATCGTGAAGATACCATCGATAAGCGAGGTGAACTCGATGGCACCTTGTGCGATATCGACATCGCAGCATCAGTCGACCAAGTTGTTGATTTTGACTCTAGTTGGATACGATCATTGGGTATTGACGTCGGCCCAGTTTTCAACCGGCCTCCAAGAAACGGTATTTCAGTCAAGGAAGACTTGACAGAATGGAAACTCGGTCGTGCGCTAAAACCTTGATGACTCGATTTATCAGTACTCAACCGAGATTGTGTCATGGTCGGCGGAAGAACAGGGGACTGTTTTGACTTTTGGAAGGCCTTGAGAATTGACTTGGGACCTGTCAATTTGTCTTTTTCAAGATTGAGAGATGATTGTGATAGATGAACTGGAAGGGTCGCGGGTACGGCAGGAGAAGGAGGCAGAGGGACGTAGGCAGGTGATGGTGATGACGAATTTGACATGTGCACAGGATAAGGTGATTCTTGGTCAAATTGGAATCTGCTAGCGACTGAAGTCCCTCGAGGAAGCAGCTGCGCAGCGACGATCGGGAATATCGACTCCTTCCGACTGGATGGATGATTCTGAGTGACGGGAAATGTTCCGAGGGTGGAAGAGGATGGAAGGTGGCGAATCTGGTTCGATTGGGGTACGTTGAGCTGATCGCAGAGAGGACGATTCTGTGTTGATGGTGGCCCAGACTGAGCCAGGAAGGAGGAATAAGCTAGAAGAGGAGGGTCAAATTGGACATCGGGCAAGTCCATGGTCTCGTCAAAAGGACGTTCGGGCCTGACGGGGACTTGGAGATGTGATGGATTACTGAGAGAATTTGACAATTTGTTACTTTTTCTCCAGAGTTTCTTGATGCTACGGACGGTCATCAACGTCGTCTTCATACTTGGTTTGGTAGCCTCGGTAGAGGTGATGGTGATGGAATCAGCGGAGAAACGGCTGACGGTGGGAGATGGAGATTGAGACGGTGGGGACTCTTCATCCTCGACGACTGGAACGAGGGCCATGGAAGGTGTATTGAGGGAGGATGACTCACCGAGCTGAGACGAAGAACTGGACAAGGGCGGAGTAGGGTCGGGAGAGAAACGGGCAAGAAGGTCCGGAGAAGGGACCTGGGATTGTGTAGGAGAATAGTTGGTAGGGGGTGGATGGGGATGAGGAACGGGTGAGGGATGTGAAGGACTAGAGACGGGACGAGAAGAGGATGAGCGTTTGGTGGAGGACAGAACTCGCAGAGGAGATGACTGGAGATCTGCATCGAGCACACGAGGAGAAAGTTGAGCCATGGTCTAGGGAAGATGTCAGAGAAGGAAAAAGATTAGAGGACCAAGGTACGGACACGTTCGATTTCATCGAGTTTTGCTTTGAAGAGAAATTGGCTGTGGCGTTGGTCGTCGGGGTCGTCCTAGAAAGAGAGAGGTGAACGGGGAACAAGGAGGACGGAGAAGAGACGAACGACATTTAAATCAAGATCGAGGTCGTCATAGACAGTGCCAACCCTCTTGAGGTGGTGTTGATGACGAGACCTGAGCCAGGGCTGGTACCAGAGGGCGATGTGAGGGTCTATGTCTAGCTTGAGCTTTGCGAGAATGGGGATGGAGTCTGGAGAGGGAAGGTCGGGGGTAGAGAGACGGGGCTGGACGACTCTAGCCCAGATGTGACGCCAGGTGAGCTGGGAGAGGCGGGGCGAGGGGTCGTTGTCGGTGACGAGAGAGATAACGAGGCCGAGGGTGCTGGGAAGCGCGTACTCGCGTGCAATGGCGGAGAGCAGGGCATGGAAGGAGGGATATACAGGGACCAGGATGGGCGGACAAGGCAGAGGCGGGCAGGGGAGGACATGCAGGAGAAAGGGGGAGGATGGGGAATGCGGCGAACAACGAGCAACGGTGCCAGGCACTGGCGTGGGCACTCCAAATGCATTAGCGAGATTTGCCAGACGATGAGGAGAGAGGGGACTGCGGGGAGGGGGCCAGGAGGAGGTCATAGTCAGTGCAATAGTCAGAGTTGTAGTCAAGAATAGTGAACGTTGTAGTCAGACAGACTAGTCAGACACAGACAACAGAGTCAGACAATCAAGTGTATTCTAGTCAATATTGTGTAGTTGGTGCAGCCAGTGTTAATGTAGTCAGAGTCAGTATAGTAGTAGTCAGAGTCAATATAGTAGTAGTCAGTAGTCAGTATGGCCAAGAGTCAGTAGTCAGTATAGTAGTAGTCAGTATAGTAATAGTCAGTATAGTAGTAGTCAGTATAGAAGTCAGCATAGTAGTAGTCAGTATAGTAGTAGTCAGTATAGTAGTAGTCAGTAT
>Ga0153987_1000094_pt1 | contig 29692 bp, 34 predicted proteins | sample TSNC071MetaG_FD_102279 | JGI IMG/M metagenome (GOLD analysis project Ga0153987, IMG submission 102279) | Attine ant fungus gardens microbial communities from North Carolina, USA - TSNC071 MetaG | ecosystem: Host-associated > Fungi > Mycelium > Unclassified | place: USA: North Carolina, William B...
CTAGTACTTGTTCCAGGCATAGGCAACCGATAAGATTTTTCATTGGCACAACAATTACAGAGATGATCAAAGTCCTTCAGAGTGTCAATTTTAAGTCTATTTACAACCTGATTGCAAAGCATTGAATCAATAACCCTGGGGCTCAAGTGCCTCATTATCATGAACTACCTTGGACAGGCCTTCTGGCATCAGAAGTCAGTGGCTGTCATTAATGTATGGCTGTAGAAGTTAGAGTGACACCTCTGGGAAAGTGTAATCATTAATAGGACGACATGGGAATAGTCCTGTCAAGTACATGACATGGACATACGACACTTGGACATTAGACACATAACAGCAGATAGACATGGGAAATACTGATAATAAATAGAGTAACTAGTCATATGTAATACCTAGTAGATCTCTTGTATAAATAGGTAGAGAATACTAGGAAGACTTTTGTTGAGTTCTTGTTGATCATCCCAGTCTACGAGTGGCGTTCCCTTCTCTTTTTCTCTTTAAGTCCCTTCTGTCTTGGTACTACCACTGCTTGTGGTTGGTCACTAATATCCATCCGACAATGCCATAAGTGCATGCTGAGAGTGGTTTTAGCAAGAAATGCACTTCTATTACTTGCATCAGCACATTGGGCCTGATATAATGTGCCAGTAGATCCCCCAAGGACTGCCATAAACAAGTCTTCTCCATCTTTTGATACAATTAAACCCTTCTCCCAGGTTCAAACCAAAGCACTTTTACAATGAAGGACTTTTAGACTAATAAAATCAGCATCTAGGTTGGGAATATGGAGAGTGTTGGTTAAGGTGAGTTTTGAAGTGCTATTGGAAAGAATCATAGTTAAGGTAACTGATCCAATACCAGCTATAGGTACATGATTGCATCCACCAACTTTAATGTACTCATTATTGGTAAGAGGTTGATAGGAGGAAAATAGATGGTATTCGGAGAATATATAGGAAGTTGCAGTGCAATCCAGAAGAATGCCATCAGTTGCACTAGTGATAGAGGCCATGTTAACTTGACCAATCTCATAACAAGTACTGAGTGCCATAAGTATTTTCCCAATTTCTCAATTTCCAGAGGATTCAATGGCCATATGGGCAGAACCACCAGGCTTGGTATGTTTTTTATTCTCTCCCTTCTTTGGACATTTGAAACTCTAGTGTCCTTTTTCACCATAAGTATGACACATTCCAGTAGGCCTCCACTTTTGTCTTAACTTCTCTTTTCTTGCACTTTTAGATTTTCTGGAATTGTCTACACTTGAAGACAACTTGACAAGTAGGGCCAGCTGGTCAGTCTTCTATTTCTTCTCTGATTTATCAAGTTGATGTTCTCTCTCGATACAGTCAGATACTGACAATAGCTTAGCAGTGACAGCATTAAGGGTAAGTCCACTGCCTTTATACAAGAGATTTTGCTTCACAATATCCCAGATACCAGAATGAGGAAGTGAGAGAAGAATAGCATGAACAATATGGATGTCCTCGAGTTTTTGACCAGATTCAGTGATATGACAGCAAAGGTGAAGGAAAGAGCCAATGTGATCAGACATATTGGTATGTTTGTCCCATTTCTTGGTGTATAATTCCTAATAATGATAATGGACATTAATTCCTTGCTGTTGTGTGACATGGATCATCCAGAGACGGCCCCACATGTCCTTTGAAGTAGTAGTGTCCTGAATATGTTCCCGTTGGCCAAACTTAATAGCATCTCACATCAGGCCCATAGCTGCAGAGTCAGATCGCAGCCAGTCAAGATACTCCCTTTTAGAAATGATCCAGTCCTTGTATTGAGCAGAGGTGGTGACAAAGGGCTTGTCCTCAGAATCAAGAGGGTGCATCATAGAGGGTTTAGAAGAGCAGTCTTCTAATCCTTCTATAAAAAGCCATAGAAGACAAGCCTGTAAAGCTGCCTTTATGTTGTTAGACCAAACATGGTAATTGGTACCATTGAGCTTTGGGAACTGGAGAGTCTCAGAGGATGATTCCTGAACATATGCGTCTGTAGGGCCCATAACCTAACAGCATAGTAGCAGGGTGTCATCGGGATAGGGAAAAATAATATTATACTCAAGTCACCTAGGACCAAGTGTTGAAGACTAGGTCCTGGTGAACAACATGACTGTAGTTATATACCAGTATTGCTTAGTACAGACTCAGGTATAGCTATAGCAATATGACAAGCAATGAATGATAATGTGACAGGAAATGAAGATGACATAGCAATGACAAGTTGGAACATGACATTATCACCTCAATAACCTCTTTGCTTCAGGCAATGATCTACTCCTCCAAAATATGTAACTACAACAACAACAAAGACAAGTATTCTCTTAGACTTAGACTTCTCTCTCTTTTTTTTATTTTATTTTCCATAGCATACTTGTATCTCCTCTGCTTCTCCAAGCATCTCTTTTTACTCTATCCTTAGAGTATTATCTCTCTGCTCTCTGAGCACCTCTCTCTACTCTATTCTTAGAGTATTATCTCTCTGCTCTCTGAGCACCTCTCTCTACTCTATTCTTAGAGTACCATTTTTCTGCTCTCCAAGTAATCATCTCTCTGCTCCTCCAAACATCTATTACTTTAGGCCTCAGAGTGATATTATCTCTCTTTCCTCCAAGCTCATTGTCCTCTCTCTGTTTCTCTGAACACTTCTCATTTTTGGACCTTGGAATTATTTTATTTATTCTTTTTATTTTATCTTCTTTTATCTACTTTATGCTACTTTAGCATTCCATAACATGTTCTTGGTATCTATATCCTTGGATGAAAAAGGAAACTCAATAGGTCTGAGACATGAACAGAAGGTAATACAATCCAATGGAATAATGTTAGGCTATGTGATAATACTGTCAAGGTGTTGGTGTTACAGTTCTATTTAATAACTGGTAATGTAGTATCAAATACCTAAATTTGGTCTGGTAAATAATGTTGTGAAAAGCGGAGGATGGTTTGCCTTGGAATAAAAAGGGTAATTCCGTTGCAAACCAGCAAGTATGTACAACAAAATTCTGACTATATAAATGATTAAAAATTAAGAATCTTCTCAAAGAATATGACGTCAGCTCGATGCTCCAACAAATAATATATCTTTTCACTCAACCACTGAGGGTTAGGACTTTGTAACACTATTACTGTGCTCCCTCTCTACATACCCTTGCATCTATGCCTAATGACTTCTGAGACAGCCAACTGTGTCTAATATTAGTAATCAAGGTGCCTTAGTAGTAGTCAGTAGGCTAATGTAGAGTGTGCTAATTTTTTTAAATCTGGACTGTGCTAATACACAAAAGATGACAAAATGAAGAATTTACTGATGTAATACAAGGGTAGGTATCCTTGGCTCTCTCCTTGCTTAGGGTCAAGGGTAGGGGTAGCTACCCTAGGGTTATCCCTGGTGGGTCTTAAGTGTCGTTGCTAAGTTCAGGATAGTGTCACTGAACTACTGTTCTTACCTGATCTCAAACTACTCCCAATCCTGGATGATGTACTGCAGGGCTAGCTGGACCTATCTCCACTGCTCTCACCCCAAAAAGAGCTTTAGAATAGAAGGGGATGCGGCATGTCACACACCATTGCCTAGGTACGAGACATGCACACAGGAATATACAAGAGTTCTCCTGAACAAGAAGAGCATTACACAACGTAGTGACCGTCCCAACCAGAGGTCTACTGGATTGTTATATAGTGTTAAATACAGTCAAAGAGAGCAATAGCACGAGGCCAAAGTTGAAGCAGACGAATTTGCAATGCAGACAGTCATAAGAATGCTAGGAGCAATGGGCGAGCAGATCACGAGCAATTATCTCCCCCAGGTCCGATATTACGACTCAAACATCAGCAAGAGAAAATCGTTAAAGCATCCCCATTCCATCTCCATCATCATCACCGCCCCACCCTCTTACTACCATTTCCTCTTCTGCCTCTGCTTCCGGTGTCCGAAGTCGACCACTTTCGCTTCCCGCAGAAATGGCAGAGATCTCAGTAGGCACCTTGCCGGACGAACCTGGTATCGAAAGGGGTGTCGAAGACTTTCCGGTATACCAGGTCAGCCAGACCCGACCAATGGTTGCGATATCTTGCCCTTTTGCGAGACCCTGGAATGCCACTCAATAGGGAACATGTATATGGAGGTATACAAAATCAAACCAACCTGCTCCGCACCTGCGCGAGTCTTAAAGGACACGACCATATCTCCATTCTCCTGCGAGTCAATCACATCCAACTGACCTGTAGTCTAAGGATTCTTAGTGGATGTCCACCATAGGTCAAGAAAATGACGTACTTGATACCAATCCTTAACTGCTTGCATCTGTTCGCTCTTCACGCCCTTCAACAACAATTTTTTCGGCCTGTTATCCAGCGTCATGTTGAATTTTGGTGGTGCACCTCGTTGGGCACCACGGAAAAAACCGCGCCCTCTAGCACGTCCGCGGTAGCCACCTCTATGAGATGTGCTGCTTTGCCAGTCTCCCGATGGAAGTCCCGTATCCAAGCCCAGACTTGCTGCCTTTAGAGTCCAATGTTGGGTAAAAAAACTAGTAATACAGGATGAACCGCACCTCAGCTTGAAGTTTTTCTAGTTTTGCCTTCAACTCCTCTGTCGTTTCCCGCTTTTCGGCCGATATTGGAACAGACGACGGCGGATCTGAAGCACTGTGAAGTTCTAATTCCTTGTCAAGTCTGTCTCGTACCCTCTTCTCCTTGCCATCAGTTGTTGGCACAGGTAGTTCTAAACTCGTCTGCGAGACTGATGGAGAAGTAGTGGAAGTTGTTCGCATTTCTTCGCCCAATCTTCGTAATCGCGACATGATATTTTTCTTATCCTCCGGCGTCGCAGATTCGAGTGAATTCATCAGTGATTTTTGTTCAGCTATCTGCTGCTCAAGCCGTCGTTGTTTTGCAGCTAATGCTGAGGTAGCAGAGCTTGCAGATATAGAGGACGTCTTCGTCTTTGTACTTGTTGGCGACAAAGGCGACATTGAAGTAGATGGGATCGTATTAGTTGTCAGTTTTGCTATTGTGTCGGCGGATGCAGCCAGCATTCGGGCACCAATCCGACCTTGTCCCTCCATTGGTCGATGCCAAAATACTTTTACAAACCGATTGTTGAAGACAGCATCTTCCGATTTCCAAGCTGCATGTGCTTCGTCGTGCGAGGAAAAGCTGACGAGCGCTTTCCCTCCTGCCTTATCAATAGCGACATTCGTTACAGAGCCAAAACGTTTGAACCAATCATTGACATTTTCCAGTGATAATTTATCTTCAGGAATCTTTTCAACAACCAGCGTTTTGCTATCTCGCCGTTCGGGTCGGAAATTATGCACGTCTCCGTCGAACGTGCCCCGACCTCGACCCCGGCCTCGTCCACGATAACCTTCTCGAGTGCTATTGCTCATTCCCATCTCTGCTTGCTGCATAGGCATAAAACTTATGAAAGGCATTCCAGAAAATGTTTGTTGTGTGTTATAAGGCGCATCCAATTGTGGCGCGGATAATTTGAACTGCATCTGGTCATTGCCAACCGCTGAAATATCCTCCATTTGAGCTTGATTCTCAGAAGAAGAGGTGTCCGTGGGATCTCTTTGAGTAGCAGGCGTCAAATCTTGGATGACGGGCAATTCACCGGAAACGCGAACAAAACCGCTTTCTTCTTGCTGACTTCGAGGGAGCATAGGGGTACGCTGATACTTTGGGCGCATATCCATTCGAGAGTCGTTTGGATCATAACCACCGCCCGGTACAAAAGGCATCCCTTGAGGAAACATTGGCAGGAATGGCATCGGATATAGTTGTCCCGGTATCACAGCATCTCCACCATGACTGTATTTGCACATCGCACCACGGACACAGTATCCATTGTCTAGAAACCTGATCAGATATCATGTTTCGTTTTGAGAGGAAATCAAATATTCACTGTGATAGTCCCTACAGATTCCCCTCTTCTGATCAGGTGGTTGGTAAGATTGTTGCCTTCTGCCCCCATTCGCGTTTCCCATGATATGGGTATTGTAGCTGTCCATCCCTCCGTTAGCATAACCATGTCCTCGGCCTTCGCCCCCCCTCCCTTCCCACTGGCCACTCGACCGACCTTCATTCCCGTATCTTGAAAATTGACCCTCTGTATTGACACGAGCTCCTTTTATCGGACGACCATCTCTATCATCGCCTTCCATCGCCCGTTTCCTGTTCATATCACTGCCAGAGTCTGCAGGTGGAGATGCGATGAGGTCAAGTGGGATTGGAATGCCATTGTCAACTGGTTTTTGCGGTGTTGCTTCAGCAGCATATGGTAGATAGGATTTCGTTCGAAGAACAGTGAATAATGTATCAACAAAAGATGGGCATTCTGGCATTCAGTTAGCTTGGATTCATCAACCTGAATTTGCATCAGATGTACCTTTTTCCAGGAATTCATCAAGTTGAACTAATAATTCCTTCCGCATTTCGTGTTCAGATGCATTATGTTTTAAAAGCGCTAGGATATAATCTGCCAATGCTCCCGGTTCAGCGTCGCATCTAGATAGAATTGAGTTGCCGTCCGCCACAGGAGAAATTCACGAGATGAGCATACATCGGTTCTAAGGTACGAACAAGCCATGGCTTGAGATTGGGAGCTGTAGTAGGGTCATAAATCATACTGAAGAAGGGGAAGCAAGAGGCTGAGGATTAATAGAGATTTCTGAGCTCGGCTTGGTCACCTCGGCAATTCCCGGTCTTTTTTCTCAAGTTCATTTCGTTTTACATTTAACATCTTATATTCATTTTATATTCATTTTATATTCATTTAACGAAAAGAAATAGAAATCAACTACTGTGATCAAGCTACTGTTAAGCTACTGCCCAGAAGTGAGAGATTGATATATACAAACCTGACTTCCCATTTTCAATATTCAAAAGAGTTGCCATTGGAAACCTGTCCCCCCTAACACTCTAGGTTTTACAAATCTCAGCATGAGAAATTCATATTGTATCTAGTTACTGTTACATTTTTTTTATTGAGTAGCTTCTATCTTGAATTGCTGGATGACGATGTGCTGTCAACTCAAAGTCTCTACACATCACCTGCCTGAGTTACAAGGTGCCATGGACCCTGTGAAAATCACTTAAACGTTAATGTCCAGCTTCAAGACTCGACGAGAAGTTCAGAACAAATTTGATTCCCTCACGCAACGCTCAAAAATCAGGGGCCACCCTCTCTGTTTCTAAGCAGCTAGGGACATCCAGTAATTTCCGCGCCGGTAAGCGCATGTTGATGAGCTTAATTGTGGCAACTCAACAAAGTTATGCATCCACCTGCAGAATATGTCTGTTCTTCAATGATATACCAAGCGAGTGCTTATTGATTGGCTGATAACAAAACGTCGATAAGTTGTACCTGAATGACCAGTTATTTACGATAGAATCTGGGGGGTTATCTGAAGTCCATCGCATCGAATTATCCACTTGTGTCAATTCTAATCCAATATGATTGGACACCACGAATAGCCAGATCTGATGAGTTCCCGAGTCAGCCTCTGCGTTCCCGAGCCATCTACATGATCAAAGTTGACTCGGGGACTTCACCTGATAAGGGATGCATGAACGATGCTTGACACCGTAAGCAGCGACTGGGATGGCCATGCGGCCTGAAAAGCTTGGCATTGACTCGGGGAATGGCTCGGGAACTGCTCACGTGGTGGACAGCGATGAAAGTGGGTTCGAGGCACTTGAGCAAGGCTGAGGTGAGGATCAGGAAAAACCTTGGCCATTATATGCAACCAACGGGTAATCAGGTAGTGACGACAAGAGAAGAACATTGAGGAACATTGAGGAGCAACGATGATAATGTTCCTTGTCCTTCTGTAGGTTAGAGGCTAGTCCAACGGCAAAACTGTGATAATGGAAACCCTTCACCATCATTCACACTTGAACTGTGTCCATAGGGCATGAATGAGATGGTCAAAAATATGGTGCGAGACTGAGAAATATCATTGATTTGGCAGGTTGGCCAGAGTGATGGTCAGGTATAGCATGAGCACGAGCACGGATGCCGAATATCGTTGATTACAAGGTCTTGGATCAAGCTTAAAGCCAAACCTGTAGAGCAGGTCCTGGGAGCTCCTTGGTCAGAAGCATGCACAAAAAATGAGACTGTATGGGGGAAACTGGGCAGGAAGAGAGGGGAAGAGGGAAGGATAAAGATCGGATGATTGCACAAGATTTCAACGCAGGCTTTATATGCGAAAGCCCGGCAATTCCTAAACAGGCAGGCTGAGAGGCCTTTGAGCTGGTCGCAATTCTGCGATTGGCTGATCCAGGACCCTGAACACCTTGATATCTAAAATTAGTCCTGAGGCATTTTCTTTTTCACCGGGCAAAGAATTATTTCTCAATCTAACACGACGTGATATCACAATCTTGAACTCCCCAAGCCTCCGGAGAGAGGTTATATATTCTCAGACTTGATGATTTAGTAAGAAAAGGACAAAGTGAAGGAAACGCAGTGTAAGATTAAAGGTCGCTTGTAAATTAGGACAGGAATAGGGTCTTTCTTCTATCAGCTATCAGTTGTATATGAATGAATGATAAAAGGTCAAGATGTATTCGATTCTGATAGTTGGAATTTGAGCAAGCCTGTGCAATGCATGTGGCATAGATAAATTCAGCTTTAGTTGTGTCCCTACCATCCATAAGCAGATGGTATCGACCGTTTGTACATATTCTTGACCGACTCAGCAAGTGAATCTTCTGTCATCTGCAGGTTGAATTGGTTTGTCTCCAACGTGGACGATACACTTCTGGTTATCGGATGCGTTTCATATCCTTTTTCCCGCTGTATACCATGCAGAAAAATTCCGTGATCATGCCCAAAAATGCTGACGCGCCCAGTAGAAATAGAGGTGATTGTAGTAACCGAGTGCCATCCAAGAGCATCATTGGCTTCTGGACACCTAATTCTGTTCTTCCGGAATCCGTGAAAAAGTCATATCTTCATCCTCAGAAGGAAAAGCTTCCTCTTCTCTCCAATCTGAATTTGAAGGCAAGTGCTACTCCAATTTCTGTCTTTTTCCTGGCACTGAAATAACTATTAATTGAACCCGCGTGTGTCTAATTTGTGGAGAGAGAAGAGGCTTGGCCATGGTGACAGAATTCGAATAAAATTCCTCTGCCCCAAAGCGATAACTCATGTGTACTGTAGGAGTCAATCAGTCCATGAAGTCGTGACTTTGAGGACATGTTATCAGAATGGTAAACCAACCACGCATCTCATACAGACGTCATTTGATAACCTATCCTCTACCAACATAGCGCTGCTTCCCATATTCTTTCCAGATCATCTTCAAAACAGCTTTGCCATTATTGTCTAGACTTACATACAGGGCGTCCCTGGCATGTTCACCCATTATTTCACACAGCGCATAGAGCCCTGGTTCGAATTCTTGTCGCATATCCATCCTGATGATACAGAGCGGATCATTGAACGCCTCAATGTAAGCTGCCAGAACGTAGGCTGTGTGCTTTGATAATGGTTTTGCAAGTGATTCGGCCTGTTGTAATTTGCTGGAGACATGAGTTCGAACCACAGTCTTCACGATCAGAGTCTCGAGTAGGCGGGACAACATACGGCCCTCTGCCGGTCCTAAAGGTTGGCCGATGGCTACCCATCGAGGAAAATCCCGCATAACCATATCTGTCTGTTTGGAGCCTAGCTGGGGGCGACAGCTACGTATCAGAGAGATCAACTTGGTTAAAACAAGGCTGAAATGGGGTAGGACGGAGATTATGAGGTCTCTCCGAAGGCGGACAAGAGCACTAATGCTAGTGATGATCTTGTGGAAGACCTCTGGTGTAGTCCTTTCATCATGTTCTTCTGAGGGTCTGAGGAAGCTGAAGATGATCATGAATATACTTCCGATATCGATTGAACGCAGCGTTGCAGGCTTGCTCCGAGATTAGTACAGCCTATGAACCCCACGAAATCAAGCGCCTACCCGTTCGGAGCAGTGTTGTTCCACGAACTCAAGAATCATTAGACGCACCGCGGCATTCTCCCGTGTGAATGCGCTATCTTCGGAAAACGTATTCAAACATTGAGTTGAAAATGCTTGCATACGCCTGAGTACATCTGAAAGCATTTTTCAGATACCACTTTCTCAGGAAGATAAAAACTCAATTTCAGGTTGAAACTCACAAGGTGGATTATTCTTGAGGAGTAAGTTGGCGAGATGGACAACAATTGCAAGTTTGTCCACGGGTAGAGAGCCAGGCGACAAAGATTCTAAAACTAAGTCAAGGATATATGAGTAGTCATCTGTCCCTAAAAATTTAGATGTCGCAGATACATGAATATCTAAATCTCTACGAGCTAATGACGATGAGCAACCTGAACAAAGGACTAACAAATTGACCCACCGACGTCGCTACAACTACCCTGAAACACAACGAAAGTTGCCATCATCATATGCAACTGTTTTTGTCGACTTCTCTCTTCTAGTAGAAGGGACATTTCTGCCCGAAGGATGGCAAATATCGAAGTCTTACAGTCGTCTGCCAACTGATCAGATCGAGTAGCAACAGAGACCAAGCGTTTTCCAATGTAGGCGTCATCTTCTGAACCACAAAGGTCAGCATCAGGTGAAAGAAGCAAGGGAGGACCTACCAGGGTGATTCTCGCCCAACCATCTGCGCAGATTCAGCACGCAGCACCATCCAGTCAAACTCTCCGAGTAATGCATCAGGTTGGACGAGTTCACATGCTTCATATAAAGTGAGACTGTTGAGCTTAGACAATCATGGAATGTGCGCAAGGAACTGATGCAATCAGAAGGCAGACTTGATGGGATTGTCAGTGACCGTCTTAAGTAGCAGAGGTCAGATCACCTTGCCATATCCTTTAGTTTGAGAACCTCAGCTACCAGACTATAGATGATTTGAGATTGTAAACGCCGTCGACCACCATCATTTCTAATGAGAGTAGTACACTGGTTGAAATAAGAGAAGACCCTGAACAAGGAATCCGGACAAGAATTTGCTTTTCTCAGGACTTCGCTGATGTACAGGTGTTAGGACTCGACCGGTGTAAAGAAGTGAACAGTGCACCTGAAGCATGTAACAGTCAAATCTAGAGTGGACTGAGCGAAAATATCATATTCTGGGCCTTCAATTTCACAATCGAATGTCGTGAGATGGACGATAAAGCTACCCAAGTCAACATCCTGTTGTCTATCAGAACTGAGAAAAAGAGCCTCGACATGAATCAATGCTCACCGATATACGCTCAAAATTCACGAGTCCAATCACTCTTCTCAGGAACACTCGCAAAGTGACTAAGTTTCGCAATGTGGATTTTTGGTGGTCCAAGTTGTGCTCCGTCCATTTCTCCCTCTCGACAAAACCCTTGACCAGCTGAAAGTCTGTTTCATGGGCTCTCTTGACAAGACACGTCCGAGCATTCTTAGTGAGGTACTCTGTTGGAACATAAAGTAGTAGGTGATACACAGCCAATCTGCTCTCCTGAGTTTGAGCAGTTGTGATGCTGGCAACCTCAGTAAGATGTGATAACATAGCAGCTGCAGTCGATCAGTCAAGATACAAATCCAAGGCAGGAGCACTTCTTACATCTGAGGTTCTGCATTTCCCAGAATTCAGCAGAATGAAGAAGACGAAGGACGAGGTACTCTGGACGTAATTCCGCATCAATTCTATTTTGAGTATTTGCCACAGATTTGAAGTCAATGCTCAGGATAAGCTGAATGATGTTGGTCAGTTGGGAAGAGGTCGCTAGTTGACTAGCCTCGATATGAGACAATTGGACGACACTGGTGCAAGAAGACCTACTCTAGCAAGGAAAGCCATCTTTCAAGAACAAAATGTAATACAGCTAGTGCGCCTAATTCGGGGCTATTCAAGTGGCAAGGAAGACCAGACCAAGTCGTGCCGGTGGGTTTGAAGGCGCCGTTGAGGTACGAGAGAACGATATCGAGAATCGGAGACGAGACGCCTTGTTGGACATCAATCTGGGAAAGGTGGTATAACAGAATCCTGAACTGCCAAGGAGGATGTGAACAGAATTTAATACAGGTTTATATCGAAGTCACGACTCACAATCTCAAGTTCTAATTCCGCAATCAATCGACCATTTCCGCCGTTTGAGCTGATAACCTCCCTCGCCTGCTTGATGACTTTCACCATACTCTCCTGTGTAGAAGTAATTTTTATAATACTCAGTGTATATTCAACCCTCAGCATCGCAGTAGCAACGATCTGCGTCTCCCACCCATCTGTGACTATAACAGTGTCTCTCCTCTCCTTCCCTGTTCCGGGAAGTAGTCGTTTGACTTTGAGTATTTTAAGTAAAGCCTTACGGACAGTCTGTTCCCTGAAGTCAGAAACCAGACAACGCACACTCTTCGCCGACTCCTCCGTAAGATGTTGCATTGGCAGATTTGAGAGGATGAAAAGAATTAAATATACTTGCAATGAGAGTGACACGGCCATGGCTTTGGGACCTTGTAAATCAGACTCAGAATCAACAACCATTGCATTTTCCTTGACATGGCCTATTCCCTTCGAAACATCGTAGAAGGCTTGCCAGCTATTGCTGATCGTCTCGAATATCATCTCGACACATCTGAGTGTTTGTCCAGGTGTCAAGAACGTCCCAACTGCGCGACCCAACCTTCCAAGATACCGGTCGCTTACAACATGACCTGAAAAATACTGACCATATACTTCTTGCATGTCACCAAGATCCTGAGACGGGAAAGAGGTCGATGAGAAGGCGGTTAAGAGATTATTAATGTGGTCGCCTAGAGTACGGGTCTTAGTATGATGGTCGAGAACGAGGTCAAGGAAGGATGCTGTTGCTGAATCTTTTGACGATATCTAATGATAAAAACCGTCAGAGTATCGATTGGGATAGGGCAAAAGATTTACAGGAAGTATAAGTGATAGGATGTGGGGAAGTGAAGGGAGGAGAAGGTCACAATCGATTTGACCAATTTTGAATAGACATTTAACAGCAAGCGAGGTCACATCTCCGTATTCAGCTAATAATAGGATATGAATCGCGTTTGCATGGGTGGCTTAATAAACTGACCGACCTTGCCATGAGTGTTTAAGCATGTACATTGCACCCTGAATAATGGTTCCCAGTATTTGGAGAGCACCTCCTTGTTGAGTGTAGAACAGCTTCTCCTCATAAACGCCCTCCAACAGCCTGAACCTTGTATCCCACACCTCCCTGTGTGTCTCTCCACTTTGATCAACAGAAGCGATTACTACCTCACAATTCATGAGAAACCTGATCGATGCAGTATTAACTCCATCATTCAACCCGGCGCCGATAGCCTTCGAGGTCTGACTGAAAAGAACGCCACGGTGCCGTTTGACTGCTTGTACATACGATAGAAATATCCTTGGCATAATTGACAGAACAGCCTGAGATTCGGATAAAGAGGAACAGGCTGTCTGAAGGCATTCGAAGAGTGTGGTAGATTGATCTGTTGGGTGATCTTCACACAATTGACGAAGGATATCAAGATTGAAAAGTGTGTCCCTGCCTGCATCGTATATGTCTTCGTAGAGAGAATCGACCCTGCCTTCTTCGGGCGAAAGGGTTGTTGATAATGAAAGGGAGTGCGAAAGAACACGGAGCCAACAGGGAAAGACTGATTGGAGGAATATATGGAAAAACTGGTGATAAACGGTCAGGAATATTTACTGGAGTACATATTGTCAGTGTTAGGAAACAAACCTTCTTCTTGTTTGCGACGTTCCCTAAGGAGGTGCGATACGTCGAAGTAACAAGGATGCCGATGCTGATAATCCCCGAAGTCACATGTCCTTCATCTATTCTTTGCAATATCAAGCTGAAGAGATCTGCCAAGTCTTCGAGTAACATCTTGGATTCGGCGAGGGTCCATAATCTACTGACACACAAGTAGACCACGGTAGACAGTTCCACTGGAGATCCAGCCTTTCCAAATTTTGCCACAAAAACAGACAGAACTGGCAGAAGAGGTGTACGATAGAGGAGGGACGGAAGCCATGTTGAAAGAGGAACTGAAGGACCTTGGCATGTAAGCACATCCAGAAGCAATTTCCAGTGACTGGAGTTAAAGATGGAACTGGTGGACCTGATAAAACCGATGAGTACAAGTCGGAAACAAGCGTTGCTCAGCACCCACGTTGATTGAAATTTGTCCTTGAGGAAGGTGGATAAGAGCCAGTCAGCAATGACTTGGGCCTTGCTGGGCAAGAAAAAAGTGTTGTCGTCCCAGGCATGGCGAGCTATTTCAATCTTAGTCCGTCCTCCGGGTACAGGAGGATTCGAAGACGCCTTCAAGGCACGAATAAACTCTTGAATCGTCGTCATATGAGTTATTTTGTTCAGTTGTTCATATTCAGTACAGAAGATGTGAAGAGCGTTAGAAAAGACTCCTAACCTTAGGTTAGGTGCAGCTGATCCGCAGACAATTTTATTAGACTTCTCTGTTTCCGATATGTCAGAAGATGGCGTGGACTTGAACACATGTCTTAGAATGCAACAAGAAGAATTTGAGGTACTGGAGGTAGGTGTCTTCTCTTAGATCTGTTGCACTACTCTCAATTGCTTACTACAGTCGATATATCCAGAATGCATAGCAAGTCAGACGAGCGGCAGGTTGCTGAAACTGGAAATCCCAGTAGAATTTCATGGCACACGTCTGGTCAAGATCGAGCCGCAGATTTTGTCGAGCAGCAGTAAGGTGTTGCCTAGCCAATCATTGAGGCTGTCAACATTGCCACCACTTTTATTACAGCTGTCCCTGCCCCAAGGATATCCAACCACTTGTCCTCCTCAGATACTGTCTCTTCGTGCTAGCCACTCCTGGCTGTCCAAACCATTACTAGAACTCCAAAGTAAGTTGAGGGGTCAATGGCGAGCCGGCGAAGGCGTTCTCTATAACTGGATAGAGTACATCCGTACGGGAGAGTTTTTGTCTGAGCTCGATATGCTATGGCATGAAGACGATGAAACTATTTTGTCCGTAGTGTCTCCTGATCAAGACTCCAGAGCATACTGACTGCCAGTAGAATCCACCACACGGCACCACATGCTCTGGTATCAGTATTCCAGGCACATGAAACATCATCAAAATCACTCGAGTTTGCGAAAAACTCATATCCATGCTCGATTTGTTTGACAACCCGGAAGGGATCAAAGTGTCTGCAGCTGTCATGTGCCCATGTCTTCTGTCGATCATGCCTCGAGGATTTCTGGAAATTATGTATAGGAGAAGGTGACGTAGGTCGGGTGGGCTGTGCTGACCCAGATTGCGTCAAATTGGGGCGAGAGGCTCAGGAAGAGGAGGTGGCACGTGTGGTCTCGGAAGGTGACCTGCAGCGTTGGCGATGGCTTCGAGAAAAGAGGAATTTGGAAGGAGGCGAGTAGACCCGCGGATACGTTCATAACTTCATAAGCGGACTAACCACGGTGTAGATCCATCTATCATACATTGTCCCCTGGAACATTGCCAGACTCCCGTAATAAGACCTTCAGATGCGGAGGAAGGGACAGGATGGGAGCGATTTCGGCAGTGCCCCAAATGTGGCTTTACATTCTGTGCATTTTGTCGCAGAACATGGCAAGCAGTCAATTTTAATATCCGCCTAGCGACGCAATGCTGAGAAAGCTTAGGCACGGGCCGATCACTGACTGCCCGATCGCATACTCAGAAAAGATCGTCCTTGAGTATCTGGCAGCCCAGGATGAATCATCAGAACGCGAACACATAGAGAAAACATACGGCCGGAATAATATCAAGCGCCTAGTGCGCCTGTACGAGGAAGAGCAGGCAAACAAGCGTTGGCTACAAGCCTCAACAATGGCCTGCCCGGGGTGCGAGACCCATGTGGAAAAAAATTTGGGGTGTAACCATGTAGGTGTGAGTCAGTGAAGAGGAATGAAGAGGCTGAAATTAATAATTGCAGATGACATGTTGGCAATGCGGGCAACATTTCTGCTACCGATGCGGGGCGAAACTGGAACGATCGAATCCGTATCAGCATTTCTCGACGCCTGGGCTGGCATGCTACTACAAATTGTTCGACTTTCAGGATGAGCGGACGCGGGAGCAGGAGGAAGAGGACAATTTGTGAGCAGCATGGCCTGGCGGATAAATCGCTGTCCCAGGTATGGAGTATGCAGACCATAGTTAAATATTATAATGAACTTGGAATTAAAATGTTTTCCGATGAAGTGAGACAAAAAATGCGATTATATATTGTCTCCTTTTCGAAAAGGACTGATCAATAATACCCTTCCTCCTCATACCCTCACCACCACGATGGATGCCTACACAACCTCCTTTGTCTATCCACGTCGGTCACGACATATGCTATCCACTACTTCCTCCAGAGATTTCCACCACCATGAGCCATATAAACCGCCTCTTCTGCCTGAGCACCTTGCCTCTGACGCAGATGCAGTTCAGAAACTCGTCGTCATGGCCATGCAGCTCCACGGCTGTCATGTTTCCTACTACCCCATTGACCATGGCACGGCCTACAATTTTCACATCACCGGGACATACCAGCAGGTCATGCTCACCAGGGGTCTTATCCTCAAGGACTGCCCCATCCAGGTATGTCTCCTGTCTGAGTTTTTTTTAAATCTCTCTGAACTCCCCAACAGCATCGGGCCGCAATTAAAGTCTCCCGCTCAGAGATCCTTGATTCTCCTTTTTCTAAACCAACTCTCAAGCCTGAAGTCCGCCGTCGTTTGGATGATATTGCGTCTGAGACACTCGCACATATCGCCGTTGTCAACAGCCCTCTTTCCGCCGTGAACCGTACTCCCCCTGATGGTATCAGCCTCAATGGCGGCTGGTCAGGCCTTGAAACAGAACGCGTTTGTGAACTCGTTATCACTGGCACAGAGGATGCAGTAGATTTTGCCCGTGTCCGGCTGCTGGTCATGCTGGATGAACTGGTCAGTCATGAATTTTCTATCGATACCTGTCTCTTACGCCGTTTTCCATCCTAGAGTGGCCTTCACGCTGAGATTTGCGACATAGATCATAAAATGCATCCCATCGTGGCGGGTAAGAAACGACAAGTAATCCAGACTATCCAAGAAGAAACGGCCACAAATATCTACTTTCCTTCTCCTCTACAAGGCGTCTTTGCCTCTGATCCGACGGGAACGCTAGGGCCCAGTACCAATACTATCTGGATCACTGGCGAGTTTTTCGGTGTGCAACGGGCGCGAGATATGCTGTTTCAGGTTTCTCTGAACAAGGTGTGCAATGCCTTTACTGGTGCATGGAAAAGTCCTTACTTACATTTTATCAGCGTAACAACACGTTGTCGAAAGACACTGCAATTCTTCCGCGCAAGCTCGATTGGATGATTACTGACCGTGCAGAAGATCTCAAATCAATCATGAGCGACAACTCTACATTCATCCAGTTCCCTCCCCTAGGAAGCTCTGCCAGCCTTTTGTCTGTGTTTGGCGACTCAAAAGTGAACGTTCAACGCACTATTAGATCCATTATGCAAGTAGTATGTTGCTGTGCTCCTCTCATGATCCAATATCTACCTCATCCTTATTTGTCTAGGCATGCCAATCTTATGTCGGGTCCTTCTGGTTATTGCCCATTCAATTTAATGCGCTCCTTCCACCTGCTACTCTAAACCCATCTAACGTCACTACCCTTCTTAATCAAATATCCGTTGCGACTGGTGCTGAGGCTGTATTCAAAAGTATGTGCTTTGAGATGCACGGGCTAGAACACGAAGTATGTGCTGCTGTAAATATGGTACTAGACTTAGAAATGATTAAGGCAAGTATCGTTAGTCAATTTCAGTGTCTAATGTTGATGAAACTCTCAGACATTCCATCATGAGATCCGTTTCCAGATTGAGCTGGCAAACGAACATCGGGAGTTCATCAGCGGGAAAAAAAATGGGAAGATAAACAAAATTATGCAAACTACCAACGTCAAGATTAAGTTTGAGACATTTAATGACCATAACTTCTTGATAGATATATCGGGTCCCGATAGTTCCGTCCTTCAGGGTCTGTCACTTCTCCAGGAGGAATTGCCTGCCGAGATATCATTTCATGTCCCTGAAGCCTATCACAAACGTATAATCGGTGTTGGTGGTCGGAGTATCCAGCGTATCATGAAAAAGTATGGTGTTTATGTCAAATTCTCGAATGCAGAGGAATTTGCGGCATTGGGTGGTTACAACGATAACGACGATAATGTGGTAGCTCGCACTCCTGCCAAAAATGCGATCAATCTCGAGAACCTCAAACAGTCAGTGATGGAACTCGTAAATCCCAAGGTTTGCATTCTTCACCGAACTCTTGGACGTCGACTGATGCCTGCCCAGGACAAAGATTTTGTGAACGAGACTGCCTCCATCCCTCGAAGATATCACCGAATACTATTGGGCGAGAAGGGTATCTTCATTCATGATATTGAAACGAAAACCAATTCCCATGTGCGGTTCCCCGACAAGGAGACTGCATCTGACGTAGTTACCATTTATGGTCCAGAGAGTCAAGTCCAGATCGCAGCCGCTATGTTGCTAGTATGTCCCTCGTAACCTCGATCTGTTGAAGTTCAATTCATTCCTTGATAGGATCATGTGCCTTTCGAAGCAGACATGGCCGTCCCTCCGAACTCTGACCTCGTTTGCCTCTGCAGCACTCCTGATTTCATTGACCTTGTGGAGCGTGCTAAGCGCGAGCTACAGGTATCTATTATCCCGAATTTTAAACAAACACTTCCGGCAAATGGCGCATCTGGTTCTGAAACATCTATTGATTACTCGTTCAAGTTCAGATGTCAACGTAGCAACACCGATTTTCTCATCACGGCCCGTGAGATGCTAGAGCAATTCCTTCAGAATCTGGGAGTTCATGTCTATCCTTCCCCGACGTCACAGGGTCACAAGCGTGGCGACTCCTTCGCTGATGCCTTCCCTCATTTCGATAGCAAGGTTCTCTCGACCGCTCGCACACGCGGACATGGTAAGAAATCTTCTTCTTCAACTTCTGTCATGGACATTGAATTTTTGATAGCCTATGCAGAGTCGATGGACATTAACAGGTCTGAGTTCATAGGCGACCGGAGGCTCCGTCTTGCAAACTCATCTCCCGATGTCAAAGCACTGTTTCGTTCTCCTGTGAACTCCTACATCTTCGATGATCATAATCATTCAGAGTCGAATTACCTTGGTTCTGGGCCTTCTGGAGGCGGTATAGATTATTGGTCACCTAGTACACCCCTAGCCCCAATTGTGAGTCATTCTTTGCCTTGCTGTGAGAATCATCACTCCATTGGTCACATATCTCAGGGTTCTGGAGTATCTAGCCGTACAAAACACACAATGGAAGATGCCTTTAAACGTGGCTCTGATTCTTTTCTCGAGGCCAAACTCAAAGATCAGTCACACAAACCTCGTTCCTTAACAAACCGGGCCCAATCGCTTGATCTTACATACTCGCTTTCGAAGATCACTGAATCGAATCCTGGGATGGTGCCGCCGGATTCACCAACGACTTCAACAGCGGGTAATGACACCTGTGGTGATATCAGTCCTATGTCTGGGACTACACCTTTGTTTCCGAGTGTGTATGGGCCATCTTCAACAGGCGTTCCTCAAGCAGGTTTGACTCCAACCGCTGGTTGCATTGTTGGTTCGAGTATCACTGCCGGCGGTATTCCTTCTATCGTCCCCTCTGTCGCAAGATTATCTGGTCCTTCACCGACTCGCCAGAGACCTGGTCGAACGCCGGAAAATAATTCGGAAGACGTCTCAAAGATGCTTTCGAACCTTGGACTGTAGATCTGGCCTTCTATTATTGTCTCCTAGAGATCTTATGCTGCTATTATTGCATTTGGTGCCACATGTGCGGGTCGTCTCATACAGATACATTTCCATCTACCTACTTGCGTTTCTAGCATCGCTCCGTGTTCCAGTAGTCTCTGTGAATTCAATCATGGGCTTAATATCTTTTTCTTCATTGATTCTTTTCTTCTTTTACCACCTCTACGCTCGCCCTTTCCACAAATCCTCCCTCCGCATTACCTTGGTTCTTGTCTTGTTTCTCTGGCCTTTCCTCCTCGGGTTGCATTTCATCTGATATCCCTGCCCCTCTGCTTGTTTCCTACTCATACTCGATGACAACATATGTGACGACTTCATGTATGTATATACACCCCTGCATTCATATTCCCCCTTCATAACTCCAGCATCCTCATTTCATGTCCATCATACCATGTACATGTATCTCTTTCTTCTGGTCTTAGACTACTCGGCTATTCAACGGGCTGGTTCTTTGGTATACTTATTACTAATCGAATTTATTATCGTCTTTGATTCATCGAAGGGTAGGAACTGAAGTAGTGAGATAACAATGAAAATTAGACAATCCAGGGAATCTCAAATAATACGAAGTCCAAAAACTCCTGCTCCATCAAGGCAGAATACTCGCCCACATATTCGTCGTTTCCGCTTTGCTTCCCCTGGCTCTGATGATTTGAGCGAGGACGGAGATAGGCAAACTGAGTTCGAAGCACATTGAATGTCTTCTTCGTTGACTGAGGCTCCGGCTAGAAATTGGAAAAGTGAGAATTCCTTGTCGTGGGCACTGCTGTACATGTGACACACTACCTTGATGATCATACCTGTGTAACTAGCGGGAAGACCATATCGAAGGACACTCTCAACAAACAAACGAACAACTTTGAGGTGTACAAGAAGCTGGAACGCCTCAGAGAAGTTGATGCGTGAAAGACGCAAGAGTTCCGTCTAACGTGATATCAGTGTTTCCTGAGCACTTCCGAACAAACTCAAAAGCCTACCCAAAGTTCTTTCTCTGTTGAATTCACTGCATAAAGTTCCTCTTGTTGTTTCTGAATCTCAGCTTCAGAGAAGGTAAATTCCCGAACTATGAATCTTGGGAAGATCAGGCAATGGTTCAATTGGAAAGTAGATTAGGCCCTACTTGTGATCCCTGCATTTCTGGACAAATTCATCGTGAACACGTTTGAAAATGACGACAACAAAGAGTGTAAATTCGTCGTCTGATTGGATCGTCCTGTGGTAAGGTGAGAGTATGGAAATAGACAGTGATACCGAAGACATACTTTGAAGATCTGGGTACCACCATCTGTACTAGCCTTTCGTAGGTACTGTTCCACTCCTTGACCAGATTTCTAAGGGGTTGATTGAATATTCAAAAGAGAGGAAAAAGAAAGATCGAATTACCTTGGGACTGCCACTAACACGGATTCCATATATTCTGATTCCGGTATAAAGTCTTGTGCAGAAACAACATCAACCAGTGAACGAACAGAGAGGTCCCCCCTGCCTGTAGTATTAGCTTGATCGCTATTGACGGGCAGCAGAAACATACATTTGCTTTCGTTGCAATTGAGTAAGAGAACCTTTCACAAGGTTGTAGTTGTTGAGCTTCATCTTCATCGCACTATCAATGGAGGTTGTTTCCTAATTGATTCCAGTAATCCCTAGAACGAATGTGAGGACAAAATACAAACTGGCATACCTTGTTGAGTATGTTAACAATAGCGGGTAAACTCTTTTGAATACTGTAACGACTTTCATTCCACTCCCAGTTCTTGAACAAGTAATGGTCTACAGTCTGCTCATCGACAAGCACATGTTGAGACAGTTTGGATGCATCATTATTCAGCAAGCTTCTCAGAGTGTCAACGATCTTCGCGACGGTCGCTGTGAAGTAGGCCTCTTGTTTCGAAAGGTCCTCTGAAAGGTGAATTAGAGAGTCAAGAGTTCCTGTCTACTGGACGCTAGGTGAGTAGAAATAAATGGGTGATCCCCTGTTCCAAACCTTGAACGATGGGATGTTCAATTGTGCTACACTCCTCGAGGATGATCTCGCTTGCGATGTCAGCTTACGGGTAATCTCTTCTACAAGACCTTCAGATTCGCCATCCTGAGGCACTGAAACAAGCCAAGTACTCTGGTCTGACGGCATCGGACGTAGGGGAAATGGAGATTTGAAGCTATCTGTATTTAGTCATGTTTTGTCTAGAGGGTCCTGGTTCAATGGTTGGTTGGATTATTTACTCAAACGTAATGACCTCACTATTTCGTCAGAATTCTGCGAAATTCTTTCGAACAAAAAGCTCAACACCGTACCGGTCAGGGAAATTGCTCGTGGATCCCGACCAATGTACAGTTCTCAGAAATACAGAGAACGATGTAGTCTTTCTAGATGCATCCTGGTTTATGCCAAACTCTCCTCGTAATGGTCAGGCGGAATTCCTCAAGGAACGGATCCCAGGAGCTCAGTTCTTGGATCTGGACAAAGTTGCAAGTCCTCACTCTCTTGGTCTTAAGCACATGATGCCGGACCCGCAAGCTTTCGCTAAGGCATGTGGTAAGAATATCAGAGATGTAGCTTTAAATGTTAGTTATATCCTCATTCTCCACCAAGGACAATATGGCATCACCCCCACCACTCATGTTGTGTTCTACGACACACACGGCGTCTTTTCTTCCCCAAGAGCATTATTTATGTTCCGTGCATTTGGGCATGACAGGTCGAGTGTCCTGGATGGAGGTCTGCCACGATGGAAAGATGAAGGTTTGAAGACAGAAACTGGGGAGCCTCAACAGCACGACACGAAGATGTATTCCGTACCTGATCTCAACCAACAAAGGATTCGAGGTCAGTGACCGGTATGATGACTCGAATGTATGAATGCTCATGCACAAATAGACTACGAACAAATGGTGTCCAACTCTTCACTTGATATCTCCACTGAGGCTTCCGAGCTTGTTCTAGATGCTCGATCAAAAGAAAGGTGAACGATTTGGCTGAATTAGCTTTGCGTGCCATTTCTAATCATGTGCCGTTCAAGATTTACCGGTGCGGCCCCAGAGCCTCGCCCCGGTCTTTCTTCTGGTCATATTCCCAACTCGTTTTCATTGCCATTCAACACCTTTCTCCACAAGAAAATCAGCGAAGCTGATGGCTCAGAATACACTACTTTCCTTCCCGAAGGTGCTTTGAAGGGCGCATTGGAAGCCGCCGTCGGCGTTGAGCAGGCTAATATGATCATCGAAGGCAAGAAATCTGTCGTCACAACCTGTGGCAGCGGCATGACAGCTGCTGTCCTATGGTTGGGCCTACGCTTACTAGGTGTTAAGAATGTTGCCCTCTATGATGAAGTTAGTGACTAATGAATCAGTTTTTTCCTTCTGAACCCAACTAATGTATGTCAATTACAGTCATGGACCGGATATGCGATGCGTCCATCAAGCAGAATCGACAAGGACTAGATATAGACAAATAGTGCATACAGAGTTTTTTTGCGTACGAGAACAATTGTCAGTGGATACAGATAAAGTTGAAATAGATAAACGATGACTGAGATAACTACTGAGATAATTCTTTGATTCTTGATCTTCCGGATCAACCCTCAGTAATTCCCACATCTGAAAATTAGATACTTGGCGAGAAATTAGCGAGAAACTCCTTAGACAACTAGACCTCCTAGACTCCCATCGGTCCCTCCGAAAAAGTTAATAAAATCATATTCGTAATCAATTTACTGATATATCGATAGATAAGCTAAGACTTGGTCTTTCAAAATCACGAAAACAGAAATGATGATAAAGAACTAGAAAAAAAAATACACCGGACGCCCTAATGCACCGAATACAAGACTTCCATAAAGGGAGGCGGCCGATAGTGTCTGCGAGACTTTCCGATTTTCGCGGCTGGGAAGAGACGATGAACATCAAATGCTGTGGCTCAAGGTTCCTCTACACTGACCTCGCGCAATATATTGCACCTCTGCACGATGATTTTTTCCTTTTCGCAGAAGCGTGAGCGTCCATCTGCGGATATAAAGCACTCCGTTAGCGTCATGGATTTCACGTCGTTGATTCCCATACCCTTCTGTTAGGAGGACATCAAATCCTCTCTTTTTGACCTCTCGAAGTAGCTGTTGCTGTGCAAAAACCACAAGCCTCCTCAGATGATGCCCACAATGTTCCGTTCGAGACCGTATATCGAATACGTAAGTCCCGCGAGTTTCTGTTTCACTAACGAAAAGCACATCCAAGTCTGGGAACACCGATCAGAAGACGGATGTTCAGCGGCAGTCCAACCGCGGTGACTCACCATCATCGTCATAAGTCGGAACCGGTTCTACTGTCTTGCAGTCCACCACCTCCCATGACTGTTCCTTTCTCCGACAATTGATTAACATGAGTGTGAGATGGGCTATGTGTGACAGGCAAGATTCTTCCTGCAAGAACTTATATCAAAGTACATAAAGGTTTATTTTTGACGTCGAAACGCGAGTGCAAAGTGGCTGCGTGCCGAGAGCCGTCATCTGCGGCATCCCAATAAGCACGACCTTTGACTCACTTGTAATTGATAAGACCGTTCCGAACTGGGATATGAACCGCTTATTCGGATAGCCAAGAGGATAAAAAAAAGAGATAGCCAACATCACTGTAGGCTCCAGATGCAACAGAGAGGAAAGTTTGAATAGTCTTCGAGGGAGCTCCAGATGCATCGTACTTGGCAAGGCCCTTGGAGTCCAAGGTAATGATTTCGACAGAGAACTGATGAGTGTCGTCTCTTGTGCACTGCCACTAATTCCGCGATCATAGGACATAGGTTATATTCATAGGATGTATGAGCCCAGCTGAGAATAGTCTTCGAAATAGAAGCCTAGTGCATATATAGGCGCTCAGCGCTAAGAGAAATTACAACAAATGGAGCATAGCTCAATTTTTGACCTCATCTTCGGCTTGAGTGTGCGTTTACTGCAGAACCAGGAAGCCAATGCCATACCACTGAAGTATGAAACAGGAATGTCAACAGGAATGTCAAACAATCTACAAGATAAGAGGAATCAACGAGACCATCGCCAAAAGGCCCAGATGCTTGATATCAGAAAGCGTAGCCACCCTCAAAGCACCGGACTGGGTGGTTGAGTTTGTATCCGTCGAATTTGTGCCTGTTGAGTTTGTGCATGACACAGAGCTGATACTAGAGGTATCATTCGTCAAGGTAACATCAGAACACTATCACAGATATGAGTAAGGAAGGGCAAGCAGATTGATATGCATACTTGGAACAAGGTGCCATCCCCTCCGTCGTACAACATCTGTCCAATAGTTTGTAAGCGCTGCTTTTCCTCATCACAACTCTGTAACCTACTTGAATTGTTATGTTTTGTCCACTGTGCAGACCCGTGAAGTTGGACGTCGCAAAGTCCAGCGGAATACAAAAGGAACCCTCTCCATCAAGATGGAAAAATGAGTTGATTTGCAAAAAGTCACTGAAGCTGTTCGGATTCGTGGTATTCGATATGTAGAAAGCAGCTGAAAACAAGCATCGATTCCATGTGATACCTTATCTTGGCAGGTTTGACTTACCGGACCACTGAGGGTGTTCGGAGTTCAGGGTGACGAAACCTTGGTTGAGAGGAAATTCAGTCCGGTTCGTAGTAACATTCGTGAAGCCATCTATTACAGTCATGGTAAGCAACTGCCGTCGTCAAATTAAGGATACAGTCGATACTATACCACAGAACGTTGGCTCCATGTCCTCCACAAACGGACCGCGGGGAGACGGAAAAGCGATCTGGAAATGTGCATTCACAAATACGGCACAGACGAGAGAAACCAGTGTAGGAAATATGGTCTTCATGATCAACTATGTTCTCTCAGTCGGATTGATAAGAATTGAGAACGTGTGGTGCATGCTTTTATAGTCCTTGATCACCCTGGCAGAACCTAGAGGCGAAAAAGTTTTTTTCCGAAACTTTGTATGCCGAATCAAAGGATTCAACTATTTTTAGTTAATTTCTGACGCCGGTTACCATAAGTTCCTGGATGATCGATCCGGATGTTGTGGCATCACGGCCGAACGTTGAGGAATTTGAAGAAGTCCCTTGCAATTTTGGGTGTTCAGACCAATCTCAAAAGGATACCCCTAAATCTAGAGACCTGTTATAATCCAAATTATCTCACCAACAGATTGCTTCCCCTGAAATCGTGTCCTCACAGAAAAACAAACAAAAGATACAGATGAGTGTTTAGTATTACTCTACTGCATCGTAAGCTACAGTATTCTGATGGAAGAACCATGATCTCACTTCAGTCGTCTTCGTGACCTGCGGCGACTGAGGGAGTGGGTACTGCTGGTCCGAATGTTTATATACACTAAGCTAGGAAATAAAATGGGTACTTGGCAGGAGTAGATAGAAGTAATGTGGGGACCACATCAGTTGCCTGTGTGATGTGCTGTTGTCTGGACAGTTGTCCATTCCGACAAGTGAAGCCACCACGAGGTGGAGAGAAAATGGTCAGCTCTGCATGGGAATTGTGTGGACAAGATCCATCCGCTTAAGACAAAAAAAAACGTACGACTCAGACACCTGCATCATAGTAGAAGAACGGCAGGATTTAACATAGCTCCAGAGCAGACTGGGGTAGCCCGGCTCAAGTTAATCAAGTAGGCATGTCAGTGCAAGTGAGAGTGAAATCAGCATGCAACATTGGCAGAGGATGTCAAATTATTCTATTGGATGCCGCCAACACAGGCAGTAATACAGGCAGGCGCTTCCCAATGACAGATACTTGAAAGATGACATCGACGACGCCCGTGATGTTGGCACTGGAAAGGCCCAGAAGGATTAAGACATTCGTCTAGCATGTCCTCGCCGATCATATCATTGAAATTATGGCTGGATTCTGTGCAAGGAAGGTTATCGAAACAGGGTGTGAGTGACAGCCACCCCACAGAGTCGTTAACTCCGAGTCGTCCGCGGATAATTGAGTAATTGAAAAGCATAAGCAACACAGGACTGATCGGAGCACCACAGCTAGGCAGGTGAGTCTTATTTCATTCATCTAGAAGGCTTTTTCAACCGTTGTTAAACCTTGAAAATGAGAATGGTATCCTGGCATCCAAATCGAGGCAACACCAACATGCATGATTTCACTCTGCCGATCCGTCGGCATTTTTCCATGATAGTCTGTTCTCGCTTCAAGGCAAGTCTCATGGTGAAGAATAGACACCCCGAAAAATGATAATAATATTACATGTTTTCGCGATCGAACGGACATTTCAATGAGCATGTCTCGGAACCACGGCAGAAATTCTTCCAAAAAGGATCTCTCCCAAACCCAGCCCCACGATGATTGAGATGATGTATCCGGCATTGAACGTCCTGAACGACAATGTCAAAGGCATTCCCTTCTTAGACCAACATATAACGACCTTACATGACAGACAACATGAGACCAAATCCCAGTAGTCTCTGGAAGGCATACAAGATCCCCAGCGGAACATCGACTGTGGTCATGAAAGGAGGAAAGGAGCGTTTTGGCATCAAGTTTGACTTCTTGACTGGTGGTGGATCTTCTGTGGTATCTGAAGACTGACAAGAACTCGTGCTGCCTGAAAATTCGATAGGCATGTTTTGCAAAGTCCTGCAAGCCTCAGCGTGAGCAAGGCAAAAGAAAGAGTTGGATTGGAAGCCAAAAAAACCTTCGCCTCAGGTATAGTTCAATCACAGGAGAAATTGCATTCACCCATCTGTCAAAGAGAGCAAAGAAGACGAGACCGATACAGGCCCCAGCAGTTGCACCTCCGGAGGTGGGCTTCCAGGCTTGGAAGAGGAGGTAGTCACCGCTCACGAAATGGAAGAAGGGTGTCATCATGACCATCATTCCTCCATCGTCGGTGGAAGTGTCGTTCATGTCCATGTTCATGGCTGCGAGTAACAAGACGGAGAAGAAAGCAACGAGAAAGCTGATGCTCCCACGAGCTGGGATGCGACTATTCTGGAAACGGAAAGCCAACAAAGGAGCAGCAGATCAGAGATGAGCAAGGAATGATCGTGGGCTGGGAATCGAGCAAAAAGTTTTTTTCTCCTCCCCCGGATAATGAAATTATCGATTGATCCCGTAAACTTGGAGGTGTACATGATGTACTTGTTGACAAGAGGTGCATTGAGACGGGAATAGAGAGGCAGAGCTGGTGATGGTGGCAGCGGTTCAGCTCAGTATGTTTTATGCATAAATTATGCATGAATCTTGTCCTGCTACGTGGAGATGGGCTGCTAAAAAGCTGATGCACCATGGCCAAGACTTGTGTCGAAGATGGGGCCAACATCTCTCTCATTATATTGCGCCAAAAAAGGTTGCATAGACGCGCGCCACAGCCATCCCAACCCTTTGTCTCGTGATCGCTGAGGTGATCATGAATACTTCTTTGGAATCTCCTTGACTATGGCTAGTCTTGTTCGCTCTGGCATTGCGCGTCACTTTCACATTGCCGCGAAGCGCAGCATCGCACTGGCAGGGAAACCTGCTGTAGCGTCATTCGTCCGACTGAACTCTTCCGAAACGCTCCCGTCCACCAAAAAACCTAAAACACCAGAGGAACTGCAAAAGAAGGCAGCTTTGGAGAGACTGGATGATCTACAGAGAGACTGGGATGCAAAAATCATATCATATGAAGACCTTGTGCCTATCACTGAATCGCCGACTCCCGTACATATTCTCGGTACACACGAGTTTGCGCTTACCAGTTTCGCAGGACACTTATCTCATTGATGTTCGTGAGCCGAATGAGGTCGTCCAAGGAATGATACCCTCTGCTGTCAATCTTCCCCTCACTGTACTGGCGGAATCATTGCATTCGGCCCCAGAGGCTTTCCTCATAAAGCATGGGTATGAAAAACCAAAGACAGACCAGCGCATCATCTTTTACTGCAGGAGTGGTATGAGGAGTACTTCTGCCAGTGATGTCGCCAAGCGTAATGGGTATACGAAGTAAGTGGTCATTCAGAGAATAGGCTCAACTCTAATTGTATCTTAGTATATTGAACTACAAGGGGTCCTGGATGGAGTGGACAGGAAAGCGAAACAGTCAAAAGCCATAGTCTACTTGTACTCTTAATAGATACAAACCCTAACCTCAGTGCAACAGCTGATGGATTTGAATGGCTGCCAATGTCACACATGTACTCTCTTATAGCTCGACAGACTGTCCGTCGTTCTCTCACAATTGCCTCAAATTATCCAAGATGTCTACATTTTGTCAATGCTGTACGAGTTATGGCCTTTCAAAGGCATCGACGGTGGCTGGCTACACCCGCCCCCCGGGTCAAGGAGAGGTTCGCATCGCATCGCCGTGATATTCTTGGAGTATTGCCTGAGAACTTTACAGTAAATTGCCTATGGAACGGTATCACGCACTTTCCGAAGCAACAATGGAGTCTCTACTGGAGTCACTCGAGAGCCTCGTAGATGATGTTGCAGACTCAAGCTATGAAGTGGAATACCACGTACGTGCTGAGGCATTCCGACCAGGTTCATTCTGACTTTTTGGTTGTCAGAGTGGCGTTCTCACCCTCAAATTAGCAGACAAGGGGACATATGTCATTAACAAGCAACCTCCGAATAAGCAGATTTGGTTGTCTTCGCCCTACAGGTGGGATATTTCACTTACTGGTGTTGTCCGATCTGTTTTCAAGTTCATGGCAATCTCAGTGGACCGAAACGATATGATTATTCCGAAGCTGCAGACGACTGGTTGTACTCTCGAGACGGACGTGCAATGGGAGAGCTGTTGAGCGAAGAATTGTCTCAGGTGTTTGAGCGCGAAGTGAACCTCGAGCTGA
>Ga0153987_1000095_pt1 | contig 29650 bp, 36 predicted proteins | sample TSNC071MetaG_FD_102279 | JGI IMG/M metagenome (GOLD analysis project Ga0153987, IMG submission 102279) | Attine ant fungus gardens microbial communities from North Carolina, USA - TSNC071 MetaG | ecosystem: Host-associated > Fungi > Mycelium > Unclassified | place: USA: North Carolina, William B...
ACATCACACATGATTTGGTTGGGAGTGCGGGATACTAAGTGCACAGACCAAGTAGATTATGTATAAGTAGGTAAACCAATAAAGCAAGGACTCTAACAAGTTCTCTTTGTCTAATGCTGATAAAGAGTAGAGGCTTAATTCCAACTCAAAGTTGGCATCTTGATACATAGCTTTTGGTACCTTAATTAATATCTGTTCTGTTGAGCTCCCCCTTTTATTGCCCCCTTCTATTCCATTCTTTATTATTTAAGTAGTTTTGCACTACCATGGTCTGCCTCTGTGCCTCGTGTAATAAATTGGTGATTTAAAAAAAAAAAAAAGAACAAAATAGAATCACATGATTTAGTTGAGAAATGACTAAACAGCAAGCCAAACAAAAAGAAATAGCACCCAAATGGTTTTTTTGCTAGTAGTTTGGATAACAATCAATCATATCTACTAGTACTTGGTGTGTCCCCTCTTTGCCTTTATCACTACTGTATACCTTCTAGGCATACTGGCTATTGATATCTCATTCCATTCCTTTTTGATCCTATTCCAAAGCTCATGTATTCCTTTAGATGGTTCTTCATAGTCATTAAGTTTTCTCTTGAGGTGACCCCAAAGATGTTTATATATCTACTCCCTCAGTTGTCTACCTTGATAGGTGACTCCTGGGGTGAGATCAATAACTACATACATAGCTAGATACTAACCTATTGAGCAGACTGATCACTCAATAGGTGATACATTTACTTGTCTACCTTGATAGGTGACTCCCGAGACTGATCACTTGATAATCAGAAAACCAACAACAAACTACTTCAAATTCCACAAATCTGATGGAGATAATCAGACAAAGAACATTTGGATTCTTATCAAGGAACCAAGGAAACTTGTTCTACCGAGTTTTTGGAATACCCCTGATGGACTCTCTAGACATCTCTATGAACTTAATTACCCAACCAGAACATCAACCAAATTAACAACCCAACAAATTTGATGAGGACCTAAGAAAATACCAGGAATGGAAGGAAGACTGTTCACTATACATGCTTGTCCACAAAAACAACTTCCTAGACAAATACATAGTTATTATATTTATGCTCTATCATATGGACAAGAAAGCTCTGATCTGGAGAATGGAATTCGTGGCAGCCCATATAATCTCAGGAAAATGACTACACCTTGGAACCATCAACAACTTTATCACCGCTCTGGACTTGGCACTTCAGTTGATATGGAAGGAGATGCCCTATGACAGTTGCATGCTCTCAAACAATTGTCACAATTTGTGGACAGATGTGTCTCAGAATCTCACTGGCTCCACTTGAACAATTGCAATGTCTGAGATGTAAACTGTATAAAAAGTAAATCAATTACTAAATACAAGCCTATGGCGATCATCACCATGCCCGATTTCACCAATGCCCTTCATGCCCTAGCTGCTGCCATTAATCTGGCAATTATATTGACTGTTCAGATAGTCTACTCATATCATGCAAATCTGTGTGGACTCCAAGTTTCAGTGTATGGTGTGTGATTGAATATTTTCACTGTATTATTGCGCAATCACCTTGATATTTTCATCATTAGCCCACAACTCAGCATCTACACTTCTCAAAAACAGGAGATATCCATTACTTTCTCATGCCATCTCCTCATCAAGGGCCATCTACTAGATCATCTGTCCACAGGATCATTCCAACAGATGGTTTTCAACTGTTTGATAGAGAGCAGATTACCCAGAAATCCTCTATTGGTGCATGGTTTGCACCTATCTTGGTCGAACTCGAACATCCACCAAATTGCCATGCTCGCGACTTTGAACCACAATCGAGACATTGATCTGTGCTATGGACCAGGTCATTATCAGTTGAGAGGTCCATGTGAGCAAGTTTCCGGTTCTCGATTTTAAAACGGATATACCCAAGCAACAACCTTATGGATTTTGATATTTCTCTGGAACGTTTTAGGATCCATGCAACAGAGTTCAAGTGTCACAATGGCCATGGAGGTTGATATACCGCAAAAGTTGAAGGTATTCAGGATCATCTGTCGTGCCTCTTGACGCATCAGAAATTATTCCAGCTCTCTTCGTCTCCAGGCTCTCAATACCTGCGGACAAATTTGCCCCAGAATTCTCTAGAGTCACAAATGATGGGAGTTTTCTGCAGGACAAATCCCACCGAATTCAATATATAGAGGAGCCAATTGGCTTGCTTATGTAGGAAAAAGACTAGACAAGCCCCTAGCATTGCCGGTAGCGGGAGTCATGGTTAGGTCCGAGACGGATGATGCCCTAAGCAATGATTGCAGCTTCAAAAAGCTGGTATCATTTTTCGTCCATTACATCTGGGGATCAACATACAAAGGGCTACCTGACCGCAGAAGCATTGAGCATAAGTGCTACATCATCAATAAGTCCTGCATCATGATTGACTTTGATTCTATAGCATTTGGATATATGGTCTCTGCAGCTTGTCTTGAGTGCACAGATGAACCACTGACTCCGAACAAACTTCAAATTGGCCCGACCTTTGAGATACCTAGACTTTTTTCTCCGATCATTAGTAGGTCCGTGATCTGCATCTTTTTTATTTGTTGCCTACGCAGGTGTGACGCAGGTGTGATGGACGTTGCAAGAAGCAGGTGATTTTGATTTGAACTGTACCTCAGACGAGATTGCTGCTCGGAGGCATTAAACTCTTCAAATTTGAGATCTCCAAGATGTACCTGAAAGGCTTTCAGCTATCAAATCAATCATTGGAGCTGCATCTATCAACTCAAATAATTGTAACGGTTCCGAACATTATTGTGGACCTAGAATTACATCTTCGCGCACCGACTCGCGCAGCATCACATAAATATGACCATCATTGAAATATAAAATCTAGCCTTATGGGACCAACATATGCCATGAAGTGAATCGACATATCAAAGATAGAGTCTATTCTGGAAACAGTCAAGTACGACAAATGAACAAGGGAAAGGAGAAATCTTTCGGAAAGAAAAAAACAGAAGAAACTCATGATATCCCAGAATCTGAGTTCTCTAAACAATCAGATTGCTAGAGCATCCTATAATGATATAATATCAGGACAGCCCACTGATGCAAGGGATGCAACTCTCAAGCACAGTAATGTCTTTCCCGTGCTTATACCTGAGTGTGATCAAGGATAATTGCGCAGCAGTGTTAGATAGGATGCCACGCAATCAGATACGAGAAGATAGCCCAAGACATCAACTCTGGCACAAGTTGAATTCATATGAGTATAGGTGATTACATCATTCAGAACGGGTGATGAATAACGGGTGACATCGTGTTAGGGGCAGTTTCAATTGGCACAGGAGGTGTTTCATCAGATAGCGCTGAGACTGTGGGACTAGCTCTAACGAATTTTTCTCGAAAATCAAGGATCTTACCGTCGTGGCGTTCGTTTCATGAACCATCAGATCAATGTGACAGAAGAAAGCACAGGCGGCGAATCGCTTCACGGAGACTAGTTGATTGAAGGGGAAAGAAATCAAAACACAATGTTCCGGCAATCACCAGGCAGTTGTTTGATGTTTGATGATAAATATAATCATCGTTCGTGAGCCGGCGTGAGTCTGAGAGAGATGCCAATTGTCAGGTTGAAAGGGACTCCTGAGAAAAGTATTGACTCGTGGGGAAAGGGAGACTACATTCGTCCCGGTTGCTCCAAGTGACTAGAGAGACTGATATTACAATGACATTACAATTCGAATCACAGACTACAACGAATGAGCGCTATCAATCAAAAATACCAGTAGTGAATGCAAAAATAACATTGCATGCAAGCAATGGGACCCAGAGTCGATGGAGGTACCGATCGAAAGAATTGTCGGAGTCGTCCCGTTGATTCTTATATTCTTTGACTCACTACTGATCATTTTCTGGTATTTTTTGAAGGGATCTACACTATTTCTATCCAGAGCAAGGAAGAGAACGTGGGTAACTCAAGACCCTCATATTTAAATCGTATATTGTGTTGTGATAGGTCATTATTGAACACTGTGATAACTCCCCGATCAGACCAGCTTCGCATATCAATACGATGCTGGGCATTCATAGTGGGTAGCTGTGGAATTTTGGACCTTCAGACACACATCAGATAAATTTTTGTATGTTACACTAACTTCTGTAAAGTGTAGGCTCGTTGAGGCCTCTAAAACACCATGCCCCTATCTCTTACCCCAGACATGAATAGCCCTGCTACATAATGCGAGTAAATCGAAAAAAAAAACATCCACAAGATGTCAGGGATCCTATATTGGCGAGGGCTCGTTGAGGCCATCGATGGTACGTATATCATTTAGTACCTGTAGTGAGCCTAGAGAATGGCAAAGTCGGTCAATTTTCATGTAAGGAGTAAAAAGGACAAACAGGTTTGTAGGGGCCCGAAGTTGGGATACCAAGGTAATCGGATTGACTCTCAGTAAGGGCCGTGAGGTTTACTTTGAGCTGAGAAAGATGGGCACGAGCGACCTCTTCATCCAGCTCCTTTGGAAGCGTGTGGACACCCAGAGGGAATTTTTCACGAGTAGTCCAAAGAGCTATTTGGGCCAAAGTTTGATTGGCAAAAGAGCAAGACATGACGAACGAAGGATGACCAGTGGCACATCTGACGGGGAATCAGAAGACAAATGCAATGAGTAGGTGAGAACGCTACCCCAAATTTACAAGACGACCCTCAGCGAGGAGTATGATGTGGCGGCCGTTGGACATGGTATAGCGGTCAACTTGAGGCTTGATGTTGACAACAGATTGGGCATTGGCCTTGAGCCATGCAACATCAATCTCAATATCGAAATGTCCAATGCTATTGGAAGTCAGTTCAGTACCTTGAACAGCGATCTGGTCCTCACTTGCAGACGATAGCATCCTCAGGCATCACAACAAAGTGTCGTTCAGTGATGATGTCACGGTTACCAGTGGCAGTGACAAATATATTAGAGCGAGAGGCAGCATCCTCCATAGTAGTTACCTCAAAGCCTTCCATCACGGCTTGGAGGGCATTGATGGGGTCAATCTCAGTGATGATTACGCGAGCCCCATAATTGCGGAGGGATGCGGCACACTAATAATGGTTAATGTGGATAATGCAGACAATCTGATCGACCAACGCACCCCTTTGCCAACATCACCGTAACCAGCGACAACAGCGACTTTACCAGCCAACATAACATCAGTGGCACGTTTGATGCCATCAACAAGGGACTCGCGGCAACCGTAATAGTTGTCGAACTTGGACTTTGTGACGGAATCGTTAACATTAATAGCAGGAACCTTCAGACGGCCCTCTCGAAAAGCCTTATAAAGATGGTGTACGCCGGTAGTGGTTTCCTCGGAGATACCACGGATACCTAGAGAATTCGTCAATCTTAAATGATTGACTCCTTAGGCAGGATTGACCTTCAAGATATTGAGGGTGCTTCTCATGCACAAGAGTAGTTAGATCTCCGCCATCATCGAGAATCATATTAAGGCGATTCCCGTCCTTGAACGCAGTGAGGGACTGCTCGATACACCAGAGGTACTCCTCTTCGGTCTCTCCCTTCCAAGCATAGACAGGGACCCCGGTCACGGCGATGCTGATACGAGATAGACGCTTTGGTAGAATAGAAGAATGATCAGGACTTACGCAGCAGCAGCATGATCTTGAGTGGAGAAGATGTTCTGTGGACGATGAGTGCAGTAGCATGGACGGGAAGGGTAGATTCACACATACACAAGAGGACCAAGCGACCTCAGCACCCAAGGCAGTCAGAGTCTCGATCAAGACAGCAGTCTGAATGGTCCTTTTAGAAGCGCCATCATACTCAGAAATTATCATCATATATTAGCCACTCACATGTGTAGGCATCCCGCAATACGGGCACCCTTCAAGGGCTGATTTGGACTATGCTGGGGGCTGATTAGAGCATTTCAGTGCGCATGATTATTCCCTTGCCTTCTTTCTAAGATACATAAGACCAGGCATCTCGTTCTACGATGATCGACCGATAGAAGTGATTATCATACCAAGGAGGTATCACAAACCTCAGCAAGTTCGATCTCTTTACGGCCGAAGGCAGCGAGAGAGATATCTAGCAATAATATAATCAAAAACTAAAGAATGGATCTCCAAGGCTGATACATACCAGCAACTTTGTAGGACATTTTCTAGGGGAAGATGTAACTGGGAAGATGATGGAACGTCTTTTGAGCTGATATATTATGCCACGTGATTTCAGCTCTTTTGAGGGTCCGGTTGGACTTGAGTGCCGTATGGGCCACGACGTTGAAAAACTTACCAGCCATGACAATCCCTGTCGGTTCGCAGAGATTGTTCAATATGATTGCCATGTAGAAAAGAACACCAGCGGTATTCTTGAGGCGCACTGTTTTCCAATACCAAGAATATTCAAATTGCAAGTCCAAATCACTCGGGTGACAATCAGCTATTGATATCTATTAAAGGTGCCGCGGACTCGCAGCGGTGGAAATTACAAAATTGGTCGGCACTGATTTGACAACCGGTGAGGTTGTTATACCATCAAATGCTTCCAGGTCAGTTCGTCTACAATTTCTCTGGATATTAGTTCTATGGGCTATGCTAAAATCAAATCATGACCAGTGAGAAGCTTGTTGTGAAAGCAACCTGGAAAGATGTCAGTCGCTACAAACTTGATGACTCCACCGAGATCTGAGCTGGGCGCGGAATGCTGCATGCAATCCATACAGGTGGCACTCTCGACTGTAGATATTATATGACATCTGCCTACGGGATGGATAGAGATACAAAGATTGTTGTGTTTCATCGCCTGCGATTCCTGACTCGGATCAAGATGCCGGCAGACGCCAGCCTAATTTCAATCATCAAATAATCTCGGTCTGAAACGAATGTCTTTCCATCAATCTTGATAGGCTGAACTTTTGTATGCGCTGCAGGCCAAGGTGGTGTCATGATCTGAGGCTCGCCAGATTGATTCCCAGGCTCTGCTGGTCACAATTTCGTATTTGTTCCTCTAACCTGATCTGCACTGCCAGCGAGATGGAGCTCCTGGACATTGATCATGCATATTAAAGAAGGGATCTGTATCAACATTGTCATTCCTCTCGACTCCTTTCACATTCTTACCTGAGTATCGTGTGCAGGTCCTCCATCAAGTGGAGAAAGAAACACTTGCTGAAGCTTATAAAACAAACTTGACAACACACCTTCACAGAATGCAGTGGCACACATCAATGCGTGGGGACAGCAGCAGACCTGTTTCCGTAACCGATCGTCGGCTTTCAGCAACGGAGGTAGATCGACAGGCAACTTTTGTAATGAATGTAAGCCACGGATACTTTTTATTGATCACTTGTGACCTCATCGTCCGTTGCTTAGGGTCCCGCCTTCATGATGCCCAATCAAGGTTCTAGTTTCATGGGAGCCATCGGAGAATCTCATGATGCGCAATATGCACATTTGTGTCCCAACCAAATGAGTTGGAACGCAGAAATGCCACCGATGCCCGGGAATACCAATACCTATCCTGGAATGCCCGCTCTGTATCCCTCCCTTTCAACCCCACAATATGGAAATATGGATATCAGTAATTCTCCCGAGTTAGTACCTCCGAACTCGCCGTCGCACTATCCTCCCACGAATGAGAATGGGTATAATCGAACGTCCTCAACGTCTTCATCAGGCTCGCGAGACGATCCTGAACACGAGCTCCGCTACCTTAGGAAAAAGGTCAAGGATCTACGAAAGGCCCTCATAGAGGCCCGCTCTGCCGCTTCATCTGGGATAACTCTCCCTGTCAACGGTGACCCAGCATTTCGTTCCGGGTGGAAACGGAGGACAGATGCCAGAAAAAAGTTGTTTTGCTCCCTTAACAGGGCGGGGAATGCACTCTGTGCCTGGCATGATTCCAGGCGAGAGCGCCGCCAGTACCCACCTCGAAATGCACCTGAGGGAATGCTCAACTGTGGCTGCACGCATGAAGAAGCGCTTTTTGAAGAAAGTTTAGCTCGTCATGGTGTTGGGGGTTATTTCCCCGGTGAAAGTGTCCGGATGGATCCTGAACTCAGACGACCATTGCTCAGGCTGTTGCGGAAGCGATACGGCTACCAGGATGGTGATTTTGAACACGACCCTCAGACAATGAAGTGGTTTCCCGAGCAAGATCCCGATAATTGGGAACGCCAAGCCAACTCGTGCGCCAACGGACGAACGCGGAAATCAGAACATGTAGATCGTCATTAACTGGCAATCGTCTTCATTGATATTACTATTCTTTTTCTTCGTTGCCATTGTCATCTTTAATTATGTTTCTGAAATATTTATTGCTCAGAGAGTAAAAGATTGCAACCTATACAGCTTTGTAGTACTATCCCATTGTTACAGGATCCCCAAGGACTCCTTTTATACCACCGTTCTATGTCGTTACTATCTTTTATTAATATTGTATTAATCATGACTTCGCTACTGGCGGCTTCCTCGGGAGCGTCCGAGATCCCATAAATTGAGCGCATTAAGCTTATTTCACTTCTGCTCCTCCTGATTGAGATGCGACTGTATCTGTATATTGGTGCATCACTAACACTGGTAGCAAGTTCGGAGGCATTCTTCTGGTCTTCCCAGATTGCCCGGCAAGAATTAGAAGCAGGTACCACATTGTTTCGATGATTTTGAAGTATCATCTCAAGATGCAGGAACAATCCCACCAGAAGAAATGGACCTTATACAGAGAAACATGGGCAAGTAGATATCTGATACGGAGCCGAATAATCGCTGAATGTATTATGTGCCAAAAAGGGATGCTAGAGCGTCTATCAGACAAGCCAGATTGCTTTCGAATAGCTGCTAAGAACATACGCTCGCAGTGCACGGAGACCGATATGCATGAAGACCAACGTGTGATGAGTTGGTGTTTACATAGTAAATCTCACCGCATATATTCATCGGTTTCTAGCGTCTATCTCGATGACGCTTTGCGAAATCGCAACGGGAAGTCATTATTCAATACCTCTGGAGTGTCAGAGTTTCTTTTCTTTTGGACGAGTATCGTCACAGATACCAGAGAATGGTAGTGCCCAGGCTAGCCAGTGTGTTGAGTGGGTCACATTCTGTGCTGACAAGCTTTGATTCTGATGCGCCTCGATGCAGCGCATTATCACGGAGTGCACAATTTTGGTCTAGTTATTCAGGTTATTTACGGGAAATGCGTGCGTGTTCTCCAGATATATGTGTCATATGCTATCTGTCAACTGTGGTCATTCTAGCCCAACTCTGCTACGCGTTTCGTAGATGGAATGAGATTGGTCTGTCTCCTTGTTCTCGGCCCTGGGGACATGGATTCGTAGCTAAAGCGCTTTTTTGTGCGCGTCTACGACAGACTTGGCGAAAAATCTTTATCAAAACGCAACCCTGGAAAACATCAACCTTATACAAATTTTTTCTGCGCGTGAAAGACAATTCAACGACGTTGTGGGCAATTGGAAAAGAGATATTCAGGCAAGCTACGCGATTGTAGTTTCGTGCCCTTATTGAAGGATCGTAGACGCTCACAAGAAGAGTGGACAAGTCCGCTGACCGATTTGATGATATACATTTGTTACTGTCTACCGAAATCCACGAGGCAATTGGAGATGTAGGCGTGATTTGTCCTCTTTTGTGTTTTGATCTGAGACTACCTTCAGATAAGATCAAGACTACAGGCCGAGATCGGCCGATCAATGACTCTCCGACAAGCATCAGAGGACAAATTCCAGGGCATTGTAAGTGGATCGATGGCCCCAGGCACAACACATGAACTTTTTTCTAGGTGGCCACTGGCCTTGATGAAATTTTTCAAGCAGTAACTTGCACGAGCCTTGATGTACTTGAGCAGTGGATGACATCTGTTCTGTTCAGCATGCAGGTCACATGGAAGTTGTGAGAAGCGATATTCAACTTCACAGCCAAGAAATTCGAAAAGAATTCTCAAAGCTTCTGGAAGTGTTTGGACAACATACAGCAAATTTTTTGGTCTGTCATTTGAGCCGCCCATAGCCCAATAGCACACTAACGCTGACGACAGAACGAATCAATAGCAAGATGGCAAGAATCGAGGTTCCTCTTTAACGAGATCCAACTTGTTGAGTGTTTTGGCTCATAGATGTGGATAAAGATGAACAGGACACAGGTCTCTAAACAAGTCATTCGCGAGAATCGTGAAGCTGTTGAAAGCGTGGGGAGGCTGCTTGTCAAAACAAATGCACTACAAAACCAACATGGTTTGATGTTTTCCCAGTTTTCAAAGTTATCGGGGAAAACCACAGAGTTGACTGATTCAGCCCACAATGCTGTATTGGAAATCAACAATTCGTTTGCGGATTTAAAGGTTCTTCTGAGTCAGGAACGACAGTCGAGGAATCGATATGTTTGGGATCCATGGGTTTTGTGGGTTCTTCAGCGGCTACTGCGTTGTGAGTCTTTCGGTTTGAGTTTGGAAGAGTGAAATTGAATCTCAGCAGTGGATATTGCATCGGCCGAGGAGTTGGTACGCTTTCCGTTACTAGCTGGATTAGCATCGAAGGTAGTGTCAGTGCTACGTATTGGTGTTTCAATTACAATGGTGCGTCTGGCAATTGAGCACAGGTGGTCTGAAGTTGAGCCAAAAGTAGAGCGGAATTGTGATAGTCAGGTTGACGTCCATGCACCTAGTAACCCGTCTTTGGACCATCGTCGGGCGTGGGTCCTCGGAAGGGGATAACCCTCATCCTGGGGTGTGCTGTTCTGGAGGCTGCTGTGGCGGCGGGCGGCTTCAGAGGAGACGTGTGTTGGGGAGAGGGGATAGGAACCGATTTGGACGTGAAAGAATGTCTCGTATTCCAGAGTGGTTGTGCCGAGGCCGTTGATGCCGGCAGTAGTGTGGGAAAGGGGAGAATCCGTGATCCGATGGATGAGTCAGGTGGGTGGCGCAGCGATGTAGTGTAGGTGTGACAGCGTGTGACTGGCTGGGCCATAAATGATTGACAATGTGAGAACGCCATCTTTCTCTCTGGCCCTTCCCATTCCCTCTTCACCATCCTCTTGTCGTATGGCGAACAGAACAACGGATCCCCAATTTCAACGACCGCTTCCTCCTCGCCCAGTCTCTACTCAGCAACCACCTCAGCTTCATACTCGTGTCCGTATCTATCTTGACGCTCATCGTCCTTTTACTAACTCAGCTTAGAAGGATGGGACAGCCAGAAAAGCACCAGCAAGTACCTGTTGCTCAATCTGCCGAGTTTTTACTCACCCTATCTGTCTAGTTCACCCAAGTCCAGGTGCTTCGGGACGGGTCTATGCGATTTTTCTATTCAGTGTGTTCAACCCTCTCGATTCCTGCATCAGCTCACTTCTTTCCTCAGGATAATACAACAACTACATTTCAAAGCTCCCGTCCTCCGACATGCCCCAACCCCAATCAACAGCCATCTGAACGTCCTCAATGGCGACCTTTCAGTCCTTTTGGGATTCCAGTGACTATTATTATCATCAGATTGCTACTGTCTCTAACTTTGACTTTAATTAGGCAGAGCTTACACGAGCACGATATAATGAAATATGTCCTGCGTTCGTCAATCCAACGTTGTGGTGTACCTACGGACCTAAATGTTTTCGTATACATCCACTTGATAAGGAAACTTATCGACAGAAAATACGGGATGCTCTTGCTATTCCTATCACGGATTCTGTGCCTGAACCTTCACAAGAGAAAGAGAAAGAGAAAGTTTTGGTATAGTTCTCCTATATTATATGGACGGAAACTGATTTGAGTCTGAAAGGAGTCCAATAAACATGATATCACTGCGCATTCATCGACGTCCGACACGAACAAGGCGTCACCTGATAAACAGATTGTCGGATACCCAGGGTGGGACACTGATGGGTCGTGGATGGGAGTCTCCGGAGCTGAAACGTATACTTCGGTGTCAACAACATCACCTGCAACTAGCAATGATCGAGTCCGTCGTACAGTTCACACTCAACGTCTTTTTATTTACCGGATCTAACAGCTGTCCTCTGTATCGTCTGGCTCATCTTCACCGGTTTCTGAAAGCCCCATCTTGAGTGGTGATGACTATTGGGAAGATCTGCCACCAAAACCAACCCCTGTACAGGCTCGAGGCAATACCATATGTGTTATGTATAGGAAGGGTGGAAAATGTCCTCGTGGTGATAATTGCTTATTCAAACATATTTTGGACGCAGTTGGTATCTTAAGCTTTCTGGGTGAAAATAAACTCATCTGTATTTAGGTTGTGCCTTCTTCAGAACCACCTGAAGGCGATAGTGCACCCCCTCCAATCCTAGTTTCGACTCCTGCCCCTGGTATTACGACCCCTGCCACAAACATTCCCACATCTTCTATTGTGAAATCCTCCGACAAGGCGCTCACATCACCCGTGACCCCATCTCGTGATGAAAATTCTGCTCCCTCTCGAATGATATCTCACAAGAAGATGCCTGTAGGTTCTGCAGTTTCTTCTTCACGTGCCAAAACACCTGTATCTTCTGTGGTTTCATCATCCGCCAAAACCTTTATATCCTCTGCAGTATCGCCGTCTACCAGATCTTCTATATCCTCTGCAGTATCGCCGTCTACCAGATCTTCTATATCCTCTGCAGTTTCCCTGTCTTCCAAAGCCCCTGCGCCCTCTTTGCCTGCTGAATCCATCCCGCCGCGCCCCGCTATGAGACTCTCAGAGAGACCAACCTCATCAAAACCCGGAATTGGGCATTTTCAACCGAAGTCGACCCAAATCTGCCTCAAGTGGTCACGGGGTGTGTGCCCGTATGGCCATGGTTGTCGTTTCATGCATGGTGATCTGAAGTATGATAGTGAATCAGTATGCTTTATTTCTTTTCTACTGAACTGTGATGGCGGTTGCTTACGCAGTCAAAAGGTAAATTTGCCCCCGCCAATAGCGAACGATGACTTTCTCCTTTCGGTAAAGTTGCATCAGTACATGCGTGTCCAATGCTCGGCTGGCCTTGAGATTCAACGCATTCAAACAGCGTTTGAATCGTCGACACTTCTCGTTAGCAATATTTCTTCCCGCGTTCACCCAAAGCGTCTTGAGGAGATGTTGAGCTCTTACGGTCTCGTGGAAGAAATCTGGATGCCATCGTTCTTCTCAGCTCATACAATTGTTAAGGTCGTCTATTCCGATACTGCTGAGGCTCAAAAAGCTCAAAGTGCCCTCAGTGGGACCAAGATGTATGATTTGACTATCACTGCGAAAGTAGCAAACAGTGGCAGTGCACCAACTGTTACCAATGCACTACTTAAAGATACAGCCATTCGGATATCCTTTGAAGCACCGGCTAAGGAGGTATATGCTGGTTACTCTAATAGAGCAGATGCGGAACGAGCCATTCAGATTGCACGTGAAAGCCCTCTGAATGGCCACTATCTAAAAGGAGAAGTATATGAAGGGATGCCCGCTGTTGATATTGTCAATGTCCGTTTCAGTGGTGTCCCTATCAATGTTGATAAAGCAGACGTGGTGCGGTTCATAAATCCGGTAGACTTCATGTGGACAAGACCCAATTACGAAGGACTTGAGGATGCTTTCACTAGAATTAAATATCGCCTTCGAGAATATGATCTGGAGAGCGTCGAATTTTTGCCTCCTCCGTATCGTGATGGCGGTATGGTTCGAGCCTGGGCGAATTTCCCTAACCCTTCTAAAGCAAAGGAAGCTGCTCGACGTCTTGATGGTTGGATGCCGAAATGGACTGGCCAAACGCAGATCCGAGCAACTCATTTCAAGTCTTTATCATACCGAGTGTCGCAAGAGAAATGGGACAAAGCTGGGGCAGGAATTGACATCCTTCAGACATCGCATTATGGAAGACGTACCTCTGTACACGTCTCTGTGCGAGATGTCGGTGGCAGATTCGTACGACTTGCTGGCGACGATCAGAAAGAGCTAGCTCACCTTAAGAATCAGTTTGAGCAAATTTTGAAGGGCGAGATAGTGCGATGTGATGGCAAGAATGTGTATGACTCGTATTTTGCAGGAAGGGAGGGAGAGGAATTTATGCGAGACCTTTCCATGAAGAACCCATCGGTCTATTTTGAGCATAACGCTCAGCGCTCCCACATTATCCTTCATGGCTACGTGGTTGACCGAGTACGATTTGCGAATGCCATCATTAATAAAGTGAAGGAACTACGATCGCAAAAGAAGTACGAAATACGATTGTCTGGACGTCTGTATGGGGCTGTGATTAATGATGCAAGAATGCGGAATATGCAGAAATTACATGGGTTGGATAATGCACAACTTGACATTCAACGGAGGATGCTGTACGTGCGGGGGAGTCCGGATTTGTACCAACAGTTTAAGAGAATGGTGGATGATATCGAGCAGCGGATACCGAAAGCGGTGGCGTACGAAGGCCCTATATGTCCGATCTGCTTCGATCGACCTTCGTCGCCGATTCACCTGCCTTGTGGTGACGTCTGGTGTCGGGAATGCATTACTAATTATTTCCAGTCTGGGAAGGAGCAGAAGACGTTCCCTCTGAAGTGCCTTGGGAAAGAAGGTCGGTGTGGGACGAAGATTCCGATTTCAGCGGTGAAGCAAGTGTTGACGTGGACAGAGCTTGAAGAAGTGGTTGGAGCAGCATTCTCTGGGTATGTAAATGCGCGGCCGAAGGAGTACCATTACTGCTTGACGCCAGACTGCCCACAAATCTACCGGTGTACGCAGCAAAAAGGGACACTGCAATGCCCGATGTGTCTGAGCAGTATCTGCACGCGGTGTCATAGGGAAGCGCACGACGAGATGCAATGTTCGGACCAGGTGCAAGATGATCTGTTCAAGAAATGGGTCAAGGAGCATGATGTGAAGCAATGTCCTACGTGCGATGTTCCCATTGAGAAGATAGAGGGATGTCATCATATGACGTGCACACGATGTCAGACACATATATGTTGGCAGTGTCTGAAGACGTTCCCAGGAGGAGAAGGGATTTATGGACATATGAGAGAGGTGCATGGCACATTTGGCTTGGGTCCTGTCTTTGATTGAATTTAATCATGTACTATTGGATTCAGAAGTAAGCTATATACAGTCAGTCAATAGTAACCCATTCTATGAGCTAGCAAGAGTTGAGAGAAAGGGAGAGAGAAAGAGATGTGAGCTTACAGATTGGTAGCCTTCTTTGGGGGTTAACTCTGGCCTTGGAGCCCAAGTCGCCTTCATACCAAGTTCGTTTCGATAACCAGCATCTTTACCATCTGGATAATCATCCAAATCTTTTGGATAGACGAGAGGACCGGGGGCATAGACGACATAACCATCAGGAGTAACGTGATCACCTCTTCTGTTCCAGAAACCTTTACGGCGTTTTCGAGGACTGGATCTGGGGTTATGAGGGTGAGAGGAGAGGAGCGGGGGAGGAGAGGAAGAGATGGTTGGCGGAATGAAATTGCTTGGATGACCACTTGCAGGGAGAGTAGCGTGACGAGCGAGAAGCCGTGTTGTTGTTGTGGCTGGGATGAGCAGGGGGGAAAGAGCATGTGATGAGACAGGCATGGAATTATGTCTTTGGAGGGTTGTACTTGGATGGGAATGGTGCAGGGGCTGTCTGGGCACGGCATAATATTCTGGAGTGCGGACAATGTTGGCAGAAAATGTGGGCTGCAGAGTGCCTTTGGACGTATACGATTCGGAGACTTTGTTGTTGCTGTTGAGCTTTGGACTGTCATCACTGTCGGCATCGAGGGTGCGAGGATTCCAGAGCCACGGAGTAGATACTTGAGCCTCTGCCTGTTCTTTTTCTTGTTGTTCACGTTCCCTGCGTTCGAGCTCTTCACTGGTCAGGAGCGGGAGGTTTTTTTTAGAAACAAATAACAGATTAGATAATAAAAAAGAATTACGCTGGGATCATGTTAGAGAGACCGAGGGGATTGTCAGAGAGTTTGGACGCGAGATATTCGGCACTGGGCTCGCGGGGCTGGCGTTTGTAAGGATTCACCTGCTGGTGGACGGGAGGAGGGGCAAGGCGGGGCTGGCGGAGGTGCCATGCATGGCTGGGCATCCAGGCGGGGCCGGGGCGGACAGCAGCCAAGGGGTTGAACTGTGGATTGGGGATCCAGTGGCCGCCGTTCCAGTGCTGGACAGGGATGTTGACGCCGGCGGGGATCGGGGGCGCGCCGGGAAAGGGCGGGACAGCGCCCGGGGGACGGTTCTGCCAGTAGCTGGCCATTGAAAGAGGTGGAAATGCCACGTGATGAAATGTTGCTCAGATATTTTATTTTATTTTGACAATGTGCGATGTTGGCGATGGGCACTCAGGCGGGAAAGCGCAGACTGTCTGCCAGAGCAAACACCCCTCGCTCTCGGAAATACCGCAGACACAACGACGACGACGATGTCAAGCTCGAAATGCCCGACGTCGACCTCAATGCTCCCATGCCTCCTCCAAGTCCTGGCGACGACCCTCTCCTCCTCTCTGCCTCGCTACAGCCCTCTGGTCCCTTTTCAGAGTCAGATCTCCCTGTGCAAAGACCTCAAAGCCCCCCTCCATTCAGGAGAACCGTCTCTCCCTCTCTCCCAAACGTATCCAACATCCTGCCTTCTTCTTCCCCTCCAAACCTCTCTAGCTCTGGCCCCCCGGACGAGGAACCTCCGCTGTTTCATCTCCTCAATCCAGATCAATGGTCCAACTCGGACGGCTCCGATTCCGACGCCCCCATCCACGGCTCTCCTGCGAAACGGGGCCAAGGTGAATTCACAGGCAAGTTTCTCGAGGTTCTCGTAAAGACAAAAAAGGACGAATGGGGCAAACCCAAGAGTCTCTTTCCCCTTTCCTTGGAAAAGAGTCCTTTTCCTCTTTCGCGCGAAAAAAGGTGGCCTGATTCCCCCAAGACCAGTCCTCCTCCAAAGGCTCCAAGTGCTGAAGATGCGTTCAGACTTATGGGTAACTCGTCCTTTGACATGGTCAACGAGGAACCCTTACATCACGAGGAATCTCCATCACATCATCGTGAGGCCTTACATGAAGAGGAACTTTCAAATTCTGAGCCCTCGTATGGCGACGAGCCCTCACATGAAGAGGAACTTTTAAATCCTGAGCCCTCGTATGGCGAAGAGCCCTCACATGAAGAGGAACTTTTAAATCATGAGCCCTCGTATGGCGAAGAGCCCTCACATGAAGAAGAACTTCCAGATCATGAGCCCTCATATGCCGACGAACCCTCACGTGAAGAGGAATTTTTATATCATGATGAACCCTCACATGAAGAGGAACTATTACACCATACTGAGCCCTCACATGCAGAGGAACTTTCATATCATGATGAGCCCTCGTGTCGCGACGAGTCCTCATATCTCGAGGAGCTCTCACATCACGAGCAACCCACTCATGATGAGTCCTCACATCACGAGCAGCCCATACGTGATGAAGAAGAGCCCTCACATCACGACGAGGAGCCCTCATATCATGACGATACTTCCTCATGTCACGACGGGCCCTCGTATTACGATGAACAACCCCCATATCACAGTGTACCCCCAGATCGCGACGACGAGCCCTTACAATCTGATGAGAAGCCCTCATATTGCGACGAATTATCCCCACATTACGACGACGAGCCTTTTCATCCCAACCACGTCACGGTTGATAGCCCACTACATCAGCACGATGACGCTGCCACCCCTTTCGAGACTGAGATCAGCATTGAAGTCGAACACGACTCCTCTGATCACGACTTATCATCCGGCAGCGAGACGTGGGCCTCTCCGGCTTTAGTCAAGATCACCTCTGCAGATCCACGCGCTGCCGCTCGTGCCGCTGCCATCCTAAAAAGGCATAATTATGATTGTTTTACCAGGCGAGAGATGAAGAAACGCTATTCTGATATCTCTAGACGCAGGACATTAAGTCCTGCACCGATAATCTCTGCTAGAGGTGTCTTGAGTGGTGCCGTCGAGAAACAGAAACGAAATCAGAGGCGTAGGACAATCGCACAAGTCATGGGTGTCAGAGGTGAAAAGGTTTACATTCCCGGAAGTCCTACAACAACCTTACCCAAGCTTTTGAAACAAGCCGAGCAAGAGGTCTCATTGGTGCCATCTGGCTCGCCCAATCCGTTTCTGGTGACAAGTACCTATAATTCACCTCCTCCGGTCCAAGTTCTTTCGCCTCAAAGCCAAGGTCCGATGACCCAACTCGTCAGCAAGATAAACTCGACCCTTGTCTTCACACCCAAAGTTCCCATGACGCCTGGTGAGATGTGTTACGACCCCCTCAATGGAACAAGAATATGGACAAAAGAAGAGTGGAAGAGGTTGGATGCTTGCTTTACCGATGAAAGGCTCCAAGTCGGCATGAGAATGGGTCTGAGAGGAGATGACAATGCCCTTGTTCAAGGCACGATAGATGGATGGGAAAAGTGGGAGGGAATGGCAAGTGTGGATCAAGTCGACTTGGATAACATTGTTGCGAGATTTGTGGACTGGATGGGAGGTTGGGACGAGGTTGACAAGTATGGTCCAGAATGGTCTAAGTATGTGTGTATCCATCGAATCATTCTGTTCCAGTAGTGATGCTGGTGTTAAAGGGAAAACTTGATATCAAGAACGAAAGCGCTGAGGAACAAACAGCGAAAAGGCAAAGTGGCGCCTCCAACGAGTTTACCGTTTAGTCCCTCAACAGCTTTGGCTGCCATGTCTTTGGTTTCGCCTTCCCCAGTCGATGTCAGTTTTGTTTCCATGGTACCAGAATTTACACCAATTAGACGGACAAATGGGCCAGGTGTTTTGAAAAAGAGGCGAGAGTGGGCTTCGATTGTTGGCAGTGATACAGACAAAGGCGAGTTGAGTCAACCCATGCCAAGGTCGTTGCTCGCACCAAGGTATTCACACCTTTGGGATGCAGCATCGAAAATTCTTCCGCAAGCTACTCAAGACTCAGAAAGTATGAACCAGGAAGATGTAGATGCGCAGGAACCAGACGCATCACTCACACCCCTGCTTGTAGAAGAGGAAGAACGTGAACCTGCCCTTGCCTCTGAACCGAGTGAACTGGATCACGATGAGCCAACGACAATCGGAAAACGTGTAAAGGGAATCTTATTTTCCTATCTACCTACGCTTGGGAAAACTCCAAGGTCTAGGTCCAAGAATGACGATTGGACAGGACTACCACTTCCACCTGAAGAAGTATTATCGAAACCAAGAGGACCTGTAGCGATACCTGCAAAAATGCCTATACCCAAAACTATTCACCCAAAGGAACTAGTGCATTTACAACAAACACCACCGATTCCACCAATTGCGTCAAAGATACCTCGAGTTGTTCATCCGAAACAGTTAGTTGAGTTGCATCATATTGTGCCCAAAACTGAGGGAGAGGAAGAATGGCAGACAAGAGAGATTAGGAGGAGCAGTAGTTGTGCGAGTGTGAAGGATTTGATCCTGGAATTTGAGCAGATGGAGAAGGAGGTAGTTGAGAGAGAGAAGGAAATGAGCAAGATGAAGAGTGTTGTTGGAAATTGGAGGAAGGAGGGTATAGGGAGGTTAAGTGGTGAGGATGGGCGACCTGCGTGGAGGCCGTGAAGTTGATATATCATTTATGTCTTTTTTTGTATGTATGTCTAGTTTGTTGAGTTATGGTCAAGATTCTTTGTACAATCAACTTTTTGTTTTTTTTAAGATAGATAAACATAGGTATGATACAACATATGGATTGCGCATGAGATTTACAGGCTTCCAATGACGTTTCAAGTAGTCGATATCGCGAATCTGATCACTGAAAGCTGTCACGCTCTCGATGATTGCAAATGCTAGACCAGTCGACTCTTCCTCTGCTTTGATTAGTTTTTTTTTTTGCTATGTGATTGCTCTTGACATGACATGTTGTTATGTTGTTGAGGTGTCCATCACCATCTTTTCTGTCCCTTACTTTTTGAAATCATATTGTTGTGACAAGTCTTCTTTCCCATGGAATCCACACTACCATTGGCTTGGTTACCCGCGCCCAACAGAATTAGGTATATTTTGGTCTCCCTCTCCGAAGCTATTGAAATTTCAGTTCAGCACCGTTTGTAGGATAAGGAATAGTAGGATACATTCAGACGACATGAGGCACTGTACACATCGTTGCCAGAGCGTGACGGGAGTTCCGTGTATGCCCGAAGCTGTAGTTGACAATGGAGAGCATACTTGACATCTAGTTGACTTGTTTTTTTTGCCTTGGGTGTCAAGGTCTATTCCGCACACTGTACAGCCATGCTTAATCTGCCGTTTATGATTTGGTTGATTGATTGATTGAAATGCAGATGCAAGGCACGTTTTTGGGGGGGACATCAGTACCTTTCTTTTTGTCTTTTATCTCGTTCCATTAAAATGGCGTATCCTCTGCATGGTGATGATTTGAAGGTTGCTTCGTTGATTGGAAGCGCTTCGTCCACACCTACCCCGGATTTGTGCGTAAGTTGTCGTTGGTCTTGTATACGCGATTTTTGGGCTAATTTGTGGTTGTGATGGATAATATAGGTGGATGGGATCCGTTGTTCTTCGGGGGAGAGATTGGACGCTTCGATGACTGGAACACAACAAGCATTACTGAAAGACAAAGACCTGAGGTTTGCAACTAAACAGGACGCAACAAGTCCCCATTTTGTTGGTGTGTCGTCCTTCTCCTTGTTGACCCGAACCTTTTTGTCAAGATGACGTTTAGACAAAGAAGAACACCTTGAAGACGTGAGATGGTTGCCTGTGCCCCTTCGACCGTGGTTCTGGATACCGTTTATCATTGTATTGGTTTTGGCGGCAATTGGGCTAGAAGTGGCGTTGCATTTTAGTAACAAGAACCAAGGTGAGCGCTGAAGACCAAAAAAGTTCTTATTTTTCTCAATGGTAAGAATAGGATGGAAGTCAAATGGTGGCATTGGAAATACGGAGAGTGCTTTACATTATGTCTATGTGCGTTTGAACGCTCCATTTACCATTAACCTTTTGAAACCTGATGTCTGTTCTCTTATAAGACGTTGCCTCCTGTGATTGTTGCCGCAATTGTGAGTGCTTCTTTGATAATGGAAGAAGGCTATTTGATCAACGACACTATTAGCTTGTTACCATGTGGACATGGACGGACATAGAAATTAAGAAAATGCAGGTGGGTGAAACAAATTTGAATTTCAAGACTTTTAAGTTGACTTCTTGCTAGCCTTACGTCGACCTCGTTCATGGAGACTCGCCGCCTCACCGAAGTCTTTTGTTGGATTACACTCGTCAGAAGTAAGTCGCCATCTCAGTTCATTTAGGCGTCACTGATATGCCTGCCAAAGTAACTTTTTCGTCTGGACTCGAGCAGCGGCAAATAAACATTACCTTGTCGTTTTAGCATCACTGATGGTTTTGCTGTCAATGAGCTTTCAGCCGCTCGCTGCTGCCCTTTTGGCTGTTAGGAATACCTGGATATCTCAACCAGGTTAGAGGATGAGAATTCTTTGATGTCAGATATTTCATTAATCACTCGTTGATAGGTGTCAATGTTTTCAATCGCGAAGCTATTGGCTTGAACCAGAATAACCAGTTTAATGACTTGACCGGTAAGAGCCCACTAGTTCGATAGGCGTCGATTGGTAATTGAAGCTCTCTAGCTTTCCTAACGGCATCCGGTTATGCAGGAGCTTCAGTTCTGTACGGTTTGGGAGACCCTCCGTTCGTTCACCGGGGTTATACAGTTGGCCTTTTCGACGTAGGTCACAAGTCGTGCGTAACTTATTTCTGACATCTAACAAATAGAACAGCTACCTTCTTTCATTGTCAATAATGGTTCTGTTATTGCAAATACCACGGCCGTCAAGAGCATACCTAACTGTAGCCCAGTGGTAGTAAGTTGAAATCCATGTCTCGCTGTTCTCTGCTACATCTTTAACATCTCTTTTTTGATCAGGTGACTATGACTCAGGTGGAGACTGGCTGGAATAATTCACTGTCATTCAATGGCTGCAGTGCGTCCTGGTTTGTTGATCATAATGCAACCACTTTATTCGGTAAGTGTCTCTTTTTGCTGCCTGTTCCATGGTTTCTTGATCATTGTGTATCTGCTGCAGGAACAACTCTGCCGGATTGCGAACCTCAGGCCCCTCGACAATTCAGTCCCATTGTTTTCTGGTTCTTCACGTTAGTGTGATTTTCTTTTCAGTGGCCCTATCTAACATGCATCTCACAGATATGAAACTACCCCTCCTCAGGCAACAGCTACTTTCTGTGCGCCAAGTATTGAGCTTTGGGACGTAATGGCAACTGCAGATATTGCTACGGGCAACATAACAGACCTCAGTGAAATAGGACCTTTCACCTCTGCTTCTAATTTCTCTTCATTATCGGCCAACGTCACTGGTTTTCCACTCAATGGTCGTGCGTATAACGGCCTCCAATTCGATCTCAACGATCCGGATATCTTTGTTGTTCGGAGACTTGAAGCGCTCCAACTTCAGCTTCCCGCCGCGATCTTCCAAGCTGCTGTTCAATCTCCTGATGGTGTCATCGGCAGTTTTGATCCCGACAAATTTGTCGACTTGGCTAGTAGGGTTTATGTATGTGACTGGACTCTTCTTGTTTTTCCACGATGTTATTGAACGATACGATCGCAGACCATTTACCTAGCACTAGTCGCCAGTACTGTCTACTTCTTACCTCATCCCGAACCTCTTGTTGTAGAGGTCAAGTCATTCCAACAGCGTGTCTGGCTCAGGTGCGTATGGTCTAAATTTGTGCCAAAAAGATGACTCATCTGTCATGATAGTTACACTGCAGTTCATCTCTTGACTACGGCGATGTTATTGCTTGCCTTCTTCGCTTTATTGGTCCAGCTCTTCCATCGCTATGATCGTCGGCAACTCAGTCTCGGGCATATGCCTGGAACTATTGCCTCAGCTGTGTCTATCGGAGCTCAGACAGGGATGGGAGAACTTTTGGCTGGGAGACAAAGGGTCGAGGAATTTGAGCGTGTTCTCCGGGATAAGAGATTCAAGATAGATCCTCGGACAATGAAGATTATTATGGAGGGCGAAGATGGATACGAGTCTGCTGCTAGCCCGAGGAAATCGATTTTCGAAATATTACAGACTAGGCCACGCAGCTTCTTTTTCATGCAACCACCTGAATCGCCGGGATCTCCTGACCATAAGATTGGTGTTTAAGATTTGAAGTGCGCCTAGTTTTGGACCTTTGCATATTGTTTAGGACTATTTCATGAGCTTATTTATTTGTAGTAGTTTTTTTTGTTCAACTTATTTGTAGTAGTGATACATGGGTACTTATTTTCAGAAAGTGGAGGCATGATGTCTGACCCAATTAACCTCCGTGAGCATCCTCTGCGAGTTGTCGCACTGCATTACCGTTCTTGTCCTTATAAAAGACAATGTCACCGTCATCTTCGACAAACACACATTTTGAGAAGGAACGCCATAAGGCATAGAAGGAAGGCTTAGCATGCGTCAGTATGGGATATATAAGAACTGGGCTCTCTTACTGTCGAATCGTAGTTGTAATCTTCGCCAAGAACCGACTTGAGAACCTGAGTTATCTGAGGACCATTGACTATTTATTGCATCAGTTGAGTGGTGGAGATATCAAAAGAGGACGCTCACAGAAGGGTGCTGCCAGAAAGAAGTCTATTGACAATTTTATTAGTTGCGCTGGTCAAAGGAGGTGAAGGGCATTTACGGTGGGCAACGTGATCGTGGCTGATGTTGTGGAAGAAGAAACGACCTGCCCAGCCCAGCAGTGGGCGATCCACTGTTGCAGCGGCACCTCTTAAGAAGGTCCATGCATTTTTGCGATAATGAGGAATCGTGGGGTCGGAGTGATGAAGAAAGGTAAACATGACTCGGCGGAAGGGGAGATTAGGCAAGTGAACTATTGTCAAGCAAAGAGGTCTCACCAATCCTATGCATTGATGTCAGGGAGATGAAATCACGGTCATCAAATCTTACCAGTGATTGACTAACTATCAATGTTTGTTGTTTGAGCTGTAGATACCTTGTAAAAATGTATAAACTCACAAGATACGGAATGAGGTAAAACTTGGATACAAGGTCCCATCCTGCACAATACAGAAGGAAGAGCATAAAAGCAATAGAAATGTCCGAAATGATAATCGCATTCCCTTATAAGGGATCAGAATTGAGCTAAGAAATAAGTTAAAACTCACGGTGGTGAGGCTTAAATAATCTTGACTTCGGATTAAAATGATTCGTGCCGGAAGGATGCGAAACGCCGCCCATTAGATTCGTGCTTGTTCGAGGGAAATAGATTGAGCTTTGAGCATGTCGCTATAGTAATGACCTGACCTGAGATAGATCCACCAGCCACTATAGTTATGTGAGTCATTTTTTGGCTTAGGACTCAGAAGCTACGTACAAGGATTGCTGGATGAACAGTCGATATAATGTCACAAGAGGTGTTTCTTCAAAAACTTCACGGTAGTCAAATCTCGTCGTTGTTTGCTTCTGAGGTAGATCGTATTTTGAACGAGTGTAAGGCACATAATTCTCATCTCGTTCCATCGAAGCGGTAGCTTTCTGCTGGGTAGTCAGAGATATGATTTTGGGGAGATAAATTTGGGTTACGTGGTGAGCATGGTGTGTCACTTTCCAAGAGAAATAGGGAATAAGCAAGAACTGCAAGGAACTTTAATCCCATCCAGGGGATATGTGATTGAAACATACTGTATGGAGGAGAATTCCAACAAGATTGTTCGTGCACTTGTGCTTATATAGAGATCCGTGACCGGCATCATGACCTGAAACTTGTCCAGTGTATGATAGCATCCAGATGACAGCATGCTCACCAAGGCAGAAGATGCCCGCGAACACTAAGCCTTGGAGAAACCAATAAATCACCCAAAGGCCTATGCGGAGCACGAGTTTGGCTCGAGAAGAGGTTATGAGCCCATAGTAGTCGATGCTCTCCAAGAAGGCAATGGAAGACGCAGCCTTGACGAGGAAGGTAGCAAGGGTGATATCTCTCAGAACATACAGCGTTGCCCGAATGGAGTTGGCTGCAGCAGCAATATTCAATAGATCACTGTAATGACTTTGATCAACGTACATCGTAACAGGTGCTTCGGGACGGCATCATGGATGTCTTTAAGTGTTAATTTCGGAGGTTTGAACGGTCTATTCAACCTGGAGCAAGATACAGTTAGGCCCTGTGACCGGTAGGATCAGAGAGAATGGCATACCGCAAAGTGTACTCAGGGCTGTCTGCAAAATACATGATTGTGTGGTACTCGAACTGGATGAGGACAGTTGATGGGAGTGGTCTGGATGACGATATAATCAAATGCAACGAGTACTCACGGATATACTACCAGTCTAAAATTCTAAAATGATATGGAGAAGGTCAAGTCCGGACAACTTCATAGCTAAGAGTGACACTATCCTTACCTGAACGGTCCACTAGCTACCCCCCACAATTGGAAAACTGAGAACCAGGATTAGCTATTGACAACGAAGAGTCAATGGATATTTATAGTCTGGACAGATCAAGAGTGACCACCGCTTTTTCTTTTAATCGTGGCCTCCGCTTTTTCGTCTATTGGGACACATCGAGATTCAGATTTCCTGAGGAGCGACATTCTTTGTACGAACTACTAATTTCCTCCGGGTAGTCAATACATCGACTTAATTTTCCGGACTAAGATGATACGATGCCCAATGTGTACAGCACTGGATAAAAAGACTGCACACATTGAAGATTCAGCGATGCTATGACTATATTGAAAGCATGATAGTGCTGATAGAATCGTGTGTCATGTTTCGTATGTTTAGAACTTCAATGTGCGCCTGTGACCCTGCTTTGTCCGTGACGACAAATGTGACTGTAATTCTTCAAATTCTAATTCTAATCTGAACATCGCTGGCCAGCCCACCCTCTTTTTACTGACAAACTATGCTACGCTCTCTCGCTGCCGTGTCCCTTCTTCTCCATCTCCTCACTCCTACTGCCTCTGCTCTCAGCTCCTGTGTTGCTTTCGATGTCAACTGGAACCTTCTTGCTTTCAATTTTGGTGGAAAGGACTATAATGCTGGTACACAGGACAGCTGGAACTCAGGTGACTAGCCTTGGAATTTCTTTTCTTCTCATGGACTCATCTTTCTCAGCAAATCCCACCGACATAACCACTCAAGATCGCCCGTAAGTTATAGCAGACAATCCTCCTCCATCATTCATATCCCTCTGTTACCCAGGCCTTTTGACGGTGCAAATGTCTCATGCTACCTCTCACAGGTAAAATTTGCTTCAATTTATGTAATAGAATGATGAGTGCTTGACTGTACGATAGTTCACAAATGCAGTCTATGTGCTTGGTGCAGATTCATCCAACCCGGCTGGAGTTTATCTGTACGATGCTGCCGCCAAAACTTGGTCAACTCAGTCAGTCGATCCGGGTGACAAATTTGATCCTACCGATTTTGGTGCCATTCTCGACCACGATACGAATGTCTTTTGTTCGTAGCTCGAAATCTTGCCATTTCGTAAGATTTGTCTGATCAAGTTTTTCAGATGCTTATTCAAAAGGAGAGCTTTTCTCCCTTGATATGGAACTCCTCAAGGCTGCCAATAGTACCACGAAACAATGGAATGATGTTGAAACAGTCCCTTGGGACGCTAGCAGTTATCAGCCGACTCTGGCTCTCGCTCAAAATCATATCCACTTCCTCGGTGTCCCTGGTCTGCCCGCTGGATCGGCAAAGATTTTCGTCATTCACTGTGTGTTGCTCCATTACAGCTTAACACATATCGACGACTAACATTCTCATTCAGTTGCGTTTATGCAGCCAGAGCCTCAGTCCTATGGGCAGTTCCCGAACACCCATGGCCAGACGACCTCCTTGTTCAAGGATACTGGTGTACAGACTCAGTTTGCATTTATTCCTGATGATTTTTCTGCGACATATATCATTGACGTTACTGTACGATTTTGTAAATCTCTTTTGTGAAAACCAAACCTCACGCTTTCAATAGACAAATACCACTCAGACCCTCAAAGCTCCATCCAACAAGGACTCTCAGGCAACCTATTTCGCCTCGACAAATACTCTGGTCCAGGTTTCGTCTTCTGGTTCAGCTGCCTATCTCACCTTTGACCCACAAGACTTGAACAAGAACGCTAATGTTGATTGGGTTACAATCACCAAGCTGCCTGCAGCCACCACGAATGCCAGTACCTCTGGCTCGGCTTCAAGCGCTAAGCCATCAGGTACCGCTGTTTCTACTTCCAGCAATTCTGCAAGTGGCAGCGGCTCTGCGAGTGGCAGTGCTCAGGATAATGGGACGATCGATCTGCCATTTGCTAGCTACTGGGTTTGGAGTACCATAGGGCTCCTCGTTGGTTTTTCGGTTCTCCATATATAATAACTATCTATAACTGCTTCATTGCTAGCCTAGGACTTGGTATTCTTGGATTACTATGATAGTTCGGATGGAAATCGGATGCTATGCAACGCGACAGCACGTGATTGGATGATCAGCTAATTTGATCAGCACTTCGTCTTGTTCTATTTAAGATCTCGAGCGATTTTTCGTCTTCGTTTTTCGTTCTTTATCACTCAGCTTACTGCTGGACTAGCTTCATCCAACGCAACTTTATCATGTCACAACAATTCAAATCTGTAAACGACCCAAACCAGGAGGACTGGGATAAATCCCTCGTCTCTGAGGGTTCTTCCGGAAACAACATATCGACACCCCTAAATACTGTTGTTTTCCCTATCATTGGCGGTGGAGAAGCCATGATACCCAACAACAATTCCACAGAATGGAGTAGAGTCGGATCGGGACAGAGCAAAAGGACGTTGAGTGAATTGCTCAAGCGGCATGCCGAAAAGGGAACCAACTGCCGATTGAGCCAGGAGGAGGCTACACGACTGGGTGAGGTTCTTGGTCAATGGGTATGTTATTCTTGTGATTCGAGGGTAGTGCGAACACCAATTCATTTTTGTTAGATAAATGCTTCTTCCTCACCTTATGAAGGGGAGGATAATTTTTTCAAGTCTCAGGATGATATTGGGATACCTCCACGGCGTGGCCTCGTTGCTGGCGGTAGACTACGTGGTCAAAGTGAATGTATTGGTTCACGACCTTCAAGTTCTGCAGGGTTTTCAGCAGCGGCATGACAATCTTCTGAAGGGTTGCTTTTTCTTCTGTTCTTTATCCTTGTTTCCTCATGATTTTTATTACGACTGATTACGACCTTTCACGACCTTAACGATCGACTTGGTAGGTAGGACCCTGTCATTCAGATGTACCATTAGCTCCTCTATTTGTTCAATCACCAGGTAAGATCCTGGGAATATGTTGTGTTGCTAGGTGTGATTTACTGAAACATACACTCTCATGACTGTGACCACCATCTTCTCAGCATGGTTGCGTCCGATGTTAGTGAATCTGATACTGAGGAGAGAACAGAATATGGTATAACAACTCAAGAAACAAGATTATAGGGAGTATTACGATTCGAAACCCATTCCAACTGACATATACTTAACACCCGGTCGAGACTAATACTATGGAGCTGAACTATACACTAGAGTCACATACCCAAAGACAACAATATGGGTCTCCTGTTATGTGACTCTCAGAAAGCAATGGCACAATCTCTACCATCCCCACAAGCTCAACAGGACAGCGGTTAGGGATTTATTTCGATAGGAAAGTTCTCTTCAATAAACACATAGCCAAAGCAAGATCCAGGGCTGAAGCTGCAGTACCTAGCATATCTATGCTAGCCAACACCATCCAAGGCCTATCTCACTATTATCTTTGCCAACTATATCAAACTTGTATTCTTTCTGTAATCTCATATACATCAGTAGTTTGGTGGACAGGCAAAAAGCAACATGCCCAAAGCAATTAGCAAGGTACAAAATAGGGCTATCTGGCTCATCTGTGCAGCATTCTGTACAACTCTCATCCATGTCCTAGAGATTGAGGCATTAACAGCAGAGCAACAGTATTTTACAGCAAAGAGATGAATAGATGGCTATTGTAGTGACTGACTCCTGAGCTGGAATGAAACCACTGCTCTCTTATCAGCATAGATATTGAGGTGGACTAACACAAAATAACTGTCATTCTATTGTCTTAGCTACTGAGGTGGGTTGACATAGGATGACTATAGCACTATTGTTTTATTGTCAAAGACATGGCTATTTTTGACATACATTTTGTACTATATATTGGGATGGTTAGACTACCTGTATGCCTTAGTCGTGCACCTTACAAGGTGACTTCTGAGGTAAGCTTATTCTAAACAACTAGTATAGCGTAGACTTACCATGCTTGTATAGTGATATCATTCTTTAGGTAAATGATCATAGTTGTACACTTTACAAGGTGACTTCTGAGTAATATCATTCTTTAGGTTATGGGCCCACACCCTTAAACATTTAAACAGAAAGACACGTACCTCCCACACTTGACTTCAACATCACCACAATGGCAAATACTTTGGGATCTATGCCACTATTACTTAACAACTCCAGCAAACTTGATGGAACAAACTGGTTACAATGGAGTAATAATATCAGAACTATGGTGTCATAAACTGACTAGACCCCATAAAAGAACTGTATGATAGGTACTCGGAGGAAGAGGACACTCTGA
>Ga0153987_1000096_pt1 | contig 29596 bp, 36 predicted proteins | sample TSNC071MetaG_FD_102279 | JGI IMG/M metagenome (GOLD analysis project Ga0153987, IMG submission 102279) | Attine ant fungus gardens microbial communities from North Carolina, USA - TSNC071 MetaG | ecosystem: Host-associated > Fungi > Mycelium > Unclassified | place: USA: North Carolina, William B...
AAGGCGATCGCATCTTTGTTGATATGGGTGCTGCCAATCGAACCGAAAACACCTTTACCAGAGCTACAACATTTGATCATACTCGTTCGTTTACATCAACCATCGATGGTGATGGTGCCATCAAGTATCTCGGTCAACCCTTGACTGTCAAAACCGTCTCTGAAGTCCTTCGTGCTGTCTATGCGTACAATAATATCAGGCGTGCTCCTGGCAAATCTGGCAAGTTAAAGAGATTCACTGAGGGCATGAATGCACAATATCGTCATGCCTATCTTGACAACAAATATCTCATCTCGCCATGGCCTAGCTCTCTCACTGTCCAGTTTGATGCTTAAAAAGGGAGCTCAAAATACAAAATAATCCCTCCCAAAAAGTATCTATCCTATAAGAGTTTTTGGATACCCTAGATGTTTGTATTTGACTTGAGTACGAAAATATACTTGATGCATGCAATTCTTCAGAGGGTGGTGAAATTGAATCCTACGGCCTGTGATCTTAAATACTCAGCATTCAATTTACGAGGCATATGTCACAGTTTGGAAACAATCTGTTGAAGCAACACCTCAATCCTTGCCTGACGCTTCTCCATATCACCTAACCTGTTCAAAACGACCACAGACCCAGGACTGTCTAATTCATCCTCAACAGCAGCAGCAGCAGAAACTTCTGGCGACTCATCAGTGTCAACCTCCTCTTCCGGGCTCATCCTCGCTCGCAACACCGACTTTGAATTCTGGTGTGATTGATTGACAGGAGCCGACTCTGGCATCGAATATCCACTGGTAGGTATATCGACGAACCCAGTATGTTGAACTGAGGAAATAGATGGATAGTGCGTCGCTATCATTCGTCGTCTCAAAACACCTCTCGATGTTCTTACACTTCCATTTGCGGAAAAAATATCACTATTTAAATCCATTCGCTCCTCCGGAATTTGATCTACAACGGGGGGATACATCTGCGCGAGAGGACTTGACACACTTTGCATCGGTCTGCCCAAAATCAGGGTGTCCAAGTGAACTCGAGGAAGTGAGACATGAGGTGACACTGGAGATCCAGAAGGATATGTCCCTGATCTTGGGACTCGTCTAAATGGGGACATGGAATCCAACGAACGGCGGCGCGAAGTCACTTGTCGTTGAACATGGATAGGCTCATTGGAATCAGTGACATCAAGGGCACTTTCGAACGTATCGTTGACTTCAAAAATCTAGAATTATCACATGCCAATAAGGGGGTGATGTTCTCGTGAGAGAATGGACACGAACGACATCAATATCAGCACCTGGCCCCACCAATCCTTCAAAAATGGCTAGAAGCCAATTTAGTAAACTTCTGGAAGGAGAGACAGAGTGTTCACTTACACACTCGCTTCAGCTTTAATGGCCGAGGTAAGGATTCGAACAATTTTTCAGCTGCATGGGCAATTGTATCGTAGAAGCTCCCAGTTCCCGCCTTCTTGGCATACCGCTCGTACCAAGATATCATTAAAAGGATCGGCAAGTTGGTAATTCTTATCATGAGCACATTAACTTTGTGGAACCAGCGGGGCGATAGGACATAGCTAGCAGGCAACATGATGCAGAGCGCGAGAACATTGACAGGTGGCTGATAGGAGAACAAGGAATCCGCCTTGACACTGAAGACTTATCAACATACATACATCGCATCACAGTATGTCAGCCTACCCCTCAATGGTCCGGACAGCCTTCCTGAACATCGACTGCACGGCGTTTGAGGCAAATAAAAGGATCTTTGAAAACATCTCTTACCTCTGCTGCGGCGTCTTCATTGATACGGGAAAATGTGTTAGACAGAATCTTGATTTTTCTGAGCTCATAGTTTTTTTCGAAAATGCGAGTGAGACATACCGAAACAAGCACTGAAATGATTTCAGTCCTTATTTCAAGTTCAAGAGAGGAACAGAACAGCCAACTTACCAGTCAATAAGAGTGTATTACTTAGGCATGCATAAGTGACCATGAGTATGGGACCAAACACAGAATGGAAGTCGGCTATCATATTCAAAATATGGCGATAGCTGCGAGCAGAATCCATCTTACTGGCATGATCAAATCCACTAGCATCGAGTCCAAAGTAGAGGTCAAGCATCCACCAAGCAATTTCACTGCAATCAAGATAAGTTTGCCCTTGTACAATCATGGAAAGCCAGATGACTGTACCCTATACTGTAACCATAAAACGGAAGAAATCAGTTCAAGAAAACGCAGAATCAGAGAATGACATACGATACGTGATGTCGACCCAATCTGGAGAAAAAAAGCAATAAGCCCCTGATCAGGACAGGAGGAGAGGAATGGCCAACGCACGTCCACAATGCATACAAAAATCCACAGAAGCAGAAGGCTGCGATGAACATCAAGATCATGAATTGCATCAACATAGCTCGGAGCGAAAGAACCATTAGATTATCCTTCAAAGTGACAAATGCTAGCCTCGGAAACATGAAACTGGCAGTGATAGCGAGAAAGTGTTCTCCGAGTTCTCGTGCCCACCGCTCTATGACAACCATCAATAAGCATGGGTTTCCTACTCACCGTGACATCCTTACTGTGATGATGGACACCGTATAGCCTGAGAACTGCATATGGAGTATATAAGGCAACTAATACGTTTATAGGCCCCTTCTCGTTAAAAAGAGATATTGAGCAGCGCACCAAATGCCACGTCAAAGACATTCTAACCAAAGATTCAAGCTCAACCATTGATGTTGATTGAACAATGAAATACATACCCAGGTACCCTTAAAGAAGACTGGTATGATCAGAATCAATCAAGCGGGAGAAAGGCCAAAAAAGGCAAACCTCCGATACTGTGTTCTTGCATTGCGGCTATCTTCTCTAAGGAGAACCCGAGGCCAAATATCATGAACAAGGTTTCAGCTATATTAATTCTCTCGGTTCTGTTGAATTCGATATTGATAGTGAATAGGATGAAGAGGATTAGAAAGCTGAGGATAACCGAGTCAGTAACGATCCGACCCATAGCGTTGAGAAGACGACTTTACTTGGAGTAGTCGAGGACAGAGCGAATAGCTGGGACTTTGAGTCTGCAAGAAGAAGGATAAAGTGAGGTCTGAGAAACTCAAGACTTGGAGCTTACCGGTAGTGGTCAAGCAAAGGCGCCTTGTGAGGGTCATAAAAGTGGATAGGATTTCGTTTGTATGTCTATGTGTCATGAGAAATGTGATTGCATCGACTCGATAAGACTCACGTCTGAGAGGATTGAATGACTGCTCCGGGCTTGATAAACGCATTTACCACTGCGAAGATTTAGCTCTTCGTTGTCCATTTTGATGAGAACTCTAACTCACCTCCAGATAGCACTGATGAGCTTTTGACATGCAGAACTCTTGATAAACTTTCTGGCCTTGCCGAGAATAGCCAACTCGATGGCGTTGCCTACATGGCTCTCTAGGTCGTCGTCCCGCTCCTGCTTGACCTGAGCAATTGATGCTGGATCAGCGCCATTGTATACAGGCCACTCAGTAGCTGCTGCAACAGCAAGACGGTACATATCATCGCCGAGCTGTCTCAAAACACGGGTAGCCAAAATCTCACAGAGTTCGGCTCTTGACCGTGAGATGGGGGCCGTAGTCACATTCTCATCGCGTAAAAAGTGTACACGATTGAGAAGCAAGCAGAAGACAACGGAGAGATTCCCCTCTTGTATGGAGGTGTATCTATTGACGAGAGGATGGACAACTGAGTAAGTGAGCTCGGGTGCAGTGAGCTGGCAGGGGTCAATGACAGACGGCTTTGATGAAAGCAAACACGCACTGCTTCAAAAGACAATGGAGTATCTGTGTGGTGCGGTCAGTCGGCAAGTCTTGTGCTGCAGATTGAAGACGCACCGATGCAATGCTAGGGGCCATGAGTGAAGTCAGGCTGTGGTGAGCAGAGGAACATACCATGATGTCCTAGAGGGAGGATGAGTGGGCTAAGACAAAGGGTGCTCCGACATACCAAGCGGAAGGCGTGGATGAGGGGGAAGACGGGGACGGCATCGATGAGGAAAGGCTGATATTCTGACATACGGAGACAACATATCAGGTCACGCGTTGTCGCGTCTCGCATAAAGCACCTGACCCGCATCACGCCTTCCCTCGCCCACCATGCAGCCGGGATCCAAGCTGCCCCAGGCCACAAATCCTACCGTCAAGATCTACAATGCCGTTTACTCCTCCGTCCAGGTCTCCCTCTCTTTTTTATTTCTCATTTCTCCCATTCTCACCACCGTGTCCTCCAGGTATATGAGTGCATGGTCCGCGGTATCGCCGTCATGCGCAGACGCAACGACTCCTATGTCAACGCGACCCAAATTCTCAAGGTCGCGGGCGTCGACAAGGGCCGGCGCACAAAAATCCTGGAGAAGGAAATTCTGCCCGGAAAGCACGAGATAGTCCAAGGTGGCTATGGAAAGTACCAGGGCACCTGGTCTGTGTCTCTGTGTCATTTATCTGGCAGTCTGACCCATCTCAGTATTTTGAAAGGATCCCGCTGGAACGAGGTCGCGATATTGCTTTTCAGTATGGTGTAGCCTCTCTACTATCTCCCCTCTTTGATTTCCAGCCATCCACAAATTCCCTTGGAGCTCTCCCTGCTGCTGCCCCCACTGGACCAACCCCTCCACGTCCACTCTCCGCCTCCTCTGCCTCTTATCTGGGAGGCCCAGCCAACTACGTTCCATCAATCCCCTCCACTCTAGCTCCACCACCAATCATGCCCGGCTCCGCTCTCCGTCTCTTGAACCAAGGCCGTGCTCAGGGTCTATTTACCCCTTCAACTTCAGAGTTGACAGCAAAGGTACAGAACTTTGGTTCACCTTCGCCCTATCATGGCCCGGGACTCTCTCGATCACCCTTTACTCAAACGCCGCCTCTTTCTTCCTTAAAGAGGAATCGGTCTGAAGCCGATGCCGACACCATCATGTCTCCCACACACGGTCAGCCCGTTTCTTCCCTGAGCTCATCACGCGTGTTGATTCTGTCTAGACATCCACCCACCATCGTCAAATATTCTCCATGCACACGGCCAAGACAACTCTTCGCCTGCAAAACGACGACGCCGCGACGAATCTCCTTCTCAATTACCTACTTCGCAAACAGAATCCTGGTCGACATCGTCACAGACTCATTTAACCTCGTTGCCTTCCACACAACAGACCTTCAACGGCATCTCAAGACCAACAAGCACACAATCCATCGGGACTGCCGATGCCCGCGCTGAAACCATCACCTACGTGACGCGCTTCGCGTCGAAACCCTCTGTTACACGTGGACTGGCCCCATCAGCCCCTTTGAAAGATGGCAGACGAGCAGCAGTAATGGCTGCTATCTGTCAACGTGATGAATCTGGTCCAGTCTTGGACCTTTTACGAGAAATTGCTTCTGACCCTTCGAATAATGCAAACCCAGGTATTCTCGATGTCGATATCATTCTTGATAATCAAGGCCATACTGGGCTACATCTAGCAGCTAGTTTGGCACGACAGCGAATAGCTACCGCTCTCATAGCTAACGGGGCAGATATCCACCGTGGTAATTACCTTGGCGAAACCCCTCTTATCCGCGCTTGTTTAGCAACTCACAACGCAGACCAACAATGTTTCAACACCCTCGTCGCCTCCCTCAACCAATCCATACGCACCCTCGATACTGCAAAAAAATCTGTTTTACATCATGTCACAGCTCTATCTGGTATTAAAGGCCGAGCCGTACCTGCGCGATATTATCTTGATCAGATTCTGTATTGGATAGCGCAACATCAAGGCGGGGACTTTCGTTCTTTAGTAGATTTACAAGATGAACACGGAGACACGGCGTTGAATATTGCTGCGAGAGTTGGCAACAGGACTTTAGTAAGAACATTGTTGGATGTCAATGCAAATCGAACATTATCCAACAAACTTGGACTGCGACCTGGTGACTTTGGTGTTGAGACGGAGGTGAAATCGGGTGTGACACTATGCCATGGGTTGGCTAATGCGTATTCTAGGAACTTGCGGGCAGTTCGAAGGCTGAGGACATCCTGGCATCGTTACGAACCGGTCCTCCGGCACCTATACAAAAGAGTGAGAATGTCATTGCAGGTCCGTCTCCCTCAGTCCTGCCAAAGACAGCCCACATATCTCCTGTCGCCTCTAGACTTGACTTCCATGATACATTCATTGAGCACGGAATTCCAAGCCGAGCTTAAAGCAAAACAAGATTCTCTTGACGTAACGCAAGCTCACCTGCGTGCCGCGACTCGTGAGCTCTCCGACAAGCGCAAACAAATCCAAGTTTGGCAGGTACACTGCGCCGAACTCGATAAAGTAACCCAACGTGTCCAAAACGTCGAAAAGGCCTTGTCCGACGAAGACAAATTCGACTGGACAGGACGGACAGACCTTTCTGGCAAGGATGCACGAGAATCTGCTGGTCCAGCATTCTCATATCGAGGCATCAAATCTACGATAATCGGAATTGGTGGTGCTGTAGATATATCGGTAAATGTGGACTTGGATCCACCTATGCCTCCCTCGGGAAGTGATACAGTTACGACCCTAGTGAAGTTAAGGAGGATGAAAATTTGGCATCAGAGAATAGAGCAGTCGTTGAGCGACAGACTGTTGAATTTGCAAACTATGAACGCGGAGAAGGAATATCAGTGTAAGAAGATCGTAGCGCTTTGTACCGGGATACCGATTGATAAAGTGGAGGATGTGAGCGATTACTTGAATTAGCCTGTCTGAACCTACTGACATTGGCGTAGATGTTGGAAAATCTTGTAGTCGCAGTTGAAAGTGAATCCCAAATTGTGGATATTGGGCGAGTGTCGGGATTCATGCAAAAAGTGCGAGATGGCACTATCTGAACAATGTTTGTAATATTTTTGCATATTGTCGCTTCCGATGTATGTAATTGTGTTATTATTATATCTCAAAAGGGGTGGAGGGTCCTTGACTGGCAATTAAACCTAGGTTGGAATACCTCTCTACTTGGACAGACTTAGTCTAACAACAGCATTCTTGTTAGTAGCTAAGCTAGGGGCAAGGGAAGGTTTACCGATCGCGATGCAATCGGAAGTCAATGTGAAGTATATGACAGCTGTTCAGATTCAATTCAGTTCATGTCAATAGAGATCTCAAATCTGTCTCTAGGGCGGTGGAGGAGTTTTCGTAAAGGGTAAAGGGTAAGCAAATCCCGATTGCCTAATCAGGAACTCACATCAACAAATACCCACGATCAACAAATTTTATTATTATCATTATCCCGCCTCCGCACCCCACATCCATTCATCCATCAGCTATGAGTCGAGGGGGTGGGTATTTTCGTGGAGGTATGTCTTCGTTCTGATGTCAAACTACTTCTTGTTTTCTTAATTTCAAAAAAGGCAGAGGTTTTCAACAACGTGATGCTGGCCCTCCAGATACAGTCTTGGGTACGTCTCTCTCTGTCTGTCTCTTTTCGACTCAGGTCAATTTTGAACCCCCTGTGGGCTATCATCATTCTAGAACTAGGAACATTTGTTCATGCAGTAGAAGACGAAATGCTCTGTACATCGACCATGGCTGATAAAGTCCCTTACTTCAACGCCCCAATCTACCTACAAAACAAATCCATCATCGGTAAAGTAGACGAGATCCTCGGACCTATCAATGAAGTGTATTTTTCGGTCAAGATGGGGGAAGGAATGGTCGCTACCAGTTTCAAAAAGGGAGACAAAGTGTATGTTGCTGGTGATAAACTCTTGCCTCTCGAACGGTTTTTACCCAAACCCAAAGTCGAAGGTGGTATGTGGTTGATTTTTTTTCCATCGCTTCTTGATATTGACCTTGCCTTTTTCTGTTCAAGGTGTTAAAAGTATGCAATTTGAAATTCTGATTATATGATTCTTGCTTATTTTCTGTTCCCATAGAGCGTGGTCGGGGCCGAGGAGGCGCAGCAGGTGGAAGGGGCGGTGGCAGAGGGGGACGAGGTGGGTTTCAGCGAGGTGGAGGCAGGGGTAGAGGACGGGGAGGTCCTCCAGGCAGAGGAACGCGAGGAGGATTTGGAGGTAACAGAGGAGGTGGAGGTGGATTCCGTGGTAGTGGGAATCGTGGTCGTGGTGGTTTCAGAGGTTCATAATAATATGTTTTGTTATGTGTATATTTAATCCTCTCCAAACCTCATTCTACTTGCATAGTGCACGATTTCTCGCGGAATATTGCCACCAAACTGTCCGACTCGGCGCCTCCCTTTTCTTATCCCGTTCTCTGCAAGGTTCCTATGGCAAATTTCCCAGAACACAACACTCTGATCAAAACTTGACTGTTGGCAGATCCTACCGAGAACCTGCGGTGACTAGTTCCATCATCTCTATTATTTATTTGTGCGAGAGAACGACGGCTTTTCAGTCCATAACGTTGGAGATGAAGATCCTCGAGCGTTACTTGCCTTGGATTGATCACAGAATGGATGTTAACGACTGGGCCCTCAGGAGTAAAATTCTCATCAAGGTAGCACATTGGTATAATCTAGTAAGCATCAAAAGCCCTCGGGAGTATACAGCTGGAAATTCCGGTTATAAGTTCCAGACGCAATCATGGCACCGTCGCTTGATACATCAACCGACATGACTTTACCCGCGTCAGTTGTAAGTGTGCGTAACAACTGCCAATCATCCGCACTCCAAATCTTGACAAGTCCATCATAACCTGCACTGGTGAAGAATAATCCAGAGCGATACCGCCATTCTTCTTCTGTGTACCCCTTTGTTGAGTCTGAATCTTGATCTTTAGGCTCTTCGGAACCAGGTATATCGCGGGTCCCCAGTTCTTCCTCAACACCGTTCATCTCAGTGTCTTCGTCAGTTGTGGCTGAAGTAAGGGGTTTATAGAAGAGGTCGTTGGCATGGAAGAATCGGATATCGGAGACATTTGAGAGATGAGCGGGAATGGTATAGAGTGCTTTCAGAGATCGTATGTCCCAAAGTCGGATTGTATCATCACCAGAGCCTGTAGCCACTTGATATCTAGTTTGTGAAATGATTGAACTGACACGATGTAGTGTAAATTGTACTAACCCGTTCGGTGAGAATGCAATTGAATAAATCCCTTGAACATGGCCATCAAGTACCATAGCCGTTCTTCCTGTCCGCAAATCCCATACGCGTCCAATAGCATCCAGACCACTTGAAAGAAGTTAGTTTACGATGAGGACTCTGCCAAATGAGCACTGCATTGCGCACCCGGATACAATCAGAGCACCATCATGCTGAAATTCTATGGTGAAAACCTCCTTCGAGTGTCCTTCCTGTAACAACAGTTCTTTCGAAGAATTTATATCCCATAGGCGCCAAGTAGTGTCGAAACTAGCACTAGCAGCATAGTTACCAGATGGGTGAAAGGCAACGCGGCCAATACGATCTTTGTGGCCTTTTAGGACCGAAAGAGGCTGGTCGCTGAGGAAGCCATGAGTCAAATCACTTCATGAGACACCTTGACTTGCCTGTTCATGGACCACAAATTTATATTCCCTTCAACAGCACCACTTGCAAGGTTAACAGCATCGGGGCTTTGGGTAAGGGTAGCCTGAGGGTGCCATGCTACACCGCTGACTTTTTCGCTATGACCTGACAACGTACTTACGATCATATGAATTTCCTGAGGGGATATCTGTCCTACCTCTCAAGACACGAATTTCTGTGCACGAAGGTACGTTCCATAATTTCACGGTTCCCGACCAGCTTCCTGTGGCAAGGATTTCATTGTTTGGAGAAAATCGCACCTGTGCAATAGGCCGCTCATCGCCAATCTGTGAGCCTAGATTGGAGAATTTCTACAGACTAAATTATTAACGAAACCTGAGTTGATAACAGTGGCCACTCACCTTGACCTCGTTGAACACCTTTTTCCGGATGTCGACAATCTTACCCAAGTCCATTCTGCTGTCGAGACGCTGCTGAGCGACACGTTTCTGAGCTCTGTCAAGGGAAACGAACAAGATACAATTGTAAGCACCTTTTCTGTCTAAGACCTGATGAATCCAACCTAGGCAGTGAAAACTCTGCTATCCGCCGGCGAGTCTCCAACAATTCAAGAGTTCCTGGAGTATAAAATTCCTCTTCCTAGAGTGACCATGATTGAGAACAATGTAACAAGATATACGGAGAGCCAACATTATCGCTTGCTTCAGAGGACTCTGATTCGACTGGGATTGCATCTTCCCCGCGCGCTGCGTTGATTTGAGATAGAACATATCTCAGACGGTCTCGACGATCAGCGGCCTTGAATTATGTTGAGAAGACATATAAGAGGGGATGAAATTGGGACAAACACGCTCGCCGAAGAGGGTTATGGGTTCTCCAATTTCTCTCAACCGTGCTCTGACGCGATTGTCGTCCGTCGGAACAGCCAAAGCGCGGGCTTTCTTTTTTCGTTCGAGCTCATCGAGAATGACTTTATTCTCAAGCCGGGCACGCTCTGAGCCCAGATAGTCGCCATCGTCCACGAGCGTGTCGAGAGTGAGCTCAGGCATTGGGGGTCTTTACAATATAACAAGGTTCGAAAATAGAGAAGTAAGGTCACGAGATACACATGCCGCATTTTCGTCCCTGTATCAACAACCATGCAACATGTATAATAACCATCTGAACTTGTCACACAATCTCAGCAGTAAAGAAACGCAGGCGATGGAACAGTCCACCAACTACCGAGCCGATGATTGTACGTTTAGAACGAGTTGAGTTGTCGCAGACGGTTTAATGTTATTCGCTAGATGTCTACTTTAACCGGTCCACGCATCAGCTCAGCAACGATGCTGTGGCCCGCTCAACGGCTGCCAAGCTGAAGCTGGAATCTTTCTACAAGGTCGCTGTGGATTCGGCGATTGAGAGGAATGTTCGGTGCGTTGCATCAGTGTGTATATTGTCCGTGCGCGGACTTACGGACTTATGGTCGACTACAGGCGGATAGACCTAGAGACGAAGCTTGTGCAGCTTCATACCCCAGAAGCCAAAGAGCGTGAAATCCGTAAATATACAAAGTCTGAGTCACAGCAACTACGTCTCAGAAGAACAAAAATCAAACTGTCCGATTTCCGTACAGTCAAGGTCATCGGCAAGGGTGCCTTTGGTGAGGTCAGGAACTTCAAATTAAGTATATGTGCAGGAGAATATTGATATACGTGTATCACAGGTTCGTTTGGTACAAAAGGTTGACACGGGAAAAGTATATGCCATGAAGAGCCTGCAGAAGGCGGAGATGTTGAAACGGGATCAGGTGGGTGATGGTCCTCTCCCTAGGAACCCTCTCACCCCTCGTTTCAGCTTGCGCACGTTCGCGCTGAACGGGATGTTCTTGCAGAGTCTACTTCTCCCTGGGTGGTTCAGCTCTTCTATTCATTTCAGGACCCTCTATACCTTTACCTGATCATGGAGTTCCTGCCCGGCGGCGATCTGATGACAATGTTGATGAAGTATGATGTATTCTCTGAAGACGTTACAAGGTTTTATATGGCTGAATGTATTCTTGCCATTGAGGCTGTACATAACCTTGGTTATATCCATCGGTCAGTCGAACCTTCGTCTTCTTGTTTTCGTTTCTCATTCATTTTCATAGTGACATTAAGCCGGACAACGTCCTCATTGATAGAAATGGTCATCTAAAGCTTTCTGACTTCGGCCTGTCAACAGGTCTACACAAGGCATCTGATCCAGAGTACTACAAACGATATATCGAGCAAGAAAAAGGGAGGGATGCTCAGCGCAACAGTGTACAAGTTAATCCGATCAATCTTACAATGAGTCGAGAACAGATCGCGACTTGGAAAGCTAACCGAAGAAAACTTGTCAGTCTCCACTATGGCTCTGAAGAATCACTGACACCCGGTTTCAGGCTTACTCGACTGTTGGAACCCCTGATTATGTACGAGCCCCTTTGCCATGAGATTGGTCGTTGCTAAGGTTTTTACCATTTCTGTTAGATTGCGCCCGAAGTCTTCATGATGAAGGGCTATGGTAAAGAGTGCGATTGGTGGTCGTTGGGCGCAATCTTTTTCGAGTGTCTAGTTGGGTATGCGCCCTTCTGCTCTGATAACCCGGGGGACACGTACAAGAAGATTATCGACTGGCCCACCTACCTTTACTTTCCTGAAGAGGTATACATCTCAAGGGAAGGCGAAGAACTGATTCGAAGGTGCGCCTCTACTCCCCTCCTGGGCTTGAATTGACCTGCATCACATGTTAGTATGATGACTTGGGCTGAGTCTCGTCTAGGCGTCAATCAAATCAAGGCTCATCCTTTCTTCTATGGTGCCGACTGGACTACTCTTCGCCAGATTGAACCTCCATTCATTCCTCGGCTTCAATCTATCACGGACACTTCATACTTCCCAACGGATGATCTCGGCAACATGCCTGACCATCTTGAGAAGGTGGAAGGTATTGGTGCTGAAAAAGACTTGGCATTTTTGGGGTATGTTCGTCCAGGTCACCAAGATTCATTTATTAATAGCATCCTCTCTTCCAGCTTTACTTTCAAGCGTTTTACTGGAGGTGTTCACCCTTCCGGCTAAGTGCTTGTCCTGTGCACCCAGCATAAAGAACGAACATGATTTTATGGTTTCCATAATTCTATATCTGGAGCTACTCGAGGATATCTGAAATTTTTTACGGATTCCCTTTTCTGTACCCTTACAGCTATCGCACTAATTATAAATTCGGAATTCGGAATTAGGCCGGGACTCAGGTCCGTAAAACGGAGGGCACACAAAGCGGGATATCCGGACTGCGGCGGACCGGAGGAAAGCAAAAGGCAAAAGGCCGTGTGATCATATATTGTGATCATATTCTCGGCTGGGCTGACAAAACATCCTCCTGATAACGGAAGATAAAAGCGGCAATCATGCACTCTACGTTTTACTTGCTGACTCTCCTGTCGAATTCTACCGCAGACTCGCTGACATTTTGATTATTCGTATTAGGGAACAAATATCTCGAAATGGCCGCAGTTGCTGTCGAAGTGGGCAATGCTCAGATCTATCACCCTCGCAAGACTCTAGAACACCCCGATTTCAGGATTTTGCAGCAGGGGGAGAAACCCAGACCTGAAGCTAATATTGCGGCTTTCTATAACCCTCAACACGAGATTCACCTCGTTGAAAAGCCCAGGCCCACGCCTGGACCCGGACAAGTTCTGTTGCATGTGCGTGCTACGGGAATTTGCGGGTGCGTCTTCTTCATATCAACGACAATAGCTATGTGCCGATGAATTTCAAGGAGTGACGTACATTTCTGGAAACATGGACGTATTGGTGATTCTATGGTTGTTTCTGATGAAGTGAGTGATGGTTTTCAAGGCAATTGCGACTGATAGGAGCTTGCTTGACAGTGTGGTTCTGGACATGAAAGTGCTGGTGAGGTAGTTGAAGTCGGCGAAGGCGTTACCCAGTGGAAGAAGGGTACGCTCAACATACCCAACTCTTCATTTTATGGACTCAGATCTTCCGCAGGAGACCGAGTGGCTATTGAGGCTGGAGTTCCATGTTCTCAACCCTCCTGTGATGGTTGTAGGACAGGGAGGTATAACGGTTGTCCCGATGTTGTCTTCTTTTCCACCCCACCCTTCCATGGTTCATTGTTTCCATTCCACGCAATTTCTGATCCGCTGATTGACGAGGATTCGTGATTTTAGGTACTTTGACAAGGTGGCATTTGCACCCTGCACAATGGCTTCATCGTCTCCCCGATAATGTCTCCTTCGAAGAAGGCTCCCTTTGTGAGCCTTTGGCAGTCGCTCTGGCGGGTATCGAGCGCTCCGGTCTCCGCCTTGGTGATGCTGTTCTCATCTGGTATATCCACCATCTTCATTCCGTAAAATGTATCATCCACGCTCATTGGCATCCTTACAGTGGTGCTGGACCCATTGGTTTGGTCTCTCTTCTATCAGCCCGCGCAGCAGGCGCTGAACCCATCGTCATCACTGATCTCTTCCAATCCCGTCTTGACTTTGCCAAAAAGTTGGTACCAGGCGTACGTACAGTGCTGATTAAGAAAGGTACAACACCAAAGGAGTCGGCAGAAGAGATCAAACAGGCCGCAAATGGTCCAGTCAAAGTGACATTGGAATGTACAGGCGTGGAGAGTAGTGTCCACACAGCTGCCAACGTACGTATATATACATTTTTTGCCATTTCTCATTGATGACATACTTCCTGAACTAAGGCAACACAATTTGGCGGGCAGGTATTTATCATTGGTGTCGGGAAGAACGAACAAGTGGTATGTTACGATTGACGAAAATAGATATATTTCGATTTCACGATGCTTCTTTTTTTTTTCACTCCAGTTCCCATTTATGCATTTCAGTGCCAACGAAATTGACATTAGGTTCCAATATCGTTATGCTAACCAGTATCCGAAGGCTATCCGCCTTGTTTCAAGTGGGCTCATCAATGTCAAACCTCTTGTCACTCATCGCTTTTCGCTGGAAAACGCCGTCGATGCCTTCTACGTAGCTGCTGACCCAAGTAAAGGTGCAGTCAAAGTTCAAATCCAGGATTAAAAAGGAATTGGAAGATACTCCATTTTATCAAACTTGAGCGTCATAAAACCTGTGGTACCATAATTCAAAAACAAGGATCCGCATATGCATATGTATGATTATTACTACAATACATATCATGAAAATCCTTCTTCGTCTCACTCAAAAGATCGTACAAAGAAAAACAAGACACATCCACGAATCAAAAATCGTGGCCTGCCGGGAAAAGAGAATAACGATAACTGCAACAATCAATCATCAGAACAAAATTGAGTCAATGTACAACTCAGCCCCAACGACGGCTGGGGCTGCTATTCCCATCATCATGCCTTGGTCGTCTAGGCCACCCAGAATCAACAGGGCGTGGGGTAGCGTTCGCTCCGCCACCTCCCCGATGTTTCCCACGTCCTCGTCGATCCCTACCACCACGCCAACCACTACGCTCTCCTCTCTCACGATCACCATTTCTTCCGCCACCATAGAAATTAGACGATGGACCATATGAATCCCTACGATCATTGTTAGATGTACCATGATGAGGAGGTGGAGGTGGAGGTGGAGGTGGAGGTGGTGAAAATGGATGAGTGGGTGGTTGTCCATATATTGCGCCTGGAGGAGGATAACTACTGGAAGGCTGAGAGGGTGGAGGACCACTTGGTACCGGAAAACCAGGCCAGGGGTGAGAAGGAAGTGAAGGCGGCCGATGAGATTGACCTAGCATTGGAGGAGGCGGAGCAGCAGCAGAAGGTCCGTTGCTACTCGGAATAGGCAAATTGATAGGGAAAGGAAGGTTGGTAGAGAGCGAGCGAAGCAAATTTTGTACTTGATCATGTGTCAGTGGCGCTACTTCCGGTGCCATTGTCGGAGCAAATTGAGCCAAAAGACCAGGAGCAGGTTGAGATAGTGCACCCGAGTGGATAGATGGAGGAGGATTTTGTGAAGGCATAGGAACAGATGAAGATTGAGATTTGGCGGATGCAAGATGTGGCGGTAGGGGAGGAATATTAGGCATAAGTGGAACTGGAACCGTAGGCGTTGCTGGTACTGATGTTGCGGGAGGTGCAGCACTTGTGGGTGTGCTGGTCGAGGCGGAGAGTGGTTCAGGTGGAGGGTGGTTAAGCCTACCTCTGTGCAAAATCCATATCCCAACCAGAAGATCCATTTTACGTGTCCCAGGAATCTTGAGCTCGTCTAAAAGCTCAATATACTCCGGTAATGGTTCCTTTGCTCGCAGAGGAACAAGATACATTTCACGCCCAGGGCACGTATCTTTAGGGCGGTGGCCCCAGGGGAAGATCAACCCGTGGCGACTAAACAAATATAAAAAAGAGGTTAATATCCAATAGAGATAAAGTCGAAATGACGAGGCTCACTCCCTATCTTTCAAATACTCAATTAATGCAATGTAATCGCCCTTCATCTCCTCTGACACAGGCAAGAACGCTACCGCAACCAGCTCTTTGTGTTGATTTAACCTAGTCTGCGTCAGAAAGTCTTCAGAATTTTTCGTATTCACACGTCCATCAATCCTCAATTCGTCTGAAGGAAACAATGTCTGCCACCAAAGCGATTGAGACTCCAAAGATCGTCCGCCAACCTGTTTAGCGGACACTATCGTGGTTTGGGGCGCAGCCGTATCGAGTGGCATGAGAATCTGCATATGATCACAAAAGTCAATTAGCATAAAAATGGACTATAAGAGTGTCAAACGTACCTTCCCCGTCCAACACCGTTGGATTGTTTCAAATGAGGTTTCGAGATCCTGAGATATATGAGATTCTGCTTCGGACATAATCTTACCCGATGCAGCTGAATTTGCCATGGTGCTCCCATTGCCGTCTGCTGTCTTGTGAGATTCAGAACGATCGACCGCGTCTTTCTCTTCTGCCAAAAACATGTCAAAATCGTCATCATTTGCCACCTCCATTGGTTCAGGCTCCTCTTTGCCGGTTCCCTGCAAGATAAATCTCTTGCTACCTGATGAAAAATCGCTGGCACCACTTTCTCCTCCTCTTTTACCTCCAGCACGTGCAGCGTCAGAATCAAGCAATGTCAAAGGTCCTCGGAGTTGATGCAAAATAGGCGGTGACTTGGATGCCTGCGAGATATTCTCATCCTTGGGCACACTCTGCCAAAGTGAGTTCAAATCAAATGATAATCCATGAGGTCGGGAGTCCGAGAACGGTGATACACCAGACCTAGAACTCATTGGCGTTGTAGTTAAGTGTGCCGATCCGGGCATAACATGATGTGCCCCTGGAGGTTTATCAGAAATACTCCCATGGAGTTCAATAGGTTGTTCCGAAGGAGGAAGGGTGATACCAGAGGACGTAGTATCTATCGCTGTACTTGTCACATTGACGTCGCCAGAGGAATCTCCAACATTACTAGTCGTAGAAACATTACTAACATCCATGTTGTCCTCGTCTATGTTGATCAAATCCGCGAGATTCAACTCGGGTTCCGGAACAGTGGCCATGATTATGTCTGACATTGTGTGCGCAAAAAGTGGTCGGATAGACGAACCGAGTATATCATCAGTTGGTCCTACAGAGTCGTGTTGCTGTTGCTGTTGTTGTAGTACGTGCGCAGGCACAGGGGGTGGTGCCCCCCAAGTTTGTTGATCCACCGTGATGGGACTATGACTTGATACCATGGGTGATTCAGGTGATACACTAAAAGCAGGTTGTTTTTGTTGCTGCTTTTCAACAGCTCTCAACCTCTCCCTACGTTCTCTTTCCCTCCTCTCCTCTTCTTCCTGTTCTCTCTCTCTCTGCCCCTCAGTTTCTCTTGCTCTTGCGAGATCACCGTTAACGTCCTCGATGTCTTGTAAACCTTTATGAGTAATTTTCGCTCTGGGAACAATAGGTTTTTGTAGGATAGTTTGTTCAAGTGATTCTTTCTCTGCGATTTTAATGTTTTGTTTTGTTTCTTCGTCCGCCAGATCAGTAGAGGACATGCGAGAGATTTCCTGCGGGCTAATTGTGCACATGACGATCCGTTGATGAATGGCAATTCGATCGGTTTTGCTCAGGTTGAATTGAAGCGTTCGAAATCGATCCCTGTTCGATAAAAAGAAGTTGAAGAAGTACATGAACGACAGAGGGAATGACGTACTTGTACTTGGCACCGGCGATATCGCCTTCTGAATAATTATCAAACACACACCGCTCCAATTCTGCAGCAAAATTTTTACTATCTTCAATCAGACTCTCCTTCTCCTCTTCGGTCAACTCTTCCAACTTCTTCATCGCGACCTCCGAATTCGGAGTTTGGGCTTGATCTTCCAATTTCACGTCCTCGGCGACAGACCGTGTATACGGATATCTCAAAAACACTTCCTTGAACACATCCTCGAACTTGCCTAAACAATACTTCCTCACAGGATCGATTGTCACTCCACCTCCGCCGGCATCTGATCTTTTACGTTTTGGAGGGGGGGCTAAAGTCTCTTTCTCAGCTATACTAGCTTTCCTTTTCAACCTTGATAATGATTTGCTGGAGGTTGAGGTCACTGGCGTAGTGGCGCCAGCTAAGGCTGGAGACACGGGCGTTTCTGACCGTGGCGAAGAGAGTTTGTCGGGTAGTCGAATTCGTCTTGATGTACGTGTTGTTGTCTCTTCGGAGCTGAAGCTGGAGTCCGATGAGGAGACGCGGCGGAAACGACGCTAGTTAGGTAACAGTCAGAACAGTAAGGAATATTAAAGCAATTAAATCTGATACCTTTCCTTTTGTTTTGGAGGAGTTTTTCGCCTCCTCATCTTCAGCGATATAATCGTCTGCGCTGTCTGCGTCATCCCAATCATCTGATGGCGTTGGTTGATGTGACTGAGGCGGGAGAGATACAGTCACGCCAAGTTTCTTCGGCCTTTGTTTCGCAGTATTAGTGACGCTGGTAATTTTTGTGACAGCTGTATTCTCTTCTCCGGACCCGCAGTCCTCCAAGGCATCTATACCCTCCCAAACCACTGTAGCAAAAGAATTTGGTTAGTCACTTCTTCTCCACATTTGAATAAGAAAAAAGCGGCGACGTATGGGTATGAGTACGCAGAAATTCTTTTTCGCTATCAAGTGTAGCACTCTTGGCCGATGCGAGTTAGATAAACCACTCAAGGTAAAGGAGGATCACTTTATACTCAAGGTGGCGAACACAACCGAGAGCAAGTAACGCGTGAAAATGAATGTGGATTCATCAGCCCCCTACACACGTATCAACGCTTGTAGGCCCACGATACACTATTGAGGGTTTTAAAGAACCACATGCTTCACATAGCTCAGATTGACGATGCGGATGCAAGACAAATGAGGGGATTATGTGTCCCATCCGAGATGCCAGCTCCCATCGACGACACTGACAGGATACCCAAAATATCATATGTGTATGTGGGAACAGAAAAAGAGGTGATCCAAACGGCCAAAGTTACTCAGGTCACGAGAAACCCAAAATTTTTCTGATTTTTTGACGAAATTGCTTTTTCTTTCTGGCGTACTGGACATACGGAATACCACAGGGGGAAAGTGTCAGAAGCTTCGGTGTACTCACTAGCTGTTCTGCGGCCGGTGGATTGGGTACAGAGAGAACATATATATACATCTATTCGGTCAAGTTGATGATTGACGACTACAAGAAAGACTTGACTCACTTATTTCCTCTGCCTCACGTTCACTCAAATCAACACAGATAAAGTGGTACCTAGATCAAAAGGGTTGAGTCAAAAGCACAGAGTTGGGAACCGAGGGCCACGCGACACGAGTTACGCACCATAGTTTGCATTCGGCACATCGAATCATGGGCGAACCATCGTCCCCTCGATGACAGGTACAGTATGCAACGTTTGCTTTTAAGATAGCTTTCGATTTCGCGCTCGATTGTTTGTTGGTGGCGGTGATCCTCGTTGTCGTCGTATTAGAAGCCATTTTTAGATTTTCCTTCGCTGTGAATGGTTCAGCAACAACAGTTTGCTGCTGTTGCTGTTGTTTGATGGGAGAAATCGTTGCAGTAGAGTTTTGTCTACCCTTGACCGAAGAAGGCTTTGAGGTTGGTTTGGTTGGAGCTGCATAGGAAGAAGTAGTAGTAGATGGGGCAGTGGCTGCAGCCGCAGCCACGGCGGCTCTTGTACGTGCACGAGTACTCATATGACACAGGTTGAGGGAAAAGGCAAGTCGTTATCTTGGCTAAGAAAATCACACGGTTGCCCGCTGACTAAGTCAAAAAATTCCCATCACATGTAGGTCACGTGCAACCTGCCCGAGTTCTCCTGGAACCCGTAGGCAGCGAGAAAGAGGCTATGTGCTGCGCAAAACAGAATTTTATGTCATTTGCTCATGTTTTCCTCCACAGCTGCAATAGCATTAGTTCATTGGTGGACAGGCTTAGCTCACAGGTCGCCTGTCACCGCAGGAAGTCACTGAGGAACGCCTGTCGCGTCATCAGCTTAGTACTGCCCGCACAGTGACAGACCTAGTACACACTGAGCACACTCGTGGTATGATACAGCGCCTCAGAGGCCGTCGCATAAGAACAACTCTTCTAGATCCACTATATTACATTTACCTGACAACAGAGAACTGTTGAAGGCAGCATCCATGCTCTGTAGAGAGATGATTCGCCTCCCGCCGCACATCAAAACTAGATGGGAGGTGTGGGCAGAAGTCAAGGGACGGATGCAGAGCTTGGTGACCAAATAAATTTGGAGGACAAGCGACTCTCCGAGCTACCTAAATCTGGTGAACTCGGCTTCCGCGAGTGTTGGGACAACTTGGAATACTATAACCAGTGCGCCGGGCGAGAAAGGGGAGAGCGCGCATTGCTTGCGGCTCTGGGAACGGCTTCGTATTATGCCAGCAGGTGCTGTCCTCCTCAGAAACCGTGCCATTTAGTAATCTCCTTCCTTCCTCACCACAGACTTATGAGTAAACTTCGCCCAAACACCATTCTTCTTGAACAAGATAATAAGAACGTTGCCTGTTTCCTCGCAGCTTGGCAGGGACTACAAAGCCAAGATTTGCTCTGGCCAGACAATTTAATTGATCTAACCAGTAAATCCCTTGCTCGTATAGCGCATACAGTCATCACTCTAATTCAACTGGTCCGGACGGCTGCCTCCTCGCATACCGAGTCAGTGGCAAATACATACCAAGATACCTTACCATTTACTATGGCGCCTCCGTCTGCCTCATCACCGATGGCATCACTAAAGATAAATAGCAATGACCGAACAAAGTCAATCAAATCAACAATCGCAACAGCATTGCCGAATCCGTATATGGAAGGATTCACGACATGTTCCGAACCACTGCCCCACTCAAGTTCTGACTCAACAACACTGACGCAGAAAGGATGTCATCCAACTATATTCTTGGATACTACTCCCGAGGAGGGAAACAGTGCTGCTTTTGTCTTGACCTCAAAGACGCCATCAACAAGACTTGGTGGAGAGTTTATGGAAGATGGGAGCGCGATCATCGATGAAGAGGAGGCAACGGAAGAAGCGAAAGGACGAAAAGGAGTCATGGTGGAAGCTCGAGCAGAGGACGTCATATCTGCACCACAGACACTTGAACAAAAACAGCCGCAAGTCGAGTCATTACGTGCACAATCACCTAAGCGAACGAGCATGCGCAATATAAATGATAGAGGGATATCGGCCTGTGTTCAGAGGACTGCTTCACCTTCTTCATCCACAACGTCGTCTAGAGGTAGTCCTTTGATTTCCACCGCACCTCCTCGCGCTTCTACCAGTAACTCTGGCAGCTCTGTTGCTGTTGCTTTGTCTCTGATTTCTTCTCCTTTCTCTATGTCACCGCAGTCTCAGCTTCAGCATAGACAAGGACCCGGATATACTAGCGCAGGGCTCTCAAGAGTCAGCTCAATGACAGCGGAGTCCACACAGGCTTCAATTGGCAATACTCCGTTTTCAGGATCACTTCCACTTGTTATTAGCCCATCATCAGATGAATATCATCCTCACCAATATCAAAGGCAGTCTGCAGCTTCAAGCACAGTGGCCATGGACACGGCCGCGACAATGCAGGTATTGGATAAAATGCAACTGGGTTATTCATCCTCCAGTGAACGAAATAGTGTCGAGAGGACAGAGAGAGAGGGAGAAAGGTTTGGTGCAATCGGTGCTGTGACGATGGATATGACGAACAGTCCAAAGATGAATTCAACCATGGTGGAGAATGATGAGATGAAAAATGTATTTACTGGATATGGAAGTGTGATGAGTCGATTGCCTCCTGTCCCACTGTCCAAAACATTCACGAAGGATAGGGAAAGGAGGCTAAGCGTGACTCATGCACAACATACAATTGATTTGTCAAGGGTTGCCGAGGAATCAGATAAGGGCTCGTCGTCTGGTGACGGTGCTCAGGAACAGTGGAGGGTTGGGGAGACACAGAGGCGAGGCGAGAAGGAAGAAGTGAAAGTGAAAGAAAAAGACGGAAAGGCCGGAGGTAAAGCCTTGTCACCGAAAAGAGTCGTCCATCATAAGGAAAAATGGTCAGTTGACTTTTCGGAACTCTTCCATGCGCACAATCCTTCACCGACTCCTTCATTTCTTGATCCACAAGAACTTTCATCTCTGTCTTCGTCAGTCCCGATTCGAACATTGAGCCATACTAGCCATGACATCACTGGTTCATCTCCTATGTCCCGTTCCGTATCTCCTCCCCGTAAGCCCGCCATCGTGAGTGGGCGAAATGGAGATGAGCCATATTCTCTGGCTCCGCGAAGACCGACACAATCCAGGTATCATGATTTGGACTGTGCATGCCCTTTGACTAAAGCCGCTCCTGGTGCGCTGTCGATATCTTCTAATGCCACGTCAGGAATGGTGCCTAAAGCTGATCCGGATCAAATTTTTGAGTCGTCTTCCTCCGCTGGAAATCACACCACCAAGGCAATGGCAATCCGGAGAACGAGTGCAAAGAAGAATCCATTACCTGCTGTAGGTTCACCTAGTCATCGTACGAAGAATAATTTATCGCTCCGTGTGAGAGATAATTGGGACGCAGCAGGAACTCCAGATTCATATACGAGTAGAAGTGAAATTATGGCATGTGGAGTGACCACTGGAGACCTGGATGACGGACTCTCTGGAATTTCTGCTAGAGAAGTAAAAAAAGGGAAGGAGAGTGGGGTGAGTGAGAGTGGCTGCGAGAGTGGCGCCGCCACTCGTGGATGGAGAGATACACCTGTGCCTGTGCCTTTCCCGCGAGTTATATCTGGAGGTCATCCTGAAACCCCATTGTCTCCTGGAAATTGTAATGAGAACACGGCAACACCGACGAATGCACTGAGCAACAGTACGAACAATAAAGATTTCGGTCCGCCGAGACGGAGATTCCAAAGTGAACTTAGTAGTGGAGGTGCAGCCAGACCGAAATCATACGATGAACTTGGTGCAAAACCGTCGAGGATGAGGTTCGAGAGTATGATGAATATAGGGAGAGAGAATTCTGCAAGGGCAAGTGCAACTGATTTGATAGCGAGGCATTCGTTTGGGAATGCGGTTAGGGAGACGCTCATTGTTAAAGAGGAAGGGAAACCCTCGACTCACTTTGTAAGTCGGTATTATTTTTGAATCACACTCTTGGTCTTCCCCCTTGACTCTTCTTTGCTTTCCTTTTTATCTTCACTGTCTCTCTCTTCTCATTAACTTTTTCTGCACTTTTTTGATCTCGGGTCTTCGGTTTACCTTTGTCTGTGATGGTGGCTGATTCATTTCTATCGTTACTTCACGGTTCTGATATCACAGCAACTGGGTAATTGCATTGGCAGGGGCCAGTTTGGGAGTGTGTATCGGGCCCTTAATCTTAATACGGGTCAGATGGTAGCTGTTAAAAGGATACGACTGGAGGGATTGAAGGAAGATGAGATTTCGACGTTGATGAGGGAGGTGGACCTTGTCAGGAGTTTGTCGCATCCAGGAATCGTTAAATATGAAGGCATGGTGCGTGATGAAGATATATTGAGCATAGTCCTTGAGTGAGTCTATTGTGTCCCTAGTTCCGGTTCCGGATTTGGTTAACCACTTTCTTTTTATTCGTAATCACAGATATGTCGAAAATGGGTCCCTCGCTCACACACTCAAAGCATTCGGAAAATTGAATGAGAAATTGGTGGCCAGTTATGTTATCAAAATTCTAGAAGGGCTACACTACCTGCACCAAAGTGACGTCGTGCACTGTGACCTGAAGGCTGCCAATATCCTGACGACAAAGAATGGAAATGTCAAGCTTTCCGATTTTGGAGTATCCCTTAATCTTCGAGCCATGGAACGTCGAACCCAAAATGATATTGCTGGGACACCAAATTGGATGGCACCTGAAGTTATCGAATTGAAGGGTGCCTCCACGAAGTCTGATATATGGTCATTGGGTTGTACCGTTATCGAACTGTTGACCGGAAAACCTCCGTATGCAGACATTAGTAATAGTATGGCGGGTAGGTATTCCTTTTACTACATACCCTCAGACTTCAGACTCTCTAATGACATATCTGCGTCACTAGTGATGTTCCGCATTGTAGAAGACGATGGACCACTCATTCCTGAAAGGTGCTCCGACATGTTACGAAACTTTTTAGAGCAGTGTTTTCACAAAGATCCTTCTCTACGACCGAGCGCGGAGATGCTTTGTGAGCATCCATGGCTGAAACATAACTGGATCGCTTTGCAGGTATACTTTTATTGATTTAAGAAAAATGTTGCGGGCGCTAAATTTGTCGGTTTTGCTTACAGGACCTTCGATTACAAGATAGCATTCCATTCTTCCGACGAGTTAGTGTTGATATGCAGAAGTTTGATAGGTTACAATACCTCGCGAGGATGGATCTTGATTCAACTACTCAACCGTCGTTCTCGAGAGATATGACTGGAAGCCTTCCACCCCTTTCTCCTGTTGGTAGACGAACATCGAATACCTCGATTGGCTCTGCTTTGATAGACCCTGAACATTCTTCTGGAGGCCATAGCTTTATCAAAACAATATTTGGTAAACGTGAGTGGGCCTGTGCCATTGGTAATGTGGTTCTGACATCCGTAATCTAGCTGTGGTTTGTCGTGTTTGCTTGGAGAATGTTAAGAAGACGGCTGTTCTCTGCGCCAAATGTAGCTTGATTTCTCATTCAAAGTGCGCCTCTAATGCGCCACAGACTTGCGACTTTCGATCACAGCTGCTCTTGTATGCTCATTATGCAGAACAAGGCACTCCTTGCGGTCTTTGTGTAAATCAGCCCTCGGAACATTCGGAAGCCCCTTGTGCTTCTGTTGCGGTATCGGACGTGTCTCACTCTGCTTATCGCACAAGCATAGATTTCTCTGCACCTCAGTCCAGCCATCAATCACCCTCTACCGCCTTCAAACTCAAGACAGTCTTCAAGCGCTCTTGGTCAAGTCTGACCAATGTCTCTAATGCTACCTCCAGTCTTGGCCCTCTCAAGGATATTGTCAGTGTTGATAGATCCAGTGACCTTCACTTCGACGAAAGAACTCCTATCCCACGCAAGCGTCCAGTAGGATTATTACGAAAACAATCGAAGGAACGGCCACTGTCATACACTAGCAATAGCACCGGACTTACCAGTCTTCGTAGCGCTGCCACAACTACCGAGAGCCTGCACAATAATAGTGCTACGGAAGTACGTCGGTTGTCTCAACTATCAAGTGCCAGTATTACTAGGGCGTCGTCTTCTCAAGAACGTGATAGGGCTGTCTTTGCGAAGGAGCAGATGACGAAACAATCTGCCAAGGTTCCTGCTGAATCGAAGAGCGCGGTTATTCCTGATCATGAGATGACTAATGACTTTGCAGAACTGAGAGCGAATTCTTCTATTTTTCCTGGCTCCTTATCACATTTTCGGCGAAAGCGCGATTCCAAGAATTCTAGTCATCAGGAGAATTGTATTGTACAATAGACTTTTTTCGGTTTTATGGTTCATGTACTACTGGTTATTCGTTTTCATGCGTTCAAGATGCATTGGCGACTGATCATCTCTCGTTTAGATTATATCATTGCTTTAATTGTGGACAGTAACATTATTACTATACCTATCAACTACTATTTGATGTATACCTCTCCGATTCACTTCCATCTGATGTTTCATGCCCTTGGGGTGGAGCGATTAAGACCGATATCTCAACTACTCGACTACTCGAAGGGGCCAACTCTGATGACAGGTTACTCGCTAATTGTGATATACTATGCTCATCTCATCTTAGTTGGACAGAAGTGATGCTTTAAAAGAATCACCAAAAGGTCGAAAAGTGTGGTGCTAGGGTGTCAACTTTGCAGATTGAAATTTCTATCTACTTCCACAAACTCTGACCCACAGGCAGATTCGGAGCCACTTATTGCGCATCTAATGCCCCAGACAATGATGAGTTGTAGTTACTCACGCACACAAGGTCCATTTTGGTTCAGGTCAAGCTGCGCTCTGCCTAGATGAGGGTCTTGTATGTTCAGATTATCAATAGGTCCTCACAAACATTCACACCCGATTCTAGCAGACAACCTTCGTCGCTCAGTTGTAACTCACCTTAGCACCTGTTCGCTTGTTGTGGTATATAAATACAGATCTCTCTCCCTCGATTGGTCCTATCACCTCACACTATGACCCCCCCTATCTACTAGTAAACCCACACCCAACTCCTCCCTCCTGTAGACATATTGGGCCCTATTTAGCCCTCCGCGTCCCAGCACTAGTTTACTTATTACCTATTGCGGCAAAAAAATGCTGAATCCAAAAAAAGAAAGAAAGAACTTATCGCCTGACCTATCCATCGTAGATCCCATCCCAGATGGGGTTCACACGTTGCCGAAAACGCTACGACGGTTACGATGTCCTCTACCATATCATGATAATTATAATAATTCTCTCTTAAATATCCTAGAATCTATCTGTTGTAGATCAAAGCTTCAAAGAAATATGGTGCAGAATACTTTGTACAACCTCTTTTTCCCTCAAAACCATATGTAAATGTAGTTTGTTGACAGAGTCGGAACACAGACGTTCAATTTGTCTTACTCCACATAAATTCAAGAAATCAGTCCTGACTGGAAATCAAAGATTTTGTGCGACCGTTAAGGTTATTATAGGCATTCAGAATTTCCTTGTAGCCTTCACTCTCGCTCTCAAAATTAAGGAACTTCATCAGAACGCCTTCGATACCATTAGACTCCTCGACCTTCCGCAATTCAACAGCCTGCTCATCGTCCTCATTTCTGAACATAAGAGCAGCTGCAACCGCAATTGCAAGGAATTTCGTCGGAAGCCCATGTCTCTTGGCCAGGTGAAAGGGACCCAAAAGCCGTTCATCACGACCCAGCTTGCGCAGGGGTTGACGTCCGACCCTAGTAACAAAGTCAACAACTTCCGGGTTCTTGAAGCGCCCAATGGTTTTCTGGATATAGCCATCCATACCGGCATCATCAAACGTGTCAGAATATTCTTTCATCAGAGCTTGACCGCTCTCCTTCATTGCACCGTTGACTATCGGGAAAATGTTATCAGTGTCATTGATGGCTTCGCTGACAACTTGGTGGTGAAAAATGGTGCCGAGATAAGCGGTGGTCGCATGCCCACAATTGAAGATGTAAAGCTTTCGGGCCTGAAATGCAGGAAGGTTCTCGGTAAGAATCATTCCAGGGATAGGAGGATCGAAGGCAGGTTTGGACCCGGATTGATCGATGGATTTCAGTGCTTTGATGTCGACGATCCACTCTGGAATCTGCTTCAGCGAATTTATGGGGTGCATACAAAGAGAACGCACCAAAGAACTTGTCGACTCCTACACTTAACAATTTTTCTTGCTCGTTTGCTGGTTGCGGCACAATTCTATCGACTGAACAATTTGCAAAGCCGACGTGGAGGTCAGCCCATTGCTGTACAGGCTTGTCCAGATCTTTGTATACTGCATCTTTGAGTAGATCACTAGCGCCCTTGCCATTCTCACATGCAATTATATCAAGAGATCCGGCTCCCTCTTGCCTGCGGGCAATGATTCCCTTGGCGATGATCGGGGCAATTTGTTTGAGGGCATCAATACCAATGCTGGTCGTAATCAACTTCATTTCCTTATCTCCAATATCCTCTGCCAACTGCATGATGCCTTCTTTGATACTTGAGAGAATGCCTGAAACATTGCGAACATGGAATGGCCTAGAACGGCGTGGTTCAAGATATCTTATAGTATAAGTGGCATCTACGTTCAGGTGGGAGATGACTTTGGGATCGATATCGGCAAAAATGACATGGTAGCCTGCTTTGGCTAGGAGAAGACCAATAAATCCCAGACCGATGCTACCTGCACCAAAATGTACAGCAGTAGGGTGGTCAAAACGTGGTGAGGGGACTGGGGTTGGTCTAGAAAGATGCTGTATTTGTGGATGCAACATCTGGATGTCTAGAAGGAAAGACTAGGTGTCCTCAAATGAATGTAGACATGAGGTGGAGTGGAGCTGTGGAGGATGCTGCTTTTATTACTTAATACTTAATACTTATACTTTTTTTGAGATCATGGATGGGGCTCATTGGTAGTGCTCAGACTTCTTGTTGAGGTGCAACTTGTTATTGCTCTATTTTGGTATCCATGCCTCCATTTTATTCTTCTATTTCTGTAGTGATGAGTCTCCATTTCTATACAAATAATAACACATAGTTAGTATTTAAACTGTGGTTTGACTTCTGCTAGGACTAGTCTTCAATACTCGGTCCTACTATGTTATTACTTACTTTTATCATTCCTGTACTTAGTCTTTGACACTTGGTCCTAGGTAACTTGAGTGAATATTATTTCTTGATTATCCTAACATCCACTGTTATACCACTGTGAAGACTATCTACATAAAGAGAAATAGGAAAGGAAAAAAGAAGATGGGAGTGATAGGAGACACTACAATGTAGATGTCAAGCAACTGAAGTTTCTCCCAAGTCATCATGACTCAGAGGTAAACTCTTCAGGGGTTATAAGAGAACTTGATGGAGTTCTCACTCAATTCATTACTCGGACAAGATATTATTTGTTTTCTACCATAATTTCCAATTAGTCTTCTACTTGTCTATATATAAAGAAAACTAACCCTGTATTAGGTTTGCCTTCCTATATCAGCAACTAATGTTTACTGTAAGGGTGACTGGGCACACAAATAGGGACTCCAGGAATATCCTTAGTCTATTATAATTATTGTACAAAATATAGCAGCTTATCTCCAGGAATATCCTTAGAGAACAGGATAAAGATCCTGGAGGCGGACAACATTCTTATATACTAAAACATCCTTGCAAACTATACTTTGGTAGTCTCAACAACATCTTCCACTCACCAATCACATCCAGTGCTCTTGATCACTGATTGCATCTAGTACTGTCATGACTCTGAATTGAACCCCAGACTTTTGCCAGCCTTCAAAGGCCTCCTCAATAACTTAGTGGACTACAATACTAAGAAATCTATTTATAGCACAGGTCAGGTGACCATATTACATAATCAGTGTAGAACCTTCTAGACAAACATGTGACCTGCAGGAACTTGGTGCACAGACCAAGTTCTACATGTATATAAGATAGGACAAATACACTGGAGAACTTTATTGAGTTCTTTCTGACCCCAATCCTAGGGTTAGTCCAAAGTCTTCACGACTATCACCTTATATCCCTCTTGTTTTAAAGTTCTAGAGATAGTCAAGCTATACCTGGTCTTTTGTCATAGTCCCCTGTGACACCAGATTATTACTATGTGTTATCCCTTATTTGTACTTATAGTACAAGATTTATAAGTATTTATAGGACTGTAGATTTATAAGGCAGAATATCTTAGTCATACCTTAGTTTTGTTCACCACTAAGTAGGACCAATCCTGAATACTAACTTTCCTCCTAGTTCACCCCTAAACTCTGTATTCTTACTGAAAAGAGGTAAGAGTACAGGAGTACCCCACCCTTTTGTCATGAATCGCCCCTCCAGGTATTGGCTAGCCACAATGGCTAAGTCATTATTTATTTTCTTTTCCATTTTCTTTTCCTTTTATTTTCCAAAAAGCGCCGCGGCCTAACGACAAGATGACTC
>Ga0153987_1000097_pt1 | contig 29555 bp, 39 predicted proteins | sample TSNC071MetaG_FD_102279 | JGI IMG/M metagenome (GOLD analysis project Ga0153987, IMG submission 102279) | Attine ant fungus gardens microbial communities from North Carolina, USA - TSNC071 MetaG | ecosystem: Host-associated > Fungi > Mycelium > Unclassified | place: USA: North Carolina, William B...
AAGCAAAAGAGACCGTATAAATACAGTGTATGCAATACATATCATATAAGTTTAGATACTTGAATATCAGTCAAATGTTCAGTGTTTTGGGATTGATCATTTAACACCACAAATGAATCCTTAAATGCTGAAATTCATATATGTTGTGTTAGAATAAATTCCCTATATCCTTCTTTTTCCTTTAACCACCATCATCTCCCCTCTTGGAGTCACAATAGCTCCTGGGAAATTCTACTATAACACATTCTACTATTATTGTCATAATCCACCTTCCTACATTTATTTCTGATCATCCTTTGGATGGCACAACTGTGCTTCTATCTAATGTTTAAGGGATCTGATCATTACAACATATTAGCATGGAAGTAAGATTATAAAAAATAAGTGGTACTGCGTGAGACGGTTCTTGGCTACTGTGGTCCTAGGTCTTGACAAGATGTGATACAAATACATGAGTGATAGATTGGAGCATGAAGAGGGTAAGAGCAGAATAAAATAAATAGAGATTTGTGACTGATCTGCCAGGCATTTGTCACAATCATACCACATTATTTGGTCGGCACCTTTCAGTGGGTGTAACGCCCGAACTGATATAGAGGAATACTCAGCAAACGTTCTTGATTGCCATACCCTTCAGGATCCAATGACAAACACATCTCACAGCACGTCTCGCAGTACCAAACAAAAATCTCGTCCTCGTTTGAATGATACACCAGAATCACACAACATCTCTGAAACCGTTCAACTTGAAAGTGTCGAAGCCTCTGAAGATGAAGAAAGTCAATGGGAAGATGTGTTAGAACCTCAAAAAGAAGGTCAGACTCCCTCGAAGGACTCTGCCAATCCTATATCTCCCAATCCTATATCTCCCAGACGCCTTCCGACGTCAAACACACGCAGACGTAAACGCACTCGGAGTGGCCTTGCTCTCACAGACAAGCTTCCAACTTCTGTGGTCACTACCGGTCTTGACGCGGGGACGCCGTTGAAGGACAAGGTATTGGAGAAATACGAGGAATCTCCTCAACAAGAGGCCTTTTTTCAAGAGCGCAAATCTCCTGCCCTTGAATCCAAGGAACAGGCACAGAGCGTACCATTCTTCTCGCAAGAAGACTTGATGGATGGTGCTATCCAGGGCGTTTCGTTTAGTGGTCGGTACATCTTCGACGTCTGCCGAACGGCTCTGGCTCTTTTACAAAAGCCTCTCGGTTTCTTATTATTCCTTGTCATGCTAGGCTTGACATTGTCACTTATTTCTCATATTCTGAGAAATGCATTTGCTCCCATTTGCTGGCTCCCCTTTATTTCTTCCACTCTCATGTGTCAATCCTTACTGACTGCCCCCCCACCAACTATCAACTATCCCGTGCTGATGGCGGCCGAGACCAGAACGTTTGAGCAGTTGCTAGACGAGGCGAGTGGTGGTTCTGTACTGTCACTAGAAGTCAAGAAGGCAGAGATGGCAACATCTGATCTTGTTACGCTAGTGCATCTCAGTTCTCTAACATCCAAAGAGGCACTGGCCAGAATGCTCTTGGATTTCGTTGAAGACGCGAAAAAAACAGGGAGACAACTTCAAAAATTGCACGCAAAGGTCAGCGGGTCGGTCGATACGTGAGTCGAGTCTACGACCCATAAAAAAGTATCCTGATTTATCTATTGAAAGCATCATGGCAGTAAATGACCATGCACTTCGGACAATTGAAAAAGCCAATGAAAAAAATAGTTTCTTTGCGCTTGACATCATACCGTGGGTAGAAAACCGTAAACTTAAACTCCTCAAAACCACTTTCGACGACGCCATGGATACACTCGCCTCACAGGTCGAACGCTTAGTCATCGAAGCGGAAGCAAATATCTCCAATTTGAATGAGCTTGAAGAGCGACTAATTGCGCTTAACGAGCTTGTTTCTCGCGAAGATAGGAGCGTCGAAGTCGGACGCGATGACCTCCTGGCATCGCTTTGGACAAAGTTGGGCGCAAATAGGAAAGAGGTGAAGAACTTTGAAAAAAATTTTGCGATTCTCAAAAACGTCAAGACCTATCGTAACCAAGCAAGGGTGCATGTTACAGCAACTTTACAGACGCTACAATCGCTGAGCGAAGATATGATAGAGATGAGGGACCGAGTGGCGGCTCCTGGGTTGATTGGCGAACGAATCCCATTGGAGGTGCAGATGAGGAGTATTCAATATGGCATAGACCGGCTGAAGGAGAATAGATTGAGGGCACGGCAAAACCACGAGGCTGCTATTCGAGCAGTTACGGGTTTGGGGTTGAATGAAATCGACGCGTGAAATCAAGCAATGCTTTATATATACGAATTGTCATTTTTTCTCAGCATCTTCTGTGTCTACAAATGAGTGGATGTTCGTGTCCTGATCGAGCTGCCAAAGACCTACAACTTAGGAAGTGTGATGGGTTGAGGACTCCCGAAAGCGGGATTCGCACAGCAACTCGGTCAGTAGGTCTGCTACCTCTTCTTTTATTTCATCACGTTCCTTCTGAACGTTCTGGAGCTCAAGATCACGCCGATGAGCGATCTGTGCCTCGTCCGACAACAAAAGCAATAGCTTCATCGAATGCGTGATTGAAAGTAATGAATTGGCTGCTCGTATCTAAGCAATTATCGTTGAGGCTGATGCCACGTCCTTATCCCAGAATGCGTACCATTGACTCCGCACGTGAGGATGCTTGAAAAGATTCCTGAGCGATTCTAAACTTGTCTTTGTCCCCAATCTGAGTAGTGTTAGATGAAAATAGAAGAAAAAAACATAAGATCTACCGAAGCTAAAGTCACAAGATCAACCATACCGTCGACAAGAGTTTCAACTTCCATGTCTACACGTTTGTTCCATTCCTCTTCAATGGCATCGAGATATTCTGCAGAATTCTGATCAACAAAAGACTGGCTTGTCGCAGTGCGTTGGAGGTTCGCAGTTGGCAGGGCCGATGGACGGGAAACATCTGTCTGAGGCAGATCAGACATAGTGGGCGGAAGATGAGATCGCTGCCGAAGGGCGCTTGAGTGGAGTTGCGGAATTTTGCAAATAAACCCGGCTGGAGGTAGATCGGTGGAATGGACCCAGGCTATCTTCCAATTTTTTTGAGTTCTCGATCGCGATTTGGAATAAATTCCCACACGCATTTAAACTTGGGATCGGGTGCCATGAAGACGCGCTTTGAGAAATGCGGTTGATGATCATTGAAAATGATCAACTTGGTCATAGAAATCCGCTGTGTTGTTTTTCATAATCTGGAGAAGAAATCGAAGCATTGCCACTATGTTCAAGTCGTCTATCAAGACAATGTCATATCGTCAGTCAGGATAGATCGAATGGGCCAGGGGATGATATTCGTCGAACAATGATCCTTCGTAGGTATACCCTAGTCACCACGAGTTATGAACGTCATAACGTGAGTTACCTGACTCAAAAATCCTCGGGACCACGGGAAACAGGAAAGAATCACATCCAGAACCAAGCTCTCCTCTGATTTCGGAACATCGTTTTGGATTCATTCATGGCGACCGTTCGTTTATTTGTAGAAAGACATATGTTGGCTGGCTACTGACATAGAAGAATACCCGAAATAACCAAAGTTTTCCAGCAAGGGCAATGTTAATACATGTCTTTACTCGTTTAGGTAAAAGACCTCGAGGCTAGTGAAGAACAAATATAGAATAAATATTGATTTCAGGGGGGTTGCACATGAAAATCCTGACCAGACACGTATCAAGATGCGGTCTAGTACGAATTTTGGAGTACTTGGGGTAGCTAGGTTTGCCGCATGTGAGAGAGCAGGGTTCTTTCTGCTTTGTGCGGATAAGGAGGGACTTCCTATTGATCTGATCTTGGCTGAAGAGTTCCATACTCCACTGCACTCACAAAAGGGGCGGTCGCTTCACGAAAAACTGAAAACGAAAAAGTAGGCGCAGCATGCTGAGGACGATGGCAGAGGCCTTGATGAGTTCGGACTCTGAATCTAGAATGATCTAATGTGGATTTCTGAGCGACGATCTGATCAGGAACGAGGGACCCACGAGGGATCCGTTGGAATGGATAGCTTGCTGGCAGCTGACTCCCTGCCGCCTTGATAGAACTCAAAGATTGATTTGCCATAAAGCTGCCGATTGTGTAATGGTTGGAGGCGACTAGCGCAGGCGAGACGGACAACTGGGGTTGGTAAATCGGGTGTCAGGCTGTACGTAACGGGAAATATAGCTGATCGATCGAATCGAGGCCGAATTACCGATTGTGGGATTCTCACAGGAGACAAGCAGACAGAGCTGGCCAAAGGCCAACGCCCTGGACGGCTGCTATGCAGAAATAAAAGTGCGGGAAAAAATGAAAGGCAGGGCGACGGGATCTGGGCTGGGAGCGCCAAGGCCGATTCAAGCTCCGACAGCGAGATCCAAAGCCAGCCGGTGGAATTACCCAGACAGGCAGTACAGTTGGCGAATCGCGTTTTCCTCTTCTCGCTCTCATCATCTGTGCTCTTCTCCCTCTACCGAGTCCCGTCCTCCGTATTTCTTTTGTCAGTTGCCTGTGCACTTTGCCCGCTTCACAGGTCTGCACCAGGGCCACCCAGCGCGTCCTTTTCGCTCCTCGTCAGGCTCGGCTCTGAATCGTGTTTGTGATCTGTGTTGTTGTAAGTTTTCATCTGTATTGATGTGTTTTCAATTCAGATATCTTACAAGATCCGTCGTCACTGGGAAATACACCCAGATTCAAAAGAAATCACCTTTGATCTCAATCTCTATCTAACCTTGCCGATCCACTGTTTGTCTTCACCGAGATTTTTTTTCCTGTCCTGCTATGGCGTCCACCCAGCATGCTGGTCAACACTCCAGGTATCCTTTGAATAACTATTCTGGCGGTGACCTTCGCCTTCCCTCTCTCAAAGACCTTAACTTTTACCGTCCTCCCCCCGGCAACCCCCCAGAGTCTATACCAGCTCACGGTGGTGCACCCAATGATTTTGTTTCAAATGTACCAGACCATACCCCTCGTCATACCCAATGGAACCGTTCGGCCCAGTCCGCTGGCATGCAAAGTGCCAACGTCATGCCACCTCCGCAACACTCCCAACCGCAGCCACAACCCCAACAACATTCCCCGCCTCTTTCAGCAGGCCATGATGTGCCTGAGCAAAGTGTCCAGTACAGTAAACATGACGGCGTCTATGCTCGGCCTGGCATTCCTCTATCCGCTCAGGTGACTCCGGTCCCTGGTTCAGTAAATGTTGGTCCAGCGATGCACGGAGAGGATGCATCCCCTCTTTCGCCCATTCAACCTAGAAGGCCTCGGCTGTCTTCAGCGAACATAACTGCTGCCCGTGATGGGCGCCCTTCCCACGTAGGTGTCTTCTGTCTTCTGCCAGTGCTGGTATTGAGCAGTAGGACCCAGAACTCTTATGCAGCTCCGTACAACACGTATTCATCAAATCAGCCACCCCCAAATAGCCCTTACCATCAAATTGCAAATCAAAGCCATACACCCCATCCAGTTGCGACGCCATCCCAGGAGCAGCTCAATCATAATATCCCTGTTTCTAACCATCACAGTTACAATGGCTATCAGCAACATTATCTGCAATCGAGGCCCCCTCTGCACCTGCATCAACATGCGCCTCAGCCCCCTCATCCTCAACAGCAGCTTTCTCATCAACCTCAGCAGCCTACCTCGTCATCATCACACCATATCCTTCATTCTCATCACTCGCAACAGCAGCAGCACCACCAACAACAACACCAGCAACAACACCAGCAACAACATCACCAACACCAGCAACACCACCAGCAACACCATCACCACCAGCAACACCATCACCAACAACACCATCAACACCAACACCCTCAACACCAGCACCCCCAACACCACTCCCAACACCACCAGCAGCACCAGCAGCACCCACAACAACAGACCACAGTTACGCACTCACAGAGCCAAACATCTGTGCATCCCTCGGCCCTTCTGCAACATTCCAATCAACATTCTCATACTCACCACCAGCCACCTCATTCTCAACCAGCACTTCATCAACCGCAACAGCAGGCACTTTCAAATCACCCACCTCACGGGAATCCTTACCCTTCGCCTAATCATCCACCTCAAAGTTCCTGGGCGCAACAGAACCACCCTCAACAAACTCATTCCTTGGTAGTGCATTCTCACACCCAGCAAACACCACAATCAAACCTGCCTTCTGCTCATCCCCCGCCGCTTCATGCTTCACATCACTCGGCACACCTTCAGTCGAATTCCGCGCCTGCCCATACACCTCAATCGATGCTGCAGCAAGCACAACAGCATCCACACCCGCATCCACAGCAACAGCAGCATGTTTTACCTCCCTCTCAGCAACCTCAGATCCCTCCTCAACCACCTCAATCCCAGCATCATCCACCACATCAATCTCAGGCGCCAACACCAGTTCCTCATCATGTTCAACACCACCCGCCACCTCAGTCTCAACATCTCCAGTCACATCCATCACTACCGCCACCCCAAACACAACCCCACCCGCCGCCACCGTTGTCACAACAGCTGTCATTTACTAGGGTTGCTTCGGTGCTACCTGATGTTGACTCTCGCAGTACCCATTACCCTCCAGCACCTCCACCCGCGCCTCCATCGGAGGCGGAGCACTCGGAACATAATGACTCAGTGAATGAGGTAAAATCATTCTTCTAGTCAAATTATGTGTTGATATCAAGTGGAGCAGATCATCAAATACTGCAATGCACTTTACCAATTTGCCACTCACTACGGTTTGTTCCTATTCGTGCAACGAATGTAGTATTTCTTAATTTTCTCCTCTAGCAACTGTGCCGCAGTCAATGTCTCATAACCAGCCTTCGCCTTCCGAACTACAGGATATGTCACAGAAGGCTCAGGAAATAGTCCATTTGTTAGAGGATTTTGAGAGATCACACTTGTCTGAAAACGAATGTACTAACATCGGTGATCCTCTGCACGGGTCATCTGAAGATCACCGCGCGCCCAAGCGGCCTTGGGAGGACATGGGTCAAGAAGATTTCCCTAATGGTGATCAGGCTGGGGATGTATGCTATCTTATGTCTCCCTTGGTCTGGATTGAGATTGACTGGTTTTGTTCAAGTTCCCTCCAGGTGATCAAGCCCAGACCACTGCTGAGCAGGACATGCAAATTATCCGTAGCAAGCGCGCCACTAGCACAGCAGGAACACAAAACCCTGCTGGCCAAGCAAAGAGTAAATATCGGAAGAGAAGTGTAAGCCATCTTTTCGGAATCTGTTAAATCTAAAGTAAATCATTTGTGATCTTCCGCTATTTGGTCTGTACAGCGGGCCACTCCTCCGGGAAAATGTCATTCCTGCAATATCCGAGAGACTCCCGAGTGGCGTAGAGGCCCAGATGGGGCCCGTACATTGTGTAACGCTTGTGGCCTTCGTACGTACATCTTTCATTGGTATTCGCCTCTCATAGCGCCATATTTAGACTATGCGAAACTTCAGCGCAAGCGCGAAAAGGCCGATCCAACAGGACCTCGCATTGACTTGGAAACTTTGCGTGCTTCCGCGAGAGCCGCCGAGTCATCTGACAAGGCACGTTCGAAACACAAAAATGTAGTCATTGAATCGTCGTCTCCGGCGGACCAGAAACCTGATTCCCAACAACATCATCAGGGATCGTTCCAACTCATGAATGTAATGGCCCAGGATCTTAATCCAGTATCCTCTGAACCGAACCGAACGATCTCTCTTCCCCAGCCCATTCAAGCACCTCCACCTCCTGTGAAAGCCGTGTCGAGCTCGCTGCCGGTGCCTCCCTGGGCTACAGCTGCTCCACAATCGCACCCCCCACCTTCCATGTCTGTATCTGCACACGGACGTGTTTATCCTCAGGAGCATTTTCAGCACCAATCATTTTTGAGATCGTCTCAGCATGTGTCAGCTCCTCAAGCCTCATCTCGTTAGTGTAAACTACGTGTCTATAATTTTTGCTTCCTGTTTGCCCTGCACTCTTATTGCTTATGATTTTTCGTTCTGGTATACGGTGCATCGCGTTTATCCGTTGCTTCATTAAACTGCTCACTTGTGCAATCTCTCTCCAATTGATAGACATGTTTTTTTTGGACCAGTGGACCGTCGATCGCAATCTTTGTTATTCACGTCATCGTGAAAGATATCCCCAAAGTTGCACTCTCCCTAGATGTCATTCAGATATCCGATCAATCGTAAATACGTTATTCTAGGATTCGTCTCTAGTGGGAGTTGAATGTCCGATTTGGTCAGTCTTGGTACCGGGCGTTTACGATAACTCCATTATCCAGGGACAGCAGTCAATTGTAGCATTGTCATCGATCTTGAATTGCAAATAGGTATTCCCACGATTTACTTTGTAACGTCAATTATAAAAATAGACACGATTGATCGCGGAAGATCTGACTGAACCTCTAAGTGTATGGGATGGTCTGTGAAGGATTTCCTTTCACGAAATACAAGTGACTAGAAATATGCTAAGCTTGGAAACATGCCATCTTCTCGTTGGCCGATAAATGAACGGTCGGTGCTGTATAGAGGAGAATTGTTGTGAAGGTTTCTAGGTGTAAGTATATGATCAAGCTCATCCGATCATCTAATTCTGAACCTGGTGCTTGGTTCGAAGTGCTGTTCTGGACATCTGAGCAATCAGTGAGTTGGATCTGAAAGATAGGCTAATAGTTGTTGAATCACCGATGCCCTGCTGAGCCCGGAGATCAGTCCCATCACTTAGTCAGCATGGCCTCAGATGCTCTCCGCCATCAAGTTGCCGCTCGGTGGCAAGAGTCTTTCTCCCGGCTCAATAGAAATGAACAAGGAATCTCAGGTCTCGTCACATTCAGTGGTGCTTGGGATACAGCCCTCAGTGCTCTCTACCCTCGCAGACTCGATGAGCCCAAAGAAATCGACATGATTGCTACCCGGGCAGCATTTGAGGTCGTCAACGCCGGCAGACGCCTGCCTTTTTTCCTCGAAACATTTCTTGAAAACATAAAGAAGCAGTTTTACCTTGTTGAGAGAGATGTACAGGACTACATGGCACGCTTCGACACTGAAGAGGACCCTCAAATCATGCAGGATCTCATATTGCGGTTGGCAGCATGGTTCAAACACTGGGCTCCATTTCCCGAGTGCGCATTTGATTTTTTTCTTGTGTGATATGTTTGTGCTAATTTCTGCAGGTTAGGGACGACCATGTATTCCGCATTTGCCCTTTCGTTCCAGACCCATCTTTTTTCCATTGTTCCTCCCCATTTTGCCCGTGGATTCAAGGTGCTTGTTGCATCTACTCTTGCTGCATCTACATCATCGCGTGGTCCTGGATCCGCTGAACCACTCCCTGATCCAGACGACTCAAATGCACCTCTGTGGCAAGCATTCGAGAGATTAGGTCTGATTGATCGGTACGAGACGATGATCGCGACCGTCGGCTATGAATTTATTGAGCAACACGTTCTTGAGACTTATGCAGGTGAATGGAGTAGACCAATTCTCAGCGAACTACATACTTGGATGGCTGAAAAGTTTGTTCCCTGGATGGTGTTGATCTATGCACGCGGTGCCACCAACGGTATGTCCAAACCTCTTTCGATTTCACCCTTCTGTTGAGCCCTACGCATAGCTGACGAGGCACGCTCAATGCTCCAGGGCGTGGGCTCACGTTTCGATTTCCATATGAATAAAATCCTTTGTGACCTCCGTACACGCGAAATCTGGGATATCATCATCGACTTTCCTGATTCAATTGGGGCCCTCCGAGACTTACGAGAGTGTTTACAGCGCGTCGATCAACGATCTTCTCTCGTTCAAGCGCTACGCACAGCGTGAGTCCAGCTCTATGTCCTATCCAGCCATAATATTCAACGCTCAAACCAGTAATCATAAACGGCTTCTTCATCCGGGTGCAGATACCAAATTAATCCTTACCCAATATGTTGCAACTATCAAGTGTCTGAGGCTCGTTGATCCCCCAGGCGTCCTCCTTTTCAAAGTAGCAGATCCTATCCGTCGATATCTCCGTGATAGACCTGACACAATTCGCTGCATCGTTGCTAATCTAGTCGGTGACGACACGGAAACGCCTGATTCCCTCATCGATGACACGTTAGACCCGCCTGGCTCTTCAGGCGGTATTGGAGAAGGGGGGCGAGCAGGGCAGTTACTCGTGAATCCCGCTGCGAGGATTGACGATTATTCTGATCCCAATTGGAATCCGGAACCCCTCGATGCTGGGCCAGAATTCAGGGCGAATAAACCTGGCGATGTTCTGTCCACTCTTGTGTCAATATACGACTCTCAAGATCTCTTTGTCAAAGAACTCCAAGTTCTCCTGGCTCAACGTCTATTATCCATCCCCATTCACTCAACATCCGACAACCTGAATGAGACCACTGAAAAGATAGAAAAAGAGCGCCGTAATATTGAAATACTGAAGCTGAGATTCGGCGAGCCGGCGTTGAGCGTCTGCGAAGTTATGCTAAGGGATATGACGGATTCTAGACGTATTGATGCATATATTCAAACTCAATTTGATCAGCCTAGATCACCTCCACACAATGCCCAATCCGAAGAGGCATCGAGTAATGTCGTCCACCCTACTATCATTTCACACCACTTCTGGCCTTCATTGTCTACTTCAACATCTGCTACTAGTACAACGATTTCAAATAGTGCAGAAAACAATCCTCTCACAATGCCGGGTCAGTTTTTGAACCTGCAACAAGTCTATACATCACGGTTCACGAGATATAAACCCGACAAAACTCTTCGATTTTTACCGCATCTTGGCACAATCACACTTCATCTCGAATTTGAAGATCGCGAAATGGATGTGACCGTTCCACCACTAGAAGCTGCCTTGATTGAACTTTTTTCATCTCCCTCCCCGGCACTTGGCGGTAAGGAGATGTGTAGCGAGAAGGAGTTTTGGACACTGGATGAGCTGAGAGAGGGTGTAGGCGGAGTTGACAAAGGACCAGTCCTGAAAGCTTTATTGACATGGATTGATCTGGATGTAATGGAAGAGATAGAAGGGGAAGGAGGGACACCGCTGTTTAAAGTCATCGAAGCTCTCGACAAACGAAATGGCGCTTGTGATACTGGACAGAAAGAGGGAAAGATACGACAAGGCGAGCTAAAACCAATTTCTTCCTTTCAGGTGTCTGACAGTCATGACAGCTGTGGCTGCTCAAGCTCACACACAGGAATCTAGTATCCCTCCTGTCGCAAGCGCACAACAGCAACAGACTGAGCAAATGCGGATGTACTGGAAGGTTTGTACTCACCTCATCCTTTGCAGATATACTCAAAGCGTCTTGTCGCTTAGTTCATTGAAGGAATGCTCACCAACCTCGGCGGGCTTCCTCTCGATAGGATTCAGTCCATGCTCCGTTTTGCTCCAGGGTACGATCAGACTGTTGATCAGCTCCAGACCTTCCTGGAAGCTGCGAGGAGGGAAGGAGTTGTTGTATGTCGAGATGGTACATGGAAATTGAATAAATAGATTGATACATTACGCACCCCCCTAAGGCTACATAATAGCTCACACATCTCGCTGAAAACCATAGACCAGGCGACGTTTTCAGAATCTTGGGTTGACATGATGCGGTGATCGGTCATTCTTGCACCATCATGGATAGCAATGATTTCAAGACGGAACTAAGATCATAAACTTTCATTCACAGTACGGAATTGGGATAGTGAAAAGATCTTGAATCTGATACTGTTCGTTGGACATCAAGTCTACGTCGCCCCCAGTGTTTGACAACCTAGTACATGAAATCAGATGTTAAATTTACTTCAACCCTTGAAACTCAACTCAGCGAAAAATACAGCAAAAAAGGACTGATGGTGGTTATCTATTCTGATAACTGTATTATGTACTGTATTATGAAGGGACACTTCCCAGAACGTCCCTGATGCACATTAGGGATTGGAAAAAGATAAAATCAAGCGTACTCTACTTGATGATAAATCTTTATTTGAAGTGTACATGGGGCCTCAATGAATATTTCAAAATCCAAAGAGAACTTGAGAGAGGAAAGGACACAGCATGATACATGTATCATTAATCATTGTAACCCCGCTTCTTTTGCAAACCGTTGGTTCCATTCTGGACAGCGGCGATGTTTATACCTTGGTCTTTCCATATCTCAATCTGTCGATCTTTCGCAACTTTTCCTGTTTTCTCCTCGTATTGTTGAACGGATAAGGGCCTCTCCCCGTGGGGAGTCGCGCGGAGAGCATGCCTGGTTGCAGGCCAGAAATCGAAAGTTGCGGAATGAGTGACAACCTAGAAGTGAACATTCAGCCAATTCTCAGATAGCTCATTGGAGCAACCAGGCCTACTCGGTTATCCCATATAGCAATCGAATTTGTTTCCCACTTGAATCGAACTTGGTGGTCCGGGTTTTCACTAATTTGGTGGAAAAGGAATGATAAGATGGCATCCGATTCCGCCTTTGGAACACCAAGGATGCGCCTTGTGAAACCTATCATTCGATGAGCCAAGCAGGTATCACATTGAAAAATACAGGCCTCATACCCGGATTTACGTAAACACTCTTCCAGCCTGTCGCAGGATGAACCCTGACAACAGGATGAACAGTTTCAATTTCTTTCCTTCGGACAGCGAGTCCAGCAGCCCTTGCTCCTTCAGCCTGAGCAACCGCAGAGTGCAAGGCAGACAAACCCTCGATATACTTTTGGAACCCAGGGCTCAGTGAAGAATACAGAGCATATCTCCACAGATAGTTAGAGAAATTGAAACCATATATATAAGATAAAGACTGACCCCGAGCTCCATAAGGTATCTCCGCCAGTCTCCGGCCCGGTAAGTACCTTCAAGGACGTTGTGCTGGGGGGCTGGATTTCATATGTGACCTTTTTGCCAATGAGAACAAGTGAGGGAATAGATCAGTCTCTGAAACCTTACATCTGAATGCCAAAGCTCTAGCTTTGAGAAGGCTGAGACATCCGGACGGCGAGAAGCGTCATTATACACGACTAAACAGATACTAAGTCGGCCTGAGCTAACGAGGAGGGATTCTGACTGACCGTGGACTTCTTCTAGGCCATTTTTGGGGATAGGGGTAGTGGCATGTTTATGAAGGGGTCCAAAGTGCTGGGCGAGTTCCAACTGTTGATGAATGTTGATCTCCTGTTCACGAAAGACTATGGACGGTTGGGTGAGTGTATATTCAAATCTTAAAATCTAAACTTACAGACTACCCCTCGTTCTGCAACCAGAAGTGCGCTGGCATTTTGATTATTAGATGTCGGTAGGAATGTACAGTTAATCTTACAGTTCATCCTTTTGCTGAGGCGTTAGTTGCCGCAGGTCGATACCTTCCAACTCTGTCCCAATGGTCGGGGTTAGATGCTTCACCCGAGACACAGCTCCAAGAAGGTTTTTCTTTGATGGGTCAGCATGGAGGCCTCGGTCTTCAATAGCCAATTCTGTCAGAGGTTCCCACGTAACGTCAGGAAAGTTTGGCTGATTGGTGCTCAATGAGATACGACTGACAAGTGGCACAGAGACTCACCTTGAACTGAGCGTGGGCATAAGTTTGATCTCCATCATCACCAATAGAAGGGGAATAAAAAGGGTTAAAGAGCTGTGAAGGCTCTTGAACGTTAGCTACAACGGGAGCCATAATGTAAAATTGTGCCTCTGTATGACTGACAAATAGCTCACGACCGTTCTTTATATATTGACGGACGGTCATGTTTCCACGGGGCCGCTATGTCGTTTTCTCGTGCACATCTAAGAAGCATTTGGTGTGAGGAAACGCCAAGATGGTGCAATGATGAAGTAACGTGATCCTAGTTTCTTGTGAAGGATGGACTAATTTAGAAAGAAACTTGGGTATGCACTGTACACGATTGATCCAGTGGCAGCGAAACAATCCCATGTTAAGATAAAATGATTACAGCTGTAGATATGAGCCGGACTTCAGAATGAAGGTTCCAAAGGCATTCGAACCCTAACATTTTGCGTTCAAGAGAGTATCTTGAGACATTGAAGAGACTCACCATGAAATTCGCCTTCAGTACTTCTACATGGTGAAGTGTGCAGTCATCTTGCAAGTCGTGGGATGATTGTTGTCGTCGCGAATCCATCGATATCCAGATCGTTGCGTCTGTTAGGAAAGTGAAAGTGGGTCCAAGGGCCGGAGTTTCAAGGCCATGCAACAACGCTTGATTGGAAGGATCGTTTACAACCTGTAGGCAGTATAGGCTTTTTGAGTCATTACGAATTAAGAGTAACAACGTACCAAAACTGTAATTGAGTGCACTTTTGCGATAGTTCTTAGTTGACGCATCACATCTGTCATCAGGATGTGGCCTTGGGAAGACATTGGTGTCAACAGAGGTCCAAGGAGGCAAGTGATCTTATCAATCACTAGGTAACCGACGCTTTTGGGTCCGTCCTCAAGTTTATACCAGGTGAATCTGAGGTAGAACACCCGAAAGAATATATAGTACCTTGACAGCAGCAGAGACTTCTTCGAGTAAATCGAAAATTTGTTCAACTTCAAGGATCAGAGACCACCGGATTCTCTCGAGGCAATCCTGGGCATCCTGATACAAGATGAGTTCTCGGAGCCTCCATTGTAATCAGGCTGAAAGACACACTCCTTCTATCAACTGCGATGCGATATCCGATGCTTTGTCCGCTAGGAGCCCACTAGCAGTATCCACCCAATAAGCAGTCATGTTGGTGTCACTGGACAAATTAGCCATGACGATATTCAGCATAAACTCCCAAAAGGCATTAGGTTTAGCAGCCACATTTCCGGACAGCCTTGTACTATACCGTTTCCACTGAACCTGTGTGACCCGAGACTTCAAGAACCCGACCAGTATATGGGACCAGACAGGGCAATATCGGTTCCAATGACTTGGAGAACCCCAGTCCAGTCTTCTTGCTTGGTGAGTTTACAGGCACAGAATTTAGGAGACAGCGGGCAGAAAGGCCGACGGCCGATGATGCCCTGGCAACTGTAGTTCGATGAAGACTAATTTGGCCGAGGGTGCTTTGAGGTAATTTGCGTTTGATATCGACTTGAGCAAGGGAAAGAAGATCCGCCTCTGTCTTTATTCCTTTATCTTCGAGAGACGCGACAACCTCAGGAGGAAGACTGGAAATAGCACTGAGGCGCATGATAATGCCAACTTGGAGAATGTGTCGAAGGTAGTGTGGTTCCTATTATACCATATTTGGTGATATCCAAAAGTAGCTTCCTGCGCTCATACCTTAAAAGGATGTCTATATTACCAGAGTTTTTCTTCTGGATTCTGAATTGTAGTAGATAGAAAATTTCCCAGGACATTGGGCCTACGTGGATCCGCTAATAAATTCTAGTTAGACATCTGCTTGATTCATCTCTCGAGCTATCTCCTTGGCGAACTTCTTGGCGAACTTCTTGGCTAGTGATTTTTTTCTCATGCCAGTGAGAGTACCATTCTTCAGGATTGCCAGTTCTCCATTTCTTGAGAGCACGGGTTCTGTCACCAGAGCAGTATGCATATTGGCAGTGGCACACAAAGTAACCTCGACACTGTTGTGCTGACATCTCACTGGGAATAACTCGCATCAATTCGGCTCTTCGCGATGTAAATGAATGAAACGAGACACAATTTTCACAGCTTCTATAAAACTACAACACGACCTTGATTGGTCAGTTCTATGACATTATCTTACTTGTCGCCGCATCTTTGGATCGTACCGGACCGAGTTAAATGCTGAAGTTCTTTCCTGAATGCTTCATTCCCTTCAGCTTCCAGACCTTACACATGGGTTTCCTTCGTGTCGCGCTCTCTTTTATCCTGGCTTTGGTCGCCCAGACATCGAGTATTAACATCTCAGTGTCAGTCACTGCACCAACTGCAGCAACACAAGTTGCGCCATCCTTGATTGGGCTTTCAATTGAGCAGGATCGCTGGACTGATTGGGCTGGATTAAATAATAAAAATCAGTTTTTTTTCAATGTGCTCGAGAATCTTAAAGATTTGTCCGGTGAACCCCCTTACATTCGTATTGGAGGTAATAGCCAAGACAATACCAATTTTGACCCTAGTGTCTTAGTGCGTCCCCAAATGCACAGGATGAACCAGTCATTGATACGTGAGTAGAATCCACAGGCGGTGTTTCCTGACCCCACCACCACAGTGCCTTACCCTGAGGCTACAAGAGTGGTCGTCGGTGAAACCTTCTACAGATCGGCTCGTTTTCTGTTGCCCAGTATGTCATTCATCCATTTGGTGGTGTCGTGACTATACAAATCGCTTGAAATGTTTATAGATACACATGTTGTTTGGGGTATCAATCTTGGTCAGAACAATCTGACAGCAGCCTACATGGAAGCCAGAGCAATGGTAGAAGCTTTCGACTCTCCCGTGATCAAAGACCGAGGGATAGTCCTTGATGCTATTGAGATTGGAAACGAGGCGGATCTTTACCCTGGTAGTGGTCACAGGCCTGGAAACTATACGTCAACCCAATACGTGAATGAGTAAGTGGCTCCTTCTTGGTTCATAGTATGAATTGAGGTACCGGACTAACAGATGGACCGTATTCGCCGCAAATATCTCAGCAGCTGTCGGTATTTCGTCAAGCTCTAGTACCAAATTATGGGGAGCATCATTTGCGGGTTCTTCTCATACCACCTCAGGCTTCTCACCACAAGCTATTTTCAATGAAGGAATCTTGAGCAACCCGGCTGGCAATCTCATTTCCACGTAAGATTCAACCCTAGTAGGTTTTCTGGTGTTTACTATCCATTCTAGCATTTCGCAACATCACTATAGCGGGAGCTTCTGTTCCGGAAATGGGGCGCTCCTCCAAGATCTTATGACCAAAGCATCGATCAGAGGGAACCTCACCATCTTTTCACCCGATGCACAGGCGGTGCATCAGAATGGGATTGACTATGTCTTAGGTGAAACCAATAGTTTTTCGTGCCATGTAAGTCCTCATGTCTTCCCTGAAACTCACCTCATCGTGAAAAGGGAACTCCTGGTGTCAGCAACACAGCAGGAGCTGCTTTGTGGTCCTTAGATTATGCACTATTCGCGTGAGTTTCAAGTCAAAAGACGTTTTAATCCCAAACCAACACACCTCAGGACCCAAGTTCCTGCAACGCGCATTTTCTTCCATGAGGGTGTCGGCTTCAAGTACAATTTTGTAAGTGAATATCTGGTGAAGCATACAGTTATCCAGAAGTCAACGCCGATTGATAGATTCAGCCCTTGACCTTGACGAGATCCACCGTTGACGGTACTCCATTGCCCAACCCACTGCCACCACATGTTCAGCCACAGTATTACGCAGCTATAATTGCAGCTGAGGCTATTGGTAAAAGTGGAAACACTCACATGGTTGAACTCACGATCACCGATTCCAGCATTACGGGATATGCGTTTTATGAAAAGTCGCGTTTGGCTCGTGCAGCCTTCATCAATCTACATGCATTCTTATCAACTAGCCCCTCACGAGGCCAAACTCATATTGATTTGACTCTTGTGAATGGTTCTGTTGGTTCAGCAACTTTGAAGCGATTAGCCATTAAGTCAGTGAGGGCTCTTATCTTGGGGAACTAGCTTTGAAAAATGTTTTCAGGCACGCTGACGACACGGCTGGTTTGACTTGGGGTGGTCAAACGTACGAAACTGGTGACGGGAAGGTTCGTGGTAGTATGGAGACAGAACAAGTCAACTTAGGCCGAGGATTTGAGATTCAAGACACAGAAATTGTCCTAGTATCCTTCGCTTTTTAGACAAATACACGAATAACTTCTTTTCCTTTTCCAATTGAGTCTTGTATTATTCGACGTGATGCTGAAGTCAGCACTGTGACGTAATGATGGCCTTGAGATTGTCGACTTTTGTCCCTTCATGTCTGGCCAACAGTACCTTAACACTATTACCGAAAATGCTACCAGGTTTGGAATGCGGCTACAAGAGTCTTTCTCTGAACGTACGCGGGATCTCGCCCTGACCCGTGGGGCTAGCGCTGCCTATCTAGACAACCTCGATGATCGAGCTAAGAACATTCGCAAGCAACTGGATTCAAATAGCGACAGAGAGAAACTGGATGCAATGAAAAGACTCATTGCTGTGTGCAATCTCTTCTACCTCTTGAGACAGGAATATCTCACTTCGTGTCCAGCTGATTTCCAAGGGGCGCAACGTTTCAGAGTACTTTGCCCAGGTTGTAAAGAACGTCGCTTCGCAGAATCTTGAAATCAGGAAGCTGGTGTATATCTATCTTCTTCGTTATGCAGAGAAAGAACCAGATCTAGCATTACTATCGATCAACACATTTCAAAAAGATCTTACGGACAGCAACCCTCTCATTCGTGCCATGGCGTTAAGGGTCCTGAGCGGAATCAGGGTACCAATGATAGGGAACATTGTTGTGCTTGCTATCAAGAAGTGTGCGGCGGATGTAAGTCCGTATGTCAGGAAGACTGCGGGACTAGCAATACCTCGATGCAATGAGTGAGAATTGATACCTTTTTCACTAGATATCAGTATTTGAACAATCTATAGACTGGACTCCAGTCACTTATCATCTCTTATCCAAATAATCGCTAGTATGTTGAAAGATCAATCACCCCTGGCTATTGGCAGCGTTGCAGTTGCCTTTGATGCAGTGTGCCCAACTCGGCTCGACCTGTTACACCAGCAATATCGTAGATTATGCAGAATGCTCCCAGATGCTGATGAATGGGGTCAAGTTGATTTGATGAATCTTTTACTGAGATATGCCAGAACAATGCTGCCTAGACCTACTGGAGATGAACTGGATCCAGATGTAATGTTACTGTTGTCTTCAGTTGAACCTATCTTGATGAGCTGCAACCCCGCTGTAAGTCTTATCCTTTTTATCAATAGGATCCACTCAGTTTTTTTATTTCTCCCAGTCAGTCATGGCAGCAGCAAGGGTGATCTTCTATGCAGGACCACCAGTGTATCTACAGAAGATCGTCCAGCCGCTCCTGAGGCTTCTGCATAGCTCCAAGGAGGTAGAACGCGTCGTGCTTGTATACTTATTAATAGTCGCCCAGAAATCACCGGCAAGCCACAATTCTTTTGACAGTACAATAAAGCTGATTTTTCTGGTTCAGGAACTATTATCCCCTCACCATACTCGCTTTTTTCTCAAGACGAGTGACACTCACAAGGCAAAGCGTGACAAGATTCAGTTATTACTCAGAACCCTGAACTCGGACAATTATGGCGCCATCCTGAGGGAGTTCATCGTGCGAAGTCCTAGAACCCTATCTTCCGAGCTAATTACTGTGTAGGATTATTCAGATGACATCCATGACAGTATAGTGAATGACTCTCTTCATGCAATTGGGTGTTGCGCAACTGCTATCCCCGAATCAACACAACAATGCCTGACAGCTTTGATTCACATGATTCAGAGTGGAAATGGTCCGTAAGGTAGACTGCCTGGTGCAAGCATAGCTACTGATGTCCGTCGTCACAGACAGCGTTACGAATCCAGCAGTCATAGTGCTCAAAAACCTTGTTCAAAATCAGCTGTCCTCCACTGTGCAAGGAACGGCCAGCTCTTCTCGTGAAATGTCCCTCTCAATCATTGCTCGCCTTTCCAGAAAAATAGATGAGATAAAAAATACGCAAGCAAGAGCGTGTATCATCTGGCTTGTTGGACAATATGCTGCGTCAAATAATCCAACTTCGGGCCCTGAAGGAATTTCAGAATGGGCACCTGATGTACTTCGAAAAACTGCCAGAACCTTTGGACAAGAGGTGTGGTACTACCAAACCATGTCCTACCGTACACTTATTTCATCAGGCTGTGCTTGTCAAACTCCAAATTGTCACGCTTGCAGCCAAATTGCTTATACTATCTCCTGAAGACCGAACCCTTGCTCTTCTTTCGCAATATGTGTTCTCTTTGGCTCGTTATGATACCAGTTACGACGTAAGAGACCGTACGAAGATGGTTACTTCTTTGTTGTCTGGCGTGTTGCCCAGTCTTTTTCCCGGGTCTCAGGAAGAGAAAGGTGGTGTTGTCTTGAGGCGGGAACAAGTCTTGCTGGTGCTTTTTGAAGGAAAAGCCGGAGTGATTGTGGAGCAGAGTGGTCGCTTTGGTAAATAATATCAATGACTGTATCTCAGATCCATTGACCCGACGTCTTTCAGAAGATGGATATGCCCTTATCGGCTCCCTTAGTGTGGTTCTTGGCAAGCCCATGCGAATGGACAATTTGTTGCCCGATTGGCTGGAAAAAGGTGTTGAACCTACTCTGAGGGATTCAGAGGACGATAAGTCCATCGCGCCGGCAGTAATGGCTATTTCATCGACTAGTCAACGTAGCAAGACAATGATTTTACCTGTCACTCTGACCCCTACGACAGCCCCGAGACCCAATCCGAGGCAAGAGAACACTAAAGGCGTCTTTGCACAGGATTTGGAGAGTTTTTATGCGGACGCTATAGACCCTCAGGAGGAGGAAAGCGAAGAAAGCGGGAAAGGCGAGCAAAGTCAGGACGAAGTACATCACGATGAGGATGGCGACAGTAGTGAGGAAAATGAAAGCGAAGAGGGTAGCTCAGGCTCCGATGACGAAGCAGAGGAAAGTACGAACGATGATGAGACCGGTATCAAGAACGTGGACTCTGTCATCCCAAGGTAGTTGCACTTGTAATCTATGCATAGAGTATTTTAGATGGACAATTAATTGACTGCACCCTTGCATGTGACTGTAAATGATCATAGTAGTTTCAACTGGCAGAGTCTATGGACATCTGCCAGAAAGGGAGAGACTAATGATCACCCCAATCCATTGATGACATTGATTACCTCCTACATAAGTGATAACAGCACATATTTTGATATAGGTCTGGCCCATGATTCTCCTAGGCTACACACAGGATTGAGGCATTGCTAGTAGCCTCTCACAACCACTGCATCACTTAGTATCATGTGCATAAACTATATAGAACTTGAGTGAGACCATAATCCTACTGTGCAATGGAAGAGCAAAAGAATTCATTGAAAAGAATTTGAAAGAGTAGACAAGCAAAGTAACATTAGAGATTGATAACACATCAGGATATTTATATCCATACTATCCAAAACACAACTTATCTCCAGGGGAACGGAATAAGGTTCCTAAAGGCAGACAGTTGAGATTACATGGAAGGCATCTGGATTGGATCTGGATGTTGTTAGAGGGGAGTGAAGCAAGTTAAAGTACAGTAAGCACAGCACTGCAACTCTGTTTGTGTCTTGTTTACTATGTAATTTAGATAAAGTAATCTGCTTAGATTATCCAATGATATTAGCGATATCATTTTCGATGGATTCAGGTGTTGTCGTGGACGCCCAACGGTTGACCACCTTTCCATTGTTGTCGACCAAGAACATCTCAAAATTCCACTAAAGGCAAGGTATAAGCCATGACGGTCAAAGACACGAGATCTCTATACCTTGATACGGGTTAAACCCATAAAGCCAGCTTTCTCATTTTTCAGCCATTTGTAAACTTCGTTGGCATTGTCACCATTGACATCCGACTTCTTCATCAGGGGAAATGTTACGCCATAATTGATGGAACAAAAGTTCTGGATCTCTTCAGCAGAACCTGGTTCTTGGTAAAACTTGAAGATCACGAGCTTCAATTCCAAGAATCGACGTCAGAGCGGCAGGGGCATGGTGACATACCTGATTACAAGGGAAACCTAGAACGACCAGCCCCTTATCCTTGTACTTGTCATACAGAGCTTGAAGTCCCCGATAGTGAGTAGCGAACCCGCTGTGGGTGAGAATGAGTATAGATAAGTCTGAAGCTTCTGTGATTTCAGCCTACCACTTAGACGCAACATTAACAATCAGGACCGTTTTGCCTTGTAGGTCTGCAAAATCATACATGTTGCCATTGGGAAGCTCGGCTTTCAGGGAGTAGAAACCACTCGACATTACTGTAGTCGAGATAGTGACGCAAGCTAGAGAAAAATTTAACGGGAAGGTTGGCCGTGTGACAAAACGATCTCTATAACATTGGTAAGACAACGAAAAACATCTGATAAAACACGAGTCTATTTAAGGTTTCAGATATCACGTGTAAAACTAGACGCAAATCAATATACAACGTTTGCCAAGCTCAATAGACCGTCGTCAACTAGTCCTCGAAACCGTTTCTCACAACTTCGGTAACATGGACTACTCAGTTGAGACTTCAGCCATTTGATTATGGCTCTATACCGCGCAGGCTTTCGTGACAAAATCTCACGGAAGGCATGGTAACCTAACCTTGACGTAATTCAGCTTACAAATCAAAACAGATTACTGAGTCATCTGAACCTTACCAGGCCACAATTTTCGTTACATCACTAGGTAATCGCCCCTGTCTTGACTGCTTGTACATATAAGGAAATAAACTGGTTATCATCTCCTGCATGGTTCCTGCTGAGAAATCAGTTTATTTATTATGGAAGTGGTTCAGGACGGACTACAGATGAGACTGGTCTGTTTGTGCCAGCCGGCGTGCCATTCTCTGAGATAACAATGCATTTTCATCGCAGCAACAATGAAGTTCCGGTAAATGTTGAGATAAATGACAGATATTCTGTTTAAATCAGGATCTGTGTAAATTACATGACACTTTGCTTGGGCTAGCCTAAGCGCTACATCAGTGGTATCTCTGATGGTTCATGAGAAACCACTCACCTGATCATTTTTCGAATGAATCCAAGACCAGGCTTACGTCCACGGATAATTGTCAAAGTATTCGATAAACCTGACGGCTCGTTCATCAATTCCAGTAACCGGTTGGGACTGGTTGAAATCTCACTGATGCCATGATAACGACTATAATCGACAGATACAGATAAATCCTTCATATCAATGGCATATCCACACCAATGGAAATCTATGTGTGACCCCTTTCAGACAATAATTAAGTAATGGAAAAGGGACCACGCACGGCGTGCTCGTTGATCTACTATATTCATGATTTGATAATCGTAGTCAAAATTGGTCATCGTCTTGTCCTTTGAGATAAAACAACCATACTCTGGATGGCCTATACAATGAGTTGGCAACCTGACGTAACGTTCAAGAAATAGCAGGAAACCTTTATTCATCATATCAAGAAACGATCTCGCCTTGACGAGATTCGTCGTCACGAGGAGATAATCATCAACTACTCTGAATAGTGTCTGGTGGCAATTGAGCCAAGCTCAGCTGCCAAATAGAAGACACTTACACTGTCTGGGCTATCTGAGTATGATCCGAATTGGCGTTCCATGTCGCCATAGAAAAACGAGCACAACAAGGTTGACAGAACGGAACCTTGTGGGATGCCAACAACCTGACGATAGTAATTATTGCCAATCTGGTCGGATTGAGTTACATTTTAAGCCAGTAACTGAATTATCTACTCACCTTCACAATATTATCCATGATATGGGAGTTCAACAGCTGGAGTACACTATCCTTGGTCACTGTCCAGGCTTCAGGCTGTGTGATTCTAAATATCACCAGAAACGAAGTCAGAAAATTAACTGATTACCTGGTCCAGAAAGATCGTATGTCGAAGAACGCTGGCCAGCTCAATAGCCAAGTCGATGAAATTCGGATCTTCGTCTAAGATGGACGTCGACCCCATAGATCTAGTCAAGTATATAATGTACAACCTACCTTTCGGGAATGCTTTTCTGATATAATATTTGTGCATACGACCATGACGGATTTTGATCTGTGCGTGTCTCCTGATCGTGTAGTTATCCTGAACAGGATTCATTTAGCCGGTGCCTTGACGTAGAGCAATGATTATCCTACCTCGGATATCAGACTTTGGATAATACTCAATAACTTTCCCTGATCAATAGTATCAAAGCAAGCCTGAACGTCCACCTTGACAAAATAGAGTTTTGGCCTTGAAGGAGACGTGAGCTTCTCAAATCGTTGCTGTCAAGATTGACTTTACATAGGACCATATTTATGAGGCTTTATTTTGGATTTGAAGTTGAGAAGCTGCATGTAAATCTCATCAGCAGTCGTGACGGAAACACCGGTCAAGTGTGGTCTGGATTTCTAAAAACACAAATGACGGCAATATGATATGATATTCACGGTTCAGGAGGCATCTTGATGCACCTTTTCATAATTAAGGAGGTCAAATGTGGTCTGAAGGACTTGATTAATTGATCGGCTCGAAGTCTTGAACAAGATAAAAAATCAGATCAATGATTTACGAGGCAGTGACCGCATAGTAATGACCTTGGATTTCCTGCGTAAGTTGACAATTGGACGAACTCCAGTCTCCTTGGGAAGAAGCCTTACGAATGCAAAGCCTAGGTCCCGCTGCCTGAGGATCGCCAAGGCATCTACCTGAGGAAAAGTCAGGACGTTCATCGAAGATAGAACAGCAACTGATATAATACCTCGGGCAGCTTCTCGAAAGTAGCTGACTTCAACCTTTGAATGAGGGGTGCACATAATGTAGCCCAATCGTCTTGTCTGAAATATAGGAGCTGATTTCGAAAGGCAGAGGACTCGGTCACGTAAAAGCAAGTCTAATACCAAGTTAGTAGAAAAGGCAGTTCAGATATGGAATCACTTAACAACCTTGATCAGAGGCAACAAAAAAGAGTCAAAAAACCAAAAAAGAAATTCTTCTAGAAGTTCCTTGCGTTTGACTGCGTCTGATAAGCATACACGATGCTGTTGCCTCGCTCCAGGACCAGGAGGGATTAACCAATCGCAATCAGATGAACTAAATCCTTGGAGAACATCGTGTAGGTTCAGCGTTTCAAAACGACGACATGTGATAAAATTCTTGATATCTAGAAAAACTTAATCATTCCGACCAAAATTTCATTCCATGGAACATACATTGCAAGATGATTCTGAAGTTCTTCTTGCTTCCCCAAAGGGTTTTAGGTATTACGGCCTTGACTACAGCCACGACGTATTGGAACACCTGATAAAATTAGCCTTTCAAGTCTTATATAGGCAACACATGAACATAACTTGCCTCTGCATATAAACAAGTAAAATCGGCGAATCGTGGTTTTGGTACCACGTCCGAGCCAGTGCGAAGGCTAACATCATTGAACGGCGACGAGGTATTGACATCCAGAGGCCCTTGGGTTTGAATTTGAACCGAACGTTCTGACATCCACTCCTTTCAGGAAAACCATCAGAATCGCATAATGGAGGGAGATCGAAAAAGGCAAACCAGAATAGTGTTCTCATCGAGATCCAATCTCGATTCCTGCCTCACCTATACAAAGATAATCAGCAAACGTTGCATTGCTGCTTGATGCCTAAGACCTTTGATGGGCAGAGCTTATCGAAAAGCAGCTTATAGGGACACTTCAAATGCCTCCAGACCATTTTATCGATTATAGGGACGATGTTTTTCAGCCGTTTGGGGGTATTACCATTCTTGGAAAGTATCTTAGCCCTCTGACAATTTTTCTGGTAAGATAACAATGGAGAGAGTTTTTGTGTTCTCACCTCGATCTCATCTTCACGATCAATGTAGTCTCTATATTCGTAGGCACCACCTAGACAATTGAACTTGAATGGGTTGCTCAGGCCATGTTGTCGAGGGAAAATATATCGTAAGATGTGCCTAGCTTTCAGGGTATAGTCTTTGGCATCCCAGACGAGGGGCTTTCCCAAAGGTTCATGAAACATAGAACCATCCCGGTTGCCTATATTGAGAGCATCTTATTCATGCCTCAAGTCAATCATCGGACTCGGTTGATGTTCGATTTAAACTCACGCCGTAACGGTAAGCCTATGACTAATATATTTGATTTCGGAATGTAGCTGGGACGCGCATAGAGCATTCTCACTCGGAAAATCGAGATAAGGGAAGGTCTGTGAGTGTTGTTGAGATGTAAGAGAAAATAATCGCAGAATCCGAATTTCTGCTCACGTTTTGATCTTGTATGTATCTCGTCGCGTTTGCCCGGACTCTAGCCTACGGCGTTTGGATGGGGACGCTTCGTTATTCTCAGCTGAATGAGTACGCTTCAAGAATTTCTCGGTGCTTTTTGTGATTGCATTTTGAAAATCTCCTGGAGGTATGATAAATGGCTCGCCAGTCATCTGACACAGACACCCATTTGGCAAGGAAACAAAAATTGACGTGTCCACTAGAAGGTGAAGCATTACCGCAATGCCAACTCTAAGAGAGACAAATGGAGGATTATGATGAGTATGAAAATCCAGCATAAAAACTAGTAAAACAACCTCCTCAGTAAGGTTTCCCATTCCTGGCCAAGCAATGCAGTCAAGACTGTGTTGACGTTCATGTTCACAATAGTTGAGCTTCCCTTGGTCACATTGTAAGATGTTTTTCCACCAAGAATTGCAACGTAAACCTACCTTACGATATCCAGCTTTCAGTATGTTATGTTTGTTTGGCTGAGCCTGGAAGAGCAAGGATTGGGCCCGTTTAATCGCCTTGGAGGAGAAGAGCAAAAGTTCATTTCAGTCGAGGTCAAAGTATTCAACCCAAAGAATATTGTCTACATCATCTATTCCAACGTGAGTCTCCTCATATCTAATTCCAGACCCAAGTTTATGGTTGGTTGCAATGTAAATTTCATCGAACAGACGGCAGTACGCGGGACTGTCATCATTTCTGGGAGCGAATCCATTATACTGGGTATCAGATGAACCCTCCACATCGAGAATTTCAGAGATATATACATCCAGTCTATTGAAAATGAGGTACGAGTTGACTAGTAAGGTAATGGTCGGTTGTGGACGCATCGGATCCGGTATCGATATGTGCGGACTCCAGGATACAAATGTCACGAGTCACACTGTTCAGTGAAATGAGCTGTTCCTCCACCCCTTTTTCAATGTGTTTGTGACAACATCCTTACTGAATGGGCCTCCCAATCATCGCTTGTTGCTGCCAAAGTCATGATCATATGAAAAATAAGATGTACGAAGGACTTTGTCGAGTCAAGTTGGTTCCAGAATAAAACTCAACGACAAAAGAATGACCCAAATGCTAAGATACTATTTCTTCTTTTCTTCTCTCTCATTCTTCTGCTTTACCTTCCTTCTTTTTATTGAGAAAACCTAAAATTGGACTTGCAGTCAATATTGTATTTGGGAATTTCGATTGGAGAATTCATCACCTTTCAACTTTTGCCTATGAGCTTTTCCACGTTGATCATCTATTTTCCTGAGTCGTTCCAATTCCATCATTGCAGCAGAAGCATCTATATATTTATGATTGATGGATAGGTAAACGATGAGGCCATTTGGTCCTGAAACAACGAACCGGATGGATTCTTCGTTTTGATATCCTCCAAGATTTTACTGGCTTTTTCAAAATACCCTTGCTCCCCTAGACCTTTTGCTTTTCTAAACATAGCTTTGGTGTTGTTTTCGTTTTTCTGAAGAGCCTAGGTATATATTGCATTGAGGTTGAACAAAGTGAAAACCAAAAAGCGGACCTTATCTGCAGTTTCCACAGCACGTTTCCAATTTTCGTTTTTGATATGACATGCAGACATATTTGCGTAAATCTTGCCAACAAGACCATCAGCCTAGAAGTGAGTAAATTCAGTTGTAGTCAAACTTTGATCAAGTTCTTGACCTCTGATTTATCGTCCTGATGAGGGCCCTGTGTCGAGTGGCCAGTCTTATTAGGGGATGGCAAACTGAGACTATGTGATGACGTTCTTTCAGGAAGATTAAAACACAGTGATAAAAAAACAAAACAGGAACCTACTTGTCAATTCCAATTAAATGCAATAAAGCCTGTCTAACGAATCAGCGAAATGGGAGAACATCAAAAAAGTTTCAAATTCTCGTCACTTCATAATATTGCTTCATAGCTGAAAATTTCACTGTTAATAGCACAAAATCTGATATATAGCACATACCCTCTTTCGTATCGCCTTGCCTAAACGCTTGATCACCAACGTCCTTCTTTTGCTTTCCCAAATTCAGTTTAGTTTCAATAGAGAGAGCATTGGGAGGCTCCATGATTAGCGGGGGAGGACGATTGATTGTGAGGTGTGGATTGCTTGGTCGTATTTTGTCAAACCTTGAAGTGAACTACCATGGCCTTGCTATCCAACATATTAGGTTTCTCTCTGTTTGGCCTCGCTACGCGATTCGGTCAATTGGGTATTCAGAAAAGAAATCTCTTTGACAGTACGTTTGTAATTTCTGATAATTGAATCATGGTGATCCTTTTTCTATCAGACCCTGGTGGTCATCTCATTGCTATGGGAGTATTTGGTTATGCAGGATATTGGGCATATAGATGGGACATCAGAGCCAGTGATTTACTAAGGCAGAAGCGGGAAGAGATTCTTGCAAGAAGACAAGTGGGAAGAGTAGTTGAGTGAAAGACGGATGGTGTGTTGGCCTTGTTTGCTGTGGATGCTCGAGCTCATACATGGGTAACAGAACACTGTTCATGAGATACCAGGGAGTGTCTATGTGTGTAAACTATGTAAGAAGCACAGACATAAAGTTGGTTTAATTCATAATGAGACCATTCTAAAAAAACATCGAGTCAGATATCAGCAAAACGGGGACGAGCCTCTAACCTCAACCAAACTGTACCATTACCACTTTTTTCTTTTACGAGCTCCCACAGAGTGGGACCAGCAGGAACAAGACGGTTAGTGAGAACATCCCATAGATGTTGTCTTGCTTCACTTGTCCCATCAGCCTCAAGTACCCACTGTCCACACCAACCCTGACCGATTTCTGGAATGAAATGGAAGTGAGAGATGGAAAGGGTAGCGGTCCAGACCCATTTTGTAACGTCGACGCAACCTGAAGGGGCGTTTGGACTCTTAACCTTGGTATTGACATTGACCATGGCGAGCTGTGGAAGGGCGTTGGGGTCGAGTGGAGGGAATTGAGGAATGGAAAAGGTCAAGCTGGAGGAGAGATGGGAGTAATAGAATGGAGATGGAAGAGCGATGGGATTGTGAATAGGGAGGATATTGGGGAGGGCGTAGGGGACGAGAGAGAGACCGTTGAAGAGGAGCCAGATTGTAGGACGAGGGAAAGAAACAAGACAGTGGGAGGGTGGAATGTAGCCGAGATTGCATACGACATCGCCTACGCTGAGATGATGCCACAGACCGGCGTTGACAAGATGCTGCTGGCAAGCAAGAATAGAGTCTGGGTCAATCGAGTTGCAGGGGACAAACACACGCAGGATGGGTGCCCTGGTTCTAGAGGAGGCGATGTCCAGACTGAAGGAGATATTAATATTAGCAGGACTGGGCTTGGGTGGAGAGATCACGTGTCTGTGCTTGTGGCTGATAGCAAGTTTGTGGGTGGGCTGCTGATTGAGATAGGAGAGAGAGGGAGGAAAGGCAAGTAGGCGGGCAGACCGGACAGCTCTGCGTAGACACGGCTCAGGCTCATATGCCAACGACCAGCTGTGCACGAGTGCCTGCAACAGCAGCACAAACCGCGAGTGGGCGAGGCATAACGCAGCCAGCTTGGTGCTCACATAGTCTTCCTGCAGGGTCGGATACC
>Ga0153987_1000098_pt1 | contig 29504 bp, 29 predicted proteins | sample TSNC071MetaG_FD_102279 | JGI IMG/M metagenome (GOLD analysis project Ga0153987, IMG submission 102279) | Attine ant fungus gardens microbial communities from North Carolina, USA - TSNC071 MetaG | ecosystem: Host-associated > Fungi > Mycelium > Unclassified | place: USA: North Carolina, William B...
TCAGTTCCACTTCTCCTTTCTCCTAGTCTATCTCTGGGTTGTGTACCACCAACCAGGGCATTCCTAGTATCACTTCTGTTCTACCTAAATTGCACACATCAAATTTTGCTCTCTCCCTGTGTCCCTTATAATAGATATTGCACGTCACTTCGTGCGTGATATCCCCTCCTTTGTTGTAGGTGCCATCCACGTTCATTACTTTTACTGGTCTCTCCAGCTTTTCCATCCTAAATCCATTCTTTTCCATGAACTCTTTGTTCATGAATAATCCTGTCACTCCACTATCTAGGAGTGCATCTACTGTTACCCCTTCATGGGTATCCACTTTCTCCAAACCCACTTTCATCCATACTGCTCTCAGAGGTCGCATTGTGCACCTCACCACTCTCTCTTTTTCCTGAGCCCTTTCCTTTATCTCCTTCAATTCCTTCACTTTCTTTGTCAACTCCTCTATCTTTCACTTTCTCAACTTCTTTACTTCTTCCCTCAAGTCCAGCTTCCTCCACCTCCAATAACTATTGTAATTTCTTGCGATGTGATTTTTCCTCTTGCATGCCACACACACTATCTTCCTCTCCTGCTGTGCTTCTCCCTTTGGAGGGTGCGCCGCCTTTGCTGGACATGTCCATAGACGATGCCCCACTTCCCCACATTCCCAACACTTCACTCCTTGCTGCACTTCTCTCCTCATGGAGTGCGCTGCCTTCCTCTCCTCATCACACCTCATCACCCTGCACTCCAATGGCTTCCACCTATTCTCCTGCAACCCTCCTCTCTCCCTTCTTTCTGCTTTGATCTCCTCCCTTTTGCACTGGTGAGCCATGTGCCCAAACCAGTTGCACTTTTTACACCTCTTGTCTTCCCTGTATCCTCTAAATCTCTCTACATACTGCCAACTCTCCTTCTTACTCCACGTCCTCATTTTTCTAACTTCCTCCTCCTTCAATTTAGTCTGTTTTTCTTCTTCCTCCTTTTTGTCCCTCTCTCTCTCTCTCCTCACTTCTTCTCTTTGCTTCTTCTCCTTCTGCTTAAGTGCAACCATCAGCTGCAATTGTTGAATCATTAGGCCATTCTGCATGATGGCGGCCATCAGAGTCTTTGTCTCCTCCTCAGTGAGTTCTGGGAGGGTGGTGGTGTTAAAAGGAAGCGACATGGTATATTGTCTTTCCCAGGGAAATGGTGTCATGCTAGTTTCTACAGCTATTGGGGTGCACAATCTTAACCCAACTAGCTATCCTACTTGCTGCCTGTATCTAGTCTTTCAACTACTAAGGGTAAAACAGTATTGACCCTAAGAAGGGTACCTCTAAGCTAAGCAGTGCTTTAAGAGCGCGTGTCATGAACCGACTAGACCCCATAAAAGAACTGTATGATATGTACTCAGAGGAAGAAGACACCCCGAGGATTGTAGAAGTAGAGGACGATGGACTGGACTTTCTATCGGATGTAGACGGGCCGGCTGACCCGTATATGGACTCGTAGGATTAATCTCTCTACACATTGGCAATCAGTGATGGGAGATCAGATAAGGGATCAGTAGACGAGTCATAGAGTACCCGCTTAGATAATCATTGTGCACAGACCATGTAAAGTAGTATAAAGTCTGGGCATGAATCGAGCGGGAACTCTATCGAGTTCTCTTGACCATCGACCTTGAGGTTAGGGCAGCAGCTTCATACCGGCCAACCTCTCAGATCCTTACAGCACACTGCTATTCCTCTGTGTGTACGAGTGACAATGCACCCCAGCACAAGGTAACTATTGAAAGTGTACTATCTACCTCCCCAGGTTAACAGGTCTGGACTTAATACGACTGCCCTAAGCTAGCCAAAGTATCTCCTCCTCCAGTCTCTCTACTGACTGGTAAGTCCCCTTAAAGCTAGGGCCCGCTTATGTATGGAGGTGGCTTTGGTCGCGATGACCTCGGCCGAGTTGTCAATTGAGTGGACGTACGACGATCGCGATGATCGCCGATTTAGATAAGAGTTAGCGAAGTCGCGAGGAGCGAGGTCGCTGTAGTGGATATCGAGTTCTAGTGTCGTGTCAGCTAACTCCAGTGACTGGAATAAAGCCAACTGTCCCCTTTATCAGCGATTGACAAAGAAAACTCGATAAGAGTCCTTGCTGTATTGTGCCCTACTTATATACAAGACTATCTATTTACTGACGTTTGTCCATGTGTGTGACTGTTGCATCAGTATTGAGTTATCTTGTCATTAGGCCACGACTCTTTTATAAAATAAATGAAAATAAAAGTAAAAGAAAAATAAATATTGACTTAGCCATTGCAGCTAGTCAAATACCTGGAGGGGCGATTCATGACATCGGCCAGCCCTTCTACATCCGAGACAAAGTCCAGTCCATTATCTTCTATTCCTACAATCCTTGGAGTACCCTCCTCCTCCAAATACATATCGTACAGTTCTTGTATGGGGTCTAGTCGGTTTATAACAGTCAAGTTCTCATTGATCTTTCCTGGTTGATGAGTGGCAAACCCCCCAATTCTTTTATCTCTCTCTAAGTCCTTTCTGGGCACCAGATGGCTGCTCATTGGCCAGGTCACCTAACATAAAACCAGGAAGGCAATTTAGGATAGGCTACTAATTAAGTAGATGCCAAATATTAATTTACAGGTGTAGGTTGATGACTTGTTATGGAGACAACAGAGGATGTCACAGGGTGACACACTCAAGATGGTGGTACCAAGAGAACTCAATAGAGTTCCCGCTCAATTCATGCCTACTAATTATACATTGTGTGCCTGGTCTGTGTGCCATATGACTAAGTATCTCTTGCAGATACTTTATGACTTGTCTACTGATCCCATCTAATGTCCTATGTCAAACTGTCAAGAAACTATTTTACGATTCAAGGTACAGGTCAGCCAGCCAGTTCTCTAAGTCTGAATTATACCCAAGTCCATTGTCTGCTATCTCCATGATCCATGGGGTTGTCTCTTTTTCTGAGTACATGTTATATAGTTCTTCAATTGTGTCCAGAGCATTTATGACAAGGAGAGAATACAAGGTTGTCTTAGGTTCCTATCACAGTTAGATCTGGTTAGGGGCTCAGAGTCATAACATTAGGTAGCTTTCTCTCTCAGCTATCTACATAAGTGTCATGAACTGCTAGTTCAGACCATTGACTAGCTATCACAGCTAAGTCGATATTTATTTTCTGTTCTATTTATAGCGTGGGAAACATATCACACTATGTGACATAAGGAGTAACAAGGTCACATTAGGTCATGTCACATAAAGGTGTGGGAAAGTAGTGCATAGACCAGTAGGATTATATATAAGTAGATAGACCAAATAAATGAGAACTCTAATGAGTTCTTCTTGTCTACTCTGACATCGAGTGGGACCTTGAGGCACTTTGCTGACAGATCCTTATAGTGAGTGCCTGATGTCTGAGATAAGAAAGCATCATGTTATTATTTACATTAATTGTACTAATAGAGATAATGTAGATATTCTTTAGGTGAATAAACCTAGCCATCTATACAAGTGCCTGATGTGTGAGATATTCTTTAAGAGAGTAGGATGGAATGATGTCAACTTTTCTTCTTCAAAGCCCCAAAGATAGTCAAGCTACTGTTAGTCCAATATTAACAGCTCTGGTGATTCCAGAGTTTCCATAACATCAGATGTAATTAGTATAAGTAGACAGCACAATCCAGCAGTGTCATAAACCACCTCTTTGAACTATTGACTAACCACCATGGCTAAGTCAAATACTTATATTTATATTTCATTTTCTTTTCTTTTCTAGTTTGGAATTGCAGGACAATAGGTCACACTAATGTGATGTCACACAAAGGAGTCATGGTCACATCACACAAGACAAGTCATGAGTCACACATTACATGTCACATGTCACATATCATGAGTCACAAGGTCACAAGGTCACATGAGAGCATGGGTAACTAGTGCACAGACCAAGTGGAACTTGTATAAGTAGATAGACCAATCCAATGGGAACTCTTAACAAGTTCTCTTTGTCTAATGCTAATAAAGAGCAGTTGGCTTAATTCTGGCTTGGAGTTGGCTATTCTGACAAGTAGAGGCTCTTAATGAGTTCTCTTTGTACCACAACATTGAGTTGGGTTTGTGTCTGAGTTGTTGCAACTAAGTTTGATCCTTACAAGGATACTGAGACAAGGTGCTGGACTGAGATCCAGGCATGAAAAATAACTCAGTTGGAGAGGTTATAGGGAGGCACTTTAGATACTAGACAATGTACCTATTTACTAGGAAATAGAAACATCTTGGATACCTCTGTATACATTGCCACAATGTGCTGAAAGATGAAATAAAATGATGTCAAGCCCAAGATGGGGAATAAAGGGGAATGATGACACAATAGAATAAAAAGAGATTTAGAATATTCTTTGTCAACTCCCTACTCCATCCAGTATATCAGAGATCAAGGGTAAATAGTACTACCATATTGGTTTGAAGAGTTGATTGAGCACATACAAGAATGCAGCCTAGTTCCATTTTCATGGACTTCAAAGCACATTGCTTCAAGAGATCTTAGCAGAAGAAAAACAACATGCTACCCTGAAGGACAGTCTGATAAACATTGGAAGGTGAATGACAACAATGTTAGTGTTAGAGGCTTGGTAAAGTATGAGCCCCCCAGGGAAATCTGAGGGAAGATGGTGGTGGTAAGAAGATAGACAAAGATCACTCATCTTATTTATTCAATAAGGGGATAGGTATTCTTATTCTACTTGTTATCAAACTGATTGTTTTCCACTTATCACAATTAAAATATAACAAATTAGATCATTATTCTGATCCTTTCCTGATGTAGTATGCAACCAGAATCAAAGAAGAAAACATAACAATACGTGCCCAGCTTATTCCTCAGCACGAGCCTATTTCTATTCATTGCGTCTACGTAACCAGTGATCATTCGTCTCAGTTACATTTAAAATCTCTGTAAAATCTCTGAATCAATGCGATGCTGCATTGCATTTATTATAAAATTCAATGCCTCAGTGAAAGATCTGGATCTAGAACCTTGAGAGTCGAGAGGAAATACATCTAATACTAGGATACGAAGGAACAAGTCTAAATATGATAAATAAGAACTAGGACGCAGAGCACACAGGCTTCCCCTCAACTATACTTGAGCCTGATTTATGTTGGTCGTGCTCCTGGATGATATTTTCGTTGTCGTTCGTGGATTTGGTAATAGGACTGGTTTCTCGCTCGGATTCAACATAGTCGTACGCGAATTCACCCATCTCTGCCTCGTCGATGCCCAGAATTTCAGCTTCCTCAGAAGCACGAAGACGAAGACAGGGGATTAAATGCATGGACCAAAGAATGATACTCTATTTCACAGAGAATTAGATTGTCATGATGAAGAAAACTGACGTACCGTCATGACAAATGAATAAGCTATTCCAGCACAGGATTCTGCAACTTGGATACCAAGTTGCACCCAGTTATGATCAAGCCAACCTCCAGGAATCACAGTCATACCGTCCGCTCCAGCAACGCTTGCCTGGGCAAAGAAGGCTGTGAGAATATTACCGACTACACCGCCGACAGTGTGAGATGCAAATATCTAGAGGGTCGGCGATAAGCTGTCGCTCAAACAAAAAGGGTAAAACACTCACATCGAGAGTGTCGTCGTAGCCGAAGATAAATTTGAGCTGCGTTGCAAAATTACAAATGGTTCCAGCAAGAATACCAAAGAGGACGGCAGCGGCTGATCAATTATAAGATACCAAACTATACTCATAGACCAAGACAAAGGGCTCACGAGAACCAACGAAACCCGAGGCAGGGGTAATGGCTACCAAGCCTGCGATAGCCCCAGAACAAAAACTAATTGCAGACCACTTCCTTTCAATGCGATAGTCCTAAAAAAACGTCTATCTATCTGAGGGTTCAAGCTGGGCAAAATGAGCTTACCCAGAGCATCCAAGTCAACCCACCACAGGAAGCAGCGAGGTTAGTAATGACGCAAGCTTGAATGGCCCTGAAATTCGCAGCAAGGGCGGAACCACCATTAAAGCCAAACCAACCGAACCAGAGGAAAACGGTGCCAATCACGACATATGTGGTATTGTGAGGCTTATAGGCCAGTCGCTCAACGCCACAGTCACGGCGTTTTCCCAAGTAGACGGTGATGGCGAGAGCAGCAGTCCCAGAGACAATATGAACAGGGGTACCTCCGGCAAAATCGAGACCACCCAATATGAATGACCAGCCATTGGGATTCCATGTCCAACATGCAACAGGATCATATACAAGAGTAGACCAAATGAAAATGAAAACAAGGAGAGGGCCAAGACGTCCACGCTCCGCAGTCGCACCAACGGCGAGGACAGCGCTGTCAAATGGTGAGATGCCAGATGAAAATGTATATGGTCAAACACATACGTGATAGCAGCGAACATAGACTGGTAGATTGCAAACATTAGACCAGGGATGCGTGGGCTACCAATAGATGGTTGACCAAGAACGCCTTTGAGACAAAAGTATCCTATTGCCTATGTGTGAGGGGGCTGATCTATCCTGGAAAAAATGACATACGAAGGGTGCCGATGTAGCGACTTGCGTTGTCAGAAAAGGCAAGTGAGTATCCCCAAAAGAACCACTGGTATTACATTTTGAGTATCAATAATGGATAGGCGAAAGAAGAGGACCAGCACTTACTTGGAACGAAACTACTCCTGTACCAAGTATACTGACGAAAATCATTGACAAGGCATTTTTTCTACGCAGCAAACCAGAATAGAAGAATCCGACGCCAGGAATCATGATCCACACAAGAGCAGTGGACGTTAATACCCATACAATATCACCCAATCCATAAGTGATGCGCTGCCCAGTGTTGGGATCCGTATAGACGAGCTGTTGTGCTAGATAAAATCAAGGTTAATCCATGGCGAAGATATAAGATGATTTTCGAATTACACGTATCGAATGTGACGTTGACCATGTCAACTAGGAATGGAATAGAAATTCTGTGGAAGGGCTAGGTAAACGAAATTTTTGAATACCCTTGTGTCAGCTCTATATACCATTCAGTATTGAATGTCCCTGATATTCTATCACCGAAAAGGTCCCGTCTCGACACAACATATCCTGCTGATTAAGCAATTAGTTCTTGCTATCGTCCGATAAGCATGTCCTTACACCAGACCTCTTATCAGTGCCGTGCAAGTTCCTAGTCAGAAATTGATAACGACTATGTTGTCTTGCGGTAAGCGAAGAAAAGTAACAGAACAGAATTAGTTTTCCTACCTTTCAATTCATGCCAGTCAGGCTCAGAATATTTGTCCTTTTGACCATGGTTATGTTGAGTCGTCAAGAGCTCATTTGGCTGAGAACTTGAGAGGGAGACTAATGTTTCCAACGTAATCTTCATCAACGCCGCGCCAGTCTTATCAAGGGCTATCAGGCGTAAATAACCACCACTGAACCTGTACTGAAAGAGGAAATCCTGATTGTTACCATCATAATATATCTGTCCCGGCTACTCCTGATTCAAGTAATTTTGATGCATTCAGATGTGTCCCAACCACAAGTGGGAGTTCGAGATGAATTATTGTTCCCAGAAATTGGTGACTGCTTCGTTTAACGAGTCATGCCAATGCAGGAACATCACGGACGAGGTGATCATAAGAATGTATAAGGATCGACAAGTATGCATTTTGATCGAGGTGTGATATACCTTTATCAGACCGTTGATTATCAAAACAGGATTCTGGGCTGCCAGAAACAGAGTGAAGGATATAGGCAGATAAGAAAATGAAAATCATCCAGTTCGTGCGACTCGTTAATTCCTGGAGAACACAACCTCGCGACGTTCTTTTAAAAAGATTGTTTGCTTTACTGGGCCCTATGATCCACAAGCCGTGGCTGAAACAGGCAAGTTGACTATCAAGCTCTGCAGTTACAAGCAGCTTTAATCAGGTGGTTGTAGGTCGGGTCTCCACAAAAGTTTCCCGAGGCCCGTCCAGATAAGAGCAGATAATAAAACTATATTAGATAACAGATAAGCAATGTGCACTGCAGACAATGGCAGATATGTCAAGTCATTCCCTTCTCCTGTTGAAATATGAGCCTCGTGCGAGTGTGAGCCTGCATAGCATGTTTCAGTGTTAACATTCTGTCGTCCCATATTGGTCTCTTTTATCAGTCTTGACTGAGCGTCGTACGACTGACCCAACACTCCTAGTTGCTGATTTCTGAGACTCACATAGTTTTATTCGCCTTTGCCAATTTGAATCCCAGGTGACCACGTTCAATAGGGAGTGTTTAAATTCTTTTGACCTTGACTAAGTACGGGGTCACGTGTTCAAGTTTTTTGAATTTCGACGTGGTCGGCGTTGCTCATCATGGCCAGTCCTCTGGCCCGTCAAGCTTTACACTCGACCTGCAACAGAAGTATTGCTTCAGGCTCAACAAGGAAAATAAACACGACCGCTTGCAGTAAATTATCTCTGAATTGTGACTTTTTCAGGATTAACATTTTGTCGATCAGCACAGGACTCATGGATTGGTAGACTTTTCAGGAGAAAATCAGTCCCAGAGAAACCACAGCCAGACGCATCAGAAAAGGTCAAATTAAATCCGGTGGAACAGGACAGGCAACCGCTATCGACAGCGTTGGAGGGCGCAGAGGCCCAGCCAAAGCATGTCCAAGATGTCCAAGATGTCCAAGATGTTGCCGTCAAATCTGCTCCTCGACCTGAGCCTCAACCTGCGCAAGCAGCTGCTGACCGACGGAAAAAAAATAGGAGAATATCGGTGTATGCACGAGATGCAGACCATAAAGTCCACCTTTTCAACCAGAATACTGAGTTCATGAAACCCCGACTCGGTCACAAGCCGGATATTTGTCATCCTGCTATCAGAAAAGCAACCTGGATTCGTACCTTGGCCCTTTGTCAGACCGAAGAGCAGCTGAGAAAGGTCATGCAAATGATCCCTCTCTGGAGGGACATGGGTCTCAAATTTGACAGTACTTTCTCCCATGCCTTCATAAGTACGCCTCCAAACACTGGTTTCTCTCATTTTGCTGATCTTTCTCTGTCAGGGCGATGCCTATACCTTGATAAACCAGAATATGCCTTGGAATTATTCGGTGATTTTGGAAAATACAACGTGCCTCTGACAATGGATGGTGCCCGTGAATTGCTCAGTGCGACATACAACAAACAATCGATTGGGTTCATCATCACTATAACGCGCCTTTTTAATGTCTACAAACTCGGGCATGTCAGAAATGATTACCCATGCTGCGCAATGGTCATCGCTGCGTGTCTCAAGAGTAAACGAAAGGATGCGATGATCCTTGCAGACTCCCTCCTTCCCCACCTCAAGAACATGGTGGAGACGTCAATCTCACCAAAAATCCAGGAGACCAGTCCAAAGTTGTCACTTCCGTAGGGTATTTGTGAAAGGATGAAGACGAATTTCTGGTTGTATAAATGACTGGGGGCATCTAATTTTAAGGTGATGAACCTACATCAGAGATCAGAACCAGTATACAGGAATGTTATTCTGCATTTGGTGTTTCTGTAATTGTCGGAAACTTTTGTCATCAAAATAGAGTCGGACATCCATCAAACAATTTCTCCACACTCCTGGATTGGCAATACTCTCCCGTATCATTGTTACGAAATCATCAGCCTAGGAGTTTTTTTGAAACCTGCTATTGAACTACAATGTGTAGGAATCCTTCAGTCCCTGTGGAATACAAATAAAAGATCTCCTCGACTCCCCTCCCAGTCCTTTGACATGATTTCCCATGGTTATGTAATCATGATGCATAGTGAGTCCATAAGTGAGTTATCTGACAGTCATCCGTCTATTGAGAGCATCGACCACATAAAAAGAATTGTCTTGGATGGTTGTTGAATAGTAATATCTTCCAAAAAAAAGAAAGAGGGAGTTTGGGGTGAGTGCTTATGGAGGCCCAATCTCATAGTCTCTAATAAGGCCTAACTTCAATAGATTACATCTCGCTCGCAGTGATGGTTCCCACTCAAACACAGCCTGTCACTGTCAAGCTATCTCTCAGGTCGTTGCTCACTTTGCCTTACCGGCTCTGCCACCCTCCCCCTGCCATTGGCAAGGTCCGTTCTTTCAGTGTGACTCCTCTTTTTAATGTCTGTCTCGACGATGTACTCGACCGGAGGCATCTTCCGCCTCTTGGTCTGAAGGACTTTGAGGAATGGTTATTGTATGTCGAACTGTGCCCGGAGAATCTGTACGCACTCCTAAAAAAATATGTCATTTAATGCTTATTAAATCGATTCTCAGTTATTTCATTCTTTGGCTCCGAGATTATCGTACCCGCTACGCCGCATGGCAGAAGCAGTGCAATTCCCCCGATGATGCTGCTTTCGCTTCCACGACTGCATCTCGTCTCACCATATTTTATTCTCGCGCCAAACAAACCTTCTTCGCTCCCAGAGTCACGTATGAACTCAACCTCCCCCTTTCAGCCCTCGCCTTTCTTCACAATCAAGATCACCATCCGGACCCCGTCGTTTTCTATGATGCCGAGAAGGAAATTCGGCAGATGCTGGAGCAGAGTCTCAGACGATTCATACAGAGTCAAATGACTAACGTTGGTAACCGTCGTGCTCTCTGTGGTATCATTGCTGGCACCGTTGCTGTCACCTTTGGATTCATACCTCCCATAGCGGTAAATTTTCTGGAAGGGAATTCACGTTGGCAAAGGCTGACTGCACTTCCTGGGATGCTAATTGGTTTGACGATCCTTCTCTCTGCCCTTCACGGAGTCTGTCTTGCGGTATACATTTTTGGCGATGTGAGGCAGCTCCGCAAATTCGAACTTACGAGACCCCCTGCGGCAGTCAAGACCAAAAATATCAACCAGAATCTCGTTTCTAAACCCATCCCAACCCCGCGTCATCCTCATAAAGTTTTTGCTCACGACGAACCAAGGCATCTATCGCCTCTCGGATTTGCCACAAGTTTCGCTGACGCTACGAATTATTATGAAAATCCAGCAACGTTCTCGGGGATGATAGAGATGAATCCCATTGAAGGACCTTCAACATGTCCCATTCTCTCTGAATACTGTTCCAATCCAGAAAATGATGCTGAATGGCTGCATCAACGACAGTTATATTGGGAAGGCGAACGTCAAAGTGAATCAGCCGGAGTTCCTTCTGCTTCGTATGCGCCAACAGCTACCTTTATAGCCCCTTTCTGTTCACCTGCGACAACTGATATATCGGGATACTGGGACAGCGAAGAGATGCATTTGATGAATGCCTATTCGTATCGACTTCGTGCTATGGAAGACGTGGAGAAGCTCAAATACGAAGTAGCTCACAGGCAACCCATCGCTGAGTTTGATTTTGATGGCCTCCCACCCATTCCAGCCAAGTCGTCAAGAGACTCTGACCACGTTGATCATCGAGATGAAAGCCAAGGCCAAGATGAACCCCAGTTGAGTGAGGATGACCAAGGGCCGCGCAGATGGGAATGGTTCTTGGTCATCATCAGTCGTATCCAGGCACGATGCAGCTACAAGAAATGGGGTGTCAATCAGAGCAGTGCATTAGGGCCAGCCTTGTTGGGAGGTGTGCAGAGCTCGGAAACACCTGCTCAAGAACGCTCATCTCATGCTGCTTCCTCGCCCAACGTCTTTTCGTCGTCGACAAATGAGTCTAATGTGTCAAGAAAAGTCAGGAGACGTTTTCGGATTGTGAACGCGGTTCCGGCGTTTGCTGTTCCAATCACGCGAGTGCTAGACCCTGTCATCATACGTGGCCAGTGGGAGATTGTCGTTCGAAGTGCCATACTTGCCCTCTTCATTTCCTGGGCTATCTGTGGTCCATTGCTTGCTATTCCTGTCTGATCACTGTCTCTCCGTTGAGACCGGCATTTGACTTTTTTGATTTTATTTCAGCTCTGGAGTTGAATTAATATCCTCATCAGGATTTCTTTTGATCGTTCGTGTTCCAAATAGTCTGTACTGTCAATGGAGATTTGGCGCCAAGCTAAGATGCTCAAGTAGTATGTCGGTATCAATCTAAAAAGAGGTTTCAAGATTCATATTAATTCAGAGCTATGATATAAAAATCAATTTTGGGAATCAATAAAATTTCTACTAGAGCATTCGAAATAGTTGAATTTCGTCGTGAGCTGGCATTTCTATCTCTGCGTTTTCAGATGCTAAGGACGAGGTGTCAATGCAAATGGTGCAGATGAAGTATAACTCTCCTCCTCCAACTCCAACTCTTGGAATTCCTGAGCCAATCCGCAAGGCATGCAGCAGAGAGAGGTGAGGCAGTCACCGGATTGACTACCCTTGATATTGTACCTTCTGCGGACGTAACCGCGTTGCATACACTAAGATCACCGTTCAAAATCAAGCGCAACATTCACCAGGTTTGAACTCACCTGGAGGACCCAGCTCACGCCTAACCAAGCAACGAGGTTGAACATCATACAGTCACAAGAGCAACAACCTCCTCCATGATCTGGATCTGGAGTGCCCTTGGTGCTCATGTGGTCGTAGCGACGTTTGTTTTTAGCATAGATGACACAAGGGCAGCAACAGGCACATAGGCCTGAATTTCGAAAAGTATCGGTGTAGCGAGGCTTATATGAGGCGGGGAATGTAGTTTTATAGCATTAAGAGACTTACAGGCTTTCGAGAAATCACAGAGACCGTTGCTCCAGTCTCTGCCATCCTCATCTATGGGTATGTTCTTCACGTTGAGGTTTCCACCGGTTAGTCTCATGCTTTGTTTGGCTTGAGGTTGCTGGTCATTTGTGTTCATCTATAGAGAACATGGTGTGATGAGCACACCTAAGCGTGAGTGAGAGAGAGAGAGAAAAGAGAAGAGACGACAGACAAGAGACATTGAAGAGCTGTGGGGTGAGGGGATGAAATGATACTGGGATTTTCGATGCGCGGTGTCTTTGCGTTCCTTCAAACTGGAATTCAGAAGAGACCACTGGCATATATATAAAGCCCGAACAGCAAATCATGATACTGGTGTCAGATCTAAAAATTGCAGCAAGGAAATATCACAGCAGCTGAGCCAGAAGAACCTGTTGATGGTCCATCACCAAATTCTATTGTATTGGATCAATCACGAACTCAGAAAGAGAGATAGAAGAAACAACAAGACAGAAATGATTGTTTTATTCAAGAAACACCTTCCTGTAAAAAGTCATCTCTCCATACAATCTGTCTTCTAAACCAAGCATGCATTACATCATGATGATCAATAGATGATGGACAGATACTATGTAACACGGAGCCTGATTACAGCCGCCCACATCAGACTTTATTTCTCCCGGTTGTTGAAGAGAAGTGATGTAGATTGCTGTAGTGCTGTAAGAGTGATCAAACAGGAGTAGAGGCAATGCCAAACATGTGCAGGTGGTCCTGCAACAGAATCGTGTTGGAGTGTTCATGGGATTCAACTCCAACTTTAGCAGCAGAATATGTCCCTCACAGATACAATGTTGCCGCAACTGCAGGCCATCTGTTTCATCTCAAACAATAGATGGCTGTGTGAAACCCTCGAGGTGGCCAGAATCACCATCATGATTCACAACTTGTGATGGCATCTATGCAAGAAGACAAGATTATGATGAATCTTTCAAAGGGTTCCCATAATTGACTCGAGATCTTTTTCCCAGTGATCTTTTATCACTATGACTTCCCATTGCGAAAGACTGCAAGAAACAACAAGGTACCCCATTAATAATCGGAAACTCAGTTGAACTGACAGTCGAGCTATGGGTACATCCTGGCATGTAAATCGGTAAGGTAACGAGATAAACTTGACAATAGGCATGACATTCGTCTATCGAGCCTCTGGTCGCGGTTCTGTTACAGAACCATGAGTAAACGTGTTTCAGTTGGTAACAAGACCACTCACGACTCCACTGGACATTCAGAATGAGATTATCATAACCTCTTCCATGCACCTTCTCCATTGCCCTTTGTGCATCGGCCTTGTTATCAAAACTGACAAATGCAAAGCCCTTTCCAACACCAGTCTCACGATCTCTGCCCACGTACACACGCACAACATAACCAAAATTACCAAAGAGCTCACGCAAATCGCTCTCGCCGGTGTCTTCTGAGATATTTGTAACACGTAATGTTGGTAGGTCATCGCGAGACCCAGTTCCCCGCATTGATTCACCCGCCCCGCGGGCACCTGCCCGCATGGATGGGGGAACATACTTGTTACTCGTCGTGGGCAGAGGTGCGGGAGTTGCGTCTGGACGGGTTCTGAGGTCATCGTCTGGGCCACCAAGGTCAGTGTCCGGAGTGATGCTGAGCAATTTGTCCTTGTGGTCACACTTCGCTGTGAAGTGCTGTCCCTTGCATATACGACAAACGACCTTGCCTCCACCCTTTTTGATCTTATGAGCTTCCTCTTGTTGATGCTCTTGTTCTGGTTGCTAGAGTATCTATGAGTTTCAAATTGCAATCAAGAGCAGATGTCACAGACCTTGTTTCCTGCGCTCAGCTTCAAGATGATGTTTTCACCGACGGTGGTCGTAGCGCGGTCGGGCCCTGGCTTATTACCCCGTTCTTGACCAAATTTAGCCCATTTCTGACGCTCCGCAACGGCATGTTCAACTACAGATTTCTGGAGCGTTCGTCTTATGCGACGGATGATCTGAAGAAGCGAGACAACGTTTGACCCATTTAACATGACGCTCAAAGCCCTCGCAAATGACACACTTTTATTCGTTTTCCCTCTTCGTTCTCTGTATACTCTATTGTAGTGCGAATTCCATTTTCATCGACATGTTCTTCAATTTGAGGGACGTCCTTTTTATCTATGTCACAAATTTATCAATCGATCATGTGTGTGTGAAGGTCGAAATGCATACGTACCAAGGTCGTCGACATCGTCTGCCCAGGATGTCTTTTGAGATTTTCTGTGTGGCTCTATTCGACTTTGAGTGTTTTATAATATGACGGATGACATACGACGAGGCCATGATGAGAGGGAAAACGATCAGGCGTATTTGTCTGTGCTTGCTGTAGCTGATATCACAAAAAATCGCCTGTCAGCTTTTTTATATGCCTCGTTCATTGCACAAGTAGCTTCCGTACAGAATCTAGGAATGTAGTGCAATCAAGTAAAGAAAATCCCAGATATAGTATATAAATTGATACTTAGGGCCTTGCCAGATCATGACAACCTTATGGCATGGAGCATTCGGGGGTTACCCTAGACTACAGGAAGTTATCCAGTGCCAGTTATCAGGAGCCACTCTTCCTTCACTATCAAGGTATGTTGCACCTTGGCTTCCATGAAACAAAGATCATCCAAAATTCTAGTAAACGCCTGAATGGCTGATCAGGGAATGCAGAATAATGAACCATTCACATTACCAATCAACGTGGATGCCAATGTCACCCCCGACGCCCCTGTACATGCCCAGCCCACTATTGGTCTCATTGGAATGGGTGCTATGGGCTCTATGTACGCAAAGCTCTTGAGCCAAGCTGGTTGGAAGAAGTCTGTGTATTCTCGTTGTGTTGATCAGCACTGACCTACTTGTGGGGACCTAGGATCTTGGTTTGTGACCTGCCAGAAAAATATGAGAAACTCAAAATTGACTTTTCCGGTACGCTTCTATCCTTGCTTTCTGGTTTCAAGGCCCACTCTACCATGCTGTTTGTCAACAGACACGCCAGGAGTTTACCCTCAGAAGGATGGATATGCAATTTCAAGGTCGTCTGACTATATCATCTATTCTGTAGAAGCAGAGTTCATTGAACGCGTTGTTGCGCAATACGGTCCTTGTGCGTACTGGAGCAGACGAGGCTTTAGGTATCAACTGACTTCAATGTCAGCCACGAAAGTGAATGCAATCGTTGCTGGCCAGACATCTGTCAAGGCCCCTGAAAAAGCGGCCTTTGAGGCGCATCTCCCAAAAGATGTCCACATCCTCTCTTGTCATTCGTTACACGGGCCAACTGTGAGCCCGCTTGGGCAACCTCTCGTACTATGGTCCCCTCTGTGTTCAGCCCAGGAACTAATTAATTTACTCAGGTCCTCATTCAGCATAGGGCCAGCAAAGATGCCCTTACTCTCGTGGAGAATATCCTGTGCCCATTTCATTCTCGCTTTGTTTACCTTAGCTTTGACGAACACGATTCTGTAACAGCCAATACTCAGGCAGTTACCCATGTCGCCTTCCTCAGGTGAAATATCCCTGACAACTCCCAGTACACTGACCATGATTGACGTCAGATTATCCTTCCATTCGGTCCCGTCCTGTGATCAGTATGGGAACTGCTTGGGCCTCCACAGAAGCATACCCATGGGAACAAGGCCTCTACGTCGGTGGAATCGAGACTGCAAAAGTCAACCTCACGCTTAGAATCTACTCGAATGCTTGGCATGTCTATGCAGGTCTCGCAATCCTGAATCCCAGCGCCCGTACTCAAATCCATCAATATGCCAAAAGTGCCTCAGAGCTGTTCAAATTGATGTTGAGGGGCGGTAGTGGCTCATTGGAAGATAAAGCAAAATTCAAAGAGCGCGTTCAATGGGCGAGACGTACTGTGTTTGGGCGAGGAGGAACGATTATAGAAAAAGAAAAAGATGACTGGGAAAACGGTTCAACGACTCCCCTTTCGAATCCCTCACGGCCCCCTTCACCGACAGAGCGGAAACCCATCCTGCTCTCAGCGTCTATTCTCGACAAATTCAGTTTGGGCAAACACCCAAGTTGCACAACCACGGTCCCAAAATCCTCTATTGATTCCTCAGCATCTTTCACACTCATGCCACCATCCAATTATCGCCCAAATTCTCATCTTTCTCTATTAGCCATGGTGGATTGCTGGGCGCATCTTGGAATCAATCCATACGTGCACCTTGATCTTGCGGCTACACCCCTATTTCGACTTTTCCTGGGCGTAGCGGAACACTTGTTCCAGTCACTTACGCTCTTGGAAAGTGCACTCCATTCGGCGATCTACGATCATTGGCACAGAGCAGACGATCTCGAGTTCGTCATTGCTGCGAGAGGATGGAGTCAATGTGTTCGTTTCGGTAACTTTGAAGATTACAAGAGGAGATTTGAGGAAACGAGGCAATTCTTCCAGCCGCGGTTTGACGAGGCGGGGAAACTTGGCAGTGAGATGATCAAGGCTGTCATGGAGACTGAAGTCGTCAGGGAAAAAGAGGAAAGAAGACGCTTGGAGATTTGAGGGGTTGTAAGATAAAGACAACCATTATAAGATATGTAGTCATCGTTTCCATCGAATCGTGAACCTTTTGTGATAGAATGTCTCACCGGATTGGGAAGTTGATGATAGACTGACCACCGGTGTCGCGACTGCTATATAAAAAAAACACTACTCGATAGGTAATGGCCATTGGGACCCGCTTATCGCAGTTGACGTTGACAGACCAAATTCATAGACTCACATCCGAAACCTTGGGGTTTCTATAGCTCCGATGTAAATTCCAAGCCAATCATATTTCTCAGAGAGGAACTGTATACCGTAGAAAGAAATTCCACTTCTTCAGGGTATGGTGTATTTTTGCCTTTCAAAACTCATCTACATGACACTCCATTCTCAAAGATACACGAGACATGAATATCTATTATATTCAAATAACCACTGGACAGAGCGACAATAACAGAATCAAAAGTCAGAACACGAGACTTTGCAACTACGCTACTTGAACGACAAATCAACTAACCTACATGTTCAAAAGCAAGAGAAGACGGAAGGAAGAGGTGGCGATAAAACAAATTCTAATGGATAACGATCACAAAACTTTGAGGGAACTAAACAAAGGCGATCGCAGACAGAGAACAAGAATCATAGAGTACAGCGGTGACGTCCAAAACGAAATTGTAGATTGACCAGAAGAACTGGGCCTGCAAGGTCAAAGAGAAGGTGGGATAAGTATGTTGTCTCACATTGATTGTGAGGGTAGTTAGTGACATAGAATGATGGTCATAACGATATAGGAATGCCAGAACAAACGAGCAAGAGTGGGTCTTCAAAAATGAAGCAAAAAGTCGAGTAGAGGAACAAAGGTCATAGTAGATTTCGGGGGAAACGTTTCAGAGGGTATCACCTTTGCCATCCACTGCCTTCGCCTTCTTCGACAGCCCGAAGTCGAGCTTCCTGGGCGTGATCAACACTTTTCTCTCAGCTCCCTCGCTCCGTCGTTGAAGGTTGTTTTCATCATCACTATCTCCAATAACAACCCTTGTCTTCCGACGGCTCCGTCTCAAATTCTTTGAAGTACTCGCATCTACTAATGATTCCTCTTTCGCACACACGGAGTATTTTCCTTTCGGTGCATTGGGAAAAAGGATGGTAGGTCTACAAGTCATGTCAGGCGAGTAATCTGGGTGCTCAATAGGAAGGAGAGACGTGGGAGGAGGCGAAAGGGGCCGATTTTCCTTGTGGTTGTAGAGCGGATTCTGATACTCGCGACGCACACCACGACTGAAAAGATAAACAGAAGTCAGATCGGCTCATATTTACATGAAAGGAGAAAAGCTCACAAAACATATGTCACAGTGGGCTTCTCATAATGGGTGGTACCAGGTGTACGAGGACTCACACTATCCACATGTGGGCTCTCGCTTTCTTCACCAGGAGAAGGCGGACCTGGAGCCACATAGAAAGGGTTATCGGGTGAATCGGAGATGATTGGGAATTCCGGCAACTTCAAGCCTCTTCGTGAACCAGTCCGTTTTCTCGGAGTCTTGGGCGGTGATACTGGCTGCATTATAGGAGGCGCGGCAGTTGCAGAAGGCTCTGGAACGCCAACAGGTGAAGTTGCCAAAGGCTGCAGTGGGGGCTTGCGATTGGATGGCGGAGGAGATGTCAACCCACTACTAGCCTCTGAATGTGACTGTTTCATAGGTTTGCGATACAACAACGGAGCAGCAGCAGACGAAAGGTCAACAACGTCAGCCCCTTCCTTGTTGATATCCAAGAGGTATTCCTGATGAAGATCTCTCTGACTTTGTGGTTCTGACTTTGGTCCTGCTAACCAAAACGCTTCTTCTTCGTCATCACCCTTTGAGATATCTCGTCTCCGTTTTTTACGCGACCGCTGGAAATGGGCATCTTCCTCATCTGTACTCGAGAGCACTGAGTCTTGATTTTTCAGATCATCGCTTTCGGAGTCACAATCACCGCGTGAGCACCCACTCTTGCATCTCTTGTATGTCCTTGGTGGAGTAGGTAACGAGGCCGTGGAGGCCGAGCGCTTCAGGACACTTGGGTTGGCGAGGGAAACATTGCCTAGAGACATCTCCATTTGAAATTCACAATTTTTGGGAGCAATTCAAGCCTAGAAAGAATCAGACGGTGGAATAGGTGGTAGTGGTTGGAATGAGAGGTTAATTGTCCAGAACCGAACAAAGAGACAAACACAACCAAAATAACCAAAATAACATAATATTTGCCTATGTTTAGATGCATCAGCTGATAATGTGTGTTGTCTGGACTTGTCACACAGTCGAGCCTATTCCTAGACAGGTGAAAGGAGCATACAGCTGTGCTAATATTCTAATATTCATAAAGAATAGTGAGACATAATAATACATCTAAGTCTTTCTTTCTTTCCACCATTCCCCTGCACACATATTTCAGTGTTCCCAGTTTCCATTTCACAGCTTAAAAAGATAAAAAGTCTGTGATCTATCTTCTCAATGATGATTTGTCAAGGGCAACTTATTGTTAAGAGAGGATACATGACAGGCATTCTGGTGTCAAGTCATTGGAAGGTCAAGTCACCTGTCAATGACCATCTCACCAGCAGTGCACTACTGCTAAGCACCAATGTTCTGAAAATTCTGGGCTAGAACTAGAAGTACAGCCGATACAGTGATTACTTATGTCAATAACCTCAATTTCCATATCCCCAAGACCAGGACTTGGATACAGGATGTCTGAAAACCAATCAATAACACTAAATTTAATGTATCGAACAAAGGCGATATAGCAGAAAGCATATGTCAAGATTAATGACGTAAAGGAACGCTACTATATGAATTGCAAATAAGAAAATGGATAAGCTACACAGCAACTGAAATGAAGCTCATTCGTAACAGTGTATCCGACTCCAGGGTATGCATTAATATGAATGCATTATTGCAGGATTTGGTTGAAAAACGTGATCAAAAGAAACACTGATCAATTTCAAATGTTAGAATTTGTAATCCCTCAGGCGAAGGCTTTTATCGTTTCCTCAAAGGCCTGATCAACAAATGTATTGAGCTGAACGGCCTCGGCAAGAAGTTCATGCTGAAGAGGGGGTTATCAGAAGTGAGCAGTCTCCATCAAAAACAGACGTACAGGGGCCCTGGAAATCAGAACATTCCCAAGGAGGGAAGAACTCAACCTGAGGCTCTCCAAATCCGCCTGGACAATTGCCTTGCTGGCAGGAATTGTGATTTGGTCAATTTCCGACTTCAGGCCTTTGAGGCATGTAAGGCCTTTCGTAGTCACATTGGCGGTTGCACGAATGAAGTTGAGAATATTGTGGCTTTGAATCTCTGACACGTTGCCTGTCATGGTCTAAGAACACAGAATCAGACTATCAGCTTGTGAGGCGGAAATCAAAGTCTTGCCTGGCCACAGATGGTTGCCTGGTCGATTATCACCTGAGTTTTCCTGGCATTGATGTGGATGTTCTGAGGTTTAAGGCCGTAAGTTCTCGGTACATGACCTTATAAAACTGTCACCAACCCAGGCATCCCATAAATTCGTAGGATTAAAATTTTCAATACCAGCGGTGAGAGTCCCGACACTTTTCTCGACATCTTGAAGGTAGCCGATGCATTGGTTAACTGTCGCAGCACCTAGAACGGTGATGATAGTAAAAGCGAAGAAAAATACAAGCTTGAGCTGCATGATGAGGATATAAGGATGTTGACTCAACCTCTCTTTTATATTGATACTTCTGACGGTGGAACACTATTCCGGGCGGAAACTCACATGGTTTGACACATGGGATAGCTTGACATTTGTTCTTCTTTGACATTGAATTGACTATTTTTGTAAATCTCCTTTCTGACATCAAATAACCAAATTGAATTGGAGGGCACTATTGCAATCGCATTTTCCAGTGTTTGATTCTTCCGAAATGACGCTATCCCTTCCAGTCATGTGATTTTGCATAAATAATACCCTGATGGCTAAATGGAGATCAATCTTGGGACATACATTGAAGGTATTGTGGAATCTGACAAGTATTTTGAGTTAAGGTTCATTGTACTGAAAGAGCGAAAACTCATGCAAATTTCGCCTGAAGTGTCCTTCTTTCCTTATTATCTTGGACTTGGAAGTACAGAATCAAAGGTTGAAGCGAATAGGATTTATCATTTGTTCCGGGTGATCCAAATATAAAAAAAAGAACCAAAAGAACCAAGAATATCTGCTCCATGATAAGGAATCAATACTGGTGATGCAATGCTGACGATTGCTGTAAAATCCACTGATCCATGAGGTTCGCCGGGTGTCAAGTGGAAATTCCACAGGGTTGAATGCACCGCGTCTGGAAAATGATACTTCATCTATGAAGGACGGAGACATGAATTACGCGGGTCTAGAAACCCAGGCCCGACAGACTGCGCATGCTATTATGCTGATCTTTTATCGAGCTGTGCACTGATCAACTACGGAACGGAACCGGCGTGTGTATATTTTAAGTCACGACATGGGTGTGAAAAAGTGGAGAGCAGGAATCACAGCATAAGTTAGAGATAGTATTTAGATGTATGTTTTGCGACTAATAGAAACCATCTCTTCGGGAGAGATGACTATGCCCGATCTTTTCGAATCTAAATCAAGAGAAGCCACACCATCACCATTGTCGTTGGTGTTAGCTTTCATTGTTGCTTTTCCTCTATGACAGAGCGATCTTTGAAGGAACCGATAACCAATAAAATGCGATGAGTACTCTGAATCCAGTACCTATGCCCAAAGCGCCTGCAGTACTAAGCCTTCCCAGGATAGCGCGTCCGGCGAATGCACCAGTGAATAATGCAACAACGGCAATAAGTCGATGATCTCTTGACATGACACGTCTGTTGAATTTGAAGAGGCCAGGGTCCGTGAGAAGTTCAACCCAAACTGTTGTTAATACAACTGTTGGCATGCCCAATCAAGTTAGATGATATTGCAACATCCATACAAAAATATACGCACTAGTAGTCCCAAACTGAGTATTCAGCCTCTTGCCTAAGATGCCTTGTAGACCCAGGCTGGCACTGATCAACGCCAAGCCGACAAACGTCAAGGCATTCGTCCAAGCTGGATCCCTAGCTCCACTGATGCCCAGTTGACCACTCTTCCAGAATGCCAGTGCTGCAGCCATAGTGAAGCATGCTTGCATGAATGTACCAGAAAAGAGCCAAATACGTTTATGGGGGCCAATTTTATCTCCTAGGCGGCCGACCGAAGAACCAAGTTGGAAAGAGAGGAGAGAACAGAGCGCTTGTTGGTCAGCTATGTGGAAGGAAGTGTCGCGGAAACCAGGAGGGCCTTCGAAGAGGCGAGCGAGAGCAATGGCGAGCTATTAACGAACTGAGACGGTGGTTTCAGATGAAAAGATAAGACACACCTGAGTAAAGTTGCCGGTCTGAAAACCACACCATACAAAGATTGCAGAGAAAGAAATAACGTCGCTACGGCAAGTAAGCTAGGGATGAAAAGATAAAAAAGTCAAAATGGAGCACATGTAACCCGTCATAAAGCAATAAAATGCTAGGGGACCTGTGGCCTCCTTTGGGTCCACGTCCTGCAGAAGAAATTGTCGTAGTGACACATGTTGCTTGCTTCGACTTTGCTCGACATCGCTACGTCTCAATAGCTCAGATGTACTGGGCGGTGTACTGCTCATAGCTCTGTCGACAGACATGGGATGGATTGTGATCGGAAGAATTAGGAGATGGATTCTAAATCAGGCGATTCAGTGGAGTTATGCCGGAATCTTTTTGGACAGTCGAAAGTTTTTTTGTGAAAGTGATTGGAGATTGGCAGTCATGCTTGTGAATCACAATCTATTGAGGCCAGTCAATGACATGAGTGACATATGAGAACCTCCGATGAACATCAGGATACATAAGCAAATTGATAAGTAAATGGCCTCCGAAATAAAGCCCCAATGACCCCCACATCAGACGAGACATCCCATCTCCTCAGTCAGAGTTCAAATCCCCAAGTCTATGATGGTCACGAACCTGATCTTTCAAGCACTGAGCAGGGCGAGGACTCCAAGAAACTCTCTTCTTATCTTGTCTATGTGAATACATTTCTCTCTCGCAAGAAGTAGACCAACTCAAGATTATACAGGTGATACCTATGGCTTTTGGCATATTTCTGACTGCGCTGGACACGACAATTGTCGTCTCTTGTGAGCTTTCCTCCTTATCTCAGAAAATTTTCATCAAAGCAGGATCGCTGTAGCATATGCGGTTATCGGGAACGATCTAAAGGAACTCCAGAAGACAAGCTGGATAGCTACATCCTACTTGCTTACCTTGACGAGTTTCCAGTACGTCGTATTCCCAGATCAGGCAAAAGCGTCCATTTCTGACGCGAACGAAAGACCATTATATGGAAAGCTTAGCGACATTTTCGGCAGAAAAAACTGTCTCCTCTTCTCCTATGCAGTATTCGCCATCGGTTGCATGTTATGTGGCAGTGCCAAAAATATGAACCAGTTGATTTTTAGCCGCGCCTTCCAGGGGATCGGCGGTGGAGGAATGCAAACGTATGTGTATTCGGCCTTTTCACTCTTGGGTTAATGACTACCATTTCTTCTTAGGCTGGTTAGCATCATAATGTCAGACTTGGTTCCATTGCGCTCGCGTGGTACCTGGCAAGGCGAGCGGGTAACATTTTTATATGACATGCTCTAAACTGCATGTTTTGCCATCGCTAGGACTTATCAACATATTTTGGTCATTTGGCAACACAGCTGGTGCCTCACTAGGGGGTTACCTTGCCGATACAATTGGCTGGCGATGGGTCTTCCTTATTCAGTTTCCTCTAGCTATTACCTCCGCCCTATCGGTTTATTTCTTCCTTCGTCTGCCGTCTCTTCCGGTGGCTTTCAACACGAACTCTGATTTCAAAACTAAACTTCGCAGAGTGGATTTTATAGGCGCTGCAACATTAGTTATCGCCGTGTTCTTCTTGCTCTTGGGTTTTGATCGTGGTGGTGATATGGGTTGGGATAACAGCCTCACTATCTCGTTCTTGGTTGGGTTTGCTGTTTTTTCCATCGGATTCGGATTGACTGAATCCCGTTATGCGACGGAACCTTTGGCCCCTGCAAGAATAGCTGCTAATCGTTCCCTTTTAGCATCTTATGGTGTCAATTTCTTCGGGATCGCAAGTGCATTTTCGCAACTCTTCCACATATCTTTATACCTTCAAGCCGTGCTGGAAAAGACGGCGTCCGAGACTGGAGCTTGGCTTGTAGTTGTGGTTTTAACAGCTCTGGTGGGTAGTTTGAGTGGAGGCTTGATCATGCAATCTACGGGAAAATATTACACCTTGACTTGCATGACCTATCTCATTCTGACACTCGGTACTGTTTTTGTCTTGATTGGAACTGGGTTCATGGGACTACCTAGGTCATCTACACAAGTCATTGTTGGTGAGCCCGAAACGTGGTCAGCATAGTATCAGTATATTTACTGTTCACAAGGGCTGGCACTCACATCGTTCGGAAATGGCTGTGGTATCACAACCAGTTTGATATCATTGATTGCAAATGCAGGGCAAGCGGACCAGGCGATTGCCACAGCAGGTTTGTCATTGTTGCCTCTGGCTAGTACATCAAACTCTTTGTCACACTCACTCCAGTATCGTATCTCTTCCGGTCGATGGGTTCCGTTATTGGTTTATCAATAGGCGGCACCCTTATACAGTCAACTCTTCGTTCTGTGCTATATCGCACGCTGCATGGAAAGGATGTAGAACAGGTATGTTGTTGTGGATGGAACGTCTGTGATCTGAATCGAGCCTAAGCCTAGATTGTTCACATGGTCAGAGAATCTCTCGATTATCTTGCTGAACTAGATCCTGGAACCCGGCTTATCGTGAGATCGGCGTATGCAGACGCGGTTCATAACGTGTTGATTTTTTCAGTGTCTATGGCGATAGCTGCTATGATTTCGTCTTGGTTCATAATTGAAAAACCGTTGACTCGGTAGAAGGTACAAAGACAAGTTTTGAAACTTTGCACCGTTGATTATCTACATAATCATCTGGTATATGTGTTCGCAATACACTTTTAGATACGGTCTTGCTCATCTATCGCCATTCAGTATCCGCGGTTGATTGCTCATGTGCGTAGACCCAGCTTCTGATTCTCAACACCACTGGTTAGAGCTTCTGTGATTTTACCCACTTGTGGGAAAGTGAATCGGGTTGCTTGTGATACAAGTGTGAATACGCTCCAACACCTGCCTGGGTGTCAAAGCCAAAGGCGAAAGCATTCCTGTATAAACAAAATTCTTACAAAATCAAGAAAGCATTGTTGAGTTCAATTTTTACTGTCATATTTCGCACTCAACTCAGATATATGACAGAACAATTCTAGAATATTGAGTGTTGGGCAGCAACTACAAGTTCATGACCTGGTACATGACTATCTTCACCGCATATGTTCAAAGAAAGAGATTTGACTTGAGATTATGTGTAATTAGTTTTTGACTAGAACCTATCTGGGGTAAGGTATGCCCCCTAGAGTATCAGCAAGGCTGACTTGTAACTGACCTTACTTCTCTCCTTACAGTAAATGAAGGGGTCAAGGATAAGGTATAAAGATCATCCTTTAAGATTACCAATGGCAGACTCTACTGCTGACAGGGACGATGGTCTATCATACAGGACTTTTTTATGCTTGGTACTCCGAGATAGAGGAAAAACCAGGACCCCGTGAATTTGTTTCAAGTTTGCTGTCTGTTTCTGGAAAACGAAGACGAAATTATTTCTGACACAGGGACATATGTCGTTCCGACTCATCGGGTGTATTTGATACTTGCTGGCTCGGATGCATTGTGATACGGCTTTAAGATGAAGAATAAGCATGCGAAAAAGCTTCCAAATGATTGATCAGTCCTTTTAAGCTCGAATAATCTCTTGCTGTCAGACCCGTGCCAGTCTTCTCTGTCAATTCTTTTACCCCGTCTCGCTAGCCTCGATTCTTTTCTCATGTCAAGAGACAGTGCCAGAAGTGATTTCCTGAATAGATAGCTCGCCCTTCAACTGGTTCACTGCTCAGGCCTTCGCTGCCCTTCTGACGTTCTTTACATTTGATCTGATTTTAAATACGGAGAGGCCCATTAGTTCGCAGTGTGTTGTAGTGTGTATGACTTCCGTCGGACGACGTCAAATTTTACGCGTGATCTTCCTTTGAAGAGTTCAAAATTCTCAGAGCCATTTCTGGCACGCTAGAATCTACTGTCATTTGCAGATCTGGAAATTTCTCATGCAGGGGCATCTCGTGATTCGACTGGAACTGGGGACACCTACCATTTGATTTCTCTCTTATGTTGCCAATCAGACATATACTCTTTCCGATATTTTACGGACTATGTTTGGAAAACTGGACACACTTGAGTACCGTTTTATTTTCGCAGCCACAAATACTATTGACTAATTGATCTTACTCGGTTCGCTGTAGATGCGCTAGAAATGCGGGAAGATTTACCAGAGTGATGTTTGAATCTTTTTTTGGCCAGAAGCTCTCCGTGATCCGCGTTTAATTTGGTTTCTAGTGTGAAATATAAAGAGGGGCGTTGAGGTCGTTTCAGACCATCAGTCTTAGCTGTTTGGATATGCAACTCAAGCCTCTTATCATCTTTGTCTCTAGCATTGCCATTTCTTGGGCTGCCAGCATTGAGGAGGTCTTGAGTGACATCAATGCCATTCAAAATGGATTGGGCATGCTCGACAATGCTATCAAAGGATTCACCAACAGCTTGGCTGGTGCTCTAGTGAACAATTTTCGTTTTTTATTATCTCCAGTCTTGAGTCTGAAGCAGATGACTCTAGGAAATTCACACTATTGCTACAAACGTCCAGTCCGAAATAGAGGCTGCAACTTCTGATGTTGAAGTAAGCCCCAGTTCTTTTGATAGAAAAAGTAATGAGGGACTTAGAGAGCATTACTAGACCCTTCCAACTGTTACGGAATCAGATGGCCAAATTGTCTTGAATGCGGTTCAAGGGCTTGAACCAGCTATCATCTCCACCCTCGACGATATTGTGGACAAGAAACCTGCTTTCGTGGCACTCCCCATCGGAGGCATCCCTGCTCTTGTTTTGCAGGATTTGGAGAATCTTAGTGCGAGTACTGTTACCTTTGAAAATGCGCTTATCAGCAAGAGTCCTGTGCGTAACAAGACAGAATCATGGAATTGTTCTCAATGATAACCCCTTAGAATGATCTAATAGTCCCAGGCGAGGAAATCGCTAATAATGTTAATGCTGCTTTCGCTACAGCTATCGCGGCATATTCCTCGTAGACATATACGAATTGCTATACAAACTGCGTGTGTGATTGATGTGTTGATCTAAACCTATGTCACGATGTGAACCAAAATGAGAGACCGTTCTCAGCGGTTAGATCCTCTAAGGATTCTTACAATATGAAATATCTAGTTGTTTCACGACAATTCCAACATGTAAGCACAAGTAGTGTTATGCAGATTGAATCATGTATTGTGGTTTTTCCAGTACATGACACAGCAAAATAAAATATGGTATACAGGGGAATGAGGGAAAGGGAGAAAGACTTGATACATTCTAAGTTCATTTCTTTCCATAACATCTTGGGGTTATTTGACAGAACTAATGCACAGGTGTGTCTTCAAGGGCTATAAAAGGTGCTGGACTAAGGCCAGATGGAAACAACTGAATAATTAAATGTTTTTGAGAAAATATATGAGGAGTATCTACATCTAAGGCTAGATGGAAACAACTGGTCTTGTTGAAGATGCTCCTCCATTCAGCGATCTATATATACATATATCAAATAATCTATTGCTACAACCCATCATTCTTATCACACCACAGTCCTTACTATATAAGCCTGTTGTTGTCATGAATTGCCCCTCCAGGTATTTGACTAGCCACAATGGCTGAGTCAATATTTATTTTTCTTTTATATTTTATTTTCATTTATTTTACAAAAGAGTCGCAGCCTAATGACAAGATGACTCAATACTGATGCAACAGTCACGCGCATGGACAAATGTCAGTAAATAGATTATCTTGTATATAAGTAGGACACAATACAACAGGGACTCTTATCGAGTTCTCTTTGTCAATGCTGACTTAGAGGGCAGTTGGCTTAATTCCGGCCCAGGAACTAAGTCAACCTTTACAGTTGTCTCTCAATATGACTATCTCTTTTTTGCTTTGCCTCTATACCCTAAGTACAGCTCAAGTAATATCTAGGTGAGTCTACTGGTGCATTACACTACTACACAATACCTGCTAGCCCTCCTTGCACAGGTTATGGGCTCCACAGGGCATGTGTCAGAAGTGCCAACTCCAAGCCGGAATTAAGCCAACTGCTCTTTATCAGCATTAGACAAAGAGAACTCGTTAAGAGTTCCCGTTGGATTGGTCTGTTTACTTATACAAGTGTTACTTGGTCTGTGCACTACTCTCCCACACTACCATGTGACCATGTGACGTGACTTGTGACCGTGACGTGATGTGACATGGTCACGCCTTGTGTCACATAGTGTGACAGACTTTCCCACGCTATAAATAGAAAAGAAAAGAAAAGAGAAAAGAATAATAGAAATGGACTTAGTCAGAGAGACGATTCATGACAGCATGTACTACACATCTGTTGCAGCTATAAGCACAACTACCTGCTGCCATAAGTACTCATGTACTCTGTACTCACCTGGCTACAGCAATAGACCATGCTGACACTGTGCTCCCTGTTAGAAGGATGGGGAGTAGCAATAGCAGTGGGGACAAATGATGGTCCACTCACCAATATATCCAACAGTTAATAGATAGAATACCTATGGAACAGAGAGAATCTCAAGTGAAATTGAAAGCTGAGTGAGATGGCAGTAAGAGACAAAGAGGAGTCTTGCTTTATAAGCAAGCTCCACCCATGGATTGGGCTGTATAATATTACAAACATTACAATATATTTAATTTAATTTAACACTCTCTTGTTATAATTGCATCTTGAGCCTCCTTCCTTCTTTTTGTTCCTGGCTCATTGTCTTCATTATTTTCTATTTTTATCATGATTACTAAGCATATTATTTTTGCAACAGAGAACTTTTTCTGCCCTCAGTTCTGTGGACATCAGACTAAGGTGAATATTTTGTTATGTATTTCACATTATCTTTGCTGATGTATCTAGTTGGATTGAACACTAGGTACATGACAATACATATAGTTCTGTGGACATCAGACTGAGTTGGATTGAACACTAGGCTGCCAGATTGACACCTGGCATCACA
>Ga0153987_1000101_pt1 | contig 29193 bp, 41 predicted proteins | sample TSNC071MetaG_FD_102279 | JGI IMG/M metagenome (GOLD analysis project Ga0153987, IMG submission 102279) | Attine ant fungus gardens microbial communities from North Carolina, USA - TSNC071 MetaG | ecosystem: Host-associated > Fungi > Mycelium > Unclassified | place: USA: North Carolina, William B...
AAAAACGTGGAAGACCATCTAAAAGGAAGCAAATCTCGCCGAGACTGGAGAGTCCCCCGCGGAAGTCAAAATGTAGGAGAAGAGAGGAGCAGACTGATGTCGGGATCTCCATGGTTGAAATCAACTCTTCCGTTGATAAACATACTGTGTATTCAGGAGCTTCAACGTCAAAGCCAGCACGAGAAACATCTAGTGCTCAAATAGAAACTTCTGATAACAACGAGAGAGGACAATCTCTGGCCGGGGAAAAACCTGGAATTCCATCAGTTAACAGGGATCCGCTGACGCAAGAGGAATTCAGCAACATGTGCTCCAATGGGAGAGATATGTCAACAGACCCCACTCTGATACTAGTCGAGTCTGAAAAGCAAGGGGATTTTGTGAGCAGAGTCATTTTTGTTACATCAAGATCTGAACTGTCTTTCACTGTGCAGCTGCCATCAACCACAGATGAACAATCATCGAATGTGAAAACTACTATTAAAGGACGTGTCAATGTATCGAATCTCAGGCGAGAGGCCGAGATATTTCGCGTTATTGAAAGCTTTTCAGGCATCGTACATATTCAGAGTAAGGAATTCACAAACGCACACATCACCTTACTCGAGAGTATGGCAAAAGTGGGTGAGCCGACCAGTGCACCACCGGGGACCAAAACCGACAAGCGAACGGCAATGGCCACCTTGGATGCTCTCGAGGCCCGAGGAAAGATTAAGCAGCTTAGAACATCAATACAAACCCATATAGGAGTCCAACGTGCCGCCAGAATTGCATATCTTCCTTACATCTCACAAGAACAGCTCAAAACTTACCTTGCTGACCTCGCAAAAACTTTTTTACAGCCTGTTCCACAGTCAGGGCCGACTGTCAAGATAAATAAGTTGGTCGAATATGGGACAGACCCGACTGTAATAATGTCACGGACCGTTCCTCCGCTCCAGCTGCTGCAACCAGGAATAGATAAAAAAGAGCGATGGGGCAAGAATCGTATTCGAGCGAATCAGCTCTTCACATATGATGACGATACTATCCGTGAGGTTCTACTTGCGGAACGTACAACTCTGAGCCAGCTTTATGGATTCATCGTTGGAAAAATGGCACGAGTTCGAGAACTACACTTGTTGATCCTACGAGCATTCGAATTGGACCAGATCTCAGCAAACCTGGTGTCAAAAAGCAATAAAATATTCGACATATCTTTCTTATGTAACGACCTTCCTCTCAAGTCGTACTGTTCCCTGATATGTTGTCTCGTCAACAATAACGAGCTCTTGGAATTTTATCTGACTGATATAGGCAAGGAAGCGCTGGTCCATGACCTTCCTCCACAACTTCATTCTCTTCTACAAATTGGGCGCTCTCGTGCACGTTCGCGGTTCTTGGAAATGCTCGAGGTGCTGCGACTACTAGGGATTGTTACACCGTTGCGAATATCGGAAGCTGAGCGGCCTTTGATCATTTGCACTCGGGGTAGGCAAGATCCACTCAAGTTTGGTCCGGCATCCTTGGAAGACTGGACTACAAGCACACCAATGACTGCACCTTCATTCTGGAAATTAAATAGAATTGCCCCGATTTATGTCTGGCATGACTCCGAGACGAATCCTCCATTTTGGAAAGATATGCCGGTCAACACGGTGGCACTTGCTATACAATACTGGGATACACTAAGGATCGCCTCTTGTGAGACGTCGGTTTGCCTGGATGGCGAGTCATCCACTGGCATACCCGCAACAACCTCGGTGAACGTTGGCTTAGCCCGCTCGCTTCGGCGATCAAGATCTTGGAAAACTCAATATGCAATGACATGGCACCAGATGCAATATCTGAGACAATTCATCGATATCCATTTGGCAAAAACCCCGCTTGACGAGTTTGATAGTACCAAGAAAGAAGAATTGTTATCCAGAGCTTGCCGAGTGACTACTGCAACAAAGGATGCCGTAGTTGACTTTTACGAAGGATTGCGAGAGAAACTACTACGAGAGTCGGACAAGGTCAGGAAAAGGGGAAAACGCTTGACTGACGTCGATAAATGCGTCCGTCGAGTTGCGGAAGTCAAGGAGTTACTTGCGAAAAAAGCAGCTGAAGCAAGAAGGAAGAGGGATCGAGAATGGGATGCTCTTTTACTGCGTGTTCACCCCGGACCGTTGAGCTCTGCAGCGTCTGGCAGGGTCAAGCGTGTCCATAAGCAATTCCTCCAAGCAAGTTCTACACAAGACACAGAAAAATGGGAAAGAGACGTTCTCACTGCCGTGCACGAGGCAGACATGGCGCAGTTGTTCAAAGTGTCTAACGGGCCTCCAATTGCCCAGGTCCCTCTTCTTTTCCCACAAATTGTGTTGAATCCACTGGAACCTTCAGTCGAGGACTTGATTCGGAGACAAGGCACCCCAGCTGAGCCTCAGGGGCCATTGAATAAGCGCAAGCGAGAAAAAAAGGGAAAAGGTAATAATCTTGACATCCTGCGGCGAGCAAGACTCAAATAAGTCTTCAGGCAAGGAAGCGGCAGGGATTGTGTCAAAAAAATCGCGTAGACACAGGTTTCAGTGGACGCGGGACTACGATGAGTTGGCCAGGGATGCAGCAGCAATCATCGGAGCACGGTGTCGTAATGCCTCGAGGATTGATTGGGCTGCTTTCGAACAAGTATTCCCAGTCGTGCCCAGAAATAATGTTCGCCAGCGTGTTGCTCATATAAGAGAAGCGCCCGGAAATGAAACCTATATGAACAGATTAGAAGAAAAATGGCTCGAACTCTGGGTACAGCACAGGGGAACCTATGCGCTGCCTGATGATGATCCTCAGAGCACCTCAGATTTTGATCTTATCACTCATATCGTATTCTTGCGCAAAAATATCGATAAGAATGCACTGTGAGTACTGTTGGGGTTTGTCTGCTAGCTCTCTAAAACATTTTCAGACGTGTTGGATATGATCACGAGAAGGAGAGCGGTAATTTGATCATACCTTCAACTATAGAAACTCTCCTGGAAGACTACGAGGTTGATACAACAGAGAGCCCTGGCCTTACCTGGGATTTTATGTGGAATGCTAATGTCGCGGAGGGAAGGGAAAAAGGATTTGTAAGACAACCATTTAGTCAGACTCTCGAAATCATCCCGACAGCCATCGAAACAACTACATGCTCTGTGGCATTGGCTGAAGCTGCCTTGAAGGCAAGCGATTGCTCAATGGACCTGATATTACTGACTGACGACGTGTTGAGATGACACTCGGAACGCCTGCTGAACGTTACGATACTAACCAAGGTGTCACAATCCTGAAAAGTATAGGTCAGAAGAACGTTGAGTCTGCAGCGAAATCCATGATTGCCCGAGGAATACTATCAAAACTGAAACGCGATCCCCTGAAGTCTATCCCAGGGAGGCATTTAAAGATATCTGATATGTGGGGAATTCTTGAAGTTATTCTGCAGATGATTCAACTTATTTGAACAGGAATCTTAACACCATTGGTGGTTCGATCCCAAAGGAGACATTTCAAGATGCTGTTTCACTGGAGGAAGTGATCGCTCAGTCAGATGATGTATGGCAGAAATGGCCACTTACTGCTACTGACGGTGACTGTGTCACCTTGATTGAACTTGTGATGGAAGGCAAAGTAGGTGTTTGTTTCACTGCAACTGAATTCTCTTCTCACGGCTACTCCAAGCTTAATTTTAAAATAGATACATCTCAAGTGCGTATAGAAAGAGTAGCTCTGGATTGGAATAGCAAGAAAGCAGGTTAGTGATCTTCAAGTGAAGTATATGCAATTTCCCGCCAATAGCCAGATAGATGATGATCAAATCGAAACTTCGATTTCTTATCGAAGAGCCGTTGTTTCCAGTGCAGTCCGAACGGCTCACGATAGTCAAGGGGACCCAGATGAGCCGTCCCTAGATGGAGACAGTGACGTCTCAGTGGAACATGGGCTAGCTGAGGATGGACAACCTGCTGGCTGTATCCTTCTAAGCGGAGAAAATAGCTTGATTGATTGTAAGCCATGCCTCACAAAAAGAATGTTGGAACTGGAAATGTCTGCTCGAGGACAACTCGGAGTATTGCGCCGAGTCCTGAGAGCCATTCACGATACTGGAAAGGACGGAATTACACCACTCATGTTGCAAGTGTGTTTCGTTCTTTTCCCCTACTAACCAAGCAATTGACAATCCGATTCAGAGTTCTCTCGGGATTTCAAGAGCTGAAATGCTTGATGCTATTCAAGAGCTTTCAAAAGCAATTGTCCCCTTGGTGTACTGGACTGGCTATGAATCCTTGACTCTGATTACAGCACCTTTCATCAAACACTGGAGTATTACGATATCCGAAATTCCCCTCCAAAGAATTTTCCCTCGTCGCTGGCTTGACACAGAAGGGCGCAAGATTGCTGAGTTCTGGGAAGCAGCGTTGAGGTCAGTATCAGGACTCGTTGTCTTTAGACCTGGTATATCTCAGGTATGGATTTTGAAGCCCGGTCCTCCTCATATTTAACTGTCCATCAGAAGGAGATCATATGGCGTATGCGATCGACTTATGATAGACAAGAAGTACATGATCTGCTGCGCTACTTATCTGCAGAAGGCTTCTTGAAGGTGCAGATAGCCAACGGGCAGGTTGCTTCCCAGGATACCATCGTGAGGCCTCTAAGCGATGTTGATGAAAGATGTGTGTTCTACTTCACTGGTGACCGAAGATGGTACCAAGTCTAACTCGAAGCGAGAGTATCGATGATAGATATGATCTACATTGGCAATCCTGAGAATGATAATTCAACAAATGTCTTTTCCAGTAAATTGTCTATGTTATTGAAGTTTTCTAAAAAAAAAACTTTCTAATTCATTAATCGCCAAAATCAAAATCTGGTCCTTGGATAGGTTTGAAAGAGCTCATCTGTTCTCAGCATCGAGCAGTGACTGTGGAATGCCACAAAGTTTGGCTATTGAAAGGTTGGGTTTAATCGTTCACATGCACAGACCCTTCATATGTGTATTGAACTTTGAGACAGACCCTAACGCTAGACTCCAATCGCATCATCCTTATCACTAATTCTACGGCCACAGCCAAAGAGGAGTTGATCCTTCTCACCATTCTGGTCAAAGTGGTTCACTATTGGGAGTACAGACTTAGTCTCACAAAGATAATCGACTAGTAGCTACCAGTAGTTCCTCTCAAACGCGCAGCCTTCGGGTCTTTGATGTGAATGCTGTACTGGAGCTTTCAAAGACATCCAAGACTTCTTTTTACCCATGGAGAATTTGTTATAATTTAATGTCGATAGCTTGCGTGAGTACAGGATGCTACAAATTGATGCAAAACATCGATGTAAAAAAACATATGAAACATATCACCGAAGTTCCGGCCGGTAAGTTGCGTGATGTGGCTGTGATGTGGCTGCCTTTTGACTCCTCAAATGCAGAGGACTATCATATTCTCATATCCCATTGAGATTTGACGGATGAAAGGGGGGGCTTGTTATCGCATCGGACTCTTCATACCCATATCTGAGCTCAGCTAGCCATTGGTGATCCATCAGGGCTTCGGCAGTTGGTCGAAGCATTGAATCAATGGTGAGGCATTGTCTGATGAAGTCAATACCCAGGTAGCTGAGTTGATCTAGTTCCGGAAGAGGAGGATGTTGAGTGGCAACACCGATGTGGAACATGATGGCCCTAACGGATGATTGAGCTTAGACCAAATGTAAGGATATGTAGGCTCACCATTCATTATCAAGATTACTCCAAGGTTTCTTCCCTGTAGCAAATTCCAGCACAACACAGCCTAATGACCATATATCCATGGCTCCATGTCGGCCTCGCTTATCATTTTTAATGACTTCGGGAGACATGTACATTGGCGTTCCAGTCAGGCCATTGCTCATAGCAGAGAAAGCGTTGTGGTTCCCACTAGAACCATTGTCTCCCGCGGCCCTACGAGACCTCTGAAATGTCCGATGATTCTTGGCAAGAATCTTGGCTGCCCCAAAATCAACAAATTTGATGACACCATGGTGATCCAATAAGATATCTGCCAGGCCTGAGACAGATGCAGTCGCAGAGTTACATTGACTCACTATCGGGTTTGATATCACGGTGGACGATATTCTTTGAATGGAGGTATGCTAAACCCTCCAACATTTGGAGCGTATAGACTTGGATTATACACTCGTCTTCTATTCGGCCATGTTCCAATAATGTAGCAAGGCTACCTCCCTGACAATATTCCTCAAAGATGTAAACCTTGTCTCGATGCACTTCGATTCCATAGTACTCAACAACATTCGGGTGATGGAGCAGCTCCATCACACTAAGTTCGTCTTTGATCTGCGCATACAAGCTGGGTAAACCCGAAAGCTCTTGGAACTTGATTTCTTTGACAGCCATTAACGACCCAGAGTCAAGATTAACGGCAAGATACACGGAACCAAATGTTCCAGCACCAATAAATTTTCCTTGCTGCCATCTGATGGATATATTTGAGCTCGAAGAAGCAAGGAATACGAGCGAACGATCTTCAAGCTTCTCGTTATCGAGGACCTTGCCCAGTATGCGGTGTTGCGCTCCCCGGATTTGTCGCAAGTCTTCTAACTCACGGATAGACATAAGGAGACGATCCCAGTATAGTCGAGTTGTGGAATCAGTAAAGGCAAAAGCATCGTCATGTTCAGAAACCAGGGAACCAGAAAATTCATCTTCTTCATCTGTTTGGGTGGGATACAGTCGCTTCGATCTCTCTTTCTGCTTCTCTTTCTCTCTGCCTGCTTCCAATGTCCCTCGAGCACCAAGAATATCGAAGTGACTGATCAAAAGTGTCATGCAACTTGCCACCTTCTGTCGTAACATGTTGAACTGATCATCTGGAAGTTGGAGAATATTGCGCTGTGTGCGGATAAGAGTGAATTCTAGAGCATGCACAGCCCACTTGAATGTCTTGCGGTCCGTAGGATCACAGTCATCACATATGAATGAAACCCAAGAAATAGCCAATTTGACCATAAGCCGATTGAACTTGTAGAGCGAGCCACGCTCCATGTAACGTTGAGCATGTTGGCCATGTTCTGATGCAAACAAATACCAGTTCTCAAGGAGTTCCTGATATCCTGTGACAATGCGCAGGGAATGACGGATTGGATGCACGGACTCGACGATCGACTCGGCCAGTCGTCCTGTGGCTCTGGTGATTTTGCGCAGCTCGCGATTGACAGCCGGTAAGTGTGCCTGGAAGTCTACTGTACAAGTAAGTGGTGTAAAGAGATACTCTAAAAGCTCTTCTTCGCCTTCAGGGCTGGATGAGAATAATTCGTCGAACACCTTTTTTGCAAGATGGAGCCGGCGCTGTGGGCCATCAGCGATCAAACGGACTCGGCTTTCTTTGACATTAAAGTTGAAAGACGTCGGAATGACCATGACCCTACCTGTCCAAAGAAACTGGCTTTCGGGAGTCAAGATAAGCAGATATCGTGCGTCGTCAAATTCCTGTCCTACATAGCCAGCTGACTCTGCAACTCGGATGCCGTCTGTATTTGTGACCTCATCAACCTGAAAAGCTTCTGATAAAATACACTTGATGACTTCCGGCCTATCATAAAGTGAAGAAGATGCGACGACATAGTAGCCTTCTTCCTCCATCGCTTCCGTGTATACGAGAAAATGATCAGTGGCGACAAGCGTGTTGATAAATCGATCGAGTGGGATATCATCCAGATTGTATTCAGCAGAGTTACTGAAACGCTGGGTTAAGACTCTAAAGGACGTATCAATCAGCGCTGTTATTGATAGGAAGAGACAGGCATGTTACCGAGCAAAGCGAGACAATTTACGATATCGTAGTCGAACAATGTCCAGGACTTTGCCATACCACCCAATTAATTGATCCCTGGTCATTTTCTTCCCTGACCCAGTGAAATCGCTGAATTCATCAATCAAGCCCCTATTCTTCATACGTTCTCTCCTGGTTTCCTTCTCTTTCTCTTTCTCGTCAACCAGGGTAGCAGAGTTGGGCAGGTGTATTTGAGTGTCAAAGTAATCGATCACCCTGACCATCAACATATTCGTCAGAGAACTTTGACGATGTGAGCACGGTTCCACTTATGAACAGATTGATAACTCACCAAATTTGCTCGGCTACCAGACGGGATCCCCCGGCCGTGCTCAAACTGACATCGTTAAAAGTAGCCCATTGCGCTTCCAGAATATCGGTCTCTCTGAAGTAAATGGCTCTAGAGCCATTCTTGAGTTTCCAATGCATGAGCTTGAAAAAAACGCTGAGGGCTTCCAGTATAGTGTCGTCATAATCGTCATTAATACAACTGGGAATAGACCAACTGCCGCCAGGATCAGGATTCAAGAAAGCCTCATATTGACGCTTGAGAGTACATGCTAGACCTATTCCGATCTTCAGATCCTCAGTCATCTGATCAATAATGAGAGTATCGGGGTCATTCAACTTCTCAACATAATCAAGGCGGTAACGTAGGGACGCTTGAGCCAGTTTAGTTGGAAAAGAGATGAGGGGAACGAGATCATTTCCGAAAGCTGGAAGGTTCATCTCTTTGAAGTGTTTGGCGAGTTTGACCTGTGCTCTGCGGACAGAGTAAACAAATGCGTTGACAGTCACCAAAAAACCCTTCTCGAAAGTCCGCTGGATAGATTCTTCTTTTAATAACCGCTCAACGAAGCTGCTACCATCCATTGTTGGTGTAGGACTACCCTTGATGCGATTGAGATGTAAAGAAGTGCCTATTGGGACCTCGCAACTAGTGTTCGGTTGAGTAACATCAAGAGTATCACTTCCTGTCCATCGCCGCAGGACTGAAAGTTGATGTCTAAGGGTTGACATGAGAGTGGACCATGTATTGAGGGTATCACAGCGAGTTTGAAAATAAGCAGCTGACGCAACGGGTTTATCGAGATACAAAGCCTTGAGATTTGGGTATAATGATTGAGCTACTTCGAGACGACGAAGTAAGGCGCTGACTTCTTTCAAAGCTTGGGTCGTTCTGTCCGTATTTGTCTTGCTATATGTGACACGGAACTTGAGAATATCCTCAATGGTTGGGTCTACAATCCGAATTCTCTTTTCCTCCAATCTTCTCCGTTCCTCCTCAACCGATCGTGTATGGAATCTGGCGCGAATACCCAGCCAAATGTTAAGGTGTGTATTCTGCTGTTCATTTCCTTGTGACTCCAATGCGACTGCAATTCTAGTCTTCTCTGACTTGAGGACCTCTCCTGCGAGAACAGAGGCAAGCATCGTCTGCCATTCGAGTCGTTCCTTCTCTTGCTCAGAAGGGGCCTGTGGAGGTCCCACTTCAATGCCTTTTGGAGCATTTCTCGCCCTGCGCTGGTTCATATCCTCCTCGTCACTGAGGTCCCCGGGATCTCGACCATGGTAATAATTGACCTCTGAATCATGACGCGGATCGCCCCGCCGATCGCCCCCCCTGTAGCGCTTTACAAATTGTTTATAGATATCAGGGTTGGATCGGTTGACCGGACCAGATGGTTTAGACGACTGAATGAATGTATTTGGGTGGCGCTTAAGACGACCTGATGAACGACTTGAGCTGGCAGAGCGTGAGGCGGGGACAGGAGGAGGGCGCTGTGGGCTGGCCTGCCAACGACGGCCCGAGGAGCCTTCGTCGTTGTCGTTGCCATCCTGTTCAGGGAGGGTGTAAAGAGTGGGATTGTGCCGACGCATCGTGTAGGAACCAATCGGCGTTTTCCCCAGTACAGTCCATGGGCTTACTAAGCCACTGATAATCTCAAGCTAAGACTTGCACAATGGGCATTGTTGAAAAGGTACTCAGTAGTTCTTCCTCTATCCTGTTTCAGTTGAACTGCATGCACGATTCAGATCAAAGAGATTGAGGGCGAGTATGGCCTTACCCACTGCATGCAACTTATTGATAGACCTCTCTCTATAGATGAGATGGCTCGAAGTACGTCTGACGACTCATTTTGGTGTTCAGAATTTGAACTGCCCTTGTAAACAGCTCAGAAGAACAAGGTGACTCGGCCCAAATGCGCTGTAGCCAAAAGATAATGTTATACAAGTAGGCCACAGAATATCATTTGGGCCTGTTAAAAGCAAAGCTCGCACGTTACCGAGCTCAGCTACTGGAACCTACCTCGAAATCAGGAACTAGCGGAACCGGATTTGATGTTCAGAAATCAGGTGATGCTCGAATAGCTTTGATCGGCTTCCCTTCTGTAGGAAAGGTGTGGATGTCCTCCAGCTGAGATAGACCATTTGAAATATCTAACAATCTTCAAGTCCACATTGCTGAGTAAGATAACACACACGGCTTCAGAGTCAGCCGCATATGAGTTTACGACACTGACTGTAGGTTCTAATTCAGCCACAATTGTGCCTCTGAGGCTTAATTCATCAACTAGGCTATTCCCGGGGTCATTGAGTACAAAGGTGCTAAAATACAGCTTTTAGATTTACCGGGAATTGTCGAGGGTGCTAGCCAAGGCAGAGGTCGTGGACGTCAGGTTGTCTCAAGTACGCCGATACTAAACGACAAGTCCTATATGTCTTATCTTGTCCTCTAGCCGCAAAAACTGCAGACCTCATCGTCATTATGCTAGACGCCACCAAGTCAGATGAACAACGACGGTTGCTAGAAATTGAGCTTGATGCTGTTGGAATACGCTTGAATAAACAGAAACCGGACGTCGTATTCAAAAAGAAAACTACTGGTGGTGTATGCAATGAGTTCACTGCTCACGAAAACTTTCCTGAGATTGGAGTGGACAGATTACTTTCAATACGACAATCAAACTTACAAAAACCGACGAACGGACGATTCGGTCGATTCTTGCTTCATGTGTGTATAATGAGTTGATCTTTGATAGTACTTTGCATTCATGTCTGGTTCGGAGTGTAGACAAATTACACAATTGCGATGTGATGATTCGGGAAGATGTGCGTGTGTTACTATCTCTAGGTGTCGATATCGTAACATTACAACAGATCACGACGGACGAGTTCATCGACGTTCTTATAGGCTAGCCATTCTACTTTGCCTACTTCCTGGCCATCGGCTGACAATAATAAGGCACGCGGAAATATATCCCATGCCTCTGTGCGGAATTCGTTCAAAGTAGTAGATTCCGAAGGCTCACTTGACTTCCAGATGTTTATAACAAGATTGATGCGGTAACCCTGGAGCAACTGGACAAGCTGGCTGATCAATCCAATGCAGTTGTTATCAGCTGTGAAATGGATCTCAAGTAAGTCCTAGCTACAATGTCTGACAGTTAATCTGACCAAAAGATCCTAGTTTAGACTATCTCGTTGATCGAATGTGGGATGATCTGCAGCTTGTGAAGGTATATACCAAGAAGCGCGGTGCTCACCCTGACTTGGCAGACCCAATCTGTCTGAGGAAGGGGGCGACTATCGAGGTCATATCGTTTCGTACAATGACAGGTATCACGACAACACTGATATCATAGTTTTATCAGGATGTCTGTAATGGCATTCACCGTTCACTTGCGGTCAACTTCCGTTATGCCCTTGTGTGGTATGCTTCGTCCTACCTTTGATTTCTTGAAATTGACTATCCTCATTTCAACAGGGTAAGCTGTTGAATCCTTCTCAGATTTATGTCTTAATTGTGCTTTTATGTAGGGGAAATCAAGTAAGTTTGCACCTCACGCACAGAAAGTCAGTCTCGCACATCAAGTGGTTGATGAGGATGTAGTTTCAAGTAAGTTGCTTCCGTTGATATTAATCTTCTACTTATGTTCCATCACAGTTTTCACGAAGTAGCTAGTATCTTTCTGAATTGCATTAGAAGTTTATGGTCATAGCTATAGCATGATATACAGACTGAAGATCTCGGATATAGCTCGTTGGTCGTTCAAATTTGTTTACCTGGTAGAGGGAGCTTGTATGATCACGTGAGCATTGAAATACAAACGCTGGAAGAATCAGAAATATAGTATGTTTTTGGATAGTGTATGTCTGTAATGTAAGTACACCATACCTGGAAATCTGTCATCTACCACTTAAGGCTAGTCTAGTGAATATTTCCAGAATACATATAAACTGAAACGTCCTGACATCTTCAATTTCGAAACAACTGTCGTTTTATATCTCCTATGTTTTCTAAGTTTCGACCATACAACGACCCGACCGCAACTGAGCTCATCTTTTTGGGCACTGGGACATCCTCTAGTATACCCCATGTGGATTGTCTCACCTATGACCCGGCGACTCGTACCCCTTGCAAAACTTGCCTCTCTACCCTAAGGCCTGAAGGCAAGAAGAATGTGCGCCGAAATACTGGTGCCGTGTTGCGAATCAAGGCCAAGGATGATCGAACAGTGTATGTGAGCTCACTTCTGCATCACTGTTACCGAAGCCCTGTCAAGAACACCATAAATTGACATCTGGTTGAATGCACCATGTTGTATGATAGAACTATTGTTATCGATGCCGGAAAGACATTCCAGGCCGCAGCCGTCGAGTGGTTCCCAAAATTTGGTTTGAGGAAGATTGATGCTTTATTGATAACTCATGCCCATGCGGATGGTAAGAAACTGGACGCGATGAGAGGAGTTGTGCTGACGTTAACATCTGTAAAGCTATGAACGGTTTGGATGATCTCAGAGGTATTTCGTTTTTCGTGTCAGTCGTGTTGCTGAATCTCGGTTACTTTCTTAGGCTGGACCCTGAACGGTGCCATTCAACCCCACATTGATGTGTATCTAACGCAAGACACCTTCACCGAAGTGCAGAGGTCTTTTCCGTACCTTGTTTTCAAGGAGTTTGCTTCTGGAGGTGGTGATGTGTGCTTCGTTTTGAATTTTTGGAGGATAGGCCTCTGAAGTGCCCACAAAGGTTCCTGAATTCAAATATCACATCATTCATGATCAAGAACCTTTCGAGATTAAAGGTACCGGAGTCCAGATCACACCGTTTGCTGGTGAGTGGCTATTCGTCATGTCGATTAATGTTGACACTTCTGACAGTTCATCATGGTCGTATCTTCTCTCAAGCACCGCTGCCTGTCGTAACACCGACAGCTACGCTGCCACCAACACCCACCAACGCCGATATCATTCTTCCCTCTCCGCTGGAGAAACAGCAGACCGAAAAGAAGGCTGAGCAAGAGCAAGTCATCCGTCCGTTGTTGTGCCTTGGATTCAAGATCCAGGAGCAGCTGGCCTACATCTCCGATGTATCGCATATACCAGATCATGTTTGGGACATACTAAGAAGTAATCGCGGCGGTGTATTTAAACGTCTTCCTGCTCTTATTTTGGATTGCTTACGCCTCAGATCTCATCAATCCCATCTCGGGTTTGCAGAGTCGATCAAAGTTGCACGACAAATCGGGGCGACAAAGACCTACTTGACTGGATTCAGTCATGAGGTGGCACACGAAGAGTACGTGACCATTACGGAAGCTGTTGGAGGGATTCTGAAGGACACTCAAACCTTGACCGAGTCGGAACGAAGTGGGATCGAGCTCATTCCGTGTGGCCAGCAGCTCTGGGTCAGGCCAGCTCATGATGGACTCAGGCTTTTCGTGAGCGAAGATGGGATTGTACGCGATGAGAGTTACTAGATAGTTGTGTATGATATTTTCCAATTATGGAAATGCGTGTGATTGGCGTTTGCCCGTCACAACTTGCGCTCTTTTACCCCTTTCTCGCAGTCCCAATAACATCACAGCAGCGCAAACGACAAACTGTCCCCTAGCCATCTGTGTCCATAATCAAGCTCAGCGAAGGGGTCGTTGCCCATGAAGTTCTTCTCTCAATCCTTCTTGTACGAGTATGTCTGAAACTTGTCTTGCAAGAGGAGTATATTCACATCCGGTGTAGCGATCCCTGGCCAATCGTCTCGCTGGCCTACTTCCTTCGTTATCCAAATCCATATGCTGCCCATGTCATTTCCTGCGACGTTGTTTCACGTCATCAAACGTCGATCGGTACACTCGTCACCACCCGGCTCATTCTGAAGCGAGGAAACCTCCCTCGATGGTTTCCACAGGGTATAGTATCGAGGGCAGAGTCTTGGATAATTGAGGAGAGTGAGGTTGACCCTTTTGGCAAGGTCGTTCAGTGTAGGACCCGCAATCTTGATCATGTAAAAATCATGCGGGTGGAAGAGTCTGTTGAGTTTCGCCAATCTCCTGAAGGGTACAAGACACACAATTAGTTTCCAGTGAGCAAATTCAACTTACCGTATATTGATAGGAAAACGCTTCAACACACGGAAGCTCGAATCTTCTCTGGCTTTGGGTGGGGATTGACGAAAAGGATTGAAAATCACGGACTTTCGCGTTTCAAGGCAAATTTGCAGCGGGTGGGTCTCATCTTCACGAGTGCCTTACATTTTCTGACGTATGACTAGTCCCGGGAAGGCGTATTCCTTATCCTGAGTCTGCTTCGTCAGTCTCGCCTCCAGCCGATAACACTTGGTGGCAGTTCCGAGTCCCCCATGCTCCACCTGCAAAATTTCCAGGAGAGAGGCTTGGAAGCTAGTTCATCGCCTCAATCTCCCGTCAGTACCTGGGAGAAACTCAAGTCCTGGTTTTACCCTCGTCCATAGACATTTAAACTAGGAAATGTACTTGTATTTGCTAGCCTTGATTCTTTGGTCCCTTCGCTCGCAACCCTTGTCTTAATTGTTTCCTTCTGCATTGTAGTGTATAATGAATTACAAGCAAATTCTGACTCTCAACACTAATTTTTATGCTTAATCTAGCATCTCGATTCATACTTATGTTCATGTGATTTGTGAGAGTCCATTTAATAGTTGCTCATGAAAACACATCAACATATCTACAATGTACTTTCCGACTTCCGCTGCACATGTATTATCATCTGTCCCCGCTCTGCCCAATATCCCTTCTGAACCTGTCCTTTCCATATGTCCTAGCCCTCGCAGGTCCTTTTTCTGTTCCATCACTCGGAGTGGCGTGGTCGTCTGGGCTGTTCGGGTAAGTTTCCCTATTTAACTCAGAGGTCGCTTAACACGCTTCCAAGCCCTCTGCCGTATTATCTTTCCTTTCTCGAACACCAAAGTCGATAATTGACCATGGAGAAAATGTAGAGGCATGGTGGTCGCCTGATGGCATGCGTATTGTCATCCAGGTAAGTTACCTGTCTCAGGATCGAGTTGCCGACGCTGACGGGGGCCTCGCTTGCACAGACGTCAGCGTCCTTTCTCGTCTTGGTCTCTATAGACTATGAAGAGGACGAGGAAGTCTATCAACCGCCACCGTTGTCCTCCCAAACTACAAGGACCTTCCTGGCCGGTCCTGGTGAAGGTCTTCCGCTTAAGTCCATTGGTTTGCATTTCGAAGGTGTAGTGCGCGTTGAAGGATCTTTATTGGGGTAAGAATATACGCTCCTTTCTCGATCTAGTTGTTGAGGACTGGTTATCTCTAGTGTCTCACCAAGGAGAACGCATCTGATGTTTACCACACTCAATCCCCCAACAGTCCAACGAATGCCTTGGCCTCAAGATGACGATGACTCTAAGTCATACACATATGACACTTGGATTCTAAATGAGGACGATTTTTCCTGGTTAGAGGAACCTGAGGGTAAGTCGATCCTGCAGTTCAGAATCGTCTGTAATAAATTTTTATCCATTAGGTGGTGTTGCCAAGATAATTTGCACTAGGCAATTGCTAGGAGAAGTCTGGATTACAACGGATGGCCGCGTATACTTTGTGCAGTTACACGAAGAAGACATCATCGATTACGAGCCGGATCTCGAGGTTCGAGATCCTGACTTAGAGCCTGTGAGGCGCTCACTTGTCAGTGGTCGATTCAAAGCTCATATCTTCAAGGTAGCTACTAGTATAGTTTTCAAACCTCATCAACGATTTGGGTGGCAGGGCACATGTATACATGGCTTTTTGACTCCCAAATGGGTGCAAAAGCAACGTTGCGTGGAACCTGCGGAAGATACAACCTCCCAAATCTATCAAGAGCCTCGACGAGCTACTGTCGTAGCAATCAATACGAAATTTTCTATGTTTGCAATTGGTACATATGGGTATCTGGCTACATTTATCATCAACGCATGCCATTGACGAGAGCACAGCGGTGGTCTAGAGTTCAAGAATTTTCCATCTCAGGAGGGTGCAATGCCAAAGTCTCGATTGATTGAAGTTGCCAATCCTTTCAATCGTCCTACAGGCCAGGTCACCACACTCGAGTGGAGTTCCGACAGCTATGTCTTGGCCGTCGGTTGGATCAACGGGTGGGGTGTCTTCAGCGTTAGTGGCAGGTGTTTAGCATCCGGTTTCGAGACGGAAGATACCCTAGATAGTCCGAAGTAGCTCTTCACCGAGTCGGTCAAATCAGGACGTTAAACTTCGCTTCTAGATTCCAAGACATATTTATGGGGGGGATAAATCAACTCGTAAGTCTATGAATATGTCGCCGATCCCTCCAGATCTTATGCCCTCTCAGTTTTGGGGTCCTGGTAATTTCGAGCTTTTTATGCTGGCTCGACAATTTCCTCGAAGTGCGAGGCTGCCACATTGCCTGTCAAGATACTGAGCATCCTCTTCAGGGAATGACAATCAGCTATTTTCTATACCATTCGCAAAAAGCGCCACTACAGGCCAACATTCACCTGTGAGTTTGTACTTGTCAGAGGAAAGTGTATGAAGTTGAAGAACGGTGGCTGGTATAGGACAACACTCGCTATGCTTTCCTACAAATGGATGACCGAGCTTTAGTATATCGGGGGGCTGATCAACCAGATATGAGTGTGATTAATCCGGAATCTGATGTTTGGCAGCATATCAAGGTCAAGTTTATCAAAACATCCTATTCCACATCAGATTTAATGTGTGTATCAAGATTCCCCAGCACTATCTTGCAACAAATTGGCCCATTTTCTACTCGTCGATAAGTGCAGATGGTCGTCTGATTGCAGTTGCCGGTAGGAGAGGATTAATTCACTACAGCTCTACATCGGGGCGCTGGAAGACCTTTTCGGATCGAAAGCAAGAGCAGGCATTTGTAGTCCGAGGCGGGCTCCTGTGGTTCCATCATGTATTGATTGCTGCCGTCGAGGTGACACACTCTTATCAAGTACATTCCATTCTTCTCAAGTGTATATTTGCGAAGACTGACTCATCATAGCTACGTCTTTATTCTAGAGACCTCGAACTTAGCAACATTAATGTCCTTCATCGGGAGATGCTGCCGTCACCAGTTGTCATCCTCTCCTTAGTGGACAACTCCCTCCTCGTGTACACATCGGACAATACTCTCTATCATTATCTGGTAATACCAACAACAGATACAATCAAATTGCACTTATGTGGATGCATTGCTTTCACTGGAATCATTGCCACTCCGAGTGCTGTACGTATGCTTAGTTGGATGATTCCCACTGCTCAAAAACGTGAGCGGTCTCGGTGTCTTCATGACCCGACATACGCTGAGCTTGTGTATTTCAATAGAACTAGGCGATCCGGTTGACGACTTAGCTGTAGCGACCGTGCTGATGGTTGTTGGAGGACAACTGATTTTATTGAAGCCTCGGAAGGTATGGTCTTGTATACATATGTCATTTCTAACATTATGATCAGTCAGCAGAACAAGAAGTCAAATACGACATGCAAATCTTTGCAGATCGTATTGAATTTTGTTGGATTCATTTACGAGGAATCTCCGCCCTGGAAAATTCCCTGTGGGCCTACGACGCTCATGGTATCCGCATCTGGCTAAATGCTCTTGCCATCGAGCAGCAATCCACAGACATAAGCGAAGATGTGAAAGAAAGTGTGACGATTCCACTCGCTTTTTATCCCCTATGTGAGTTCTTTTACCTGTGTGTTCTCTCAAAACTCAAGGACCCCCAGCTGTGTTAATGGATAAAGGGATTATCATAGGTGCAGAAAATGAGCTTGCGACAAGGTCAAACTTGCCCTTCGTGATATTTAGACATGCCACTAGCGTAGGTAGAGCGCTGATTGGGCTACATATCACTAACCAGAGATCTAGTCCCATCTCTTCTTACAGCATGTCCTTCTGTATCAACTGGGCGCAAAGCAAGTCAAAGAGGCTGTAGCCTTCGCCTCGCAGTATAAAGAACTTGTATTCTTTGCACATGCTTTGGAGATCTTGCTACATACCGTCGTCGAGTCCGAGATTCCCAATGATAGTTGCCTGAACTTGAGCAGGAGTGAAGGTGACATGATCCTACCGACAACAATCGAGTTCCTCGACCATTTTGACGTCTCTCTTGATGTCGTCGTTGGCTGTGCAAGGAAAACAGAGATGACCAGATGGCGCCGTCTATTTGACGTCGTTGGGAATCCCAAGCACTTATTTGAGGTTTGTCGTTGCACATAAGATCATCAATAATTGTTTTTGACACTTGGCCCTTCTCAGACTTGCCTATCCTCAGGACGCTTGAAAACGGCTGGATCTTATCTTTTGGTTCTACATAATCTTGAACAGTTGGATGAAAACAATTACGATACCGTACGACTTCTCAAGGCCGCTGCAGAGCAGCAAGAATGGCATTTGTGCCGTCAATTATTGCGCTTCCTTCATTCGATAGATGAGACTGGGGCAGCACTTCGAAATGCTTTATCACAAGTTGATTTGAAGCTAATGGATGAAGTTTGATGAATGTATTTCTAGTTATCATATCTGTGTTTTCCGCCCGGTTTTTAGTTTCACTAGAGCGTGAAATGGTCGTGTAGCATGTTATGCAAATTCAGGAACCCTTCTTGAGAAGCAGTATACGTCTCGAATGTGGTGTTTCAAGGCATTCTTTTCTTTGAGATCTTCGTGAAGTTTTCTGTTCTGATTTCGACTTAGTTACTCCTTCTTACCCTAAATGCTCTTCGCGTCTTCTCCTTGTTTATGTTTGGCACTTCAATGATATGATGATGAGACAGCTGCTCTCTCGTACTATGACGACCTTAACAAGACGGACGCAGCAACCTATTTCTCGTACTCCCGAAGGTGCAGTAGTTATATCGTATCCATCGTTGGTCTCTTTGCCTCTTTCCGTGGGCGATGCCATTGGTATGTACCCCCGATCACACAGGCCTGACCATGACTACCTTCCCCTTCACAGACGAAGCATTCGGTTCCCATCACAAGTCTTTGGGGATCATCATCATGCGGGATCTGCCCCCAGAATACCCTGTATATAGAGAAAGACTGTTGAAACTGGCATATCAATTTGCACAGTTGCCTGAGGATGTTCAAGAGAAATATGTCCACCCGGCAAGCAGATACAAGTATGTTGTAGATCGTTCACCTTTTGATCTTGGACTTTGGTTTGATTCTTCCTTGATAGCTTTGGCTGGTCGCATGGCAAGGTATGGAGGTATCATTGTGCCCTCAGACCACTTGAATACAGCTTGCGATGATAAAGGAAATCATGAACGGGAAGCCAGGTCAGACAATCTGTTGTTCAATGTCGACCATTTTTTCATCTCTGTTTCCCGTTGATAGATACTCTGAAAGGATCATATTACGCTAATCCAGTTGTTGATAAACCGAGTATATCTCAAAGTGAACAGGAGAAATACCCTGAATATTACGGACAAAATATATGTAAGGATGTATTTTATGTTATTCTTGTATTATGAAATAACACATTGGATAGGGCCCGAGAGAGACGAGAAAATGATCGAGGGGTTCGAAAGCGCTTTCAAGGACCTAGGACGGTGAATACCACTCACACGATGATTGAGGCTGAAAGTTTTGAATTCTACCTCTGCTTTTCTCTAGTTTTATTTTCAAGGTCGGCTGTCATCTAGCTGCCGCGTGCCAACCATTCGGTGTGTTACTAATCGAGATAGCGAGCTTCAGGTTTCGGGTTCTCTGATAAATCTTAGCTCTTTCTCATTTGTCAGACTCATCCATATCTCTCTCCGAGCTTATCAGCAGTTCCCAGACGACCAAAGCTCGCTTATTACACTACTTCCCCCCACCTCCTGATATAGTTCCATCCGAAGAAGACGAGCCAGTTGACAGTTGGTGTGGTTTCCACCTGGATCATTCTCTGCTGACGGGCTTATGTCCCGTGAGTTACTCATGATAGATCATATCCACAGTCCGAGGTTCATTCATATTAAGGCCATGTTCTTGCGAAGGGAACCTGAAGGAAAACTCACAGTAGTTTCATCTCCATCTCCATCCTCGGGTTTATATATCCGCACTAGAGGAGGCGATTTGCACAAGGTCTCAATCCCCGCTGATTGCCTCGCCTTTCAAACGGGAGAAGCACTTGAGGTGGCCACAGATGGTAAATTGCGGGCAACACCTCATTGCGTACGAGTCGGCACCACTGGAACAGATGCCGTCAATATCTCTCGTCAAACGTTTGCACTATTTATGCAGCCCAACACTGATCAACTCCTATCGCCAACCAAAACGTTCGGTCAGTTTAGCAAAGAGATATTCAATGAACATTACGGTACCGAATCAATGTGATAAAAAAAACTAATGTACAGTATTGACCAAGAAAACCTGGGATGAGTCTACAACTTGAATGCTATGATAAAGCTGACTAACTTCATGAATGCAAGATATAACAAGAAGTGGAGAGCATGAGTGTTGATAGATTGAAAAATTAAATCAATGACGTGAATGGCCGGAGTGAGTGCGTGGTCGAGGTGAAGCAGATATTAGCGAGCTTGGCAGAACCGAGAGCACGGCAGCCGCAATACTCTTTTGTTTTGATGGAGTGTCCTTGATTCCTTTACCCTCATTGAGCTGGGAACCCACAGAAGACCGTTGCTCTTTATTTTGATCTTCCATATCAGATATCACACTCCAGTCTTCACTTGGTGGACGCCTCACAGAATCACCGGAATTATACCCAGGATATGAGGGAGGTGAGGATGTAATAGGAAATAGATCAGGGTTGCACATGATAGAATGCTCGTTGCCAGCATCATCTCCTGAGTCTTCAACATGAGTGTGTTTAATCAGAGATCGAGCATATTCCAAATCCCGGTAAATGGACTCGATAGCGGTAGCAACTCCGTTCTCCTATACCGTATCAAGTTGGTTCAGAAAACAGGATATGAAGGCTCAGCTTACCGATCGAATCTGTTCACCAATAAGACGGGCCCTATCTACCTGTTTCTCATCATGAGTGGCTGTAATTAGAGCCTCGGTTAGTGAGGCGGCTGTAAGCTTTCTAACGCCAGAGCCAACCCCGAGAGCTTCGACTCTGTCAGCCCAAAAAAATTGATCGCCGAAGAACGGTCTTATGATGGTCGGGATACCGGCTGATACATTGTGCTATCTATCAGTTTCCGGCCATCTCCGAAGCAGGATCAGAACACCTACCTCGCAAACTAGCACCAGTGGTCCCGGCACCTCCGTGATGACATGCTGCATCAATACGCTGAAATAGCCAATCATGCGGGACTGATTGTATAGTATAGATTTGGGGAGGTAGAGGCTCCTCCAGCTCATTTATATCTCCAGCTTTGACGTGAAGTCGATCCGACCATCCTTTGGAAAGAATAGCACATACTCCGCTCTGAACCACAGCCTCAATAACGCATTTTGTCATGGCCTTGGGGTCAGATACAACAATACTACCAAATCCAATGTAGACAACCTTTTTGCCGTCCCGATGTGCATTATCAATGAATTGTACAAGGTCCTCTGGAGGCGTCCATCGTTTCGCACTAACATCAGCTTCTTCAAGGAACCAGTAGCCTGGAAGAAGGGATTGACTACACAAAATTTTTACTCAACATGATCAAAATACCTGTGACTCGGATCCATTCTGGCCAGTCTAGAGGAGGAGGAACAATGTGGGGACTAAAATTGTAAAGGAAAGGGATCTTATGAGGTTCCATCTTATCCAGACTCGTCGGAGGGAGATGAAGAATATTCCGGCGCCATCTATTGATTTGACCGGATGTGGCTCGCCAAAAGACTTGGTCAAACAAAACATAGGACTTAGATAGACGTTAGCAATTTCAATGAAGTCAAAGAAGAACTCACCATATAGTTATAGCTTCCACCCATCTATCACGTGGTAAGTACGCAAAATAGCATCATTATTAAAAACAAACCTTGTGTTCAGGGACTGCAAATGCATGTGGGTATGCGCTGTACAATGAGTATCAGCATCATGTCAAGAGTTTAGATAGCCTGAGGACATACCGAGTCCTTGTCCATGTCATCGTAAAAGCTCGGAAATATGGAATCGCCAGGGCCTCAGCAATATGATACCCGCCCATAGCACTCGGGCTTTCGACTAAAACATCTGTCCCTTGGCATACTTCCCATGAAGTCTTCAGTAAATCGTCCACCCACCCTCGGAACTATGAAATAAATCAATGACTGAATGCTGGATTGATTTAGATAACAAACTTTTTGAAGACCCTCCTTTAGAAATGAAACAGTGAACATGCCATTTTCGACACAAATGCGCATTAATTCAGCGGGATCACCACCAACATATCCAAATTCAATGCCATGCTATATAGATAATCCACCATATGTATAATCTCGCCAAAAAACTGAGTGGATGGGCTCACCGACTCAATCCATTCCCTAAACTCTTTGTGAGTTGCTATCCGACACTTGTGCCCATCCGCAATCAATCCCTTTGCGAGTGCAATATACGGCTGGACATCCCCTCTTGAACCGATCGTTAGAAATGTGAAATGCAATGGCTTGCTCGGTTTGAATGTCAAGAAGGTCGATGACGCAGATGTAAACATGACAGCGGGTAACGAATCTGTCATGTTCTCAGGCCCAGAGGGTACCGCAAGTTCCATACTTGAACTGGGCTTCTCAAATTCTTCCAGAATGAGTGCATCGCGTTTCCCGGGAGAAGTGAGGACAATGCCTTCGCCTGTTGCAAGACGTCTACGGCTGTCTTCAAGTTGGCGTTCGAGAAGGAGAATAAAGGAGTCGCGTTTGTCTTCAGCCCCAAATTCGAAAAAAAGCTCCTCATGACCTTTGACGATGACAACGAGGCCATGATGACCGAAACGAGTGGCTCTAGATTTTTGGACTGCAAAAATATCACGAATAGGGAGTGTCATCTGAAGTTGAATTAAAAAGCATAACAAAGTAGTCAGTAGAGAGCGTACCTTCGTTCTGGCAGTAAGGGGGCCACTAGACTTGAAGCAGAAATAATTAGTGGATATATAAAGCCTCCCAAAAACTGGTAAAAGTCTGAATATATATCCTGGAAAATCTACCTGAAATAAGCAAGTATTGGGAGAAAATCTAGGCATCACCTACATCCAAGCAACACCTCCCTCTCATCATATGCAAAAGCAGTTCTAAACTTGTCCGTCATATCGGGGTCCATTGCTACATGTGGGGTTTCAAGTATGCTGAAAGTCATATCTCCCCATCCTCCAGACTTGCTTGTGGGGCTCGATGATGAGGATGCTGTTGGCGAATATACCTCTTTTACTCCAACATCCGAGGGAAGAGTCGGCGAAGTTGGGATCACAGAAGTAAAATATTTGCTGCGTGCTTTCAGCCAAGAAGGGACACCAACCCAAGAACTGCTACGGAACGAAGGAAGATCAGGAACTATGGAGTGGTTGAAAGTAGATGGTGGATACGTGTGATTAGCGGGCCGCGCCTGCTGTTGTAAATTGAGAGTTTCTTGATGTCCATCTGACGTCGGTGAGGGCGTGAGTGGAGATTCAATTGGTTTCAGTAATTCTGTAACAGGTACAAAACTATTCGATCGGCGTGTTACATGCGTGAAACCTTCGTGCAGTTCAGAAGCGGGAGCTGTTCCACTAGATCTGGCCAAAAATCCCGTTTCGGAAAAGGGCCGAAGAAAAGAACTGATGCGGAAAAATGGTGAGGATTTGGAGTGTCCAGCATCTGGTACAGTGTTGGGATGCTCTGGAACTGTCGAGGACCGTGCGACTGTCGTGTCGAGGACCTGTGTCTGTTTTTGACCTGCGATATTTCGAACGTTGCGGACGGCATCACGGATCTGTTCAAGAGCTGCGGATAGATCACGGAAATAAGCAAAGAAATAGGAATCAACAGAGTAGTTCCCTTCTTTTTCAAAAACCTTCACTTCTATTGTTTCACTGAAGTCCATGGCGGATGATCTCTCAACCTCCAAAATAGCAGAATAAGGGATAGCAATCTGGAAATTCGTTAGAAAGTAGGATGTGTGCATGAATCAAAAGAATAAATACTTTAACAGTATCGCCCATGTTTTGAGCTTTGAAAATAACTTTTCGGATAGCTTTAACCCATTCCTCCCGACTAGGAATGGAATCTGCAGATAATACCACCGTCTTCTGGCTGGTTCGCAAACGAAAATCTTTATCACATGTAGGCTCGCAAGAGATTGCATAGCGAAGATCAATGATACCATGTGGAAAATATGGGTCCTTGAACCCAGAATCAGGTTGTATCGATGATTAAACTGGAAGACCTTACCGATGAGGACTGGTACCAAGAGAGAGCATCATTCTTCAGTATGAACCAGTGTTTTATCCATCGTTTCGTTCGCTGTGCTCGCTTGTTGAGTGAACCGGACTTCAGGATTTGGTCCTTTTGCGGGTGGTCAAAACTGCTGAATAAATTACTGAAGAAAGAGCTAACCTCACGAGAGGGCATGTGGGCAAAGAAACACATATAACTATTTGTGAGATACATGTATCCTTGCAGCACTACGAAGCTCAGTTGAGTCGAAGCTAGGCTGATGCTAGGACTTACGGACAGAGCGCAAAAGCCAACATGGCATTTCTAGAATTTGATCAGGATATGAATTTCACTTGAGGTCAAAGTGGATGCCCACCAGCCAAAACCTGGTCAATACCCTCAAGCTCAAAGACATCTCTCAGTTTTTCGGCTAGACGGGCGCGCCTGTTTAGGCGGATGGTGGCCATACTGTCTGTGTGAACATTGGAATATATTTGAGGATTTGCTGCGGGAGAAGCGAGGTATACAGGGGGAGGAAGCGACTGCGACTGCTGCATAAAAGGCAGACATGGCTTTGGCTCCTCAAAGTCCTGTCCTACATCATCGTCCGAAAAGTAAGGTTCATGTTCTGCAATCACAGTTTGATTATAGCGTTTGGACTTCGAGATGTCGTGTCTACGTGAGCGAGCAAGTGGTCTATGAATAGCATGTATTGATGATGCAAGAGGGCTAACTAAGGAAGATGTAAGCTCGGAATCATGCACGATACAGATCATAAGTACCTCTATGGTTAGCTTCATCTTCGTTCTCCGATTCCATTGCAATCTGCTCCTGGTTTGAACCTTCGTCATCATTCTCAGAGTCTACCCAGGGAAGCACCTGCAGGGCCTGGATGAGAGTTTGTGTCCCCATCCGCATCTAGAGGTAAAGAGATATAAATTGAGGTATGTCACAATGAGATTCAAGAACATACAGAGCCCTCACCCCGGAATGAGGTCAAGGAAGGTCGAAAGGGGGGAGATGGGGGTCTCACGAAAGGACAATCGTCATTTGGAGTGACTGTGGGTGCGGAGGATAGGGCTTGGAGGGAAAGCAGTTGTGAGGCATTGAGGGTGGCAGACGATGACGCTGGTGGTGCAAATGAGCCAGAAATAAGTTGAGTACAGTCACAAAACACACTAGTGTTGCTTTCGGACTGCTGAGGTCTGTCACTTGATTTGTTGAGACTGAATATGCGACGGTGAGCAGGAGGTGAAGACCGAGACTTGGCAGATAGGCTCCTGCTGAGCTTGTCAACGGTCTTCTCAACAGCACTGGACAAGCGCCTGGCTCGATGGGGTGTGGCAGATTCACCGTGCCCACTGGAATGGGAGCAGGAGACAGACATGGTCGAAGAGTAGCAGGCTGACGTAACGTCTACTCATTGTAACACCATTGTAACACATTGCTTAGTCAGCACCCACGCTTTGGTCGCGTTAGTCGCCGCGCCTGGTACCCAGCTATGCGGGGTGAAGTCTGCGTCGGCTTTGGCTCGCTCCTTTCGTGCGTCGTCCCGAGACCCAAGTCGCCGATTTTATCTTCATCCATGTCATAGCTTTGTTGCCATTCTTCTCATGATTTTTGTGCATGTGCGTCGTTTGACCCTCTCTCGAGCCTACATTGTTATGTGACGGTAGGTAGGCCAAATTAATACTTCGGATGTCCCCCGTAATATCTTCATGGTTTGTTTCGCCGCTTGGTCTTCATTGCCGAACAATCCTGATCCACCACCTAGGCCAAAGCTAACGTCTCTGCCTACGGGTCTGTTCTTTGGTGGTTGCTCATGGATCTGGCAGCTGATGACCCTACCCAAGCGATGCTATCCACTTTGCTATTATTGACACTGTGTACAACCTATATACCAACAATGCTTCTGCACCATTGCAGCAGCAAGCAGGCCTTCGTCAGCTCTACAAGTTTGGACTCTACTCTCACTGCGCGTACGTCAATGATACCGCAGGACGATGTGGGAACGAAACCGTTGGAGAGCAATTCAAGCCCTACAATGTCCTCATATCTGACATGCCTTCAAACTGGTCTATTTTCTCTCAGTCTTTCATCCCAGACACAACCACCTTTCAAAACTCTGGTTTTCTTGGACACAACTCCAAGGCTGCTTACTGGATGCTCCTCCTCGGGACTCTCTGCGCAGCCGCTGCTTTCATCACGTATGTCCAGCTCGCCTTGCTTTCACCCTGCTCCTAATCCGCAGCACAGTGGAGTGGCCAAACACAACATGACCTTTTTGGTTTCTACCTTATTTGCCATTGCTGGCAGTCTCCTCCTGCTAATCGGCGCTAGCATCTGGACCGTGATAGTCCAGCGATCAGCTGCTATAAATGACCTTGTGGTAGAATCTGCAAACGGCAGCCGGACTATGCCGCTCGGCATCAACGTTTCAGTGGGCCCAGGGCTTTTTTTAACCTGGGCTGCATTTGCCTGTCTCGTGGTATCCGTGATTCCATATATGATTAGGTTTGTCATCTTTTCCATCACAGGGCACGGTAATCTCATGCCGTCACACAGTTGCTGTACTTATCGCTGACGATCTAAACCCTGAGGCTGGTCCTTGGAACTAAATGCCCATCTCTAGATATTGGTGGATGCCATGAATTATTCATGATATTGACCACATACTTACCAAGATCCTTTGTATATCTAACTAGAACTTGGCTGATTGCCGGCGGTGACCGATCAGGACCGTTTGTCTTTGTACTTGATGCGGAAACGTAATCATCGATCTCCTAGGCGGGCTAAGTTGTTTTTGTATGCGCATGTTTGATCTCCGCTGTGGGTCAATCGCCTGTCTCTTTTGTAACCCTCTTCCCACTCATTTGTAATGGGCACCTTGTTCAGAACCTTAACGTTCGGTACTGCTCTCGCATTATTTTCTTTGGGTGCGCATGCCGTAGGTGAGCTAAGCAGAAATGGGCGATATCTCTACAACGAAGATGGAAGCCGTTTCTACATCAAAGGTATAGCATACCAAGAGCAGGGTGTGTGTCTATGATCATATGAGGAGCCCTCATCTTACTTATGGTTGTAGGAGCTGTTGTGGCAAGCGCCGACAATCCTTTCGGAGAACCTTCCAGCTTCATAGACCCCCTCTCCCTCCCAGAGGCTTGTCAGCGCGATTTACCATTCCTTCAACAACTTGCGGTCAACACAATCCGTGTATATAGTGTGAACTCTTCTCTTAATCATGATCAATGCATGAGCATGTTTAGCAATGCTGGTATCTACACCATGTGAGTTCTTGTGGCTGACCATCACCAAAGCACTCTGATATTTATCTCAGCGTTGATCTTGCATTACCTCTCAATGGGTCGATTGACCGGTCTAATCCTTCTTGGACAACAAATCTCCTTGACCAGTACATCGAAACCATTGATGCCTTCTCCAAATACGATAACGTCCTCGCTTTCAACGTTGGCAACGAAGTTGTTGTGAGCAATGGTACACAAGCGGCACCATTCGTCAAGGCTGCTGCTCGTGATATCAAGGCATATTTAAAATCAAAAAATTCGAGTGTTCTTGTCGGCTATGCTGCCATCAACGGTGCTGACAATTTCAAGTTGCCCCTTGCCAATTACCTATCTTGCGACTTGAGTGGCAGCAATTCGGAGGCAACTGCCATTGACATTTATGGTCTCAATGACTAGTACGAGCGTTACGTTCCTATCGTATTCTCGACCTGACATCTCTTAGTGAATGGTGCGGAGACTCCAGCTTCCAGGACTCATACGCTCATACTACGTCCGATTATTCCTCATACAATGTGGTTGCGTACTTGAGTGAATACGGTTGCATCACTAGCCCACCACGTCTATGGACGGAAGCTGCTGCCCTGTTCAGTACGAATATGTCTGACGTTTTTTCCGGTGGTGTTGCTTTCTCATACTTTCCGGCTTCCAGCATCCAAGGTCAATTCGGTATGGTAACCATTTCTGATGACCAGAATACCGTCACAGTCAGCGACGATTTCAACCGCCTAAAGGCACAATATACTGCTATATCCCCACCCAACAGTCCTGCTCGGACTTCTTCTAGTGTTTCAAGTTATCCTGGTTGTCCCACTCCCAATGCCACCTGGCTTGCGTCCGATACCCTACCTCCAACGCCAAATATCCAAGCTTGCGATTGTTTAGGAAACGCTTTGAGCTGTCAATTCACTCCTGCGACAGGTAACTACAGTGCTTTCATTGGTAGTCTACTCGACGTTGGATGCAGCTTGCTCGGTCAGAGTGGTGGATCTTGTAGCGACATCGGTGCTGATGGGCAAAGTGGTATATATGGCCGTATCTCAGGCTGTGACCCTAGTAAATCTTTGTTCGACTGCTTCAGGTTAGTATCTGACTTTCCCCGTCAACAGCCATAAAATTGTCCTACGTGATGAGCGAGTATTACGAGCGTAACAATCGGAACCCTCAAGCATGCAGTTTTGCTGGAAATGGCACCGTCAACTCCAATCCATCTGACACTGCTTTTACTGCTACCTCTGCTGCAAGCTCCTGTATCTCGAGCTCGGAAGCTACATTTACTCCGACAGCCCCCACAGGTAGTCCCAACAGCGGCTCGTCCAGCGGAGGTGATGGTAATGATAGTGGACGAGTGAACAATGGTGCTGCAGCATTAATCAATATTCAGCCCCTCTCTGGTGTTGTCATCATGGCCATGATCAGTATCTTGGGTGGTATATGGTCTTTTTCTAAGTTTATGGATTTGTACTTTTGGTGACACTAGAAAATTAG
>Ga0153987_1000102_pt1 | contig 29045 bp, 39 predicted proteins | sample TSNC071MetaG_FD_102279 | JGI IMG/M metagenome (GOLD analysis project Ga0153987, IMG submission 102279) | Attine ant fungus gardens microbial communities from North Carolina, USA - TSNC071 MetaG | ecosystem: Host-associated > Fungi > Mycelium > Unclassified | place: USA: North Carolina, William B...
AAGTGTATAGAATCTGCTGCCTTCTAATCTTTACCTCACCCCTGACTCAATGGTCAGGGTAGAGACTATCACACTAATTATAAAAATCAAGGTGAAGATTACATAACTGACTTACTCCTGATGGGAACAAGACTTTGATGTTGAGCCATCAGTCTCCCGCACTCTACCTTCCTCTCTCTCATCTTAGTATCCTTGAAAGGTCACTCATAGTCTTGCGATTATGATGACCGCTATGCGATATGTTTTCTTGGTCTTGGTTATAATTGTAAGTGACAGACGCTGCGCAAAATTCCTGAGTTGACTCCTTTCTTCTTCTTTGCTGCAAATTATTGTTTACAGATCGGTCTGCATTCTATCCTGAGTTTTTCGAATGAGATGTATGGACGGATAACTTCTCTGGAGAACTTGAAGAATCACTTTTCGGGTGGCAATAATTTGCCGCCGTACAATGCACCATTAGGGGAAGAATACTATATCTCGCCAAATCAAACTTCACCAGCAGAACGCAAAGCTAATGCCGCCATTGTCATCCTAGGTATATTCTCTATCTTGCAGAACTTCTACGTCCAACTCACATATTACATTAACGTGTTGTCCGCTGAACGAATATAATCTCCACTCAGCCCGAAACACTGATCTCAAAGGTGTTGTAACTAGCATGAAACAGATGGAAGACAGATTTAACAAAAAGTTTGGATATGATTATGTCCTCTTGAATGACCAACCTTTTGAGGAGAAATTCAAGCAGTGAGTATCTTATCTCTACTAGGATTGTTCATGAGGCTATTGATATGTTGGGATCCTATTAGGCGAATCGAGCAATTGACTGATGCAACTGTCAAATATGGCATTATACCGAGGGAAGACTGGCACCAGCCGGATTGGATTGATGAGGAGAAGGCAAAGGCGGCTAGGCAAGACATGATGAAGAATAACGTTATTTATGGAGGTGCGTTTCTAACTACTGATTCGAGGAGTAATCAAAACGATTTTTGTGTAGGAAGTGTACCGTACGTATGGATGGCCAGGCTTTCTTTGTTGCTGTCTCACATTAGTTTCGTCCAGGTATCGCAATATGTGCCGCTTCAATTCTGGTGTCAGTCAGAGACCGTCCTTTAAAGCAAAGTTGCGCTAAGACAAGGATTTATAGTTCTTCTATAGACAAGAAGTTCTGAAACCGTACAGGTACTACTGGAGGTGCGTTCCTTTAGCTTCAATGTGCAGAAACTGTCGTTAATTGACGTTGATTTTTCACGTTCCAACATGATAGAGTAGAGTAGGTTCAAGGTTTCTTCATTCCCTTGTGGTTTTGTCTGACACAGCCCCTGTAGACCTGATGTCCACTTTTTCTGTGATATCGACTATGACCCATTTCTGATCATGCAAGACCAGAACAAAGTATACGGTTAGATTTTTTCTATTTCTCGTTCACAGAAATCCTGATATCAGGCTTGAAGGATTCACAATTTCGTTGTACGAATACGAGGCTACCATTCCCACTCTCTGGAGTGCCGTCAAAGGTCCAATTTCACCCTCTACCGGACGAGGGTGCCATTGCTCATTGTTCTGATATTTCAGATTTTATTCAGGACAATCCAGATCTCATAGCACAGGGAAATTCTATGCAATTCTTGTCGGACGATAATGGCAACACTTATAATCGCTGTCACTGTAATGAACTCCTTCCTTTTCTTGTCCCATTCTAAAAGTTTTCCCCGCTTTATCTCAGTCTGGAGTAATTTCGAAATTGGTGACCTTGATTTCTGGAGAGGAGAGGCGTATTCCAAGTTTTTCGACTTTCTGGATGAACGCGGTGGATTTTACTACGAAGTAAGCATCAGGATTTGACAATCCACAAACATATCTTAAAACGATACTTTATAAGCGATGGGGTGATGCGCCTGTTCACAGCATTGGTGCTTCTTTGTTCGCTAAGAAGGAGCAATTCGTAAGTCCGGCCACTAGTCTGCAGTAGGCAGAACTAACATTAACAATACAGCACTTTTTCAATGACATTGGTCTGCGCTTTACGACAATTTATATCCGTTTTGACTGACATTTTCTTTCTTTCTCGCTAGGTTATCGCCATGAGCCCTTCCAGCACTGTCCTCAAGGTGCTGCTCACAAAAAAGGCAAATGCTGGTGCGATGAGTCGGAAAACTTTGGTGTGTGATATGCCATTCCAATTTCTCTGCAATATATCTGATTCAGAACATTGATTTTCCTGCAAACAGATCGCGAATGGTATTCATGCTTGAATCGCTATGATAAATTATTCGAGCGGTAGATCAACGTTCAGCTCTTGCTAGAACGAAAAAGTGTACCGTCCATTGATTTTGCTGTATCTAGTCAGGTCTCTCGTTTGATCGATGTCACTTGTCATACTCGTGTCATATATGCGTCTGTCGACAATCACTCTCCTTTAGGAAAAGAAATTATAGACGAGACAATGATCACAAAATTTTAGTGTGTTAAAAATAGAAATGTCAAAAATATCTTTCACAAAGTAACTCTAAAAATATCATGTGAGAAATTGAGAGACAGCTCATACGACGAAGAACGAGTCTTGCTGCTCTTGTCAAGGACTTTATCGCACTTTTTGTTATTGATAGTCATAATTCTGCTCCACAGACTACAATGGTTTTACCAGCAGTATAATACATATTTCTGTCATCAAATCTGTCACTTCACAAATTCGATCAAACTTTTTCACATGCTTGGACATCGTGCAGGAAAAAAACTCAGAAGATGTTGGTGTCTAGAGGATAGATTGTGAATAGTATTGATACTAACAGTCCCAATCGGTCCACGTCAACAAGCTGTCACTTCACCCTCAAAAATAGAATAAAAAAGAAACGCACTGAATCATACAATCTCGTCCAATTCGAACCGAGTGACGTATCAATAAGCCGGTCAACATACTCTTCGATCAAGGAATGGGTCAACGTAGATTGGAATCTATCCCTTAGATGGTGTGCCGTCTGTTCCCCATACATGGCAAAACACGGTAGCGTCGAATCCTTTTGCATCAACTCCACCAATGCTATTCAGGTAGTTGTTTTTCCTCATCAACAAAACAAGCAAAACCAAAAAAATGGAGATGACATGAGAGAGAGAGAAAACTCACTGATGATTCGATCACAATGTTTCCTAGCAGCTTTGAACCCTTCTCTAAACAACCTCTTAAACTCAAGAAACGAAGTCCCAGTCGGACCTCCTAACACCTCAATATACTCTGGCGGCAACTTGAAAGGCGCAGCTTCAAACCCAATATTACCAGGTGTATTACTCAACATAAACCCGAAATCGATATGGATCAGGTGTCCATCTCTGTCCAAAAGAATGTTACCGTTGTGTCTGTCTTTGATTTGGAGTAAGAATGTAACAATGGAATAGCCTGCGAGGGATTTGGCAAAGTTGCGTCGGGCACGGGCGAATTTAGCAGAGGAAGTGTCACCATAAATCTTTATATACAAAAAATCTGTTAGGGAACCATGTACCGAGTGTGGGTGTTGACGACATTGACTGACTGATTGAAAATGATCCATCAAGGTTACGTGGCCGAGTTTACCTTGAGCCAATCGCTTTGCATATTCGGCTTTCTTGATAGAGTGTATCGATACAGCGTCTGTAATAGTCTCTACCAAACCGGACGTTGCGCCAAGAATTAAAATCTTGAAACTGCATGCTCCTCAATCAGAAAGAGTTAAACGCGACATCCTAACACAGGAAGTGCTTACTATCGTACCCAACAAAAACAATTCTCCTCTGCCCATATCCGTTGAAATTCTCGTATCAGCTGAATAGCCAGTTGCTCTTGTCGCAAATCACCACCCGTTTTGACAATCACAGACACACAATCCCAGTTTGCTGATTGAGTATCAGAAGTGATCAAACGAGAAATTGGAGATAGCAGCTTAGACCCATAGAGACCAAAAGGACGTACCCAGATGTCCGTAGGGTGATGCACCCTTTATCCGGCTCTGCACCACACACAAAGCATAAGCACCAAAAGAGAAAAAAAAACATTCCTACTTTCTTTGCGGCCCAATTCTCACTAAACACAACAGCAGACGGATCTGCCTTGTTCAATTCCCTCCTGATAATCCCTTCATCTTCGATACTGCCCTCTCCATTGCCACCACTACCGACATCGACACCCCTGATACCTAATCCCGCACCAGTAGCATTCGAAACGTACCGATTCTCTTTCATCCTTTCCATACGTTCCTCTTCTAAAGCCAACATCTCTTTCATAATTCTATCTCTGATTTGTTGAGCTTCAGCATATTGTAACCGCATACTCCCTTGAGCAGCGGCAATCAATGGCGTTTGCTGGTATTGATGATCGGACGATGATGTATCAGATGAACCCGTGAACCAATTTGTGCCAGGAATCCACAAGCCTCGACTCGTATTCATGGGTGAAGAGACATCCAACGTCTGAGAGGAGGGAGTTGACGCGGAAAGTGGTAAAGGCATGGACGTCACTGGTTCCCTCACGAGATTGGCATTCAGTTGTGCGAGCATAATTGCTGCCGTGCGCATGCGCTGGGAATAATCATCCAACGAAAGTCCTCCAACCCCACCATCACCATCTTGTCTGGGAGAACAATGTGTACTGGGAAGTGACGATGAGTGACCTTTTGCGTCGCTGCTTTGACTTGTGCTATGCCTGCGACTCTGTCTCATGACATCCGTGTATCGGTGTTTATCTGCTGCACCCGGAGAAGAAGTCCAAGTTGCTATGTCAAGATCCCTGTTCTTCGGTGCTGGAGGTAAGACAATGGAATCTGCAATATCGAGATTTGCAAATTGCAAAGGCTTCTGAGAACCGTATAATTGCTCAACAAGGTCGACTTCCTCCTCTGGATCATCTGATTCTGGTAGAGGAACGGGGCTTCCAGATTTTCCAGATAAAGTGGCCAAGGGCTCGGGCTCGGGAAGGACAGGACGCAAGGGCATATTGTTACCATGCTCTAACAATTGGTGTGGTGATGGTGATGGTTTGGGTTTGGGTTTTCCACGGCCGAAAAGGACGAGGTCTTTTGAAGTCCCTTGTCGTTCGTCCTCTTTCACCACGATCCTTTTGAGAATTTCCTTATTTGCCCTTTTAGCTGGATCAAAGTCGAGGTCGTTGTGGAGTATCTCAATGAGGAGTAGATACGGTGTTCCTCCCGCAGAGTTTAGCACAACGCTTTCTCCTGGTGGAATTCGGACTATACGGTGGTGAGGTTGGGGTGTATTATGAGGGCCACAGGGAGAGTCAGAGGAGCTGCACCACATCGGCATGCAGACCTATAATGACTAAAAACAAATTAGGAAACAGAGGAGATGAAGAGACAAACCTCGGCCGGTAGCTTGTGGTTGAGCGCAGTGAGTTCGGCCCTGAGTGCACTGACTCGTGCGGGCTTTGGGACGATGAGAAGACGATTAGAAATATTCTCCAAATCCAAGATAAATTGAATCTATGGCAGAAAGTTTTAAATTTCGTCTAAAATGGGATTGCAGAGCTGACATACTTGTGAGTGATAGTAATGCGTGCGTAATAACTGAGTCTGTGCTGTGACATCATACTTTTCGAGAAGGATGTCTGGGGTATTGGGAGTTGTAGCCACAGGTGCGGGAAGAGAGAGCGTGGAGTGGTGAGATGGAGATGGTATCTGAGCGTCGAGCTGACCCAGAGGATCTTGGGACGCTCGTAAACGTTGGATTGAGCGTAGATGAAGAGGAAGTGCGGGCATGGTTTGAGCGGCAGCAGCCACAACCGGGCGTTTACGGTCTGAATCATCGGGAAGAGAGGGAGAGTGAGGGCTGTCAAGGTCATCGGTATTGTCGCCAGGAGTCATGGGTATGGGATCTGGAGCAAGGTCTGTCTCTAGCATGGGGAGGTCTGTTGGATGGTCAGCACGGCCTTGCTCGATGGCAATCTGGCCCGTAGATTGAGAGAGGAGAGGCATGGCGGGGGCAGCGGCGAGGACGACACCTATACCGACTAGAGCGGGTTGTGGACGGTGTGAGAGCTTTCTCCTAGAGAAAGGGGAGTGAGAGGAGTGAGCAGAGGAGTAGGGAGAGGAAGAAGGACGGGGTAGATTATTGAATATAATCTCGTGGCATTTGTGGAGAACACGCTGGCAGACAGAAAAAGAGGGCGAGTCGCGAGACAAGGCAAAGTCGTGCAGAGAGGCCTGCATGAACCACAGGGTCTGTCAAAGAGTCTGAATTCAAGCAAAAGCAGCCGGCTGGTCAGGGGACACACAATCATCGCGACGTGCGTCGAGCGTGAAGCCGCCTCGACGACGAACACCTCCAGCGCACGCGACACCGTCGGTCGGGCGACAAGCAGATGGCTGGCCCAATAGATCATCAGCAGAGTAGATCACGATTGAAATTCAGATAAATCACCATATGAATCCCCAGGCGTCGTTGAGCTCGTCGGCCTCGAGCTCCCTGAGCCTGTGTGTGAGATAGTAGGTGATCCCAATGTTGTCTGCATAGACCAGCAGGTATTTCAGGGCGATGTGCAGAGAAAAGTACGCAGGCGACAGAAAAAGCCGGAGGAGGAGTCCATGCGACGGCATTATTGTCAGAGTCAAATTCCTTTTTTTCTTTCTTTTTTCTTCCTTTTTCCACCATGCTCCTCGGCGCTGTCCTCGCTGTCCTCGCCGTCGCTGCGTCCCCCGTCGTCTCCAGTCCCTACCAGTCCCTGCTTGACCTCGCCCGACAAGGCAATGGCGTCATCACCCTCAATGAACATTCCTACGGTCTCCTCACCGACCCCAAGCGCACTTGGTCTGCCTCGGTCCAGCTCACCGCTCTCGACCCCAGGCGCAAGTGCGCTCCTTGCAGGTAACTTCCAAGCTCACCGCCGCCTGCTTTTGTTCACTTTCTGCAAGGCAGTTTGCCCCCTCATGGGACGCCGTGGCCAAAGCCTGGACAACGGTCAACCTAGAAAACCGCGACAGCCATTTCTTTGCCACCCTCGACTTTGACGACGCTCCTGCCGTCTTCCAAAAGGTTCAATTTTATTTGACTGACTCTCTCTCCCCTAACTTCCTGTCCAGCTCGGCCTTTCTTCGGCACCCGTGGTCCTCGCGTTCAGCCCCTCCCAGGGCAACCGTGCAACTCACCAGACCAGCCCTCAAAAGTACGATTTCTCAGAGTACGTCCTCTCTTCTCCTCCCTTTATTTCCTCTCATAACTTCTGTCTTCACCAGGGGTTTCGACGCTCGCCCTCTTGCTGACTTCCTCTCCCATCACACCCCTGTCCCAATCCCCTACCGTGAACCCATAGACACCACTCGTGTCGCTCTCTTGTCCATCCTTGCCCTTTCTCTCCTTTTATCTCTCCGTTTTGCTGCACCAATCTTTCAATCCCGCTGGACATGGGCTATTGCCATCGTTCTCACCTCTCTCATCATGATCTCTGGCTACATGTTCACCAGGATTAGGAGCATGCCCTATGTTGCTCCTGGCGGCTGGATTGCTCCTGGTTTCCAGAGTCAATATGGTCAAGAGGTCCATGTAGTAGCCTTCATCTGTACGTTCACCTCTTCTTCTCCCTTGACACACATATATCCTCATCCCTTCAGATGGCTTACTATCCTTCGCCTTCCTTATGCTCCTACTCGTTGTCCCAGCACAGACTTCACCAACTCGCCAACGTGCTCAGGTTTATCTCTTTACTGCTGTCATCATCATCGTCTATTCTCTCCTCCTCTCCCTCTTCCGTGTAAAGAATCGTGGTTATCCTTTCAAGCTCTTCTTCTGAGGGGCCATTCCCATGTATCTAGTTCAGGTATTCATTTTTTCTCTAGCTAGTTGTTGCAATACTAGACAAAGTCATAAGAAAAAGAGATATCATACTCAAGCAGCACTTCCCCCTCCTTCACCAGCAAACACATCCACATATCGACTCCTCACATTCTTCCTTTGAGAACTTGAGCTCTTTGGCCTTGTCGGTGGTAGTGGCCCAGCCCCAGCAAAATTTCTTGTCCCGATAGGTGTAGGTGGTGCCGAATCCAACCCAGGCGGTGCTAAACTTGATCTCACACGCATCAAAGGCTTGCCTGCCAGCGGCGAAGCCGTCAGATCAGGCGCATCACCAGGTCTCCCAAGTCTCTGCCCATCCAATGATGATGTTGATGATGATGATGATGACGAGGGTGGTGGCGGGGTAAGTAAAGTTGACGTAGTACTCTCATATCCGACTGATCTTCCCGGTGATGCCGTTTGTGCTCGGGGAGGTGGCGGAGGTGGAGTTGTCGTCTTCGGTGCTTCTCCTGCCTACAAATCCAGCACGTCATCACCATAGCCTTGGAGGGGCAATTGACGAGCAATTACCTTCTTATTAACCCAGCGTTTGAGTTCTTTGTCATAATAAAACGAACTTTCTTCTCCCAAATTCGCTTTAACAGGTCCACCAGAAGTATTTTCCTTACGGCCCCACCAACGGGAGAACCATCCAGAATTCGACGCAGGAGCATCTTTGGTGACGTCAGATGTGTCGGGAATGAGGGCACCAAAAAAAACACAAACATACCTGATTTATTTGTCTCCACCGGAACAGCTCTAGCTCTGGGCTTATCCTTCTCGCCGCTGTTCTCACCCTTGACAGTCTCCTTTTCCTTCCTCGAAGTGTTTCCCAAACCTAAGTCATCCTCTTCATTTTCTTCCACATAAGAAGCCGCCTGTTCTGGTCTCGACACAAGCGTCCCATTCGATTTTGAGCCAATCATAAACGACTGGTTCGTCATCGGCGAAAAGAACCCCTCATTGCCCGTCCCACCGTGCATCCCCTCCACTTTTTCAAACTTGGCTACAGTCAGTGTCTTTCCGTTATTTTGATGCCCTCCATCAACGGAGGATCCCCACCAAGTGACCTCCTGCATGTTCGCCTCGTCCCCAGTATCAGGATTCACCAACCGTTTGGACACTTGCAAGTCTGGTCCTGGGTCATACTCATTCGTATAAGCTATGCTTCCGCTATTATGATTGCCCAGTTGCGTTTGAATCGATGGCAATGACGGCAGAGCGACACTCGAAGGCATCGCCTGCTGTGAAACTGAAGCAATAGGCCCTGGAGACTGATTTCTTCTCACGAGATCCGCCACAGATCCATACATATGCGATGTCTTATTCGACATGACAGACCCAGTAGGTGGTAAAGCATACGCAGGGGTCACAAAAGGGGGCGCCGGAGATGATCTCGCAGAATTTGTGGCTGATGAGATAGCATTGTAATGAGTAAAAGGTCCAGACAACCCGTCTTGCTTCACCGCATCTTCTTGCGGTAATGTCAAACTGTCGGATTCGCCCGTCACCAATTTTGTAAACCTTCCTTCCAGCCATCCTCCAAATGTGTCAAGACTCGGTTTTGGTATCTTTCCGGGTATCCATGAGCTCGTCTTGTCGGAATGAGACACGCCAGAAAGCCTGTCAGCGAGATTCTTCAACTGCTCTAACATTGTCGGCGTGAAGTAGACAGATCCTCGCACAAGAGATGCCGTGATGGCTTCACAGTACCTGAACCAGAGAGATCAATCGGTAACCAAAACAATAAAAATAAAAATGACGGACCTGTTAGCGACGCTCAGGTCCCCGGCTTCAGCAGCAGCATAAGCACGAATCAAGCGATATGCCTGTAGATGCGGGAAACCATTGTTTGGTTCCTGCCCTTTCGACACCGGGACCATTGTCATAACATACTCTAAAATCTCAGTGAATATAATCGTGTCGGGATCCCTCGAGAAAGCCGGCGCATTGACAGGGCTCTTAGATCCTAATAATATAATCCGTGCTGCAGGGTTACCAATTCCACCAACGGGAGAAGTCTGGGGAGAAAGCAGGAAACTAATAGAACTGAGTGAATCTCATTCAAACTAGGACAAAGAGATATTTACCAGATATGAGCTGCCTCCAACCAACCGTTTGCCAAGAGTTGATCACCCAAATTAGTGAGTGCTGCCGAAGTATCAGGTGTCAACGGCGATACCAGCAACATCGCCACCGTTTCCGCCCATCTCGTTAGCGACTCGGTGGGAATTTTAGCTCCGGTTACAGGAAAGGCGAGGTTGGGTGTCCGGGGGGTCGATGGGCCTAACGTTGGAGCAGGAATAGTTACTCGACCAATGCCCCTTGTCAATATGTTCTTAGGCATTAGCTCCTGCACTATTCGGAGATGGACATTACTTGAACACATGTTAAAGGCAGTAACATCTTACCTGCAGCAGCTCCCTGTCCGGAGAATAGACTATATGCTACACGAAGCCCCTCTCTTCCATTCACAGTCAACACTTTGGAATCAGTGAGACCATGCAGAGCAAATGAAGCGTCGCATTTGACCCCAAGATCTGCTCTTATGAATTCGTTCACAACTTCTTTCCATGCCTCTTTGTCGATGCTACTTGCGATCACCATGGCATGAGCCCACAACTTCTCATCGAGTGCATAATGATAAGCTTGATGACGTTCTCCACGCAGAAGAAACTCTTCAATCTTGTCTAGTGCTGCCCCTCGAAGTGCGGTAACTGAGACCACCGTCTCATCACCATTGGCAGGCGCAGCTCCGAACGGCGTCTCCATCAGTGTATCTGCAGTAGTTGTGAAACGAGTTCCAGGATCATTGACCTCAAGTCTAGGTACCAGAACAGCTCGAACAGCGGAATCCAGCTGAGGTCTTCAGAAAACCATGAACAAAAATTGGGACACGAGATGAAGGCAGGCTCACGTTCCAAGTAAACGGCCGTCATTCTCAACCATAATCCTAAGAAGCTTCACCAATACTAACTTCCCGTCGGCTGTCCGTTTCTCAGCACTTCCATTGAGGAGGTAAGTTAATCCTTGCATCATTTCATCGCTACGGTCAGAAAGGTATTTAATGAGTGACGTTTTCTTCATCTTTGCTTGCGTAATAGCACCAGGTTTCATGATACCAGCACTTGGAGGACCAGGGTCAGCATGTAACGGTCCAGGAAAGACCACTAGTGAATCTAGAGCTGACTCCGGCACTAGCTTCTTCCAGCTTTGCACCTGAACGTTGGCAGAGACTCGCGGAGACAACGTAGCGTCAAACCCCATATTCACAGAGCTCGTGTGGTTGAAACAAGTAACAATTTTGCCACCAAATCCGAAACTGATCACTGGCACACGAATCGAGGTGCGTCCCAGAGGATCATTGGCTCCCACGAGTGAAGGGGAGGGAGCATAAGGGGTGATTGTGGGTTTGATGATCATTTCTGCGGGAGGTTGGGAAGTCCCTACGGAAGGCGGGTATTGTGTTTGTCGGAAGTCCCCAGATAAGGGCACAGGTTTGATCTTCGGGTGGAAAGGAATATATTGATCTTCGGCCGTTGACACAAATCCCTGAGGCAATGCAGCAGGAGTGTAAGGTGATTCAGATACAGGCGGTAGGTGATTGCTTTTAGCATAATGTTGACCATTGTCTGATGAGCGACTGGAGAAAGAACTCGGGGAGTCAGTTCTCTCACTTTCGTAAACGTTATTGACTTTTGAGCCTCGGGGCGCGTAGCGGTCATGCCAAATGCTGGAAGATGAGTCTGGAGAACTGATCACATCAGCGGAATTCATAGAAGCTGACTTTGTACGAAGAGGAGAACCCCGTGGAGGGGGCACATATGGGTTCACAACGCTTATGCCTGGTGAGGTAGTTTTTGACCTTGGAATAAATTCACGTGCAAGAGATTCTCTGCGGAGATCTGGGGAAGCACGAGATCCACTATGCGAAACCACATGAACTGGGGATGAGGGAGGTCGGGGACTCTGCCGCGGGCTCGAGACGCGCCCCGAATCTATATTTGTTCTAGGAGGAGAGGTTGCTCTGAAAGATTGTTGCAGACTCGATGAAGGTGGTACGCCAGGTGACCGTAGTTTCGTTGATTCGTGTAGCGGATTAATTGTGGATGGAGAAGCCGTGTGAGAGCGGACTGACTGGATTTCAGTTGGTTCCTCTACCATTAGTCTTGGTCCTGGTTCTGAGAAATTCTCTAATTTTGTTCCATGAAAGAAATTCAAGCCGGGCTCATCTGCGAAGGCATTTTTCTTGCCATACTTGATATCATTTGTGAAAGGAACCTCTCCTTCATTCTGCAATCTAGTCGACTCGGAAGATATTGCCAACGCTGAAGGAGCGCCAGTGGGATGGGTAGCGGAAGCATAGGGTGAAGGTACAACAGAGGCAGTGCCCTGCGTCAAGGTATAATTCTGAACCGAAGGCAGTATATAAGCAGAGGTATTGTCGTGTAATTTCGAGGGAGGCGGAGGAGGATGAGAAACCGTTGGTGGTGAGGTAGGAATGGATGGAGCCGGGACACGAGATGGAGGCGGAGGCGGTGTGAGAGGTGGAGAAGTAGTCGGCTGATATGGGGCATAAGCAGAGTGAGGGGGGGCATTATGTCCCTGTCCGTACTTGACTGGGCCTGGAACGTTCCGCCGACTATAGGATACTGCAGGAAATGGTGGATCATATGCATTGGATACCTTGGGCCTAGGAACTTGCGTTGTCATCGGTGCAGATGGTACAGGCACCGTAACAGCTGAGATGTGGGGAGCATGCAAGGGCACCTGTGGAATGTCATTGCGTTGTTGCACTGTTGCGACTGTCTTGTTATTCGACATCGGGGTATAAAGGTCATATGAGGTGTGGGTAGACTGATTCAGATGTTGATGAGCATATGAATCCACTACATGGCGGTTATCATATGTAGATGCTTGGCTCCCAGTATAAGAGAACATATTTGCAGTTTTGGGGGCAGAAGGCTGGCGCATAGACGAAGAAACGTAGGCATTGTTTTGAGGAAACACATATGGGTCATGAGTGGCATCATAAGAAATGTCGTCTGCAGGGAACTTGAGATATCAGAGTTAATATGAAGGAAAAATTTTACTTGATGTGCCTGCACCTGCACCGTAGTTCATTTGATTCCCATTCCCATTCCAGTGTTGGTAACTACTGTATGTCCCATGGGGTGCGCTTTCATTGTGTGTTGGGACGTAAGTACAATTCTCGACAACAGGAGGCTGGTTTGTTTCTGAGAACTCGTTGGTTGGTGCCCGCTGCTCTGGAACATTGTAGAAAGCATCTGTGGTACCAGGCTTATCGGCACTGGCTCCACCGAAAAGGTCGTCGGATGCTTGTTGGCTGGATTCTGTTCCGAGTGCTGTAAACAGATCTGACGGTGAGTCTGCAGTACCAAAGAGCGAGGCAGCTGCCTCTGTATCGCTCATAGCGTCAAAGACGAGACGCGGTGTGAAACGAAGAGAAAGAAACTGGTTCGAAATTGACTTCACCAGATTTACCAGACCTACTCACGGCTTGTATGCCCGTTTTGGGAGTTCGACACGTCACGGTGATTGGCCAAAAAATCGTATCCCAGTGTTTGCAGTTCTGGCACCTCTGGGTATCACAGAACTGCGAGACAGAACAAACGTGACTCCTTTTTTGCGGAGACTCGAATTGCAGCAAGAGATACCGGCGAAAAATGACGCAAATAATGTATGATTTATTACAGACGTTAACTTGTAAACCAAGTTCGACTTAGATAGGGTAGGAATAAATGACGCAGGCTTTTCAGACTACAGATGAATGGGAGATGTGGGACCATATCAGATTCCGTTGGTACTATAGCTGTCACTGAATAGGCGTCTTTCGACTACGAAAAGATGTAAATACAATGACATCCACTTCGTCAAGTCGCCACTTACTAGCGATGATATGCTTGGGTTCGATCTTTGGTTTTGGCTCGCACTTGATGGCCATGAGATGTAATCTGACACGGGCATGCAGGAGTTCTCGCTGGTCCCCTTGAACTTGATCGAGCGCTGTTTGAATAACATAATCTTCAAGTGGAAGTTAGACGAGGGCAAAAAATTCAGGTCTGTACTCACTGCCATATGCATCCACCATCATAGCATGAACAGAATCACTACCATATCCATTATCCAGGACTTCAGAAATTATTTTTTGCTTCGTGTCGTGATCTGCATATACTAGTATCTTCTCTACAACATTTGAGGCGAACTTATGGCGGGACATCTTAAGAACAAGTCCCTGGATCTGGGCGGCGATGATTACGCAGTCATGCGGTTGGCCGTGCTGTAAGATATATTGAACAACATAGTTCTGAATTGGTTGTCAGTATGTAAACGGTACAACGTAAATCAGACTAACCCCAAATTGATCTTGCATCAGGTTGTTGGCAATGCCGTGTAACTCATCTATTACACCACGGCAATAATCATTAGGCAGATATTCTAAGCATCGTTGCAAGACACGACAGCCATACTGATGCACAGCAAGTTGAGGAGCAGCGTTGCGGAAGGTCCTCAAAAAAGAAAGACACTCTGGTGGCACTGCCATGACAAATTTTTGGATCACCTGCAAGAACATCATTTAGACCAGGCTGATAAACCATCAACGCTAGTCTATCTTACGTGGTTACCATTTGTGTCTTTGACCACTGTCAACACATAAGGTTCTATCATGCAAACAAGCCGACTTTGTTGCTCCACTGTGCAGAGCTCAATTACCTGCCATCAGATACAAATCAGTCGTGCCCATAAGATCAAAGGAGACTCGCCACTTTTTGAACAACTCGACAACCATAAACATTGAGTGACAGATCAACAATTGCATTTTCAACAATTGACACTAAACCAGCTCGATGGTCCTGTGTGCCAAAATCCATTAATTTCTGGATAACCTAAGAAAGTAGTCAATGAATGTCCCCGGAAATGGCCTAAGCCTTACATAGTTGCCAAAAACATTCTGCATGAGCCTCAGGGCACATGCTGGGATGATCTCGTCGTATACAGCTCGAATTGATTCGATGCCTGCATTTTCCAGTTTGGTCTGTATGAACCGTGAACCATACTGATCTGTGCTAAATTCAAATATGTGTCCAGTGATATCCTAGGGGGTTGAGGTCGGGAAAAGGAGTCAAGTGGAAAGTCAACATACAATCAGCTCTAATTTTCGAGACTTCCGAGTTCGAAGTTCTTCCAGGAGATTGCTTCGGACCACCGGTGCGAGACGGAGGTTATTAAGATGGGTTGATATACCACTTGAATAGATCGGAGCGAACTGGCGAAGGGGAAATGTTGTGAAGGGAACTAGATGACCGCCAAATTTACCAATGCGGGATGGGATATTTGGTGCCATGGGGGGCAACATGGAAGTGGACAAACTTGTCGGGTACTAACAGGATTAGACAATATGCTTTCATTCATTGAGATGACTCACCTGAACATCTATTTTATCGACGACAGAAAGGCTACCAGGCTGAATGATCTGAGACGTCGCATGGGGGGAGGTACCTGTGGGCCCATACGTAGCTTGACTTCGGTAAATATACTGAGGTGCAGGACGCCTTGCATTGGCAGGAAAATCATACACAAATCCTGATTGACAGTAGGAATCCAAAGGAGAGATATTGGGGTAGATCAAAGCCGGCGAACCACTCATTCCGGTTGGAGATGAATATGCGGGAGGATCTGAATTAGGGCGGTAGGGATCATAACTGAATGGGTTATCGAAAACGGTATCGCGAGAATTCTGATAGGCAGAAGTACAGTCCAATTGGGGAAAAGACGAGTAAATCATTTGGTCTGACGGTGGAAAATCTCGCGATAGGTTGAGTGCAGCTTGTCCCCGGAGATCGTCTTCAACCACCATACTCCTCATGGCTGAGCTAAGCTCATCTACGTTAGGACATCGTTGTGGAACCCGAAGCACGTTGAAATTAGTCGTGACAGGAGACTTCTGGTGGCCTGCATAAGGCCGAGTTGGCGAGTTTGAAGACACTAAACCTGCAACACATGATCAGAAGAATGAAGAGATAACAGTTTCGCTTGTTGATTTTCCCTGACCGTTTTTCAAAACCAAGTTTTTCTCCTGGAAAGATGGTCAGCTTCCTCATGAAGCACCAACTGCACCTTGACTTACACTTCGAGGAATCGATAATGATCCATCCTGACCTACGAGTGGTTGCCTCTTACTTACAAAATTCTACCAATAAATCCAAAGTCAGGACCAAAGAAAAAATCCATAATCTGAGATACCGTGCACCTCATCCCAGCTTCTGCTAGTTGTTGGTCTGGACGGGGTCCAGTGAACCAGACTCCCGCGTTGCTTGGCGTCGCTCCGAGGCGGAGAAATTTCACGTGTGCTAGCCACTGACGATCCAGGGGTGCTCCTCGGATGGGTATTTCCCAAAGCCTGATACTTCACGCAACGTCAGCTAGATTCAATGTTCTACTAGCGTCATGGATATTGACCTGCCAGCCCGAATTGAAATTTTGCAGCCCACTGGGATTACCAGTAACAATGTAAGATCCTCCACCATTAATTAATCGCTGAGACTGTGTCCAGAGAATCCTATTCAGTAACTTCCCTTGTTAGTGGGGACCGAGTTCTTACATGAGTAGGCGAACGAGAGGGTGAATGGCTACGGGAATGCACAGCTGACATTGTGCGCAATAATTTTTAAGCTAATCAGATGAAGGTCAGAAAAAGTCGACTGATTTTTTACACTCACGAAACAAAAAATATATGGAACGAAGGAATTACTTTCTGAAGTGAATAGGTCAGGTCAGAGAATGGAGATGAGAAAGTTGTCATGCGGTATGCGTGAAACATGCTCACATAGTTGGTGGTAAACTCCCAGACAACAAAGGCCTGAGCAAGGTGGAAGGTATGGGAGGAGCACAAAACGCGAATGAGGCATCGGCGGCAAAAACAGAGAGAAGTCAGGACCCTTAGCGTAAGTAGTCACTCTAGAGTCTCCATTCATGTAAGCAAGGTGTCTGCCGGAAATAAATTAGCACAATAAAGGGATTTTCGAGAAAAAATTACACACCGCGTTTCAACCCAATCAAATATGCTAATGCACATCTAATTCAGATCCTGATCTATTTTCAGGTCCCCGTTAAGTCTGGCAGACAAATACAACCAAATGGCTGCTTCTAGCCATTGGAGAGCTTCAGAAGTGGCCGGAAACGTACACGTCTCCGGGACCGGCCGCCCCACATAGCGCATCAAATGACATGATAAGACCCTTGACGGTGCTGTTGTCAGGTAATTCTCACACCTGCCCCTCCTGTACTACTCGAAGTGGTCTACAATGCCCATGAGTGTATTTAAATGAAGATTCTATCTAAAACTGAGTGCAATTTGTGGTCTAACTTTATCCCCCGGTCAACCAGCCACTCCGGCTAACATCCCTTAAATAGTAAGACATAAGTTGGGGCCTCATTTGGGTAATACGTGTTAATACATTCATTTACCATGATCGAGATTTCTTGCTACATAGAGTTCGTGAACACTGAACTATTTGTCAATAAAGCATCAATGTTAAGGAAGCCTGTCCATCACGTGGAAATTAACTATTTGCATGGATGGCTCATGTTTGAGTTTGATAAGCATCTACATCTACTTCGTCTCCGTGAGGTCCCTATGAGGTCTGTACTCTTGGAGAGCAAGCCATGTACATGAATTGTCAATGCATTCTGGGAGTAAATATGCTATGTGAGATACAAACGATTTATGCGAGAAAAGCAGAGAATTAAAAATGATAATCTATTCAGTTTATCGTGGATTGAAGAACCAGGATGCCCGTTTGGCTGAAAGAATTAGTTCTGTTACAACCTAGCCGTAAACGAGCAAATGAAGAGAGATTGCTTACAGCTAGCACTGGACCCAAATAAATCAATACGTAACCACCAATTCCGTTAGAGTCAGATTATGTCAAGTGAGAACATAGAGCTCACCCAGCTTCTTCATTCTGCACACGGGCCAGAGGATTTAGGATTGGTGGAGCACCAGTGGGAGCTGTTGTGTAAGGCGGTGCAGCTCCGCCACCACCTCTCAATGGCTTCGCAATCCGCCCAAAACTCAGCGGCGAAGCTGTTGGTGCCTTTTGGGCTACACAATTTTTCAGACTTGCTCGGACTAGGAAATGGTAAACTCAACCTCGAGCCTGATCCAGTCGCTCTTTGACCGCTTGGAGTTGTGCCTCAAATTTCTGGTTCTGAGCCGACAGGCGGCGATCTGCATCTTGAAGGAGAGCCTCCAGATTTTGAATGCGTTCATTCCGGGCCAAGAGCTTGCGTTCTGCAATTCCAGCCTCTTTCTTGAGCATGGAGTTCTGGTCTACCAACTATCATGAAAACAGATAAGTATACTTGTCGAAGGACAGCTGCTACATACTTGTTTCTGGACAAGAGTGAGCTGTTCGAGGTTGCGCTCTAGAAAAGCCATTTTCTTCTGCTGGGCCTTGCTGTTGCTATTACGAATGACATTATTGTATTGCTCCTTGATCTCGTCTAGCTGAATCTCTAGTTCTACGACCTGTATCATGTCATAGTCGATCAGAGTCGGCTAATAGCTGACAGAGGCACTGACCTTCTCACAGCGATTCTGTAAATCGCGCATAAGTGATTTCTTGACACCATCAAACTCCGCGAGCTGGACATTGATTGCCTTCCTCGTTCGTTCCAGATCTTGTGCACTCTCGGCGAGATTTTTGCCACCCTCAATACCAGCGGATGTAACGGCGAAGGCGCGCTGTTTGATCCTTGATTCAAGTGGACTCAGGCTAATTTTTGAGGCGTACCTTTAGCTCATCATTAACGCTCTTGAGACTGTCAATTGTACCGTTGAGTGCCCTCATCTCATTGGCCCTCATCTCAAGTTGTTGCTTGAGATCAACAGCTTCACTTATATGAGCATCCTTTTTGGCAGCATATTGAGCTTCAAGCTTGTTCTGTTGGTACAAACAAAACACTTTATCTAGATAAAGATGAAGTCGTGTAATACACACCTTAAAGTCTTGCATGGACTCTGCATCTTCAGATTCTTCGTCATGGATCGTCTTCTCTACAGAAGTGGACGATCAGCCGGGCTCTGATCGACCTATAACATTCAAGACTCGCCTAGCAACTCTTCGTAATCTGCCTCTAGTTGGGTGACCCGAGCATTTAGCTCATCTCTTCGCCTTACAGCCATCTCGGTCTCTTGTTGACTTTGGCGAAGTCTATCAAAAGTCTCTCTGAGGACTGTCTGATTCTCCGCAAGCTGCCTACGAACGGCGATCAGATCGTCAGAGGACAATGTTTCAGCTGTTTCATTATTCATGTTATCAAGCTTTATAAGAAGCTGTCGCAACTGCTCGTCCTTCTCGGAGAAAGCGCCTTGCTGCTCAAAATCAGACCCCATGATAAAGTCACCAAAAATCTATGCTTACAGTATCAAATTTCGCCATCATCATCGCCATTTTCTCCTGTTTACGCTTCTCCTTGTCGTCCGCTGAAGCATCCTTTTGCGCTGATTTTAAATCCGCAATCTGTTTCTTGAGAGCATCGAGCTCAGCAGTTGCATCATTATTCTGTTCACGCAGTGTTTCAATGGTGATAGTGCCTTCTTTTGCTTCATAATCAAGGCGCTCGACTTGCAGTCGGAGTTCATTGAGCTTCGTGGACATCTGCTTGTTTTCCTGTTGCCCATATCAATTTTTGTATCCTGCACTCGCTAATGAGAAGGAAGCAATACCTGGCTGACAGACGTCTCTTGTTCCTTTAAGAACGCAAGTTCCTCTTTGAGTTCCTTGACTAATTTGTGAGCTGCTGTCAGGGCACTCTCCTTCTCTGCCAAAATATCGCTGAGCTCGTTCTCCCTCCTTAAGAATTCCTCTCGCTCATCCTTTTCGAGAGCAACAACTGTTGGTGTCTGAGGTCGACTATCCAGATCTCTTAAACCCTCGATAACTGGGTTGACCGGCGTCATGCTGCGAGAACTAGGTATCGATGCAGAAGGCGTGGGTGACGTTGGTGCCTTTTTTGGTGGAACTGTGCCGCCCTTTCCAATGAGAATCCATCCGCTTTCTTCGACATGGCCACCAGAGCGCCAGATAGTAAGTTCCGCTTCTAAACTCAAAATGTGTTTCTGGTACGTTGAGTTGGCTAATTGAGCCTTCTGGAGAAGGCCCTTGAGCTCGAGAGGAGATAATTCAGCGTTGACGCGGGCAGAGTTCTTGATGGATTTAGCACGGATGCCGAACCGGAGGGTGGACAATGTTTCAGCTTCATTGTAAGACGAGGGTGAGCAATTGATGATAAGAGTTGTTCGGGAATTTCCACCAAGCGATTCTTGGAGAATACGAGTCAATTTGGAGTCACGATAAGGTATATGCTTGGCCTGGGAATAGTCATATCATCAGCAATCAAGCACGGATAAATTTTTCTAGAACTGACTGACTTTTTCTGTCAATGCATTGATGACCATGCCCAAAGCAGAGAGTGATTTGTTAATCTTTTTAGCTTCCTCCAGGGTCTGTCCTGAAGCACCAGTTTTCCCAACCTTTTCCGAACCTGCGAGGTCAACGAGGTACAAGTTGCCTGTTTTCTGTGCTCCAGTTTCCGTATTACGTTGTTGTATGGTAATCAGAAATATTGAGTGGGACCGTGAAGATTCGGCGTTCATGTCTATTGAGGTTCCTTCGGAGACTGCGCAAGCTCTTCAGATAGAGATACTTACTCGTTGATGTTACTACCCGTGCTGCGCCGCCAGTTCTCATGATCTCATACACCTCCCTTGCACTGCTTACATAGTAATCCGACAAACCCTTGACGTAGACACCTCGCGACTTTTCCTCGTGCACCTGCAGATTATCGTTCTGGGCTGCAGATACGTTACATCAACGCAAGACGGCAGAAAGGTCAACACCGACGTGAAAGTAAGTCACGGATCTTCTCTAGATAAATTTCCATGTATGACACTTTGACAAGGTATTCAAGGTGAGGGTCGCTCTCTACAATCGATTGGAAGATTTGTTCAGTGATCCGGGGTACAATTCCTTTCAGCTCATCCGAGTCTATATCAGCCCCCTGTGATTTAGGGTTAACGTTTTTTTGGGATTATTTCGAAGGTAAGGACACACCATCATGGTAAAGGTCTTTCCACTTCCGGTTTGACCATATGCGAAAACTGTCCCATTGTATCCATCAAGAACATCTAGCAGAACACGAACGTGGTTGAGTTCATTGATGGTCGGGAAGGTAGGGCAGAGTGTGACTGAATGAGCAAGGCGAAGACGACGCAAAGACTAAGGTTAGATTACCTTTAACGATGCTACATTCGAGGATCAGAAATCGAAATACATTTACAACCAAACGACTAACTCTTTAACACCGTATTCAAAAATTTCATGCTGTTTAGTTCCCATCGGGAACACCCTGTCGAACGTGAACCCATCCTTCTCTGGCCCAGTGCTGACCTGGGCAGATTTCACCTGTACCGTCTGGAGGTTGTCACTGAAGGCGACCACAACTTCGCCGCCTTCCCGAGTTTCGATGGCATTTACGGGACGGAATCTATGCTCTTAGAAATTAAACTGGGGAAGCATGCATTGCATCGAACAAGCTCACCGACAAACTACTTTTACATTGGTCGAGCCCGTCATAGCGACGGCACCAGGGAAAGGATATTTAACAATGCGTCAGATGGCTGATCTTTAGTACTGAATATCAGAAGGAAGAAGACGCGGTGTAACAGAATGAGATGTTGTAAAGTGACGACTGCCTATGTTTGCTAGTGTTACCTTTATCATCACTAACTATGTTGTAGAGGTTGCAGAGTCGTACTAAATAAGTAAATATGATACAAAAATCTACAGAACATTGCCAAACACTAGAACTAAGAGATTTCACTCATCATCACTTTCATAGGCAGGAGCTCGAGTAACACCGCGGCTTGTTGATGCGACAGAGCGACGAGGAGGTTCCTCACGTTGTGCAGCATCTGCAGCATCTATCCACTCGGAGTATATATCAATGGGTTCAGTCAAGTCTAAATCAAGCGGGTCAGCTGAAGAATGACTGACTCGGGTTTGGTGGAAAAAGTAATAAGCACTTACGATTAACTTTACTTTGGTATCGTTGGTCACAAACACGGCACACTAGGTTTGCTACACCTTCCTTTCGATCCATGCGCACAGTGACAGATTTTTCATGATGACAGAATAGACAGGTAAAACTGGTTTCTTTCCAGAGATAAGTATTGAGGTACACTCGCCAATAAAAACTCACCGAGGCTTGCTTTCTGGCGCACCAATGCCGGTTTTCTGGAAGACTTTTTGCGCTTGCCCATAGAGATAAAGGAGAGATAAAGGACGACTGTTTCTTGGGGGATGCATGTGACTCTCTGCATGTGACTCATGTAGTCAGGGCGTAGTCACGTGAGTCGTCGCGTTGACTGTTGCAACAGGAAGAATTAGTACTTCCAAGTTTCAATGACCTCAAAAAGACCGGCTGTCAGGCAAAAAACGGGAATTGCAATACCAGCAACGCAGGCTTTACGCACTAGACAACTCATCAGGGCTCCACCACCCTCCGAACCCAGTCCCAGGGACAACCCCAGCACACAATCCCTGAAAATAACAGAATCGTCTGGATCAAGTATTCAAGTGGTCATTCGATGTCGTCGTAGGTCCGACCGCGAAATTCAAGAGAACTCTCCTATAATAGTATCTTCAAACGGAGCAAAGAGCAAAGAGATCTCCGTTGAGACTGGAGCACCTCAATCAAGTTTGGGAATCGTGACCTTGCCACCTTTGCGCACCTATCCATTTGATCTTGTCTTTGGTCCGGAAGCAGATCAGGCTATGGTTTATCACAATGTTGTTAGTCCGATGCTTGAAGAGGTACTCATGGGCTATAACTGCACGCTATTTGCGTACGGACAGACTGGCACTGGGAAAACGTATGTTTACTGAATAGTTCTAATCCTGATTTTTATATCCATCTTAGGTACACTATGCATGGAGACCTGAAGTTAACCCCTATGGGTAATCCCTCACCAGACGCAGGGATGATTCCCAGGGTCCTCTTTCGCCTATTCCACTCCCTTGAAACTTCGAAGGCTGACTACAGTGTCAAGATATCCTATATCGAACTCTACAACGAAGAATTACGGGATTTACTTGCATCAGATTTCTCTCCGCCGACTAGTTCAACCCAGCCCATGGGCATTAGTGGCAAGGAGAAGGCTGCAGAACTCAAAATATTCGATGATGCAGGGAAAAAGGGCGTCTTTATTCAGGGCTTGGAAGAAACGGCAGTCAAAGACTGCAAGGATGCTTTGGCTCTCTTGAACAAAGGTAGCGAGCGACGACAAATCGCTGCTACCCGATTCAACGATCACTCAAGTCGCTCACACTCAATCTTTTCCATCACTGTTCATGTTAAGGAGACCTCCAATATCGGAGATGATCTGCTCAAAGTTGGCAAGATGAACCTCGTTGATCTTGCAGGTTCTGAAAACATCGGGCGATCAGGCGCCGAAAACAAGAGAGCTCGGGAAGCTGGGATGATTAATCAGAGCCTTCTGACTCTTGGGCGTGTCATTAATGCTCTAGTTGACAACTCAGCTCATGTACCGTATCGGTAGGACGTTCAACCTCACATCAAGCGCACATACTTACATCCTACAGTGAATCCAAACTGACACGCCTTCTTCAAGATTCACTCGGCGGTCGAACCAAAACCTGCATCATTGCAACAATATCTCCAGCGCGCTCGAACATGGAGGAAACTCTCTCAACTTTGGACTACGCGCTTCGTGCCAAATCCATCCGTAACAAACCCGAAGTGAATCAGCGTATGACTCGGAACGGCCTCCTCAAAGAATATATCGCCGAGATTGAGCGGCTCAAGCATGATCTCCTTGCAGCACGAGAGAAAAATGGGATCTTCTTTTCGGAGGAAAGCTGGAACGAGCTGAACGCTGAGCAGGAACTCAGGCAGACAGAGTTACAAGAGGCCAAGAGGCAGATTGAAATTGTTGAAGGCCAGTTGAGGGCAGTAAGAGAAGAATTTGAGCAGAGCATTGGACTCCTGATGAAACGAGACGAGGAACTGAAGGCCACGAAAAGCAAGCTGGAGAGGGCTACAGTGGCACTCAATCACACCGAAGGACAGTTGTCAGAGACCAGGGCCGCGCTAGATGACGAGGTTGTGGTATGCCAGGCACACAAAAACACGGAGGTAGGGCTGAATTTGGTGGCCGAAGGATTGAAGAATATCGCAGCAGAGAGCTTACGTGATATTAGTGGGCTTTTCAGGAAGCTGGGTCTGTATGAGCCTACGTTTCTTATTGCCAATTGACGAAGAGTTGTTCATCTTTTCTAGAGAGAAAATCCGGCGTTTTCGAATCTAACACCAGCGTCATTACTGAATGCGGGGAGACACTATCATCTCTGACGAACCGCCTTTCTCAGAAGCTTGACGAACTCTCCCGATGCACGGTAGAAATTACGACTCAACTCCAGGCCGTGGCGAAGGAAGTTGGAGAAACCGAGATTGAAAAACTGTCGACGCATTCTCAGGTCATTGTCGAACAACTATCCCATGTTCAAATCACTCTCCAAACAATCCAACGCCACAACACGACGGAATCGGAGGCTCTTGAAGTAATTCACGATGCCCTAGCTGGCATGCAAACAACATTCAAGAGCGAGTTCGTCTCGTGGGGTACTAATCTCATGTCAAACAGTTCTTTGATATGCGATGAGCTCGAAGGGACAAGCCAGAGCGGGACAGTGGCAGTAGAAAAGGCACTCAACGACGTTCATTCCGTCCTGGAATTTGTCCTGCAAGAAATTCAAGGATACTTCCAAGACGGATTGACTTCCTTAGAGCTAACACGACAACTGACAAATGAAGCCGCACAAACCGAAATCGTGCGCCTTCGAGAACAGAATGAAACCCTTATTAAAATGCTCAAAAGTGAAAAAGCCAAAGCAGATAGGGCCAAGGGGGTGTTGTTGCACAACATGTCGGAGATGTTAGATGGGTTCATGAATGAGCATCATTCACGATTGGAAGTAAACATGAATGATCTACGGGATCAGAATCTTGAAGCACAAAACGTGTTAGAGTTGTATTTGGAACAGCACAACCAGGTGATTAGACAGATGACTGACGCTGGGACCTCTACCGAGACAAATCTCCGTGGCCAGGGTGCCTCCGCAAAGCGAAACCGCGATGGCACCTTCAAGGTAAGAACATTGCTTGAAGCCAGAGCTACTGCTCATGCCATCACAGATGTTGGAACAAATGAAATTGACTCACCGCAAAGCGGCACAGAAACTGCGTGATCAACTATCAACCTCGATTTCATCTCATTCTGCCTGGATAACAGATCGGACGTCAGCATATGCAGCATCCACATCTGAGGGTATGTCTTTGCGAAGCCGTTCCAAGGCCCCATATCAATCTTTTATTTAGCATTTGACCATCACTCGAGGGCGAAGCGAATCAGGCTTGATACAACAGAAACACTGGGTCAGGAGACTGAGTCTCATTATGAAAGGCTCCAGAGAGACCTTGCTTCCAGCTCGAATAATTTGGGCATCGCTTTCAATACCATCACGACAGAAGTATGTGTTAGATCTTTGGATTTCCCAAGCAAAACTGACGATTGACGATATAGACTGCTTCCTTTTCGGAGGCCTCCTTAAACCACCACAATAGTCTAAATCGTGACATAGAGTCAGTGCATGCCACAAGGAAGAAACTTGTAGAGTATGGAACACGACCTGATGTCTCTACTGGAAAGACGCCACAGAAGAAGACGTGGAAGTACGTCGATCATTGGGACCTGACCAAGAATCGAGAAGCCCTTCTTCGCAAAAGGGAAAATGAGGGCTCAATACCCAAACAGAGCGCTACGCATCTTGCCGAGGTTGGCCCAGATGAGGGTGATGACTTCAGTGAGCTGGCTCGGGAAAGTCCGCTTCTTCAAGACTCCACGTCCGTTCTCCAGATCACCTCCAAATCACCTACATCAAGCACTTCCTCTATGGTTACACCTCATGACAGCCCAGATTCCCAGATTCCACACATTGTGCCAAACCGGCGGCAGTCAATCGTTGAATCACTTCGACCTCTACCACCGAAGAAAACTTTTGTCTCAAAAAGAAATTCCTTGCCTCCCCCTCCTCCTCTCGCGGATTCGCGACGGAAGAATGTTGTGACTAGCCGGCTTTCACGCCGTTCTGTACGATAGTGTGGTCTATTCAGAGTAAACACAGACCGACATATATAGGATATACCATCTATGTAATCCCTTTAGTAATACTTCTTTTTTCCCCTTGTAGGTGACGGATATTTAAGGTTGTAAAGAATGAGCTCAGGGAAATCGGTTTGTTGCACACTCAGAATGTTCCAGTAACCGTAGTAACCGTGCGATTTCAATCCTGAGAGGGCCAGCGCATTATATAATCCACACTTCCGTCTTACGCTTCATGGCAGCAAGGCTCAGAAGTCAGTTCAATCATTATTTTAAACAAATTTTGATGTTTAAACAGTAATTTGATAGTTGTTATCCTGCTCTCATTTGTCCTTGCTGTTGGGTTTCTTTTGATCATCCTTTCTTGTGCGCTTTGGTCAAACTGGCTCCCACTCCTCGTTGGTATGTGTTAACATTTAAGCCCATTTATGTCTGATTATAATATTATGTACAATAGCACTTACATTTGTCCTTGCTCCCTTTCCAAACGCTCTTTTCTCACATTGCGGTTCGGATGAGTTCTCGTCCTATGAGAATGGAGGTGGTCTGGTTGATATGGGTCGTTTCTTGACATCTCTTACCGTGGTCACTGGTTTTTCTCTTCCCATCGTCCTTGCTCACTCCGGGATTGTTGACCCCAAGGCATCAGCGATGTCAATCTTGGGTGGAGGGTATGTTTTTCAGCACTCTCATTGACAATGACCGTAATCATGTCGCAGACTCGTTTATACTACCATCCTCGTATATTCTGCCACGTTCACGCAAGCAGGTTCAGAATATGACTGACCATTGTTTGATACCCTCCTTATGGGCTCCCCTATTAACTGCTGAAAATGTCAATACCAATAGTATGTATTACGAATATTCTACAAGACATTACGTTGTAACAGAGGTGATCGGCGAGGTCCATAATGACTGTTACTGACTACGGACTGCAGCAACAAGCTGCGCTTTGGCAGGTGTGGTGTCCGAGTACTGAAGCCCGACTGGACGCACTCGTGCCATAATTTCAAATTGACCGTCCGTGAGGAAGCAGACGGGAATCATTATATCTCTAGAACTCCCTTTTTCTAGACTGCCTATTGGAATATCGGTGATAATGCCTTCGTAAACGAGACAATCATTTGGTTCAAGGTCGAGGGACAAACTAAGAGGTAAAGGTTGCGCTGTTGCTAAGTGAGTGGAATTGCGAACCTAAAACAGAAGAAGCAACCCACAGGATAAATTGATGACCTTTATCCTGAGCTCAAGGAACTCATTAGGTTGTAAAGGACACTTCTGTGCGCTCATTCTTCTTCCATCCTTGTTTCCGTTGATCGGAACTAGGGAAAGATCAACTTGTGCGATGTCAGAACGCAGGACTTCCAACATCGGCAATGTTAGGCGTTGTTGTCGCAATGATACTCCTCCCACTCGTGTTCCGCCAGCCTAATCCAGTTTAGTCTCCGTTCTGGACCTTTATACGGCAAGAGTGGTAGAGGTAAAGGACCACGAACCTCCTTCCAGTGGCCACGCACACTCTTGAAAAGTGCTTCCCGATACCAGAACAGCTCTCTCTGCAGCCGTGACTCACCCTTGGAGAGCTTGCCCTTGGTAACCACAAATTGTCGGCCCGAGAGTGTAGGTATGGGCTCGGAGATTTCCCTTTCCGAGAGTCTGATCCTTTTCAGAGGCAAAATGACTCTATTGTTATCATTAGACACAAACGGTGGTTACAGTAGTTCCTCGACAGACCTTGAAGTTGACCCAGGGGGTATGATAGACGTAGTACATTCCGCAGGAGCATCTTGAATGCAAGAGCATCCATGAGCATATCAAAAACGCCCATGATTTGTTACTTACCAGCCTGTTCACGCTCGAATGTAATTTCAAAAGGAGAACCATACGTATTTCGTACGTCCAGGGAAAATAGACACCAGCTTGTCCCATCATCAACGTCCAGATAACTCGACATTATAGTGCTTCCTGTGATTTCGGCGCGATCACGATATGAGGGGAAGGGAACAAGGTCCATGCTTTGACATTGAAGCATTGAATAAACTGTGACCATGATAGGATATGATAGCTGGCGAGTGTAGAAGTATTCCGAAGATCGTGCAAGGTCTGCACGGTGCACACAGGAGTATGAAACATGAACCGTCCCATTAGTGCTTAATAGAAGTCAGGAGCCTACAATAGACCGCGAAATACTCGAAGACATACCAACCCGCTTTCCCGAGGCAAGAAATAGTCAAACCAAGGGTTCGTCCCGATTTGATTGTTTGAGCTGTATCCTTGCTCCATGAAAATACAGGCTCATTGATGAGGCTATATTCAGTCTCGTAGGTATCAAAAACAGATAGGTCGCTTTCTGCGAGCATCCGTTGTGCTGGTTCCACAGTAGAATCTTCAAAAGCTAGGTGCACGAAATCTATAGGCAATGAGGAAATATTTTCAAGGGTAATATGGAGAATTGACCTAGTTCACGTGAATATTTTAAGTACATCACAAGAATTAAGAATCTCACCGCTCTCCCTCATATAACATCAGTGCTCCATGATTCACAGACGTACGGCGTATTCTTAGCAATGGCTGCTCTGGTACTACCTGACATTCCAGAAATCGAGAGTTCATGAGTGGATTGAGTTGGCTTGACCGGTACTTGATGGACTTCACTGATCTCTCCCAAGGAAATGACTCCAAACCAGAGTACTTAAATCGCCCTAGTTCGCAAACAATAGCACTCTTCTTACGCGCGAGTCTCTCTTCTTCCTCGTCTGTCCGTAGCGGAAGAATGAACTCCTGGCTCGCACCACCAGGCGCTTGCACAATGCATCCACGAATGATTAGAGTACCCATCTCGAAGGCTTTACCCGACAGGATCAGCTGATGAGAAGAGTTTGCAGGTAAGATGGTTCGTGTTTTTTGGGATTCAAACTTGACACCAGAAGTGCTAGGATCGTTAATAAAACGTGCTGTTTCTTAA
>Ga0153987_1000103_pt1 | contig 28952 bp, 26 predicted proteins | sample TSNC071MetaG_FD_102279 | JGI IMG/M metagenome (GOLD analysis project Ga0153987, IMG submission 102279) | Attine ant fungus gardens microbial communities from North Carolina, USA - TSNC071 MetaG | ecosystem: Host-associated > Fungi > Mycelium > Unclassified | place: USA: North Carolina, William B...
GACAAACAATCCTACCACCCTTTTCCTTTTCTTTGCTCTAGAGCTGAAAAGCAAACTTAAGCAAACTTAAGTTTCTTTTTCTATTTTTTCTACTTTGTTTCCCTACGAGTCACTCAACCTCAAAAGGACTCGGACATCCGCTTAGGCTAAGAGACTAACCCCTTACTATGGTTCTTCGTAGTAAGCTTCCAGTTGTATGGTCAGCTGAAGTAGAGCTTGCACGAGGCTCCAGGAGTTCTAGGTAGTAACTACTGTATCAACGGCAAGCCAGGCTACTAGACTAGGTAAGAACAGCAGTGTTATGGTGTGAGACAAACACATGTCTTTAAGATCTGACTAGCGAGAGCACTCGTAAGCAAGACTTATTATTATTTTAGCCCGTTTTATACATCAAAATTACCAGTACATTCCCTGAATTCTAATTACCTCCCCAGTACCTACTTGTTTGCACATAACTGTAACCTATCTCGGAGACTACAGAGCTCTAATTTGCACCTGTCACCCTTGTTTCTGATAAAAGGACATACCCTGAATTACCTATTTTACTTTTATCACCCCTATCAGTGTTAGAATCCCACAGAGATAGACTGTCCTCAATGTTGTAACATGAGGCATCACTGATTACTCATAGATAATCATCTGTCCTTTTCTAGAACAAAGGATAGCCCTAATCAGGTTAGGTTATTGCTATTTCTATCACAAAAGGACTGCCATATATAGAACAATAGGCAGTAGTCAGATGATAGTCTGTCCAGGTGCACAGACTATCTCATTTCTATATATAAGACTCCCCAGTCTAAGGATTAGACCTTAGACTTAACAACATCTTTTGTTACTTGTCTTAACCCTGCTTTATAAGCTCTACTTTGTTGAAACTATCTTCAAGTCAATCACAAACCAAGTAAGTAATCATTTGTGATAAGGTCTATAGTTATTGTAACTACTGACAAATAGAGGTAGAGTAGAGTGTAATAAGGGATGCCTAGGCCACAAGGTGTGAGGTAGGCAAGTGGTATCAAGTTCTTAGTGTAAGGCAAAGTTGTAAAGACAAGTGGCTAACTCTAAGGATTGGGATTAGAAAGAACTTGATAGAATTCTTTATTGTATTAAGTTTACTACTTATACAAATTGTGGTTGGTCTGTGCACCAAGTTTCCATGCTCACATGACCTTCTGGAATGTTCTACAGTTATATAATATGATGTCATACTATAAATAGATTTTAGAGTCCATTATGAAGTCCAATCTGGTTGAGGAGGCCTTTGAAGGCTAGTAAAATGTTTGGCTAGAAGACCGACTCATAATATTCTGTCTACTATGGGTCCTAATAAAATAAGTAGAGATGTATAGCATAGTTGGATGTCAATCTGTCAACCTAACAATAAATCCAACTCAGTCTGATATTCACAGAACTAAACTGATATATTAGATATACCTAACAATGAATCCAACTAGGTATATCAGTACAATAGAAACTATTTAATAATGGAAAAGACTTCACCTCAGCCTAATATTCACAGAACTGAGGTTACAAAAAATAGTATAGCCTCAAAAATTGCCACTGGCTGACTAATCCATCAGAGCCTTGAAGAAGACACAACAACAAATATGAAAGGAGGGAAATCTGAGATACACACACAACAATAGGTCCATCTGTTATATATCCATGCCTGTCCATTACAGGACTGTTCCCATATCATTCTCTTGATGTTTACATCCCCAGGATATCACTCCTAACTCCCACAGCTGTCCCTCAATGACAGCTGCTGACTGACTATAACAAGGGGCCTCTGGCCATATCATAACAAGGGTCATTAAAAGATTAGAGTAAAAGAAGCAGAGATAAATAGATTAGGGATCATGGGATAGTTGATACAAGTACAAACACTGTACAAGTATATAGTACCAACTGTAATTTAGCAAGGACTCTATCAAGTTCTCTTTCTAACCCTGAAAAACCTACCTTGAGCAACTCTAGCTTAAGGTTATTAAGTCAGTTGCTAACAGTAGGACAGTTGATACAAGTACAAATACTGTGTGAGTATATAGAACTGATTGTAATTTAGCAGGAACTCTAACAAGTGTTAAATTAAAATTAATTACATTGTAGTATTAGTAATATTATGTAGCCCAATCCACAGGTTGAGCTTGCTTATTGCTTATCTAAGCAAGACTCATTCTTGTCTCTTACTGCTATGTCACTAAGCTCTCTGCTTCACTCAAGATCTACTCTGTCCTATAGGCTCTTTATCTGTAATTGCTGGATACACTGGTGAGTGGGCCATCATTTGTCCCCACTGCTATTGCTGTTCTCCATCCTTCTAACAACAAGTTTTCTTTCTAACTCTGGAAAGAGCACCTTGCTTAAACTCTAAGTGAAGTTCTCAAGTCAGTTACTGACAACATACCTAAAGCATACCTAAAGGTCCAGATCTGTATCACATAGCAGAATAAGCTTCAAGGCTTACCTATAAAGGTAGGTCTTATACTCCTTACTGAGTTTTCAATCAACTTACTCTACAATGTATGTCTTCTACTCCTTATATACTTATTCTATGAGTCCATATGTTCTTATTGGGGCTGAACTACATGTTGATGGGATCATCTATATGACTGTTGAGGTACAAGTACCTCCCCGGTCTGACATGTCATGCTGCTTGCTGAATGTCCAACAGTTCTAGGTGTGTGGTTTAGGCACTTACAATAATCATGAGTTGAACATAAGTATTCAATATTGCTGTCTCATGGGACAGGCAAATTTAGAGATGGAAGGTGGGATTAATGGTAGAGGTTTGGTAGGACTGTTGACGTCTCAAGAGGGGAGATGGTGGTAGGTAAAGAAGGGGATTGTGGCATGTGGGTAATGACATGTTCTCTCTTTTGTGTTTTCTGACTAAAAAGAAAAGAAAAGAAATTCAGGTATGTGAGTGCAACCTATGCAGCTAAAGATGCCACCTTCAACCACTTATATCACAGGTTTTCAAGTTTACCCTTCCCTCCACAACTTATTGAACTTATTGTCTGCTATCACACTCGTGAGAGATCATCAATACCACGCGCGCACCAACACACCCTGATCCCAATTCAAGCGGCGACTTGACATCTATCCGCTGTGGCATGAATAGTACATTTGTCTTGTTTTTAACCCTACCTTTGTAACCCCTCTACTGATTCACAACTGCTGATGCACTCAGCAAGTGACACATTCAAGTCATCTCCTGCGAAACGAGTCAAGGGGAAGAAGAATGCATCGACGGAAGCCAAAGAAGGGCCAAGGCGTAAGTGGTCTAATAAAATCACACTATTTATCGGCTTTCATCGGTCTCTGCTCATGGCAGCAGCCGCGAAACATTCAACAAAACTTCACTGGACACCGGTTCCTTGTCCAACCTCAATTCAAGCCGCTTCCGAATTGAGATCAGCGGACATTCGCCCTCGACTGTGGTCAAGTGTAAGTCCCACAACTTCTCACGCTCTCATGAATTAAGATTCTTATCTAGAGTCGGGAAGAGTTAATGTCTGCTTATGTTGAGATTGCCAGCTCAAAATGTACCAATAACATCTCTTGGAAATTGACCGAAATGCCCATCCTGATTCTGGATGAAAATTTCATGTCGTTGGAGAAAGTAAAGGACACGAGCGATTTGTGCATGGATGTGATTTTGTGAGTCTTTGACTTTGTTTCTTGTGTTCCTTTATTTACTATCATTCAGTCGGCGTAAATTCCGCTACAAGCCACCAACTAGGCCGGCGGGTGACTCTTCTATCATATCTCAACAGCTTAACACAAAAAATCAACGAGACACGTCTTGCGGCACAAATCTTTCCTCACACATAACCTCTACCTCTCAAAATGGAGTATCCACAATCTTGAATCCGGCTAACCACCAGGCTCAAATCATACAGAAATCTTCTCTTCAAGATTCAGTATCTGAGTCTATCGTCCAACAGGCCATTCCGATGTCAGAAAACGCCTCTGTCGCTGTGACTGACGAACCACAGTGGAAGCAACATTTCCCAGCCCCTCATTCATCCCATTCATCTGCTTCTCCTTCAAGTTCAGGCTTTTCGCAGGTGCCAGAGACCCAATTTACCCATGTACGTGAGATGGGGCCTTCAGATGGGACAGGTACCTTTCCGCCTCCCTACGACCTGCCTCGGGGATACGGGTCCTTTTTCTTGGAGTCACTTGCACCAATGACCCCCTGGACATCCGAGACATGTCTGATGCGGCAACCCCTGGACTGGACTTCTACATACATTACAATGGCAGGGATCGACCCTTACGGAGTCGATACTCAGCCCATGTACACATTTTCCCCCGAGCGTCATGTAATTCGTTCCGTTGACGGACCGGTCCAACAGGTCGAATATGGCAAAAGAAAGACTTGCAATTGTTCGAGGCCGTGGCTCAATATCAATTGTTGTTTCTGTGATAGTAGACCTATCCCTTTGTCACCGTCTGATCGACAGATTGAACATAAGGAAAAGCCTGCAATAACCTCACCTGCGCCCGTGACGTCATCAGCCCCGTGGAACTTCCACGAGGGGATTGTGGTTGGCCAACAAAACCTCCCCCCCCAAGACACAAGGTTCTTTGATAAATTCAATGATCCCTGTGCTGCTTCTACACGTCTACATGTTTCTGATTCCAGTCGACCTTTTCCCCTCAATACCCCGGTTCAAGTCTTGCCCTTTGAAAATGTCACTTCATGTCTCTCTTCATGTCTCTCATGTGCAAAGCGCGAGTCATGCTTTGTGCACACAAGGGCAGAGGCTCTTCTACCAAACAAGAAAAGAAAATGGCAGGGGGAGGAGGAAGCAGTATCAGTGAATCAAGATAGAATAGCAACAGCAGCCTCAGAGAAACGAAAATTTCGAGCAAAAAGGATTTACCTTGAGGAAGACAAATTACCCTTTCTTTCTGTAGAAGAGAAGCATTCACTAGATTATGGCGAGATTGCCAGTAGAAGGTCAATTATCAGCCCGTCAAGAACAAGAGCAGAGGACTTGTTTCCCCCAGTACAGGCGTCACGAGTAGCAGAACCTGTTTCAACAGATACCGACGTTGGTGATATTAGGGGTCAGGTAAATCTCGTGCCAATGATTTCGGTATCCGAAGGTGTGAAACTCAAAAGGCGGCATGGATGGCATGGACGGCAACGTCAAGCTTCGCAACTCCAATCCACTGGTCTTGCCGCGCCTCAAGAGGCTGACCCTGTTGGTCCTACAATGTCGGTCGTCGCAGCTTCAGAATCTATCACTCATCCAAATCCCAAAGTCCGGCAAAAATTAGCAACAACTACACTCACACCCATGCCTTTACCAGCCAAAGTCTCGCAGCCCCTTCTCCAGTCCACTAGCCAGTCTATGCCTCCAAATTCTCACCTTGTTGGTCCCAAAATGTTATCTCCGCCTGTTGCACCATCAAGATCTACCACTCACCCTCATCCCAAAATCCAAGAAAAGTCAGTCACGGCCACACTCACACCTGTGCCTTTACAAAGAGGGAAAAACGGAGTACCAACGCCGATTCCTGACGACATGCGAGCTCTAATTGATGCATATATTAAATGCGTTCCTGTCGGTGTATTTGCGACAGAAGCGCAGATTAAAGGGTTCTGGGGATTGGATTTGGCACGCAAGGAGGAATTCAGGTGTTCGTTCATGGGGTTTTATAGGATCTCGAGGATTTGGGAGTGTTTGGAAGAAGAGAAAGCAAGCAACAGAGCGAATGGAGCAGAATTCAGAGAAGTTGGTCAGGGTAATGATACCATTGACACTATTACCGCGAGAGTTCGATGGAAATTTCGAATGAAGTGGGAACCTGGTGGCGAAGATTGGCAAACTGTTCGGCGTGACGACCTTTCCTCGCCGTGGTGGAATCCATCATTGAAAGCGAAAGGACTCTCAAGGGCGTCCCAGCCGGAGCTAGACGATTCAGATGAGGAGTCAACAGAAGCTTATCGTTCAGCGAGGCGGAAAAACCCTAAATTTGCCGGACGGCATTGTTTCTTCAGTCAAGCCTTCTCAAGTGTGCTTCCCCTGCATTTACTCGCACCGATAGACGTTGAAATGCCAGACTCTTCGCTGCCGAAAGGTTGGTATTGTCAGGATTGCGGAAAGCTCAACTTTAGGTATCATCTTCGGCATTGCCAATGCCGTAGTTCCTACTGTCAGGTGAGAGATGTTGTATGATTAGCGATCGAGACTGATCAGTCCGAGTTATCAGCATAAGCCTGAAAATAAAGGTTATGCAATCGAAATTGACCGAATGCGCGATCCTCAGGATAATCTGCCCCTGTCGCTTCCTCTCAATGAGCTGCCTCATTATGACCTACTAAGTGTCCGAATGCGAGTCTCGAAGGACCGAATGAAGACTTTGTCCTATAACTTTGGTGCTTGTGAGGAGCCTATAGTGGTGCGACATGTTTTCACTTGCAATTTGAAAAAATTACAGGAGGAACCCTCTAAGCTGTTGAGTTCTATACAGATACATGTACCATTATGCCGGTCGACCGGCGATGGCAGTTCAAGTTGCGCAAATCTACTTCCCAGGTTTGGTCATACTGATTGAATTAATTACTTTCTTATAGATTTGTATTTTGTGCATTCCGTAGATGATACAGACAGTATTCCTTCGTCTTGGGATTCTGCACCAGACTGTTTACGAGTAGCGAGAGAGTTGATGCAAACCAGAGTCAGGGTTTATGGTGCAATGCCCGATATCAACATATCAAAGTTGGATATTCGGGCCTGGGTGACTGCAGGAAGCAAGCGGGCGAGTTAGTCTGAATGACTTTTGACTTATGCTTATGCTGTGCTACCAGAACTCAGACCTGCTTTCCGCCAAAGGACGTTGTATAGTCATCATGTGCCTTGGATGCGAGACAGTTATGAAATTTAGGCCAAAGACATTGGACAACTTCCAAGCGCACATGGCTAATCTTGATACATTGATTCCGATGGACAATCTTGATTCTGAAGAAGATCGGATTTGGCCCGTCCAGCCTGGAGAAGATGTCGAAGCTGAATCGGAGATAACGTCAGAGGAAACCGAAAAACAAAACGATCCCCTGCGATTAGCTCCGATACGACGAGAAGCAGTCAATAAGGAATGGAAAGCCGAAAAAGTGACACTGACCGTGAGTCTCGTTCACGGTGATGTAGTGATCTTAGAAGGGGATGACTTTGAGGTAATGTTTCTCGGTGACTCTTGTGACCCGATCTAACTATGGATATTCATGACTAGTATTCTATCAAACGCACGGGAACTAGCATCTGTGAGTCTTCTTATCTCCTTCACTCATCCTTTTCTCTTTACCACCTCCATAGTATTAATTGGGTCCTGACCGATGGCCAAGCGCTTCCGCCAACTGGGACGAGGAACTTCTGACCGTCTATACATCGGCATTGAAGTTAGATAGTCCATGAGAAGTGTAAGAGTAGTCCATATGTCATGTTGTGCATACGATGTTGTGGATTTAAACAAGCTCGAATGACAGCTTTTTGGAGAAATTGTGAAGAGCTGACAACAAACTGAGCGTCTGCCACTTGTCAACCACCCACATCAATGAATACTGTTGATCTTGCTGCTACAAACAATAAGATGGCTCCTGACACACCAAAGTGGGGCAGGTGTATGTAAATCATTGTTAATGTCATTGCTATGTGCTTATGACTCTACCCCTGTATCCAGTGCTAATCTGTGGGGGAACAGACTGGTACGTATGGCATTCTCACAGTTGTAGGATTCCAACCAAATGACTTCTGTGTCTTCCCATGGATACACAGGCCCAGACTAGGACGAAAAGATCGCACAGGCACCATAAATACGGAAACTGGAGATCTATTGTGAGCATTTGTGTGCTTCCAGCCGTTCACGAACATAGTTCTTAAGTTGCACTATCAATTTCTGCCGCGACAGAAACCCAGACTTGTTGGAACCTAGTATCCTACGATCTCTTGTGAACGTCAGAATAACCTCCATACATACATCTTGTGCTAGCTGCCATTTTGTCGCAGTCGATGTCGATGGGGATGCGTGGTTGTTTGGAAGGAATGGGTTTTCTTGCTTGGGCGTCTCTGGTGAAGAATACATCTCAGAAAATGGGCCGAGGCTCTTGAAAGCCAGTGAACTGGGCGCAGAAAAGGGGACCAAATTCGTCTACGCTGCGTGTGGTAGAAATCACACGCTTCTGGTTGGAAGCGACGGGAGTGTCTGGTCGGCTGGAGTCAATAACCTAGGTCAGGTGCGCAGTTCATGTCCATTGTCAATTATCTATGAACTCTTTGAACATTCATGTAGTGTGGTCATTCCACATGCCCCGAAGTTACATATTTCAAGGCTGTTAATGTCACGTACAACGGCAGTAAGGAATACGTCGTACAGGCTTCAGCCGGCATCTCCTTCTCTCTTGTGTTGACAGACACTGGCAAGGGTATGAGAAACTTCACACCTGCATCTAATTGAATTGACTGAACTGCAAGTCTTCAGTGTTCTCTTTCGGTAGTGCAGAGAAAGGCCAGCTTGGAGTCGGAACGACCGGCGAACGAATTGCTACTGGGAATAAATCCACCTATGACATCGAGGACAGTCCTGGTTGGTCATCCCTAGCATTTATTTGATTCTTCGCCTGAAGATCTTGAATAGTATATGTCAAAGAACTCGATGGGAAGAAGATCGTGCAAATTGCTTCAGGACAGCAGCACAGCTTAGCACTCGATGACACAGGGTACCTGCGTTGCTACAGACCCTGTCCTTCATTAACTATCCATTCACAGTATTGTATATGTTTGGGGTTACAATGGATACTGCAGGCTCGGGCTCGGGAATCAAGTTGACATACTTAAACCCAAGCCCGTGCCCCAAGTAAGATTATGTTTTCTCTTTGCTTTGATTCTCTTAGTGAAACAAACATCAGTTCTCCGGTCCGGACGATGGGTCGCTTGCCTCTGCGGTTTCCGCTGGTTCAACGAATTCCGTAGTATTAGACAAGCGGGGAATGTACTATATGGCTGGAAAGGTGCGATCCAGTCAACGCTTTTGGCCCATGTGTTCATCCCCATCCAACTTCAGTGGAAAAATAGTGGTGAAGGTGCGTCAAAATATCCAAATTAAGCTTATGTGCCTGATTGGATTGAAACATTGCAACTGCAGGATCGTCGGGCTCCCCTTATTCTACCTTCCGCTTTCTGCAGGCTGTTGTGTCAGTCTGAAAAGACCCTGATGATCGTGCTGTCAGACTGACATTTACCTGTACAGGGGTTGTAAAGTTTCACTCGCATGTTCTGGTGGAGTGACACATTGGCTGATCACGCCTGATGACGACGGAACACCCATTACGGTTTGTTATGGGCAAAATGCCGCAAACGGAGAGCTCGGCATGGGAGTCGATGAACCCAAAAGTTCAACAAAACCAACAATAAATATTCCTCTGCAGGGTATTGAAATTCTCGAGTAAGCGCCAATTTTAGGCTTGGTAAGGGATAAGAGATGACTTCGTTTTGGTAGCATTGCTGCAGGGCAAAACACAACGGTGCTTTTAGCAAAACCCAATGACAAGTTCTCTGATCTGCCGAGGCACCCTTATGATGTTCAACCTCCCCAAGAATGCGTTGGATGCAAAAAGGATGATGGTGACCCGCTGGAGTGTGATAAAGTACTTTCAAATACATTCTTGATTGTTCAGATGTTGAACTGATCCCTCCCTCAAGTGTGATTCGCCATGGCACCTCGAGTGCCTGAACCCGCCACTCAGTGCTGTTCCTGAGGGTGAATGGTTCTGTCCCCAATGTCTCGATGACCCTGGTGCACCCGTCGGTTTCTGGAAGGATCTCACAGCTAAACGTAAGAGGCAGAGAGCTGAGTCGTCTGCAGACGACATGCATGCGGACCATAGATCCAAGGGCGGTGCGTGATGACCTGATCCTGATAATCTGATCGGAGATTGATTTACTTTTTTTGGTCATCTTTGTAGGAAAGAAAAAAAAACAGTAGCTCTCTTTCTCTTCACCTTGATCAGAGACTATCCTTCACGAAGGATGATAGTAATTTCTTTGTTTTCTAGGGATATCAGGCAGTAAATTCATGTGATCTTTTGGCATCTCAGTCTTGTGTACGCTTTCCTGGCTCCACCTCTCGGACTCTAGGCAGTGACGCATCCTGTACGATATCTGTACATATTTCTTGGAATTGACATAATTTTTGGGGTTGCGGATCTATTCAGACAGGGAATTTTTCTTTTTCAGATGGAAAACTCACATTTCACCTGTGAAGTGTGATCAGTAGCGGGCAACACGATTCTCCTCAGCGGACATGTATACACCGTCAAGACACATCAAGTATATCAATTCTAATCAGCACATTTTATCTTGTAGGATAATGAATACAGGTGGTGATATACTGCATGAGTAGATGGGCCAGGAGAGTCAATGCAAGAGGTTAATTGAAACGCATCAATGAGTGCAGACAAATACTGGTGACATGTGACATACACATCTAGCATGTCAGCTGACATATGTCTAGTCTAGTTGACAGATGACGCTGAATTGAGAAAATTTGACCTTTAAGTTCATAATCATCAAGCGTAAATCTAGTCAGCGGTCACTCTTTTCATCATTGTCAACAGCTAGATCTTCATATTTTCCAAAATCACTGAGCCTCCCTGAGCCTGATCATGACCATTCGTTGGAGATGGGGGCCACTGCGCTCATTACTTGCTCTGTCACCAGTTCTTATAGGCGTACCTTTTATCTCCCTTAAACAACATTATGGTGAGCTTGGCCGCTTCGGATGTTAATTACCACAACTAAAGTCTCTTTTAGCACTTCCAGAACCACTTGCCGACCTGTAGGTATCAGGAACCCAAACTATAAAGGCTTATGCTAATGAGAATTGCATTCAGTGCAAATCCCTCCTCACAGTTGCCGCAAATTTCAGAAGCCCATATCCTTGGCGTTGCAAAGTACCTTTCGGAGGACATTGGTTATAGAACTGTCGGAACATTTCAACATGCTCTCGCAGACACATGGATGATTCAGCAAGCCGAGATAATGCAGGGTGAATGCCAAAAGATAGTGGCGAAAACTGAGCGAAAATTAGAGTGTGAGATCTGGCATCAACAAGGTAGTGGCAGCCATAGGTGTATCCTTGTCTTCTATCTGTGGGGAAAACAACGGACTGATTCTGTCAAGGTTTGACATGATGGGCAAACGAGTATACAAGACCTATGTTAACCTGACAAATATCATCATCCGTATCTCGGACGGAACACCGGCGGGAAAGGAACATGCTATTTTGGTCAATGCCCATCTGGACAGTACATTGCCAAGTCCAGGGGCTGCTGATGATGGTCTTGCTGTTGGGGTCATGCTTGATGTCATGCGGGTGCTCATCAACACGCCGGACTGGTCACCTAAACACCCCATTATCCTCTGTAAATCGATATATTCCATCTTTGATTCTACTCTTCTGAAGTGCCTCCAGTATTTAACCATGCGGAAGAGTCGCTTCAAGACGGTTCGCATCTATTTTCCACGCAGCACCCAGCTGCATCAACGTGTGTCTTTCTCTGAAATATCCCTGAAGCCGTATCTGACTGAGCCCAGTGTTCGCGCTGTTATCAACCTTGAAGGTGTCTATCTTGCCATTCCGTGGGAGCCAACTACTGACGTGACTGAAGCTGCGGGCTCAACAGGTCGCGAGCTGCTTTTCCAAGCAACATCTGAACAGATGATCGATGCATATTCTCGTGTCCCTAGGTGCCTCATGAGTTCTTGCATCCCTATGTTACTCGTGCTTATTTCGTCTTAAAAGGCCTTTTGGTACTGTTTTTGCCAATGACGTCTTTAGCTCAGGCATCCTTCTATCAGAGTAAAGTTTATTTCCTGCATGCATGTATCCAAATCCTGAAAGTGATCTAGTACAGATTTCCGACAGTTTGAGCAATACCTCAATATAACCGGCCTCGATGTGGGTACATCCTTTGACGATTTTGTCGTTCGCCAACAAAAAGTCTTATGCAGATGGCAATCGTTGGGAATAGCTATGTTTATCATATGCGGAAGGTTCGTTCATTAATTACAACACCTCAACGTCTGACATGGACTTTACTTCAGGATCTTGTTGAGAATATCGAACCCGGCGTTGCTCAGGTAAGATTTATATGCGATGGAAATCGAGTAATTCTAATAACTCCACAAGCACATGGCTGAAAATGCTTTAGCACTTCTCAAATTCCTATCTTCTGACCAATCACCATTGCCCACCTTGACTGCAGGGTATGCACGACCATCGACTGTGTATTTCACGCTTTTCGGAAAGTTCTATATGTACTCCTTCAAAACTGCAAGAATTATGTACCTAGTACTTTTCGTTGTTTCGCTCACCTTCGTGCGGATTTCGACGTTTCACAAGGAAACGGCTCATTTGGTGCGAGGCTTGGTGGCGGTCATGGCATCTACTTTTGGCACGATTATCATGCCCAATTTAGTTGCTCTGATGATGAGTAAGGGGCTGAACAAGAGTATGAGCTGGTTTTCAAATCCGTTCTCTCCGATTGCTCTGTATGCGCCGCCTACCCTCCTCGGTGCATTGCTGTCTCAATATCTGGTTGGGCCAGTTCTGGAGCGAGACATCCTCAACGCTCTTCTCGTTCTGCAGTCTGGACTAGCATATGGAATACAAATGGCCGGAATCGGATCGGCAGGCCTGTTCTTCCTATCCGGCTTGCCGCTTTTCATTGCGCTCCTGTTGAACCGTCTGATTACCGGGAGTGCGACTGATATATCTCTGATTACATACGCCATCGTGCAGTTAGAGCCCCTCCTTGTCGGTCCTCCTATGCTAGCTACTGTCTCGGAAGTCTTCATACCCCTGGTGAGTCAATCTATACTTTACCAGGGTATTTTTGGCAAGGATCATTCAAGTCCACGACGCCTAGACTGGTCGAATCGGGGCTCAAGCACCCGCAGACAATATTGTAGCAACAATTGTGGCACTTCTGGGTGCACAAGCACTTCCATTCATTGTGCCCTTCGCTCATCGGTTCGGGCGCCGGAACCTATTAAATGCAATCACGTTCTCAACCATCGCGACAGCAATTGCAATGGCTGTTTTCTCTATGAAACATCCGTTTGATAAGATGCACCAAAAGAGATTATTCATTCTACACTCCGAGAATGTGCGTCTTCTTTTGATGATTTCGAATGATTCCCTGAGAATTTTTCAGATAACAACACAAGAGCAATATCTACATATAGCTGGGTCGGACGGTGCCCCTGGATTCGCCCTTCTCGTTGAAGATATCACAAGAGAATTTTCCACGTCGGATGTTGTTCCCAAGCCGATCGTGATGAACGGTTATAACTCAGACTGGGATTCACTGTATCCGTTTTCTGCCTTCTTAAGCCCATACAAGATCCCGTTGGCAGTGAGTGAAGACTATGTCTCACCATGGTCAAGCGAACAAGGTCTCGTTGTTTCTGCCATCAATGACTTCCGTGATACGGAAGCGGGTACACGAAGTGTAACAATCCAGGTTAAACACCCAGGAATTGTCTGGTCCGGTGCGCTAATGATCGTTTATTGATCGTTTCAGATAAGATCACTGATGGATCCCAACTCTGGCAGTAATTGCATTCGATGCCCATGTGCTGAGGTGGACGCTTGACAACAACCCTCCAAACGAATATGTTCGACACTTTATCAAAGAAGCATCCTCTTATGGGGCAGATACATGGAGTGTAGATATTGTCATCAAATCCCCATCTAATGCTACCGACGAAGAAACTTTATTAATAAACTTCGTTGGTATCATGGAAAAGGGGATGTGGCCGGCGAAGGAGGCTGTAAAAGCAGAAGGTGGACCCGCCATGCAGCTCTTTGAAAGGCTTGATAGATGGCTGGAGGATAAGTCTGCCGGCACTGTTGATGCACTCCTCATGGGTTGTGTTGGGGGTGTTTCACGAATATGAGTCGCGTTACTCAATGCAGCGGAAATTGTCTGGTAATTTCATATCCAGGTTTTCTTAATCATGAGAATGACTTGGTATCATATGTCATAGTAGTGACAGGGCGGAGTCATATACTCCACCTTTCGGATTTCGGAATGTCAAAAGCATTTGATAGAGATTTGATTGAGATGCTATTTTCATTTTCATTTTGTTACCACGGACTTGTGATCCACTTTTTAGCGTCATGATGTAGCTATCGTTCATCGTTTTTCCATGAACTTTATGAATTAGCTGGTTCCGGGTGTCCTCAACGGAAGGGACCTTCTTTAATGTCCGCTTGGCTTGAGACTTAGCATCTCCGAGTCGGATTCAGAATAAAGGTGTTTACCAGTTTGGGATTCCGGCTTCTTAGTGGTAGCCGGGAGCTACTTTTCATAAATGCAAGATAGCCCTTCGGTCCTTTCACAGTATCATCGCCAACGCCCAAGATGTTCACCACGGTACTTTTCATATTCTGCAGCTCACTGTCCTTGATCTATATCCTGTTGCGATTGAGACACAAAACCAGATGGCGGATGCCTCCCGGTCCTGCTCCTGGGCTTTTCGGAGACCATCGATGGGACGTCCCTTTTTACCAGCCATGGAGGAGATACACAGAGTGGCATAATTTGTATGGTGCGCTTTCGATTCGCATTATTAGATATGATCTATTGCCTCTGAACGGTCTGGTCCTTTAGGCGACATTATCTCCTTCTGGTTGGGCAGCACACCCATCGTCGGTATGCATCATCTTCGATTTTTGCCCTCCTAGTGAATATCAGCTTATAATTTCTTTAAATAGTTTTGGGTACTCTTAATGCCGCCTATGAAGTACTAGAAAAGCGCGGCAACATCTATTCCAGTCGACCGCGCAATATCATGGGGTCAGTAGTCATTTTGATAAACCATTCCAGCGATTTAGCTGACCTTGGTTGATAGAGGGGAACTTCTTTCTGGTGGAATGCGAGGAGTTGGTATGCCATACGGTCCGCGATGGAGAAATTGGCGAGCTGTGAGCGTACTACGTTTCACAATTGGTGCCCCACTAAAGCTATTGAAGCTTATGCATGCTGGTCTATCCATCGAAGCTTCGCAAACTTACAAGACACTTCAATCATTAGAGTCTAAAGTACTTCTCAACGACTTGCTGGGTGCAAAAGACTCGGAGGAATATACTCAGCATCTTCGTCGGTGAGTCTTCAAAATCTCACACGAGTCGCAATTTTCACTCGTCTCTCAAAGGTATGCTATCTCTGTTGTTTCAAGCGTCGCATATGGCCGGAGAGTTCGGGACATGAATCACAAAATTGTGAAAGAAAATGAACAGATCGATCGTTGTGAGTATCAGCATTTTCATTCGTTTAGCAAAAATATATCAAAATACCTATGATACAGATTTATCAAAGTCAGTGCCAAGTTACTCATTGTTGATTAGACCTTAGCTGACCTTGAGTCATCACTGATAGGGCATTGCAAGTTCCTCTTCTATTGTACTATTTTATTAATCTGCTGACTGAACCGCAGGGACCTTAGCAATTCTTGGGTCGACACCGTAAGTTGATTCATTGGCTCGCATCTCATGTCATTCTGACAGACAGAATTAGTGGCCCTTTCTCCTTTATCTCCCGGTACGAATCTCAACGCACAAGGGCATAGAGTGGACCTCTTATTACCCATTGCAGAAATGGTTACAGTGGTTCCGGCGCGAACCAGAACAAATGCGCCAACGCGATACTAGAGTTTACCTCGGCCTTTTGAATGATGTGCGAGAACGTATAGAAACAGGGTCTGCCATGCCATCTATCGCAAGCAAGGCTCTCGAAAAAACAGCCAATTGGGGCCTTAGCGATATTGAAATTGCCTATGCTTTGAGTGCTCCTTGGCAAGCAGGAGTTACAACGGTAGGTGCACCCAGCAGACTGGCTTATAATTGATTATTCACGACGACTTGAAGAGCGTCTCTATCTATAAGATTTTCATCAGTGAGTAACCATCAGCCAAGTTCCAAGGTCAGCTATCACTGACCATTCACCCATAGTGGCCATGCTACATTATCCTACAGTCATGAAGAAGGCACAAGAAGAACTTGATCGTGTTGTTGGTATTGACAGACTACCTGAATTTGATGACATGGAACGTCTCCCTTATAATGAAGCTGTTATGAAAGAGACACTTAGGTGGCGTCCCATTCTGCCTCTGGGTGTGGCACACAGCAATATCTGTGACGACGTCTACAATGGCATGTTCATCCCCAAGGATAGCAGGGTCCAGGCGAATGTCTAGTGAGTAAAAAATCATCATTGTATGCTTAGATGAATTGAACATTTCCCCCAGCGCTATGGCTCAGGATTCCGAGGTCAGACGATCTCCGATACTTCTAGTAAAGGCGAATCGTGACTTACTGGCCGAATCATTTAAACAGATGTTTTCGAATGCTGATCTGTTTCAGCCTGAGCGATTTCTGGACGGGAAAACTCCTACCTTTACGGCCGGGTTCGGTTTTGGTCGGAGGATATGTCCAGGCATGTATATTGCTATGAACTCGTTTTTGGTATTGTTCGCTCGGTTAGTAGCTGTCTCGATAATCACAATACCGCCTATCATTGAACATGGTTCAGGACCTTATGGGCCTTCAATATCCAACCAAAGCTGAATGAGCTTGGAAAACCTATTTTACCAGAGACTGAAATGATGGATGGACATATCTCTATTCAGCCTCGTAAATTTACTTATCATCTGGTTCCTCGCAACGCTAGTGTTTCTACCGTGATTGCAGGAGAGGCTGCGAGGGCTGAAGAGGAGTTGATCCCCTGGACATGACGAAACTTGAGTATCTCCCACATTTCTTGGAGCGTCTGTATCGTGTTGTATGTTTACCTCATCCGTGGCCTGGAAGAACGCCCATTCGGCAGTATTGTAGAAATAAATAAAAATTGGATATCACGCAAAGTACCCAAGCCTATTTACGCTGCAAAAAGCGAGTTTGAGATATGAGGTCTTATTTATTCACATTTACAAGATCTGCAATCATTCAAATTGAATATGTTTTTCCATGGTGCAAGAAACCATCTGGGGACTGACACTCAACTGGACTCCTCCTTGTGTGCTGAGAAAGAAGACAGATCCAATAGTTCTGAGAATATATGCAAGGGTATGGGTGCAGACACTGAATATATTTTATCTTTCCCTTCGCCATTTTCGACTTACCTCATGGGAACAACCACCTACTTTTCTTTTGCAGAGCACCATCAAATAAACCATCAATTTCACACGGTCTGGTGACACGTGGCATTTCCCTCGGCTACGACGAACAAGTCAACCCTGTCACTTGCCCTCTCCATTCAACTTTTGAAAAATGTCATCTTTTACTGTTGCGGGAATGTCTTCCTCACACCTGCAAAGTCTCCGAGTCCCAGGTGCAAGTGGTCAATTTGGTTCGTCGCTCGGTGATAGTTTGTCGCAGACCCCACGAAATCAGTACCAATCGGGTTATCTTCTAGTGTGTCTATCACTTGTTTTGTGTCGCTCATTTTTACTTTACTCTGTTCTAGTCAACCTCTCGAGATGATGTACGGACTAGACTTTCAAAGGCTATGAATTGTTGACTGACCATGGCCTGCTCAGAACACTTCGCAGGGTAGTCTACGAGTTGACGAGTTGCCTCTGATACAATCTAAAGCCGGGATCAATACTCATGCGAGAGGATCAACATTCGAATTTGGCATGGACTCTATGTTTCATAGCCAGCCGTGTGTTCCTTTGTATTTTGTTTTTCGTTCGAGATCATTGATACATCACCAAGTCAGCGTCAGACACTCCCAGATGAGGATGCCCCTCCACAAGCTTCGGTACTTGATATACCATATGAATTTCGTGGCAACTCTTCACCTCGTAGTTTGCCAAAGAAAGTCAGTATCTGAGATATCGATGTATTGGTCTTTAGCTTACTTTTTCTAGAAATCGAGTCTCGAAACATCGCGTTTCAACCGTCGGCCTTCACACGTTCCTGCGAGTCAACTCGCACAGCCAGTTTATGTTATTGTCTTTGGCTATCCTCCAGAGCAATACTCATTTATGGTGGAATATTTTAAGTCACTTGGCGACGCAACGGAGCCCGAACCAGATGGATACGTTCTCAATTGTTTTAAGATAGGGTATCAGAATACTGCAGATGCAATGCGAGCAATAGGTAAAAATGGAGATGTTATACGCGGAAGTTTCATGATCGCGACCAAGTGGGCCGTGAGTATCCCCACTTTTTCATCCCAGGATATGTTTTAGTTTTGTTCTGTTCACAGGAGCCTGCACATGCTGAGGCAACCCTTGGTTCATCTTTCCGACAAAGTCTTTCTGGGATAACTGAAACCCACTCTTTGGGGAGTGCGACAAACGCCGATGAAACGACGCAGCCCCCTCTCATTTCGAGTGTACAGAGTATCGGTATTCAGGCTCAGGTTCGTCCAGCATCGGCTGCTTTCAGGAAACAAGCAGCTCTTTCCGAATCCCGAGTACCGTTTCCGCTGACAATCAATCCATTGTCTGACACGGTACTTCCCAGCGAAGGGATAGTGCGGCAAGTCTTGAAATTCCTTTTCGATTGGTGAAGTTCGTTTTATTGGCTATTTAAACACCAGTTAAAAGACGAACTACCCGCGCCATTTTATTCACGCGGTAGGCCCAGATATGGTTATCATCTGAGTGTATAGAACATGACGGCCACTTCTACCATCTCTTGTCATGTTTGCACTGGGAGCCTTCATCTATCTTAGTCAGGATTGCAATCATTAGATACAATCGACCCACGATATGAACGGCTCGTTCGGTAACAAGTGTTCGGGTCCATCTGTTGACCATGAATGGAAAAGAACGCTTTTGCAGAATTTGGAGATAACGTGGATCTCGGGTTGTCACCTCACTATCTATCTGCGTCATATATTTGAGCTAATTGTGGATGGTGCAATTCCAGAATGTGTGCAAACATACCAACGTGGTATGTTCGAAAAATAATGCGGACTAGAAGAATGCATGTTTTGAGGGACACTCACGTTCTGTCAGCTTGATACAACTGGACGTATATTCAAAAAAAAACACGAGACTGTTTATCCAGCTCAAACCTTGAATGTTGTCCAGAAATCATGGGTGATCCGATACTGTTACGTCCTGTAGAACCTGATGAGACATGTGCCGTGCCACTCTGTAAAACCCGTTCGCATGGCATGACCACCATGCCTGCGGACTATATAGCTGTTGTTCAGTCCTCGTATGAGGGAACCAATGTAATTCTAATGATGACCATAGATACAGGAGAAATCTGTATATTGGGGTGCATCTAGACGTCATCAGTAACTGAACCTGCAATCATTCCTATAACGGTTTCGAGGACGAAATACCACTGGCGGAGTTTCAAAAGTTTGAAAAAAATGAAGGTAGGTTCCCTTAAAGTGGTATGGTATCAGTTGTGGCCAGACATAAATTTCCATCATTTGTCCGATTACTGCGTGGGTATGAAAACTAGAGGCCCAAAACGTCATGAGCAAAAGGGGACGAAGAACATTGATGATTTCTTGGAAACTATGATAATATTGTCGGATATCATCGGCTTCATGTGAAACTGGCACATGTGTCTGACTTGAAAGTCAAGGGCCGATTTATGGGTCCCGAAGGGATTGCGTCAAAGACCTTTTTAGCCCCGGATTCAGATGTGGAGAGAATTGGGGTTCAAATACACGGCCCTTGTATACCAATAAACTAAGAAGGCAGTCCTCTTTGTCCGGGGGAAGTAGAGATTCTGCGATAGTTCTGCTGCATCCATGCGAATGGACTAGGATGATTTGTATTTTTCTCAGCTCTTTGGCCCCCGGGTTATTCCCGGAAGTAGGATGACGGCACGTGACAAGAGTTGCTATGAGGAACGATCAACCAAGCTATTCCACAAATTCATATACTGCTACCTTACACTGACGTTTGGAAGGGCACTCCTGAGGTGCTGGTTTCTTGGCTTCCTTATGATATTGAGGTTTTGTCGAGTGTTGTTGAGTGGCCTAGTCAAGCCGGCAATCACGGGTCAATTCTCCTTGCCATTGTTTTTGGCCACACATCGCGCGACTGACTGTACAAGTAACAAAGCCATATTATTTCCTCAAATTAATGAGACTGCCCAGGCTCCCATGATTCAAATCTGTTCTCAAATGGGTGATAGAGATATGATGAATCATCAAATACACAAGGTTCATCATCCTCGAGGAGCGACCGAATCGTGGGACAAGACTACTCCTTATCTGATAGAGATCTCCGTTGTTTGGATCTTGAAATGTCGAGGATTCCTCCCTAGATGTTCTTACCACCGGTGCCCGGTCCAACCGTGTAATTTTACTCGTACAAAAATGCTTAAAGTAGGGAGCAGGTTCATATCTTTTGGTCAAAATCATCACCTTTACCGCAAATCAAATACCCCGCAGTCTCGAAGGACTATATTGTGATATGAGCAAGCCTAAGTCTACCGTTAACCCAAGACTCCGTGTCGGCATTTGGTATGTATCGAAGTAGTGCGGAACGAAATACAGCATTCACAGAAATTTCAGCGGTGCTGGCATTGGTGGGCTTATTCTCGCAGGTGAGACCTTTCCTGACGTCTCATCTCCAGTCCGTGGATCATGAATTCTATTTCTACAGTTGCATTATCAAGCTATCCGGATATCGAAGTTACCGTGTATGAAGGTGCATCCAAGCTAGCAGAGGTTGGCGCAGGCGTCGGAGTCTTTCCTAGTACATTGTCACTTCCTCTTGTCATACGATGGTAACTAATTGTTGTCATGACACACTTCCGCAGGACCATGGGAAATCATCAGGAAGCTCAATCTCGAAGATGACCTGCTCAAGGCAACTGAAACAAAGCGCCGAGAAGGACCTGGTATTTTCATGATCTACTGAAACAATGGCAGCTTTTTTACATTCTCCTTGTTCAGTTCCTACATTTGTCTATCGCAAAAGTGATTTCCCCGAGGGATTGGAATTCTATACACTCGTTACTCAGGGTATGCATAGTGTATAGTCCATCCGACTCCGTCGCTTATTTGACCTGACAACAGGCAACCTGATGATATTTCATCGCGCAGATTTTCAGCAGGTACTGCTGAGACACCTTGTTTCCTCATGCAAGACACACTGTGGAAAGCGACTTCGGACATATACTCAGCGAGCTTCCGAACCCATTAAACTTCTGTTCGAAGATGGAACAACAGCAACCTGTGACGTACTCGTTGGTGCGGACGGCCTCAAATCCGCGGTCCGGCAAACCCTCATGACAGAGAAGGCACATTTTGCCCAATCAGAGGGGCGAAGAGCAGAGGCTGCAGATTGCTTGGCCTCTATCGATCCGTTGTGGAGCGGTACAAACTCGTACCGCGCCCTCATACCAGCCGACCGGCTTCGAGTTGAATATCCTAGCCATCGTGTTCTTACGCAACCTATGCAGGTCTGTGTAAGCATGAATTTTTCCAGGTGTTGATATATGCTGACTTCAATTTGCAGTATCTCGGGAAAAATTCAGTGAGTCTCAGGGTTGTTGATCCACTGTGCATCTTTCTGACATCCTCTTCTAGCACGTCATCGCCTATCCCGTCCCAAACAAAGGAGTGATCAACTTTGTGGCTTTTATCTCGCAACATGACAAAGAAAACACGACGTTCAATGGCCCCTGGGTATCTCAGAGTAACCAGAAACAAATCAGCGACCAGTTCAAGGGCTGGGAACCTGAAGTCCAAGCCCTCATCAGAGTAAGCTTATGAGTTCTGCATTCGTGGTACACCTGTAACTGACCGCCTCGTCAATTAGTGCGTTGATAAGCCCTTGCAGTGGGCAATTCACACTGTCAAACCTCTTTCTACGTTTGTGCACTCGCGAGTCGCACTGATCGGTGATGCTGTATGTCCGACTTTGATGCTATTTTTCGGTAATGATATATGCCATATACAGGCACACGCAATGCTCCCGACCCAGGGCTCGGGTGCAGGACAAGCAATAGAGGTGGGTTCTATAGTAAATCCACGGAATCCGAGATGTGTTGCTCACATGGGCACCCAACCTTCCTTAAACTAACCGCAGGACGCGTTCATTCTAGCCACAGTCCTCGGAAATCCCAAGACCGACAGAAGCGTCACTTCGATACAACGTGCCTTGAAAGTATTTGACCTAGTGCGATGCCCACGTGCTCGAGAGGTTCAGGAGCGGTCAAGAATGAATGAAAGATACTTCTCCCTGAAGTATCGCGATGTCGATTTCTCGACGTTGCGAGGGGAGAAACTACAGGCCCGGCTTGTAGAGCTTATGGAAACTGTCAAGCAAAATTGGGCTTGGGCCTGGACCACTTCACCGAGGGATTCATATGAGGAGACCACCCGACTGATGGAGTCATGGTGACAGATATGAAATCGGACATTGGGGATTACCTTGGCCGGTTCGCAGGATTTGATTTATTAATGCATGTGTTACGAAAATTCGACGCCTTACGATTGTACAATAATGTATTTTTCTCCAGAGTTCAGCTGGGTCATTACCTGGCCATAAAAATACACATCTCTTGTCAGCGTTTGTCCGATAAATGCCCTCGGTAACAATGTTCGTCAACGTAAATCCGTGGGCCGTGTGAACAAGCGAGTCAATTAGACGAGTATTGAGGAGCTGTCACACAAGAAATTAGCCACCAAGGTTACCGTATGACAGGGTGTTGCCATTATGTGATTGCTCTAAAAATATTATTTTGAGTAGATAATGTACATTTATGTTTAAGATTCAGATTCAGAAAGACATCCAACAAGGCTATGCTCATCCAATGACTATTCGTCATAGATTTGACTGGATAGTGAGGCGTGACACTGGATATTCGAATTCATATCCAAAAACGACTGCTCTTTAATCTGACTCTTGGAGTCCATTCATGGCATCTCATTCGAGATGTGAGTATCCTCGTCGAGGAAGATAAATCGCAAGCCAAACCAGGTAATTCAACGCGTCAACGGATGACGTTCTCACGGTCAACTGACTCGCTTACAATAAACAAGCGTACGCACTCCTGGGGATTGCATCCAACACAATTCCAACACAATGGGGAAGCGGACCAAGGTTGGAATAGCAGGCCTATCACGATTCGTCAATGTTTTCACCGAAAATCAAGTGGACACGCAGACCGGACCTACCACTTTTGTGTCTGAAAATTCCGTGAAACATTCAATCCAGAGAACTGATGATTCACGCGAGGGCAAAGACGAAATAATATCTAACCTCGCTTCAAGCGCAGACAAACATAAACTGGGAAATGTGTTGGCTAAAAATGATATGACAGGGCTCGTACCCTTCTATGATGCCGCAGCCCAAGTGCCTGAGCATCTCCAAAAATGTGTGTTTTACTAACCCCACGCAGTTCCCTGGAATGTCTTCTGACTTTCTGTCAAACAAAAGATTTTTCCCAGCGATTGCGCTATTTTTCGCTCTACGATAAGCTCCCTGGATGCCTCCTTGACGAGGAAGGTTGGTATAGCGTCACGCCTGAGCGCATAGCCAATCAGATTGCTGAACGTTGTCGATGCGATGTCGTGGTTGACGCGTTTTGTGGTGTCGGAGGAAACACGATCGCGTTTGCTAAAACGTGCGAAAGGGGTAGGTCACATCAATGACAATCTTGACAAGCTTCATCCATCCTGCAGTGATTGCTTTGGACACAAATCCCACGAGACTCGCCTTGGCAAGACACAATGCGCAGATCTATGGTGTGGCGGACCGGATTGAATTTATTCAAGCTGATTACATCTCGTTTGCTCGCGCATACCTGACCCTCGGCTCCTCTGACAGGCTAAATACACACCGGAAGATAGATGTCGTATTTCTCAGCCCACCTTGGGGTGGTCCATCCTACCTTTCAGGATCAACGCCCCCCAAGAGCGTAGAGTCGGACATGCTTCAACATCCCAGTTATTCCCTGGAGTCTGTCCAGCCAATCCATGGCAAGGACCTCTTCATTCTGACTCGGAAGATTACCCCGAATGTCGCCTACTATTTACCCCGGAATACCTGTCTTGCAGAAATTAGTGGCTTGCTGAAGGATACAGGTGGACAAGACAATTCTATTCACTTATTGGAGGAACAAATTGAGGTTGAAGAGGAATGGATGGGGAACAAACTCAAAGCTCTGACATGTTACTTTGGGGGCCTTGTTGCTGGTCAAGGGCATCACTTCTAAGTTGGCTGTTCTGGGCCCTCCTGTCTCATGTTGGATGTTGTTCGCCTCTCAATCTCCCCGTTGTTCGACCGGCATAGTCCATCAAAAGGTTGAGTCGCTTGATAACAAAAACGGTATTGTGACTCTTGCTGGCTAAATTTCCGATGTGGATACGATTCAACGGAACCGAGGAGGAGCAACGGCAGCGCGGCATCGCGGACGTGACGTTCGTCCGAATAAGTTGACTGTCATATTGAGCCTCCTTATCTTGGAGTCGCCTGATCCCTTGTATCTTCTGGTTGTAAGGCTGCACCTGTCCCAAAGGGAGATGAGAAGATCTTTCTCGTTATGATGTTTGTTTCTCTACCTCACGATGGAGTACCGTCAAGCCCATATAAAGACTACCTCTGATACTATCAGGTCCTATCTATGTAAATGAAAATCAGATTACTCGCAACTAATCCAAACCATTTGAAGAAAGGGAGGGAAAATGGAGAGGAGTGGAGTCAGATTGTTAGTAGACAAGACGACGTCGACTAGATCATGTATTCCAAGCTAACACTGAAGGATTGTTCAGACAGAATTCATCATTCCGCCTTCACATTTATACATGAAATAGCTACAGCTGTTTATGATGTGAACTCTAGTTTCAGTGTCGCTATGACCAAAACTGATTGGATGTTGCTGATGGTGGAACAACAGCAGGTAGGGAGCTAGCAGATTATATGGCATAGAGTGAAGCTAATCCGATCGATTGGTGATGTGACGAGGCGTCTCTCTCTCCCACAAAAAAAAATAAAGCACATGGTGGTTCGAGTTCAAGGTTGTCTTCACCATCCCTACGACAATAACGAGAACCAAGCTGATAATCTATACTGGCGTTTTTCTAATCGCATTACTCGCTTTTGAGTTTCTATAAAATTGTCATTCATTCGTCTGATAAGTATTTTCAAATAATGATGCTGATGTATCCATATTCTCCAATAGATTTTGGGCAAAATCGTTTTTCTGTTTTCTCCTATTGAGAGCATTGTTCAAGATGACCCACAAAGACGTGGATATTTCAATCTACTTGCTCCTACATATGAATAAAATTGAATTCTGATGTAGGGGACAATGTTAATTCCGGCTATTCCAAAACGGGTCATTTTAAATCTTTCCATAATAATAGATCACTTTACCCATCAACCTATCACTGAACAACTCACAGCTACTGTTTGTATTAGTCCAATTCAGTAGTGTCAGTCCTCATCTTTACGCCAAATCCGTCAAATCCTTTTGTCCAAGTTCGGAGACGCCGACTGCAGATAGATAATACTAATCAGCCTCATCAGGCCACGATGCTGAAATTCATGAGAGATCCCGGCAGTTTCTGGTTCTAGTTGATTCCTGATTGATGAGCTGATGACGCCCATGTGAACCTCTGGACAATAGGCTGTGTCCAGCTCACTGCACCTATTCCTACACTCAAACAATCACCATGCCGAGGCCACGTAGAAGTTGGATTTTCAGCTATACAGCGTTGGAACCGTTCATTGACGTTGCCTAATAGATGACGGAGGGCTTTCACGGGAGGACCTGCCTGGTATACCAAGTATTGTCGATACGATTTGGAGACATAGCACTGGAGACCGAGAATATCATGAGGTCCCGACAAGGACGGGAAAATTCACGGGAAGGTCAATCTCTGTGCCTTTGCGGACACTGGACAAGTGTCATGTGTGTACCTCTACGACGGGCCTGAGAGTTTGCAACAGTTGTGCTTCGGTGATTTATCTTCGTCATGGAACTTCTTCCAGTTTAACATTCAAGCATTTTTACAGGAGATCTATTGCTCTAGGGAATGTCAAAAGGTGGATTGGCCGTATCATAAGAGTTGGTGTTGTATGTCAATTCTAAATGTACCACTTCCCGCGCTGACTTGACTGCAGCAAATACACTACAAATTAACTTGAAGATTTTCTATCCCGCAATTGCCTATATGATTGAATATATGCGGAATATCACGCCACACAACCATAATATGCATCCACTCCCTCATCCTGCACTCAGCCACAAGATCATCAGATCCTCTCCTGTTGTTGTTCGAAGGGGCAAGCCCTCAGATAACCCCATTCATCACACAGTCACACTTGGTGGACCTCACGAAGTGAGAAAATCTACCACACTTGAAACCTGGTGGCGATCAGGTTTGCGCATGTACGGTATAGCCGGCTGTCTCAAACTCCTCCAACATTGTTCTCGAGAGCTGCGGATCCCAGAACTGCTTGTTGCTACTTGTCTCTCCCTTCTCGCAGAAGTGTATTCTACATACCTCGCATTCAAAGAGGATTCTGACTTAGACAGCGCCTTACCATGGAAGGTCCGACCGTGCTTCAGGCTCGAGCAAGGTCGAAGTCCAATCGCAGATTTCGGAATTTCAAAAGGTAGAGTGAAGGCGCGGTCGAATCGCTTACAGACTTGGACCTATTATGACCCCAAAGACGAGACTCGAACGATGGTCAGCAGTCCTGATCATCACTATTGGATCTACTTCAAAACCGTCAGTGGCCAAGAGCTCACACTGGATTGCTGCAGTTATTCATTCGGTATGGAAGCTTGTGTTGATGCTTCTTTAATTGTGGAGAAACTCCCCCCATCCTTATGTGTTCCAGGCTGTTCCCGGATCCCCGCGTACTTTCGGTCTTACATTGACACAGCCGACAGATATCCCTACGATCTGATTGAGGAGAAGCGGTTCTCTGTCATGCAGAATGAGATTCTCCATAGAGCCATTGCTACCGATGTTTACCCCGAGAATTTTCCCAAGGATTCAGAGGAGATCAGAATCATTCGAGATTTCACAGAGACGGTCACAGGAAAACCGTGTACGGAGACAGATATGGAAATTTTGCTTTGGTGGCGCAGTCATGGAAGCGGGATACTGCGCCTCATCTTGAGTGGGAGACGGTGGTTGGAATGGGACAAGCCAGTGATCCACTCGAAGAACTTGTACGACAATATTGAGAAGAACAGAACTGAGATTCTGAAAGGTGCAAAAGATCCTAAGATATATGTTTCCGGTTTCTCCAGTGATGAAGAATGAGGGAGGGGAGCCTGCCTGAGTCCTGAGGCTTAGCTAGTAGATGATGAGCCCTTATGTAAATGATGGATTATCTATGATTGTACTTTCAATTGGAGATAGTCTTGATTGTAATCTGATCAGATCTTTCAAAATGCTCAGTACTTCTTGCCGGATTATTTGACCATTCCTAAAATCACCATGATGGGCGCCTCACGAGATAAGTTTCTTCCCTAATGTAATGGGTTTCAGAGAGTGATGAGAGAAACAAATTCAGTCCACCAACAGGTGATTCATTCATTTGATGTGCGTTGGAGGTGCTCTTATGAACGAGACATCGTCTCTCCATCCTGATTCTTGAAGTCTTCATTGATCAAATTACGTGCCCATTCAAACTATGTTATGGGAAATGATTCGCTACCGGCAACATAGTTGAGCGCAGCAGCGACATTTCCCTTGTGTGCATCCACGTATACCAGGAAGTATGTACCCTCTGTGTCATTGTCTATGGAGATGGCGTACACGAGAGTTGCAGAGCCATCGGCATTCGCGAGGTATTGTAAGAACTTGCTGCCATCGCCTGCATCGGCGGCAGAAACAGTAAGAGGAGGAACGTATGTCCCGTGCATCGTTTCTTCTGCCGTTTTGACAGCTTCTTGTAGTGATATTGTAGGTATTGAAGAAGAAATTGACGCCGTTGCTGAATTAAGTAGATCAGAGATCAGAGACTAGAAGATCAGCTCTAGCACATACTGATCGTCACTAAGGAAGAGCTAACAGTAACAACTTTGTTCTGTCTGTTGAACACAACATGACCCGATACCTCGTTGGTGAAAGGAATGCCATTCTAGGAAGATATAAATTCTGTGAGTGTTGCAATTCGAAAAATAAGTGTATGTACATAGGTTTCGCCGATGAAGGCATGTTTAGTGACATCATCTTCATATCCGTTGAGATAGAATAACGAATCCGCGTCGATGGAGTAACGTTTGGCTATGAATCTAATGGCGACTTCCTTCACGTTAAATTTCTCGGCGGCAGGGGTCAATTCCGAGACGTCCAGGCCAGAACCAAATGTCTTATAGATACTAGCAATGAGAGATACGTTCATAAAGGTGGGTATGACAATTTTATCACCTCGAATTTGGATTCTGGGTGCCATGGCCCCAATCCAGAACCAAGTGGAGGGGCTGAAGATGGTGAAGGAGAGAAGAAACTGGCCATCGTAAACGTGAGGAAAGTAAGGATCTGAGTTACAAGAATGCAGTACATTTATAACGGATTTGGAACTTGGGTCAGGAGATGAACTGGTTATTCAGCAGACAGCTATTATGGTTGTTGTGATATAATGACACCACTGCGCCGGGGATGGAAAGTGTCAGCTGCTCTATACCAGTTTTTGTTAAAAGATGATAGTCAGATTGGCTTAGCAGGTGAACAAGATACATATTCTTCTACGTTCCAAACTGACGTTCAACGTGCCATCAGATTTCTAACATCGTTATTTCACCTGAGGCGTTGATCACGAATTGTCTTGGCCAGCTTGAACTCGCACCGGAGACGATGGGTTGAGGATTCACTTTTGGGAAGGTTTGTCTTTGTCTCTACAAGCAGTCTAGGAGATGGGCAGGAAGAAACAGAATACCGTAACACTAGTACGTCAGGACACATGATCCCTCTGTTA
>Ga0153987_1000105_pt1 | contig 28819 bp, 44 predicted proteins | sample TSNC071MetaG_FD_102279 | JGI IMG/M metagenome (GOLD analysis project Ga0153987, IMG submission 102279) | Attine ant fungus gardens microbial communities from North Carolina, USA - TSNC071 MetaG | ecosystem: Host-associated > Fungi > Mycelium > Unclassified | place: USA: North Carolina, William B...
GAGTTAGTCAGTGTCTGAAGGAAGATCAAGATTGATTCCTCTTGTTTCAAAGTCCCAGAGATAGTCGAGCCATGTCTGGTCTTCCATGAATAACTCTGTAGAATCCAGAGTTTCCATAACAGGTTAAGTGAAGAACATATGTAGGAAGAACAGCAGTAATGAGTACTTGCAAATATGGCTTTAAAAGTACAAGATCTGAAAAATGGGAAAGAATGAGTCTCATCAGCTATCAAGATGCAGATTAGAGAACTGCCAGTCAAAATTGCTCTCTCCAACAATCTACCCATATTCTATTTTAAGTGAAAAGGATGAGACTGACAAGGCCTCAACAAGCTTCAGCTTCAGTTTTCCAAATCCACGATAGTGAGTAAGCCTACGCCAGCCCGTCTCTATAGGTTTTATTTCTGGATCAAAATCAGGACTTTGTGTATCATTGCAAAAATCATTGCAAGGTGCCTCAAATCTCATGACTAATCAAACTCTGCACGTGTCCACCTTAAATACCTGACAAATGCATCCCCAGCCACGCTTTCAATTCTATAGTTTAAGGACATTCGAATCGTGTCTTCAGAATGTATTGCACTTTCATGACGACTAACACAAATGACCATTGAACTCGACTGATGTGCTTTGTACAAAGAACTTTCTGAATGAAATTCTTCACAAACGGTAGCCAATTCATACAAAATCATTGATTTCTGAAGAAACACTGAAAAGTCTATGAATCGACGAGTTCAAATTCGATGTTGACAGTACCTGGAAAGCAATGAGTCTAACACAATCTTGGCTACATGGATAGGAATTACAAACGCGCTCCCATCGCCCAGGCACTTGACCCATCACCCTCTCACCTGGACGACCGCCAAGGTACCAGACTTCATTCATCACACATTGAATGACCAGGGCCCAGCACCACCACCCCCTGGCGCACAAGTTCAGGTCCTATCTTTTGCCTTCGTACTTGACTGATATCATTGACAGGATCTGAAAGACAACAATCAGATATATGACATACTTCTGGATTGACAAACGCTTCGATCGCCCAGGCACTTGACCCGCCACCCACCCACCTGGACGACCACCGAGGTACCAGACTTCATTCATCACACGTTGGATGACTAGGGCCCACCACCACCATCCCCCGGACATACAAATGCAGGTCTATCCTTTTGCTTTCATGCTTGAACCATCACGTTCCTAGAATAAGCATTCAACCAGAATCTCACCCACAATACCTGCGGGACAACTGATGGAATCTACTTAACCCTCCGCCCACCCGTCTGAGCAACACCGAGGTGCCAGGCTTAATCAGTCGCGGTTAGTCACGTACCCTGGCTTGACAACTAGGATATTCAATCATCTTGCACAACAGCTAATATCTTGATAAATCATATCTCAGTGTATCCAGACTCAAGATCGTCACCACAGAAGTCCCTCGACAAGAACGGATCAGGCCAAGTGTCGTCCAGGGCTCAACGGCCCTACCTCCAGACCTCCTGGACGACACTAGAGTACTAGATGAGATTAGTTTATCACGTTCGTCCCCTCACAGCCAGAGTATTCAACCATCTTGCGCATATCTTGATCGCATATCTTGATAAATCTCAGTGCATCCAGACTCAAGATCGCCGTCATATCAGTCCCTCGACAAGAATGGATCAGGCCAAGTGTCGTCCAGGGCTCAACGGCCCTACCTCCAGACCTCCTGGACGACACTAAAGTACTAAGGTAAGTCTTGACATACAGATAGAGTCATACCGCCCAGGAGTCCTTGATGATACAACCAAGTCAACAACGTCGGTCTTGAGGTGATGCTTTGCAAGAGTAAGAGGCCCTCTAGCACATAGCCACATGGAAGATATCAGAAGATATAGGACAGGAAAATATGGGTGAGCCTCAAGGGGGAGGTGCAGAAAGGAGAGGGGAGAGATCAAGAAGCAATTGAGGCTCCGACTCACATTTGCAAGCCTTATGAGCACGGAAAAAAGTGCACGGACCATCTTGTCACATTTCAAATTGAGACACTCGGCCGCCGGCATTCCTCAGTCCAAGCGAAAAAGACCAACACTAAAACCTCTCTCCTTCATGCAATAATTCTCCGTTCCTCTTCAAATTTTGCAGAAATGTTCATCACATAGATCCGATCAGAGCCAACCACGGGAGACAGCTTAGCAATGGAGGGGAAGAGGGATAAACCATGATTTCTTTTTGTGATAGCCACAGATCAGGGATGATATTCCAGTAGTGTCCATTTCTTGTCACAACCACCGGCCGGCACGCGGCACTAGGCAACAATTGATCCCAAAATGATCATGACACATTGTTTTGAACGGCACACGGTCTGCATATTGGCAATTGGGTTGTTTTATCTGGTTGTTCAGATCAGAGACATGATCAAGTGATGAGAAATGCAACAGATAAGCATCAGTTGACTCGGACTGATTCCTCTACCACCCCAGAGGATTCTGATAAAGAGGGGAGTATATCGTCGATTGAAATCACTCGCCATAGACAACACTTCACCTCTTCCAGAGCGTCATCCATAGATAGGACTGGATACGCTTCATGACAGTCACTACGAATGTCTAGGCACTGACGAGGCACTGACCATATTTCTGGAATATACATTAGCGACATATCTTGATACTGAACAATAATGATACCTACTCATTCAAACGCAATAACACAACATTTGTACTATGTCGCATTCTGCTACCGCTCAGTGCTGAGAATGTCGCAAGCGTCCAACTGAAATTCTTTTTCATTCTAAGCATACTCAAGTGCCCGAAAATTATTCAGGGAGCAACATTGTCCCCTGACTAATCTTGGGATTTTTTAAGCTTTGGGTGCTGCCGGGCGTTGCCGGATGGAATCAAGCCGAAAAACCCGATGTGGGCGACAAGAGACCCTGAGTAGGAAGTAAGTACAGATGCACTTTCGTTTGAGAAATAAGCCAACAAGCGGAAAACATGGTATGAAAGGTCAGAAATCAAAGTGGAAGCATTATGCTGCTTCTTTTTACCGTTCGTTATATCTTTGTCAAATTTCAGCATTCTTGATCCAAGCATCGAGCAATCTGGAAGGAATTCGTACTGGTTGGTACGAATTCTCCTCTCGTTCGTCATTTGTATCAAGCCTCTTGCAATAGTCATGCACACTGCACAGTCCACAGGGCGGCTGTGTAGATTCAGGCATTTTCTTGTTAACATTGCAGCGTGGGTGAGAGTGTGCTTTTCATTCAAACAGACTGAGTCCGCCTTTGGAGGAGAGAAAATCCAGTCTGCTTTAAGTTCAAGCCCGGCAAAGACTTCCGATATTTGAGTGAAAAGAGTCAACAGACTAGGAAAAAGGCAAGGGGACCAAGTTGAAAGAACAGGTCTTCGACGTAAGTAACGGTCCAGATTTAAACTGACCAGATCAAAAGCGGTGAACAGAAAATTAGCAGTTAAATGCCTACAGAACGAGCTGAGCGGCAATGTGAGGGACCCGTTAGTATTTGTCAGGTGGGAGTTGTGCACACGTTGCGCACGTTTGGTCTGAAATCAAAAGTCTGCTTGAAGTCTGCTTGTAAATCAGTGTCCAACTCAGCCCAAATGAGAAGAATCTCAGTTATCTATGTCATCTATAGTCCTCTTGTGTTAGTTTCTCGCATAAATATCGTTGTGTTCATATTACTACCTGCCTCTCACTCTCAAAAATTATATTCGGTTATGCCACAGAAATAAAAAATATGCCATGGCAACTACAAGACCCTTCCATCTCAAGCATTTGTGTCTCCTGGAACCCCGGAAAGTATTTATCTTTATTTCAATTTTATGCCACGAACAGTTCTAGGTGTTGCTACCAAGATATACGTTTCTAAGGAACAATCCTTCAGTGACCTGGTGGGAATAGAGCGATTATTCTCCAGAGACAGGTTCTTATTGGTCGTAATGGTGCTCAGCATCGCTCGTCATAGAATAGCTCTAATTCTCCCTTTGATTGGCTACTACCATCTCGTATGTACAGTCGATCCCTCCTGAAGCCTCTGGAAGCACTCGGCGAGTTTTAGAGGCAGCTGTCGATACTGGGGAGTTCCTCATGTATGTATAGGTCGATATATTGACAAGAAGAGAGCGAAGAGAGTGATGGGAATCTTCCACCAGCTGCTTTGGACGAAAAGACCCTGTTGGTTTAGGAAAATCAGGGACGGCTCAAATTGATGTCAATTAAGCTGGTGTGGGATTTTCCCTTTATTGTATGGAACTTGCCTCCTCCCTGTCCGCGTCCATTGACTCTGGGCTAATCATTGAGATATCGACATTCGCAAATTTTCCGACAACTTTATTATTGTACAATCTCAGCCCCTCATTCAGACCGTAGCAAGAGTCCAGGGATAAAAGGAGCCGCCTTTCAGTTGGTATAGACAAGCGCTTTACTTGAGAATACGCACATGTAGAGATCATCGCTCTCTTGTCTGAGCGGTTCAGTGACTCATTGACCCCAATCAGGAAAATTTCCTGGCTTCGCAAATGTTGCTGAAATATAAATTTGCTTAAATTGCTTATTGCATCCCTCCTTGAGCTGGAAACATGTCAATATCAAGAGATACGTGCCTATGTCGTTCTGAAGTTGCCAGTCCCTCGCTGAGAGTATACCCGGCAAGTGGCATCCTCTCACTGACAATGCGTCCGATAATGTGATCGATTCTTTAGTTTCCAGGCGCCTGAGACCAGCGAATCTCTCGAGATTCGCTGATTCTCTTATATGGAACTAATAGTGTTGCCGACAGCTATACAACAGCGACAACTGCCACTGCCGCCAACAGCACTAGTACCAATCCCATTACCATGCTCGCTGGCAACACGAGCCCCTTTTATTGACATTTTGGTCATCGTAGGCATTTCAAGACCTATATTGCAACAATATGACATTGTTCAGAGTCAACAGGTCAACAATGGTTGCCAGAAGCTTTGATGTCGGTGATAGTCTTGACGCTGGTGCTGGTGGCGGCAAAGACAGTATTAACTCTCAGATATGCCGACCACGTTTGGGAGGGAAGGACTAGCTATGCATGTCCTAAAGGGGCACCAAAATTTCAACGCAGGAAAATTGCTTCAAATGTTTCGTCTGCGTTTGATTTTTATATATCGGCAGGGATTGTCGCATCAGTGCCATTGACATGTAATCACTTGATGTGGACAAGGCAAATCCACAATTCTCTTAGGAAATGTGTACGCCAAGCTCGAATGGGGAGTATAAGGTCGTACAACACATGATGAATTTACAAAACAAAACGGTAGAGCGGATATAGGTAAGCCAACAGCAGACGAAATAACCGTTACATTAGTCCTGAGCAAGATTGAGTCAACGCCGGCAGCTGAAAATGTAGAAATATAGAATCCGCAGAGCGTAGCGCTGAGGCCAAACAGTAACACTTGGAATAGGAAAACAGGAGACAAAATTAGCGAGATCCACATGACACGGTGCAAGAAATGCAAAGCTATCCCCCATTTCGATGGATCGCAGTGGTTTGATTGTTCGGCCGACTACATGTACTTCGGCAATGTGCGGTTATTGTCCACTATGCCAAAAGCGTCTTTGCAAGAGAATCTGCATATGTCATCTTGGGTCATTCTACTACCCTTTGGTTTGTCCTCCGTTGTCGGGAAAACAGAATCAGACGACATGACTCAGAATTCTTTCATAGTGTCAAAAGTGATTGTTAAAAAATCTCGTTGAGTCGGTTTGACCTAGAAGATCGCTGGTGGCTTCACTTGGCGGTGCAATGAATAGCCAGTGCCTCCAAATGTTGTAAATTCAGCCTCGTAAGACGGATATTCTCAAAGTGCTCCAGGAAGACAACGAAGCAAGGCTTTTGGATTACCCAGATCTCTCTTTCCAGAGATCTTAGGTCTATCGTATTCCGAAAAGAAAACAAGGGAACTCGGGTGTTCTTCCGGCAGGTTTTCGTAGTAGGTTTTTGGTAATATCAATGAGGATCGCCGGGGGACAGAAATTGCCGCCCCAAATTGAGGTTACCTGGGAGTGTCGGCCAAATGGCGAGTAACATTAGTAAATCGAGATTGTGTGAGCCCCTGAGTCCTAATTCAAGATAGCGCACGGGCGAGGTTCAATATAATGTTATGTTCAGGACAACGCAACGCACAAGGGCTTTACCTATGATTAAACGTTCTGGTGGAAACAAAGGAAAGGTAGGTAGAAAAACAGAATCCGAGGATCGGCTCCCCCAAACAACATGTCCGGTTAAAATCCAGGACGATTAATAACAGTATTTTGTGTCACGGTCTACCCACGCGTCCCGTGTAATAAATCGTTGATTTTTTTAAAAAAAAAAGATAACAGTATTTGTCAGAGTCTAGAATAACGAGCCCGTCCGAGTAATCACCAAGTAATAAATGAAATGGTTTCTTTTCAAAAAAAGAATAGCGAGCCCAAAACACAGATTCAATAGATACATATATACTCACATGCGGGACCCTTCCATAGCTCTATTAACCATGTCATCTAGACTAATCGCTCTGAACTCATCCTCCTCACTCCCAATGATGCCCTTCTCAACACTAGCCCACACTGCGTCATCCAACACATATACCAACAATCCCTTCTTCCCTCCGTCCTCTCCGGGGCTAATTCTGTACAGAGGCATCCGCGACTTAGCATGGGCCTTGCCAGTTGGCATGAAAAGCAGATTATGGTCTGCTGCATATTCTTCAACGATGGACTTGAATGTAATTTCTTGTGTTCTTATTGCTTTTCTAGTCGTAGGAACCTTGTCACCCGCGGTCGCTTGACGTTTATTCTCCTCTGCCAATGCCAAGACAGCCATTTCTTTCTTGAAGTCCGGTTTCCTCAACTTTATCCTCTCACTGGATGGCAGAGCCATCGCCTCATGCATCAACTCTAATCCTCGCTTAAAACCCCTCCCCACACCAGTAAACCCACCATTCTCGTTCTCACTTGAATCCAACAGATCCTTTGGAAACATATCCCTCCACTCTTGATACCACCGCCTCACTTCGTCATAATCCGCAGTTGACTGTATAAGCCAGACGTGTAAAATCCTTAGCCACTCTGGGAAGAACTCGGTTTCAAAAACTTGGGAGAGAATGGATGAGCGGACAAGTGGGATCCAGAGAAGAATTTGTTGGAAGATAGGAAGGTACGGCATTTGGTTACGTGGATCAATGCGGAAGTTGGTACGAAGGTTGGCACTGAGTTTGGGGATAATATACTTAAGAATTATTGTGTCCCATTCGCCTTTGTTGTACACCTGAGATAAGCGGTGTCAGCTGGTGATAGTGTGACGGGAGAAGGGGAAGGGTCTACCTCACGCCAAGCAACTAGATCATCAGGTATGTCTTCACCAGGAACCCAAGTTCGTATCAAGCTTTTAATCTTCCTTCTTGCATCGTTCATTAGGTCCTCTAACCGCAGCCCAACAAAAGGTAACCATGGGAAAACAATAGATCTCAATGACACTTTGGAACGTTTGGAATTCCAGTCTGCCACTGCCCCTTTCACTTTGGGCAGGACCAGTTGGTCGAGTATATTGTCCCGCATAAATGGAGGCAAGAATGCCGACCAAGCTTCGTATAACTTAACTGCAGGTTGCGGTTCTTCGGGTGACCATTCATTGTTAATCGCTGATCTAACTTTCGGAAGCCAAACGTTCCAGAGGAGACTCTCGAATGGAGTCATTGGCGCCAGCCTGTAACATTTGTCAGCAGGAGACAAGAGGGATATGCAGGAACGTACTCTTCCGGCGGTGGCGAGATAGCCATTCTTCGTCCATTATGAGCATCAACCTGAGTTTGCTCCTTGTCCTCTTCTTCCTCGCCTCTCACCCTTAACGCTTTTCGCCACTCACTGAATACTGATATGAACTCTTTCGGCTCTTTCAGCGGATCCCACTCAGCCACTTTTCTTCTCACCAGTGGCGCTACAGCAGCAACCACTACCTCATCCAACGCATACTTCTCCAGCTCCATTGGAAACTGATCTACAAATTTGCACACAAGAGGTGAAAAAATATCCAAAGAAACTTCATATACCGAAGATTGTTCTTTCGATAGAGCAGAGATTTCATTGGCTATAATTTGGATCTGCTGGAAACGAGATATTAGGGCAGCTTCCTCTTCAATCTTTCTGCTGAGACGAGCTTCTTCAGAAACAACGAAAGATTTATGTATGTGAAGCGCTTTGGCTTCGAGAGCTAGGTTATCGAGGTCGGATTTACATGATTGAGCGATAAGGCGGATGTTATGACGGATTTCAGGGATATGAGTCGGGTCGTTTGTGGGCACCCAAGAATTCAAATTGATTTCCGATAGAGAGGAAATCTCTCGTGGCTGGAAAAGGAGACATCAGTTCTGAAAGTTCCGTGATTATGAGTTTGTCATGTACGTACAACAGCACCCGTAGCATCAATAATCTGCCCTATCCCTGAGACAGCAGATTCTTGCCCAGCTTCGGCAATAATCTGCTCATATGTCTTGTGTTCGACTTTGGTTTTGACCTTCTTCGATTTCTTCCAAATGTCCGAACGCTTCTGCTCGGCCTCCCTTACCTTTCTCCTCATCTTCTTTGTCTTCTCATCCTCCTCCTCGTCACTAACATTTTCTCCTCTTCTCTTTGCCTCTCTTTTGCTTTGCTCTGTCTTCTCTCTAAAACCCTTGAATGCAATGCCCATCTTTTGAGGACGTAGTTTGCTTTCAATTGGAGTGACGATACCAGCGCCTTCGACACCGAGACCTGTGCCAGCTGTCCAACCCATCTTTTCAAGCATGCGGGAACCAAAGGAGCTTGCAATTTTTGAAAAGTGCATCATCTCTGATGCAGAGAGATTTGCGGGTTTTGAAGGGGTTGCAAATGCTTCGCGTTTGAATCGGTTGCTTGTAGTCGAAGCTCGACCGAAGGCGGACGGCATACCATCTGGTGAAGGTGAAGCCCGAGAAGAGGAAGGTCGAGAACCATCATGCGGAACAGTGGGGACAGGAGTGGGTGGGTGAGACGTGGACAAGTCGTTGTCCGCAGAGAGAAAGACAGTTCCATCCTTGCTACCGATGCCTCCTTTGAAGCCGAAGCCGGAACCAGAGCTAGTACTGCCACCTGCTGTAGCAGATTTGAAGCCTATGCCTCCCACACGAGGTTTCGGTACTTCCTCCTCTCCGTAATCATCCTCTTCGTCTGGAAGCACGCGAGGGGATGGAGGCCTGGATGGTTCAGAGTGGTCAGAATATTCTGCGGCCTCTGTAGCAGCCTCGCCTTGAGATTCATCATCCTCACCATCATCCTCTTCGTTTGCACTCTTGTCTTCTAATGTCACATCTTCTTCTAACTCAAGTTTCTTCTCGCTCGATACAAATGCAGGAGCCTTTGTCCAATGAGTTCTAGCACGAGACGTAGAACCATGTTTGGAATTGTCCTCATAGTCACTGTCGTCTCCGAATACACCATAGATAGCATCGTCCTTGCCGTCCTTTCTCCTGCGTTTGCGTCTGTATGGATCCCGGAACAACTCTCGTTCGTCCTTCAAATCCGGGTCATTATCGGAATCGACATTGCTGCTATCGGAACCAGCTGAGGAGTCCGAATCGCTATTGTCGAGAATGCGTTTTCGCCGAGCCATGATGATGATGGTGAAAGGGAAGTTATAGCGACATCCCCCACTCTGCGAAGAAAATTTCTATCACGTTCAGGTGTTCCTTCAGCTCGAGATATCAGGTAGTCTAGTAGCAGGAGGAGATCTGCAAATCAACCCAGGGCCCCAAATCTGTCTACGAGCTGTAACAAAAATACTTACCAACGCCTTTGATTGACCGTGGGTTTTGAACATCAGCGACCACATCATATTGTACATAAAACCTAACTCAGCACACCCATAATAAGCTTGTAGAACTGGAGAACATGGAAATTCTTAGGGAAATGTGGCTCAAAGCACCAATCCGGTCGTGTAAATCACTCTGATGTCAAATCTTCCTTATTGTCTCGCCATACCCTCTAGTGTTTACTTCTTGTGTTTCACATGTATGGTTTTACACATGTCCCCCTGTCACTCATGTTATCGGTATGCATGTTCTGCATGTTCATCATCCTTTTACTTAGACAGTCTCATTCCCTGCTTCAACTACACGGGACTCAATCAGAAAAGATGCGATCGTCTCATCGTGCAGAGTTGTAGCCCTATTTCTCAGCACTACCCTGTTTCAGCAAAAATACTTTGATCGCACAAAAGCCTTTTGCATAATTAGTGCTTAACAATAAGGATGCGTTGCAATACATCTGGAGATACATGGACTTTATTGTGATTTTTGGACAGATGGATCAATTGCCCCTATATATCCACAATCCTCCACAGTCATATAAATTCCTGTCCAACTCCCAGCTTCTCTAAACTCTTACTGTTGGATGCCTACGAGAATGCTCAGGGACCTCTGTACACCCGTTCTGATTATTTTCTCTCTCTCTCTGCTATCCCGATCTGAACAACTACCAAGTTCTTTCCCTCATGTATATCCCGGTAAACCTTCTGGGGATTTCAGTCCCGAGTGGCAGGACTGTATGACGGTCTCGCCTTGAGAAACACAGAGTCCTGATCGCTTGTGTTCCAAACAGATTACCGTGTAAAAGATCCTCTACCGAATGTAACATTCCATCTTGGGAACAGTTTTGCCGGAAATATTCCCGTGAACCGTGCTGGTCACCCAAACAATACCCTTTTCTTCGTTGGCTTTGAAAAATCTTCAGGATCCTTGACGAGTGATGACAATTCTGAACCCTGGGGCATTTGGTTAAACGGAGGGTGAGTTCTTCATTCCCGCTGACCCATGCCTGGCACTTACGTTTTGTCTAGTCCCGGATCCTCGAGCATGTATGGGATGCTTTTCGAGGTATGAACATTGCCAATGTTGTTAGCTGGTGTTGTGGCGTTCTCACTTTCCTGATAGAATGGGCCCATACGAATACGTGACGATTATTCTGCAGTGCAGAACAATTACACATGGTCACAGCTGACTGATTATTTTTATGTCGATAATCCCGTGTAACATAACTTTCCTCTATTGCCCATGAGAAATTGGTTGACACGTTACGTCCTCCTTATTACAGTGGGGTAGGGTTTTCGACAGCTGATGCCGATGGTTACGGTGCGGTCTATTACTACTCTCAGCATCCCAGTGGGAACTCAGCCCCATCTTGCATAGTGCACGACGAAGATCAAATGGCAGCAGACTTCGTGCGCTTATCCCACATTACCTTAAGCTGATATTGATCCTGGCATTTGCGTTCAGATGGGGTTCTTAACAAACCTCGTGAAAGTGTTCCCTGGTCTTCAAAAACGCCCGTTGTACCTCACAGGCGAAAGCTACGCCGGAATGTATATTGTAGGTTCCATTCCCACCGATCGGAGGAACTCAAATCAAATTCATGCATGTCATATCTAGCCATACATCCTGAAGGCCTATTTCAACACTCCCAGTCCCCCTGTTCAAGTCGGCAAGATCGTTATTGGTGACGGAACAGTAGCTTCAACTCAAGTTTTTCAGTACTTGCCCACCGTGGGTCCTATCATATCTTATCTGAACTACACTTGACACCATAATTCTAGCTCCAAATTTTGCAAACATATCCTCAACTTATTGGATACGATCCACAAGTCTTCAAATATTTTGAGGCTCAGTAAGCGTCATCTTTGTCGCATTTCGTCATCTTCTCACATCTCCCCTGCAACTACCAGGTCGCATTTATGTCGATACGATGTGAACCTCACATATCCACAAACTTCACTATTACCCTCAATACCTTTGATAAATCCGACCGAACGCGATAACCCGTTCTTAGCTTATAGATCCAATGCCCGCGCTTTCTTACGACAATTAAATCGACGTGGTGCAGAACAGCAGTCTGAATCGGCGAGACGTGGAGAAAAAAATCTTGTGAAGCGGGATTCGAGTAAGTTTTTCGAGAATAGGCCATTTGATCAACTAGATCCTTGGGTGCGTATTCTTATCTTCGAATGATATGGTGTAATTAATGAAATGATAATCCCTGAAAATTTAGTACGGATGCAGTTTGTTGTCAATGTATGTCGATTACGCGGTGAATTATACATTCCCTTGGAGTATGTCGAACTATTTCACAGCGCTCTATGGATCTCTACTAATAACTTCTCCCTGAAGACCTCAACAAAGATAATAACGACTTCGAGTTTAATTTTTATGATATTCCTGATGCTCGCGGTCTAGATATTGGCACCATCGGAGATGGTTCTTTTTTCATGAATGACCCGCGCACGAGAGCAGCATTACATGCACCCACAAGTAAAGATTGGATGATGACATTCATTTATGTTTTTGGTGACCCTGATGGTACGTGTTTGATCTTTCGGAATCATCATGAGGGAGTGACATGAGCGCCTTTTCTGTGCAGCTATTGATCCTAGTGAGTTCTGCTACGTCCACATATTTTTGTGGTGTTGTATGGAGCTTGGTACTGAGCATGAATCTGCCGGATATTGTATGAACAGGCGCTGAGTGAGCTTTTTCATCTGACAAAAATATTTTTGTCACTAATGCACTACATCCCCAGGCCGATGACGTTCCTTTCCGAACTGGCAACGAACGCTTCCAAACAGGATATCGGCGTCGTATTCTATGAAGGAAATAATGACGCCCTGATTGCGCATCGTGGAATCGAAGTCACCATTCAGGTAGTTATTTATATACCATATCATGGAGCGTGACTAACTATTCTCTGTTTTTTCTTCGCATGTATGTGTTTTTACAACAGAATACTACATTCGGTGGCATCCAAGGTTTCACTCGCAAACCCGCCACACCATGGCACGACGATTCTGGTCGATTCGCCGGTATAGTCCACCAGGAACGAAATTGGACCTACGTTCTGTTCAACAACGCCTCTCATATGGCACCGAAAGATACTCCAGCAGCGGTAAGTTTCCCCCTCAATATTTACTCGCCACATGACACAAACAAAATAAAAGGCATACACATTTTTTAAGGACTTCGTCCTAGGCCACAACGAAACAGGTCTTGTTATCAACACGCCCAATGGTGGGGTTACCGTTGTTGGAGGTGAAAACTCGACATTCATCGAAGACGGCGGGATCATCCCAGGTCGTGATGAAGTCATATACTATCCTGCACCAAGTCAAACACATCACGTGTCGACATATGTGTTCCCAAAAGCAACGAGGGTGGCATGGGAGAAGTTTATAAAATCTGAAATTCTCAGGTCAACGAGCACTAGTGCTTTGAAGACGGAGGGTATTTCAAGTGGACAAAGTAATGCCGCTATACGAAGCGGGGTTCTGGAGTCATCCATAATTGTTATTGTATTTTTAGGGCTGCTTACGGGCTGTACATATGTTTTCTAAGAGTATATCATATATGATTTAAAACCTGGACTGACTCTGGTGTTTGGGAGATATTAAGTAGAGCAAAAATCAAGACAATTGACGGTAGTCAAAACCATGCAAATTTGTTTGATACCAGACGGTGAAAAATCAAGGGCCTGACCGGGAATTGAACCCGGGACCTCCTCGATACTGCCTAAATGGCCCTAACAAGGAATCATACTACTAGACCATCAGGCCGGTGTCTGTTGTCTTACATTGATGCACTGTAATGAAATCATCTAGCTCTGGCGACGCGTCATTGCGCGCGTTCAAACTAATCTGACGTCTCCCTCATTCACCATGGACACACATGCCTCGACATCAACAGGTACAATGGACCAACGCAGAAAGGATGCTCTCAAAGCTTACCGTGAGGTATGTTATAATTTCGCTTGCTACCGGTTAAACTAATGTCAATCATCCTGGAAAAGAAAATGCGGCAGCATGAAAAGCAGTCTGAGAGTCTCAAAAATCGTACACCCGAAGCTTATGTAGACTGACATACCGCTTACTATCCATATAGTCCGTTTTTCACTGAAGGACCTTGAGAAGACATACGAGAAGACCGAGGATGATATTAAAGCCGTACAGTCTGTAGGCCAGATCATCGGAGAGGTCATGAAACAATTGGACGATGACCGCTGTACGTTGTTATTTAATGTCTTTGTATAGCTCAACATAATCCTCCGACATAGTTATTGTGAAAGCCTCATCAGGACCTAGATATGTCGTCTCCTATCGCCCAGCACTGCCGGTCTCAAAACTGAAAGCGGGTACTCGAGTATCACTTGACATGACCACCCTTACTATCATGCGAATCCTCCCTCGTGAAGTTGATCCACTGGTCTACAAGATGAGCATGGAAGATCCAGGAGGTGCCTCCTTTGCAGGCATCGGTGGCTTAGGTGAGCAAGTACGCGAGCTTCGAGAGGTGTGTGGCTACACACTTTATATATACTAACAGCTCATATCATCGACGTAGATTATAGAGCTTCCTCTTCATAGTCCAGAACTTTTCCAACGGGTTGGCATCAAACCACCAAAGGGTGTTCTTCTATACGGCCCTCCAGGAACAGGCAAAACTCTCCTCGCTCGAGCAGTTGCAGCCACTCTCCAAACTAACTTTCTCAAAGTTGTGTCATCTGCCATCGTTGACAAATACATTGGTGAATCTGCTCGCGTCGTTCGTGAAATGTTTGGCTACGCTCGTGACCATGAACCATGTGTTATCTTCATGGATGAAATTGATGCTATAGGTGGTAGGAGGTTCTCAGAGGGTACGAGTGCTGATCGTGAAATTCAGCGAACTTTGATGGAAGTACGTGGATCTACCTATATTTTCAACCTCATGTGTTGGAGCCTCGAATAGCTACTGAATCAAATGGACGGTTTCGATGCACTCGGTCGAACGAAATTAATTATGGCTACAAATCGACCGGACACACTCGATCCTGCTCTTCTCAGACCAGGTCGTCTGGATCGAAAGATCGAAGTTCCCCTTCCCAACGAACAAGCTCGACTGGAGATCCTTAAAATACATGCCAAGCCCGTCAACAAAGCCTCCGAGATTGATATGGAGGCTATTGTTAAGCTCTCCGATGGATTCAATGGCGCCGATCTTCGTAACGTCATCACAGAAGCTGGCATGTTTGCCATTCGCGATGACAGAGAATTCGTCAACCAGGAAGATCTCACCAAAGCTGCACGTAAAGTCGGAGAGGCCAAGAAACATGAAAGTAAGGAATTGTGTCATTTACAAGTATGATAATAGGCGTTAATCTTCTCTTACAGCTAAGATGGAGTATTCCATGTAGATGTGTTGTAGTATATTATTCCTCCTATAATTGTTCTTTGCTATACACTTCTCGGATTCTGCGTCGGAGGCGCCCATTATCATGGCGTCTGTCAAGTATGCGATACAAGATATACATGACAAAGCAATTCGATTAAGTGAAGAACCATTAAAATCGGAACAGCCCTTTCTTTTTCTTCTTTTCCTTCTCCTGGGAAACTTCCGAAAGAATGCTGGAGAATGATTGAGTAGGTGAAGGTTGGATTTTGTTGTGACTTGAATGCTTTGGTACAGTGAGTTTATCGGGTTGATGACGTTGAGATGGCTGTTGTGGTGGCGGGGCATCTTGTAAATAGTATTTGTCATCGTAGTATTCCTGATATGTCCTTGATCCTTCATGGGCTTCTCGTAGACCATTAGGGATAGCTTTTGACCCTACTCCAGACAGATCAAGAACTTTGAGATCATCGACAAATTGTTTAGGGGTGATCACATGAGTAGAGCCTACAAGTGACAATGAGCGGACCGTCCAGGGGAGAGACAATAAAATAACCAATGATAATATCTCTGTTCAGTGGCGCAGATAATTGGTAGGCCTCTCGAATTTCGGAATAGGTCATCCCACCAGCAACGAATACAATCAAGCGCTGCTTGTCGTCACGGGCTGCTGAAGTAGTCCGAGGTGCTTTATGCCATGATGGTTTCGAGCTACGCAGTGAAGCGGTTGGTGGTGGCGAGCGGAGAGAAGGCGCTTGTGTTTTGACGGGCGAATCCTTCACATAAGGAAATAGAAGCTCTTCAAGTTTACCCGCCACATTATCCTATCAGAGAGCCGAGCTGTGTGTAGCTGATACCAGATGGATCGTGAGCTTACCTCAATAACCGTCCTCAACGCTGGTTTAAACCGAGATAGCTCGTATTCATCTTCTGAGCATGGTTTTTGCTTGATTTTCTTTTTCGTATCTTTGTCATTGACTCCCTGTTTCATTTCTTGTCAGAATGGGGAACCGTAATCTCACAGCCAGACCGAGCGCACTTTCGAAATCTTAACACCAAGACGGACCATCGCGTTGACAGCATCTTGCTCAGGTATCGTCAGCCTCGCATGCTGATATAATCTACGACGATCTTCCTCTGGGACACCGTCACGGTGTTGGATGTATAGCGCAATAACTCTGACTTTATTCACATTGCTTCCAAGATAGTCAATATAGTGTCAACGGACAAGAAATAAAATTACACCTTACCTGATATCCTGGCTATCTAGTAGAGGGACCATCTCTTCGACGAGACTTTTCGGTGTCTTCCCTTCGGCTGTCAAGCCAGTTGCACAGCACTAGGGTGACATTGACTGAACGCTGATGCAAATTTTAGGATTCCACCAACCTGCTCAACGTTACCGACCAATGGTAGGCTAGCACGTTCGAAAATAGTCATACAATCTTGTGCCATGGTCGTATGCAAAGAGAACTACACAACCAAAGAACATCAAAAAAAGAACAAAAAACTGATGGCAAGAAATATACCGCTTCACGTTGTTCTTGATATTGGGGCAAACTAGCAAGCATGTCTTTCATATCATTTAGAGTGACCGCCCCTTCGCTGTGAACCAAATTTCAAATGCGTCCTTGAGAGGAACAGTGATTAACTTACCCTTGGAAGACTGCATGCTCTTCTGTGAATTTGTTAAAATCACTCATAATCTTGTCAATCGCCTCTCGCATATGCAAGTGTCGGAGCTCAACCCATAATTTGTCATTGTCAGATATGGTAGCTGTCTTGTCCTCATAAGTTCCTACGGCCGCCTGAAACTTATACCTGAGAGGAAAATATTTTTTTCAAGACAAAAGTCCGAAGAGCATCAGTCACATACGCAAACTTCGTCCCATTCTCGATTGGAAGCAGATCATTTGCCATGGCTTGATAAGTGAACTCATGAACGAATGGTGCAATCATATCCATTGTCCGGTCTGTGATAATCAGCGTTGCTCTCCCCTTGCTCATATCAGCTTTCTTATATCAATGAAATACCATGTAGTCAGGTTAGCAACCGGGTCGTAATTACAAACTTAGACATACCCCAAAATCCAAATTTGTCTTCTTGTACTCGTCCAGATCTCTCTGAACCATGAACGCCAACACCTTCGTCACAAATTCAGATTCAACTGCTTCATATGCACGAGCTTCAGCACCTCTTGCGAGATTTGTTCGCCAACGAGCAGTGTTCTCTGGAGGAGGAGGAGGGCGTATCGTATTGTGTGGCTTCAATGGGCCTAGAGGCTGGTGATTTGTCGGCACGTAATATCGAATGTATGGAAATTCATTTAGCGTTATGCAGACGTTTGTTATCTTTGCGTCCTCGAGATCAAGACTGTGGAAAATTATGGAAACGAATGGGGTCATACCATCTTACTAGTAAACCGCATATCTTCCAGCAATCGATCCCTTGCACCTCTATACTGACCTTCAGAACGTGGAGGACTGTACATGCTATAGAAAAAGCTTGGTTCATTGATCGTAAATGTCTGCGCTTCAATTGCTTACCACACCACGCATTAGCACCTGTGGCACAACATGATCAGACCATGACTCACCCCAGAAGTTAATGAAGAGTTCTTTCAGAGCTTGTAGATGTGGTTCTGCCGGCGACGACGTCAACCTTTGGAATAACGATTCCGCAAGTCCTATGTAAACCCAGATGTAACCCTATCTCCTTGACAAAAGAACACTGACATGAAACAAACCTTCGATGAAGAATAAGTGTGCTGCAGCATATTGCTTCTTTTCCGTGAAATCTCGAATGATGCGATCCACATTCTGGTTTGTGGGCATCAACAGATACATGGCCTCAAACTCAGGCTGAAGTTCACGATTACTTGTGATGGATTCGATGACTTGCATTCATAGAATTGACCGTACAACAGACGATCACGAACATTTCAAGAGAACAATGGTGAGGCAACACATACGAGTGACATTTTCTTCAAGGATATCAAACTGCTTCAACACCGACCCGAGTAGTTTTTGCGCAAATTCATCCACGACAAGGATTTTCCACCGTCCCGGTGGATTCACCGATCGGATAGCTTCCAGGAATCCTGTTGATCAGAACAGCCGAAAGTGGTGACACCGCCGCCGCCATCAGTTCCCAACGACCTCTCAAGCTGACCAATGGCACCTACTGTTCTTGACGATATTAATTAGGGATGACATTGGATTCGGAATCGATCACTAGTGTATTGGACAAGATGTTGATGGAGGAAATAAAAGAGTAGGCGGCGTGAAGATGGTCCTAAGATCTCAAGTCGGACAACATAAAAAGATCCTTGGTCTAAGTGGCAACACAGCTTCTCCCTACGGCTATCTCCGTTGACAACAATATGATTATGACAACACTATATTTAACAACTGACGAAAAAGTTCATTGTTTTCGTAGTGGGTTTACGAGGAACAGAGTGCGGGGTGATCCAAGTCCGTGCGGCTTCCTAGATGAAAAATATGACAAAAAAGTAAGGTAAACTAGAATCAATCAAGATGAAAGATTAGAGGAGCTTTAGGGTACTCGTCGCCGCAGCCGCAGCCGCAGCTAGCAGAACAGTAAGCATTGAGCTTTGTATGAACAATGCACTGCTCGTTTCTCCGGCTCCTCTGATAATCTCGGTCTCGCCGTCTCCATTGACATTGACCTGCGTCTTATTGGAGTAGGGGAATGTTGTATTCTGAGTCGTCTCGAGATACAAATTGGCGACAGGAGTTTTTGTACATTCACCAATAGCTTTGAGGGTGTAAGGAGGGCTGTGGTTTAGAGCAGCATCAAGAGTGTATCCAACAGCAAGATCAACGGTGGCTTCATGAACATCATGTTGTAAAACAATGAAACTACGATGCTCATCAGATTTTCTGCCCCTATAAACAAAACAGTTACCCACCCTGTGTCAATATTACTAGCATTGTTCAGGATAGTCTGAAAAGTCTGGAAGGACTGGACACCCGTAACTTCGCCGGCAGCAACACGCCAATCTTTTAATACCTCCGATTAGCTCACTCACAGATAATGAGAACGACTGTCTCTTGCCATTTGTATCAAAGACACCACCGCTAGGAGTACGTGTCCACAAGATTGGGACCATGCCCATCGCGAGAGCGATAGCGCGGATGCGATCATCTGCGATTAGTGAATATATGCAAGTTCTGATGATGGTCCACTACATACCAATATCCCCATAAGGGGGACGCATAGTTGTTGGAGTGACATTGAGAATTTGCTTGATAGCCTTACGAGTCCAACCCAACTCAGCAGCAACCTCAGCATTGGTGAGCGACGTAAGGGGCTAAATTCCTGGTCTAAGTAACGAGGACCCGTAGTCCCAGAACAAAAATACCTTGTGGGACCAGGTATGCACACTGATTTCGTGACCGGCCATATACTCTTCGATCAACACTCTAGGTCGTTCAATAACGCGAGAACCGACTACGAAGAAGGTAGCATGGATGTCTTTACTATTGAGGAAGTCAAGCACATTCTGAGCTGGAGAGTGGGTCATTTCACATGTTGTAGTTAGCGGATATACTGATAACTCACTATACGGTCCAGGACCATCGTCAAAACTGACACCCCAAGTACCTTTATCAGGGCACGCAGTGATATCTGACAAAAGTAGGCAAATCAAATCCTCAAGCCAAAGCAACGCACCAGTAGAGCGAGTGTAACCACCACAAGTCCACCAACCACGTTGTGCAGCCTGTGCGGCGGCTTCTATATCACCGGCACACGAACCGTCAGTAGTAGGTGGGATGTCGGGAATATAGAAACCCTCCAACTCTTTCATCCACTCTTGAACTTCGGGAGAATCTGATCGGTGAATTGACTTCAGCTGAAACTTTCTTACTGTCAGGAAAGTACTCACTTGTATCGGGAATACGATCTTGAGGAGGCCATTGCTTTGACTGGAAGACGACTACAAAATTCAACCTTCACACACATATAGAAATAATTGACCCACAAGGCGTAGGAAGACTAGGAGCATCAGGTACGGGAGGGGTAGCCCCCTGCTGGTAGGTAGCGCTGACGGTGAGGGTAGCTGCCGACGGCATACCGAACGTAATACTGGCAAGAGGGGGAGCATTGGTAGCAGCTGGTGGCGTAGCGAAAGAAGCTGGAAAAGAAGCAGCACTGTGAACCACAGTTGAGGATGACAAAGAAGAGGAGGACAGAGCAGAATTTTGACGCCTGTACAAAACCTTTCCATGTCCAGCAGCCAAAGCGAAAGAGAGCTGAGTGATATAAAGAAAGACGAGGACGGAAAACTTCATGAACGAGGTCATCAAATGGTGGATGGTTGACAAAGGAGGGTGGGTGGGTGACAGCGCTGTAAGACAAGCAAAAAAGCCAATAGGGGGATTCAGAAAGAACAGTCGACGTCCCAGACGCTCAAGAAACCAATAGACTCATCAGTCCATGTGTCATCAATACCAGGTTGAACCCTGCAAATGGTCGCCAAGTCTGAATTACGAGAAGTTATACACATATAGTCTCCCTCCGTTTCAAGTCCCAATGTCAATGCGGAGGGGCAAAAAAAACCTCGCAGCATCGAGAAAAGTGCTGATGGGAATCCATGGATGTATAGATTGCTTGTCCTTCTCATCTTCGAAAAGAAATAGGCCCAATCTCGAGATACTAGCAGATCCTTCTCCAGTGTACATCAATTCATACGCAGTTGACGCCAGATATCGACTTTCCCATGCACAAAAGCGGAGAAAACAACAAAGAGGAAATATATCATTATACCAATTGTCAAAGCATGTGGTTTTTCTTGGACAATATCTGGCCGAAACAAACAAACAAACGACTCATAACATCTAACCCACCACAAAGAAATGATGATTGAGCTATGACATTCAGCCAAAAACATAGACACGAACGGGATACACAGACACACAAACTAAAAAAAAAAGTTGCCACACACATCTGTATGTTTTCCCTACTCGAACTCTTGTAGGGTAAAAATAACGCTCATCAGAAAAAAAAAAGTTTCATCACAAAAAAGGTCAACGAGCGTACACTACCTTAAATGTGCTGCTGTCCTGTCCACTAGAACACTCTTTTATTCCAAGGGACACGAACCAGCGGCGTCAGGTACGTTTCTCTGCAGCCCACATTTCCCAAGTACACACAGCAGTCTCAAAAAAAACAATTCATCCGTACGAGATAAAAAAAAAAGTGATGACACGGATATAACATTGCATATGGACGATAATTGTGTAGCGTAAACTAAAACAAAATAAGAAAAAAAACCATACCCAACCACAAAACTACACCACATAAAAAGACAGCAAGAAAAAAAACTCTTCTCCCCCTACCCAAATCATACGAAGGAATGAAAAATAGGGAGAGAGATAATATACGACAGCAACAGATCATATACTCAACATTGATACACACTGCCTTCACAAGAAAACGAAAGGACACAATCTTAAAAACCCCTCCAATATCACACTACACACACACACACACATTAAACGTCACCGGGGTGCCATTGTCCATGACGACCCACCACTACTATTCATACTTCCCCCATCCGGCACCACTACCATATGCGAACTCTGACTCCCACCTACCGTCGATCCTCCACCACTACCACCACCAGCAGGTTTCAATGCAAATACCCTATCATCAGAAACAACTAATATCTCATCTCTCCCTCCAAACATCATCGACGGAGGGGATGACTGTGGCGGCATTTGTGACTGTGGCGGCATCCGACTAGCACCACCAAATCCTTGTTGACTGGGATGAGGATGTTGGTGATGATTATGATGACGATGATGTTGACTCGGATATTGCATCTGTCCATATGGACCACCGCCATTAAAAGGTTGTGGTTGTATCCCCATCGCTATTGACTGTTGTTGCAGGTGCATCATGCCTTTAGATGGTACCGGCGTCGACATCGGCAACGTGTCAGCAAAAAGAAGCCGCAGATTCGATCCTTGAATAACTTGCGCCAGATAACCTGTCTCAATATGTCGTATCTCCACAAAGTTGGGCTCAAACGCGAGGATATACGGTTCATACAGCGCTGTTCACCCACACCATCACCACCAACACCAACGAATAAGAAATCAGTTGCAAATACTTGAGGCATCAAACACCAAAAAAAACATCCATACCAAACCCTGTAGGCTGCCCCTCCCAAAACACCATAAACTCTTTCCTAGTCCTCTGCCCACTCTTATTCACATAAAACGCAAACTCTATACATAAAAAAAAAGGCAAATTCCCCCCCACACACAACTCTTCAACAGAAAGAAAAAAAAACATGGCAACGAAAACACACGCACCATCGTAACAAAGCAAAAACTCATTTTGAATTCTATACAAAGCCATCGGCCTCAAATTCTCCCTCTTCCTCGCAAAATCCAGCGTGCCATCCTCAGGATCCAATAACCCCTGCGTCTCCAACGTCTCCAAATCCACAATCTCGAATCCCCTCGAACACCCAACACACATCTTGGTCTTCAAATAATGGATCGACGTCGACTCGACCGGTATGTAGAATTCCTGTAAAGTAATATGTCATCATCACACAGATCATCGGGGGCGTAGTAAGATCTTTAAAAAAAACTCACGCGGAAAGGTTTCAATGTATCGTTCCCGCCCTGTAACAACTTCCTAAACGTGGGTTTACTTCTCCCTCTCACGTTCTGGTCGATCGGCTCCAGTGCCTTAAATGTACTCGATAACTGACTTGACTTGACGATACACACCAACATCCTTCCAAGACAAAACCCCGCTTTGAAAAAAGACGTATGCGAAGATATTCGCTTCGCTCTTTTCAGTCCTGCCATTGGATCTCTAGAGTCAAGTGCGTCAAGGGGAAATGTGATCACCTGTCGTTCTATAATGTAAAAAAACATGCAAATGATTTCCAAGTGTGAAAACGAAAAATCGTATAGGGGCGAAAGAAACACACTTACCAGAAAGGACAATCAATAACTGATACTCTTCCAACACGTCAACTTGCGAAACTTCCAACAACGTAAGCACCTTGACAGGTTCCCTCCCCGCCTCTCTCAAATCCGAAATATATACTCCATCATCCGTCCCATACACAACTTTCCTTCCATAACTAAACGGTGCAGCACAATTCACCTTGTTTTGTCCAGCAAAGAAACCATCGCTCAACACGACCTCATCAAAATACATGCTCCTCTCTCTCATCACCACTTGTTGCTTCTGTATACTTTCGACCCACTTCTTCTGACTCATCAAAGAATTCGCCCACAGGACGAGCGTGTAGGATTTTCTCCCCAAATGTTGAAATTGGATCCAGAACTGACCTTTTGCTTCGTTCCTGGCTGTGGCGGATGGACCTGATTTTGAAAGGTAGTTGTGCGTGGACGAGCTAGTTCCAATTGATGGGTTTCCAACAGTCGTTGTGGAAGGTGAAAAGTCGCGAGAGAAGGAAGTTCGTCGGACGACGAGTCCTGTCTGTTTTCGTGATCGAACGACGCCGTTTGCAGGAGGAAGGTCGTCGGAATAGGTTATGTACAACAATTCTAGCGGTATGGGCTGTAACAGCGGCACATGAGTCTGAACCCAGTCGATAAGTGACATACTCACCCGTCTATACACCCTCAAACTCTCATGATGGTGCTTCTTGTGCATACTCTTCGTGAACAAAATGGCATGATCAAACAGAAACGCCAAAACCTCTCCATCCCTCTTCTGCAATCCTGCCTTATAGATCAGCTCTCTTCCAGGTTCCTTCAACCTCAAATCAACCTCCTCTCCAGGTTTAAACAACAGCTGTGAATCCAATTGCATCAAATTAAACCTATTCTCCGTCTTGCCACTCTCCTTGTTGACACTCGCTAAGAACTCTTTGATCTTGGCAATCACCTTTGGTATCATCGTTTTATCAGAACTGTCATCCGGTGTATGTTTGAGTACGGTTTCAAGCAGGAGCGGGTATCGGGCGAGACGAGTTGTCGGTTTGGTGAGGAAGGCATTGAGCTCAAGTTTACGTGACTCTGGCAAACGCTCTGTAGCCTATGACGAGAACAAAATCAACAAACACCATACACAACCCAAGAACAAGGAACCTTACCTCAACAAATGCAGCAAAGGCCTGGTTCTGGCCCTTTTCACGCTCAAACTCATACTTGCCATAAAGCTGGTGCGCACCATACGCAACAAATGGTCCGAAATGAGGCACATGCTCCAAAAAGATATCACCGATCCGATCCACCACTGCATACGACTTTTGTCTTTTACTAAGCGCGTCGCGAAGCCGTGTATTCACAACTAGAATTTCCCTAATGTTCCAGAACACTTGTTGGATGAACGCCTTGCGTCGCTCCGATGGTATCACTTCAGATTCTTGCAGACGTGACATCCATGTCTGATACGGGAATTGGACATGAGAAGAAGAATGCAACAACGAAGAATGGACTTACGTCGCGTAAATATTCTAGGTCTCGTACGAAATCACGTTCAGTATAGATCACTTCGTTAATGGCTTCCTGTCGCTTTTTCTCTGTTTCTGAAACACTGTTGACAATTTCCTGAGGGACAGAGTGAATCCAGAGAGTGCCAACCTCCTGGATCGCATTTTATCAGACGCGGTTGGGCATGAAATATAAAGGAAGAACGCACGGGAAGATCAATCAGGCTCTCTTTGCTGATCTGCTTGGACAGTCCGGGTTGAGGTTTCATGTTGAGCCTGGCCTGCTGTTCCAAGCGGCGCGGACATGCTATACTGTAGCACAGCTGGTCTCTGGAACATGTGGGCGAGTAACAATCGGTCAGGAGGGTAAAGACTCCCGAGGGCAGAGGGACTTTTTCTGGTTCTTGGATGTCTTCTAGTGGTGGCGGGGTTGGGTTGGCGGGTGAGACAGCCTACGAGAGTATGAGCAAAACGCATCACAATTGTAGGAAAACGCACTGGGTCGTCGTTCTGTAAAGCCTGCGCAGCCAGCTCTCCACTGACATATGGACCGAGACTGGTCCTGAACTGATACAACTCATTTGGGCTGTCCCTTAATCTGTGATCATAGGTGACATCATGAAAGAATTTCTGGGCGTCCAAGGCCCTGCCCAAGAGGAGGGCGAGGTTTCTGTCGGTGGTCTTGATGATATAAGCAATCTTATCGACGGCTTCTCTGCCGTCAAAGGCGTCTTTGTAGGTCAGGCCATCCTTGACGCGATCGGCCAAGGGGATTCTGTCTCTGAAAGCTTCTGAGACGCGGGAGAGGAGAGCAGGATAGACGACGGGGGTTTTTCGCTGCTGTTTCGATGGGTTGAGCGGAGGGTTTGGGGAGAGTCTGCCGGGATGTTCGGCGGAGGGAAAGGGACGGATGCTGCGTTTCTGGTCTAGTTTTGTGCGTGAGGAGGAGGGGGCAGTGGCAGCCGACATGGACATTGAACGCTCCTGGCTGGAGCGTTCACGATGGGGAACTGAGAGTCTGGGCATGGTGCGTGCGGAATCGGAAGAGGGGCGGGAAGCAAAGGCAGACTGATCGGGTTGAAGAGCAGGGGTGTCTGCAGCTGCCGATGAGATTGGCGAGACGCTGGCTGTTGACGAGCGGACGGACAGGGCGGCTGGGTTGGTGTCGACATGCAGCGTAGCCTAGCACGGATGAGCTCACACCGGACAGCAGACATGGCTTGCTCACCGAGGCATGCACATTTTTGTTGCCTGTGGAGTGTCACAGCGGGCAGAAATACAAGCGAAACACTCACCTGCATTGGCCCAGGGCAGCTCGCTGCTGCCGTCGTCGCTGGAGGTGGTGGGATCTGCGAAATCCAGGCCGAGGCGGCCGTTGGTGGGGGTGATTGGGACCGCGAGCCTGGGAGGCGGCGGGGAGTAGCAGGGATAGCTGTGGGAGGCGGCGTGCCCAGGGGCGGGCCTGCCGGTGAAGATGTCCTTGTACGCTGCCGCATGGCGCCTGTCTGCAGCGTGCCGCCTGTCTGCGAGCTGCCGTGGTCCCATTGGGCGGTCCATGTCCAACGCGGCCGGTCACACGCTCTCACACGCTATTTATGATTATCGCTATGTACGCCCGTCTATCCGAGCCTGCACATGCTGCCGGTTCCGCCGCCGCCCCTCCTCTCTCCTCGTCGCCGGCCTCGCTGCCCGCGCTCCGCTCCACTTCTGCATCCCCTTCAGGGCCCCGTAGAACCCTGCCCCCGCGTCTGCCCGCCGCTCTTCGTTCAGCGACCACAGCAGCGCGCCCTCTTTCTCCGCAACCGCCCCAGTCTCACTCACCTCAACAAGCCTCACACTCCCCGCGCCCGGTGCGCTGTCCAGCGAGACCCAGATCCCGCCCCCGGCGTCCACCGTAAAGTCGACAACCGGGTGGCGCAAGTCGCTCCATCCCACCGCGCCACCCGGATACTCGAACACAAACAGCGCCGTCACTCTGCAAATCGTCAGGTCCCCTTTCGCGCACTCGCTCCGGTCCTGCTCACCCTACCGCGCTGAACAATACAAACTTCCTCTTCCCGCTTTCGATGCTGTCAATCTTGCTCACAACCAGCACCTTCTCTTCCATCCCCTCCAGGTCCTCGCCGCCCTCTTCCGTGTCCTTCGAGACCGCGGTCCTTCTCTTCTTGCTCTTCTTTCCCTTCCCCTTCCTCTTCTGCCCCTCCCCTTCCTCTCTCCGCTTATCGTTCTTCACAGCAACAAACGGCTCAACAACGTCCCATATCTCTATCTCACCTGTGCACTGCCCAGATCTCCAGTTCCACATCTTCAGACCGGTGTCTCCGCCACCCGAGATCAAGGTCTCAGTTGCAAATTTGGGTATATGTATCGCGGAAACGTATCTGCTCATCAATCAATCGTTGAACCATGATCCAGGCCAATCGACAAGACACACTTTCGGTGACCCAGACAATACATTTCAATGTTGTATCCTTCTGGATACCAGCTAACGCGAATATGCTCGTCTCTGTCTGCAGTAATAATATACTTTTCATCATGTGAGAGAACGAATGAGGTCAGGGGTGATGCGTGTCCAAGAATGAGCTGTCCATCAGAGGGATTCTCATGCGACGCGAATTCGTCACGAACAGCTTTTGTTTCGGGCGCCACAAAGTCGAATGGGTAACTATTTTTTTTAAAGAAGAAAGCCCCCCTGAACAAGAGTCCGAATGCGCATACCTGAAAACATCACCAAATTTGTCGGATACAAGGATGGTTCGCGAGTCTTTTGTGAATGCCAACTGGGTCGGTCTCTTTGGCAATTCCCTTGACGTGAGAGAGGATGATGAAATAGTAAGACAAGTAAATGGAACATTACCTCTCGTTGATCAATTCAAGTACAGGGAGTTGCCATAGACTCAGTATTTTGTTCTCGCCAACGGTCACCAAATGCCGGTAATCTTCATTGACCGCTACAGCAATAATGGGGCCCTCCGTTCTAGTTTCCTTCGAAAAACCATCCTGTGTTGTCGAACACTGTGAAATAATATCCCCTGTTCTACAAGTTTCATGAATATTTTTTTGCAATGAGTTCATCAAGTTCCACAATGCGCACGTAGAGTTCAAAACATAGATATGGCCACCCGATACGGCAACCGTTATCTCCGTTCCACAGAAGAGGCGGGAATAAGCCATTTTGATTGATCAGCCCATGTACGTCCAGTGATTATTAACTCACGTGTCAAGTCGTCTAAACTTGTCACACAGTCACACCCTATCTCTCTTGATAGTATGTCTCAGGAGTTACCTATCATGTTTAAATCAAGATTTATTACACAGGGTAGTACATTAAATCACAATAATCAAATATTACATAATAACCTTAGCCTTAAATTATAAAAACCATGGAATGCAAGCACCCCCAAAAAATGAAGTTAGTCATGCAATAAAGATTGTCACGTGCTTTCATTCAGCTTTCATTCAATCTTGTCGTTTTATTTGTTCATAAATAATGCTCCTCAACGAGAAATCCTCTGGACAGTCTGTTTTGACTCGGCAGATGCGTCGCGTGCCTCTAACATCACGTCCAATGGACTTGATCTATTTCTCATACTTTGTCGTGAGTCATTTCCCCCAAAAGTTGCTCAGGCCCTGATAAGCCCTATTTCCTTTAGTCGCATCTCATCGCCTCATTTCTCGTTGATCTTCAATGGCTCTATCCGCCTTTTTTAGTCCCAAAATTATTGAGAACGCTGCTGGAAGTCTACGTTGCCTATTCCAATGACCCGTTGATGGGAGGTCTGGCGGGTATCAAGGATGATTCCGGGCTCCTCTGGTTCAAGACCTTCATTATATTCGAAGGGTGAGAGAGAGAACCTATTGACGAAAATAAACTTGACAGCTCATTATTGATGATCCTCGTTTTTAGAGTATTTCAGGTACCTATAATCATACTTGGTTTATCAGCACTCTGGACAGGTAAATTCTTTTCTAATTTTTTTTTTCATTCTCTCTCATTCACACCCAGGAAACAAAAAATTATACCCACTCCTCCTGATATATGCCACCTCAGCCGTAACCACGACTCTTCCTTGTCTAGTCTACACCCTATCCCTCCCTTCGCCCAGCAGTAACCCCTCAGACCACACTCTCACTTTCGAACAACGACTCATATTATTATCC
>Ga0153987_1000106_pt1 | contig 28811 bp, 26 predicted proteins | sample TSNC071MetaG_FD_102279 | JGI IMG/M metagenome (GOLD analysis project Ga0153987, IMG submission 102279) | Attine ant fungus gardens microbial communities from North Carolina, USA - TSNC071 MetaG | ecosystem: Host-associated > Fungi > Mycelium > Unclassified | place: USA: North Carolina, William B...
ATGCATTCGTGCACACGGTCATGGCGTTGGACTGAATAGTCATCGTTACAAGCTTGTATGAAAAGAGACAGCAGGGCAACCATCGTGTGTCCAGTGGAAAATGCCGAAGGACAGCATGGTGCCCAGTGATGATCGCTTGTGATTGTAGATCACGTTGACCCGTTGGATTTCTCATCTCCCAAAGGCTGCTCCGGCTTCAGCAGCATTCGGGCAGGATTTGCTGTCATGTCGATTCCACGAGATGTTCGAGAGTTCATTGATAATTATCCTGGCGAGGATGAGGATACCGATGCCTCTGAGAACCTGGCATTCTATTCGAATACGCTGCGCTGTAGGCCAGATAATAAACTCGTTGACGAGATACATGAACAGTAGGCACGAAACCACGTTCCAGGGTTATCTTTGATATTTCTTCGTATAGATGGCTAGGGGATTACAGGAAATTGGAACGTAAACATGGGTTCATTCAGTGGCTGTTTGTATCGCCCCTGAACGTCAAATGAGAAGCTGATGTCGACGATTCACAGATTCCCAATCCGCGAAGTCGGAGTGAATTTGGAGTCTCAGCCTCTTCAACCACATGAAATTCAATCCATGAAAGCAAATACCAAAATCATGATACGGGTCATCAGGTCGTATGAACTGATGTTAGATTTCTATGGTATGCGGCTGCTGTCATCGGAAACTGGACTCCTCGATCGAGTTCTCCCCCCACGGGATTTTGAAGCACGTTATCGGAACCTCGTCAGTGAGTGTAATCTTTTATGCTTCGTACACGTTGGGCATCTCGGATGAAAACTTGCCGGGCATGCTAGCCTCCTCTCACAACTATCTTCGTATCTCACGGATCCTCAAATGCCTCTCGGAGTTCGGTCTTGAGCATCTCAATATGGGTTTTTTATTGCACGTGCTCAATGAACAGAGTGAATTCGATAGACTGGCAGCTAGTGACCTTTTAAACAGCATGGATAGATGGTGGGCGAATTGCCTCAGAAATCAGCAGGACCGAACCTGGCTGCGAACGGTCATCGAACGAGTAAGAGAGGGCGGGCCCATGTTCGCTCGAAAAGAGTACGAGGAAGTGTTATGGAGCAGAAAGAGCGGGTTATTCTCGTTGAACGGCATGTGTTGATGATGAGGTTAGACTCTTAGTGCAAGTACAAAATTGTCAAGTCTAGCTGATATCGCAAAACCAAAAGGTACTCACAATATCATAACGGTAAACATTCTCAAGATAGCTGCTTGAGTGCTTCAAACAACATTTCACTATGCCGTTGCACGTAAAGAGGACTGATTGTGACGAGCAGGTCTTCAATTGTCTCGAATGTCTGGGTTATTTCCTTGTTAGGCTTGCATTCCATCTTTGAACGTGTTATTAGTCGATACAAGAGCATATTAGGAAGCTCTCTACCTTGTACCCTTGGTGTGTAAGTGACACTTGAAGAACGTGTCCCTCTAATATCTTTACATGAGCCATGGCTTGCAAAGGTCCAGCACCAGTAACTTCAAAGCTACAGATCGCGGGTCCTTGCTCTGTTAAACCACGACAGAGCTCTTTACAGAAAAATGAGTCCATGAAGCTGTCGAAGAACAAGCGAGGGTAGAATATATTTCTTATATTTCTTCCGATATGTCTGAGGAATAGACGCAGTGATGTTACATAATGCCACGCTCCTCTTTCGTATACAGTGTGGCGCAGAATGGATATCTTAAAGGCTGTCGAGACTTATGTCAATAAAATGGTGTCAACACCCTCGGCTATGAAAGTCTTGTTGTTGGACTCGCACACGGTATGTCTCAAAGCCATATAGCATGACGAATTACCCAGTCCAGCTTCTCTGCTAGACACCTATAGTCTCGCTTGCCTCAACGCAGTCCACCTTACTTTCATATCAAGTGTACTTGACCGATCGAATAGACAACAAGAAAAGAGATCGCATGCCTCACATGAAATGTGTTTGTTTCCTCCAAAGTAGCGAATCGAGTATGGAGACATTGGAAGCCGAGCTCCGAGAGCCTAAATACGGAGAGTATTACTTGTGTCAGTGGGTGAATCGGGTTCGACGGTGCCCTTGTTGTGACTGGCCCCTGACTGTTGCTTTTCAGATTTTAGTAATATTCTGACGAAAGCCAAGATAGAGAGACTGGCTGAAGTAGACGAGTATGAGGTAGTGCGGGAGGTCCAGGTGTGCCACAGTGATACACATTAGCTGTCATACATCTAAACCTAATGCCAGGAATATTTTGCAGATTATACTCCGTTGCTTCCTTCTTTGTTCTCCCTAAATCACGCGCCCACGATAACCAGACCACTATTTGGAAAGAGCCCAAGTTCCTGGAATCCAGATGCACTTGAGAGCCATGTCCAAGGTCTCATTGCTGTCTTGCTAAGTCTAAGGAAGAAGCCAATAATTCGGTACGAGAGAATGAGTGCAATGGCCAAGAAGTTGGGCATAGAGATACAAGTACATTTGCATTGCATCTCAACAGCTCCTCCACTGATCATTGCAATGTAGCATCGTATTCAAACTGAGTCCTCACTCTTCGATTTCAGGTTGACTCAAGTCCCACCTCTCTTATTAATCCTTGATCGTAGGAATGATCCAGTTACACCTCTTCTTACCCAATGGACGTATCAAGCCATGGTGCATGAACTTTTGGGCATACACAATGGTCGGGTCGATCTCCAGATGGTTCCCGATATTCAGTCAGAGCTTTCAGTACGTTTCTCCTCTGGCCCGGGCTGCTTGGCTTGGCTCATCCTACTTCAGGAAATTACATTGACAACTTCAACTGATCCATTTTTCCAAACTCATCATCTATCCACATTCGGTGACCTTGGAACAGCACTCAAGGATTACGTTCAGAACTATCAATCAAGATCTCTGTCATCAGCACCGGCCAACATACAATCTATCGCGGATATGAAACGCTTCGTTGAGGAGTATCCGGAGTTCAGGAAGCTGGGAGGAAATGTGAGCAAACACGTTGCACTCGTCGGCGAACTCAGTCGTTTGGTGGGACGGGATAAGTTGTTGGATGTAGGAGAGATAGAACAAGGTCTTGCAACAAGCTCGGGTATTGATTACAAGGTCTGTTCTTTCGGCAGTACAATGACCAGAGCTCATAAGGTCTTTTGCAACTCAGGCTGTACAGTCCATCGTGACAGATCCTGCCGTACCGCCATGGAATAAATTGAAAATTGCAATACTATATGCTCTTCGCTACCAGAAATCTCAGCAATCGAATATCGCGGATCTCATCAACCTCTTACTTTCAAATGGTGTGTCCCGCGAAGAAGCAAGAGTGAATGTTACCTTCTTTGAACACTTGGCTATAATCTAATATTTTGCTTTCAGCTTGTCTACGTGGCGCTCAACGTTGCAGGAGCAGACCAGCGACAGGATGACCTTTTCTCGAATGAATCGTTGTTTGCAATCGGCCGTTCTGCTCTGAAAGGACTCAAGGTACAGACCTTTGTCATGGATTTCTATTATTCCAGCTTGCCCTTACGTCCAATGTCAGGGTGTTGAGAATGTTTACACTCAGCACAGTCCGCATCTTACACAGACTGTGGAAAATCTGTTTAGGGGGAGACTGAAGGAGACAAGCTATCCTTTCCTGGAGGCTACTGGCCCGAATCAAGGGTTGCAACGGTCAGTTGAAAATCAGAAAGATCCTCCAGTTCTATTCTGACGCTCTTCTTGAGCCCTCGAGATGTTATCATCTTCATGATTGGTGGTGCCACCTATGAAGAAGCAAGAGCTGTCTCATTATACAATCAAGATCCTGCCGCTGCCTCAAATGGAGCTCTTCCACCTGGGGCCGGCATTCATCTCCTCCTTGGCGGGACATGTATCCACAATTCGTCAAGGTGCGCATCTCAAAGGAAATTTACACACGATTTCCACCGGTGAATCCCTCTTTAGTTACGTTGAAATGCTTCGTTCGGCGGCAGAGAACTTTCCATCAACCATTTACGATCCACCACCCGAGTCAGCATCGAATGCCCCCATATTGAATCTGAATCTTGGTGGTGTCAACGTCAGTCTTGGGGGAGCGGCCGGTAGTGGTGTCTACCGTACCAGCAGTGATGCAGTTGGAGTGCAGGCTGACGGGCTTCGTGATGGAGTTATGAATCTCATTGGTAGAGTAAAACAAGGGGTTGATCGTATTGCACAGTAACGACAGGACGTGCTGGACCTTTTTCCTTTTTTTTCCGTTCAGTGAACACTTAATATATACACTGTTGACAATCAATCAATGTCTTGACACGTCGCTTTTGATCACGTGGAGTCAACGGACTGTTTCTGAGAACGAGTAATTTCTTGTACTTCTGTATTCTCCTCTGATAAACGAGGGATTCCTGGATAAACGTTTCCAGGAAGGAGACTGGTCACGATGGCGAAAGGTATCTTCAGTAGTCTCAAGGGCATGGATGCCTTTGGAAAGGTTTGCTGAATCAGAATCAGACTTGCGGTAAATGAATACTAACAATCGGCAGACGACAGAGGATGTGAAAGTCAAGACTCGCACCGGCGCATTTCGTCAGTCTCATAAAACATCTCATTGAGAGCTTATATCCATATAATAACCCTCACTCTTAGTGACGCTCATCGCCGCCGCTATCATCCTCACTTTCACTTCACTCGAATTTTTGGACTATCGAAAAGTGTATACGGAAACCTCCATTGTGGTTGATAAGAGCAGAGGCGAAAAACTCACTGTCAACCTGAATGTCACCTTCCCCCGTGTTCCATGTTTTTGTATGTAGAATTTATCTATGTTCCCAGCATACTTGTGCTCTCGAACTCACCAATTGCAGTGCTTAGTCTGGATGTGATGGACATTAGTGGTGAAGTTCAACGCGATATCACGCACAATATTCTGAAGATACGCTTGAACAAGGAGGGAGCCATGGTGCCAAACTCATATAGCGTTCAATTGCAGAATGATTTGGACAAGATGAATCAAGTCAGGCAGAAGGGTTACTGTGGCTCTTGTTATGGTGGTCTTGCGCCTGAAGGTGGTTGCTGTAATACTTGTGAGGATGTCCGAACGGCTTATGTCAATCGTGGCTGGAGCTTCTCAAATCCGGATGCCATCGAACAGGTTCGTTGATTTCTGCCTGTCATGTCCCAACTTGAGTTTGTGTTTTGGCACAGTGTAAAAACGAAGGCTGGGCAGAGAAGCTTCAAGAACAGGCTGACGAGGGATGCAGTGTTTCAGGTCGTATCCGCGTGAACAAAGTTATCGGGAATATACATCTTTCCCCTGGACGTTCTTTCCAGTCAAATTCCCGCAACCTCTACGAGCTGGTGCCTTATCTCCGGGATGACGGTAATAGACATGATTTCTCTCATATCATCCATCACTTTGGATTTGAAGGTGAGATGAATTGTCCACCCTTAATCGCGATACCATCTGAAAAGGGATCGGTCGTGGTTTCAGGAGACGACGAGTATGATTACTGGAAAGCTGCTGCAGGCCGTGAAATGAAAAACCGACTTGGTCTTGCCGTCAATCCACTCGATGGTGCCAACTACCGTACCTCAAAGGCTCAATACATGTTTCAGTACTTCCTCAAGGTCGTATCGACGCAATTCCGGACTGTGGATGGGAAAACTGTACGTTCTCTCGACATATGGAGTTACACGCCCGGTGAATTGACTAGAGTCTATTTAGGTCAACACTCACCAGTATAGTGTTACCCACTTTGAGCGTGATCTTGCGGAGGGCAGTGCTGGAGAAACCCCTGGGGGTATTCATGTTTATCATGGTACACAAGGCCTTCCTGGTGCCTTTTTCAATTATGAAATCTCGCCCATTCTTGTCGTACACTCTGATACGAGACAATCTTTCGCCCATTTTGTCACATCGTATGTCTCCCGTTCTACTGCCAAAATGTGTATATACCAACATCTTCACTCATAGAACGTGTGCAATTGTCGGAGGGGTTCTGACGGTCGCTTCTCTCCTGGATAGCGTATTGTTTGCTACTTCCCGTGCTCTTAAAAAATCAGGCACTGGTGGATTTGGCAGTTCTTCTAAGCTCATGTAACATTATTTAATATCTCTCACCAATGGTTATTTTTCATAATTACAAGGTTCCATGACGACAAAAGTAGGACTATAGTACACACTGGAAAAGACAAATGCTCATGTCTTCCGTCTGACTTTACGTTTGGTATCTGATGACATGCCCAGTTTCCGTTTTTTTATTAGTGTCTTTGGATTGAGAGGATGTATACCGGAGGGCAAGTCAATATCGAAACTCAAATCATCCTACAAAAAGCAACAGTTGTAGATCAGAATAACCATTTGATTTTGAAAAGAGATTAGCTTACACCAGCTTCAATCCTGAGTTCATCATCCTCAGCGTCTTTGTCGAATTCCAGATGAGAAACGTTAGGTACATCATCATCATCACCATCTATGATCTGTCGGGCACGTCTGGTTTTACGGGATCGTCGAGGGGTCGATACAGTTTCTTCTGCCGACTCGGGCAGTGGAGGTTTATCAAGGTCCTCATTTGATTCTTCTTCTTCTTGTTTGACCTCGAAAACAGCGCGTACTCTCCGAATGAAAATTTGTCGGGGTTCTTTTGAAGTAGTGGTATTTGAAGAGGCAGACACGGCCGGAGGTGAAGCCACATTTTCTGAGTGGGAAATTGCCGCTGGTTGAGCGGTCCTTTGGGCAGGGGAACGGTTGAGACGAGTCGTGGGTAAAGTTAGAGCTTTGGTTTTTCGGGCTACTTCAGTGTACGGAGGCAATTCGCTTTGGTTCGGTACCTTTCGCTTGACTGACTTGGCAGTTGCACGAGAATTCCGTGATGGCGTAGGGCTTCGGGCAGGATTGGCGTCCTGGGTGGAGGAAGTAGGTACAGTTGAGTGATATGTCGGCGGTTGAGATGCACCGGAGTGTGTCGTTAACAGTGTAGTAGATTTTGAGGGTATGGATGAAATCTACCATTCACAGGTCAGTTAACTGGATGGAGTAGAAAACGAATTTCGCAAACTACCTTTGCTTTTGAGACCAGTTCATCCATTCGTGAAGATAACGAGCATCGTTCCTGCTCAACACGCAGGAAATGCTCTTGCCAGTTCTTTGCTTGATCTTTCCAGTGATTGGTTTCGCGTTGCAGCATGGCATAATCCTCAATATGGTGATTTATCTAGATAGAAGTACCACTTGAGCTATGTTCAACAGAGCGAAAAGTCGATTGGCGTTGGTTCTGTTTCATCAACGAAACATCACCAAAGAAACAATAGCTTCAATGTAATGTAATGAACACAAACCTGGGCTTTAAGCTCTACGATATGATCTTTGAGTCGCTGTGACTCATTTGTTGACCTCTGCAATGCCTCTAATGTTTCATCTCGTTGGATTTGAGCTTGTCGTGCATCAGTCTCTACGCGTGCAATGTTATTGCGAACTTGGTTCTGGAAGACATCAAACTGGATAGAGCTCAATAGTCAATTGAGTAAGCGAGTCGGAGAGACATACAGCTTGAGTCGCTGACTTGGTAAAGATAGAGATGGAGTCAGAAAGGAGGGAGGAAGTGTCTTTCCCAGCGTGAGTCATGAATTGAATAAAGAACGATTGAATTTTGACATGGAGTCTAGAAATGATCTCACGTGACTAACCAGTATTTATAGAGCTTAACGTGTTATATTCTGAATCTGTTCCTCTAGCCATGTCCACAAGTCTCTCCCAAGTTGAATATCATCCGACTCCACGCGGGGTTTTCCCAATCGCGCCCAAGGAACTAGGAACTAAATATCGTTAATTATGATGATAAGGAAAACGATGAAAATTCACCTTGCCGCTATAGTTGCCTGCCTCTTCCGCCGTAGCGGCAAATAGCTGTGTGATAGCACCTTTCTCGAGCGTGAACAGGGAAACAGGAGCTGCGAGTTTCTGGTGAGGGAGATCAGACATTTTTAAGAACCAAGGGTTAAAAAAAGAGAATCGAACCTTGAGAAATCCTAGTATTATTGTCTTGTCGACATAGCGATAAAGCGTCGAGTTAATATTGCCTGGACTAGTTTCAACGGTGGTGGTATATCTCATCCACATAAGCGATCACTGACCTGGATTTACAGATATTGAGACCAAGCCCTGTTCAGCATATCGCCTGTGGAGCTCATTCGACACGACAATGTTGGCCTAATATTTACGTCATAAGTCTTGACAATTTCATAGGCAGTAGGCGGACGCACAAATTTGCTTTGTGCGTAAAGCTCATACATCGTCAATTTATTGCGTTCGGATCCATCCTTGAAGCCGCCAAAAACCAACCCATCCTCGCAGACATAGTAGGACGCAGAAGAAGAGAGGTGGATTACTCGCACACTCTTAGGAGGTGAACGACTGACTGTCTCTAGGAGAATTGGTAGGAGCAGTATCGTCAGGTACCAGTGACCTACAAGAGCTGCTCAGTTTGCAATCCTAATAGCTGTAGTTGGATGATGAATAACTTGCCCATTGAATTTGTATAGAATTGGAGGTCATACCCCTCGACCAATTGAGAACGAGGAGGCAACATGATAGCACTAATCAATGAAGCATAATGTTAAGATAATGTTAAGATGTGACTAGGCGGGCGTACGCATTGTTAATTAACATATGCAACTCGTTTTCCTTGCTGACAAGGTAGAAATCGCTTAGGCACGCTCTGCAGCTGGATACCACTTATAACTTACCTCAAAAATTCCTCAGCACTTTTCTTTACACTCTTGAGACTAGACAAGTCCAGATGGAGGAAGATTGCCGTCTTTCCAGTCTCCCTTTCCAAGTCTGCAATTGCAGCTGCTGCCTTCTCTGCACTTCGACAAGCTAGGTATACCTTTGCATCGTGCTCAAGCAAAGCCTACATAATCATGATGCATAGTATCAGGCTCCGGGCCCTAAACAAAAAATTGAAATGAACACCTTCGCCGTTTCCTTTCCAATCCCGGTATTTCCTCCAGTAACTATGACAACTTTTCCTGCAAGGTTCGGTATGTCTTTTGCGGTCCAGGTTGGGCGGGGTATGAAAAAACTTTGCTTGAAAATTTCACTGAAACCGATGACACGAAAGTGGGCCCAAGAGCGTGCAATTGGCATCGAAGAGACCGATGTGGGAAGGGTAATGACCCATCCACATGCGAGTGCCCGGCCCTAATCTCTTCGAACGTTGATTACTTCCCATAGTGACTAGAATCCGGGAGTGCATCTCTTGATTCTGGGATGCAATAAATGTATCACTGTATCGCAATCACATGCATGTAGCGTGGAAAAGTCCAATACAATACTCCCAGTTGAATATTCGATGATTGGGATCCCATGGGGTAACTTCCTATTTCATGAGGGAGAAGCCTATAATAGCCTCCAAGACAAATTTGGTCTGAGATCTTAACACTCTAGAGAAGTCTGGGAGATTATCAAAGGAGCAGTTGCTAGGAACCAGCTACATTTATGTAAGAAAACATCATAACAATTGAACATAACATAGAACATTTGAACCTAGGGCCCATCAAAGGCAGCCCCAGGATAGACAATAAAATTTGTCAATCATCACAGAGAAGATACATAGAAATCAAGTCAATGAAGTCACCAGTAATGGTAGCGTATGAGCTTTTTCACCCTCAACACGAGGAGAAACGATGGTTCCCATATCCCACTTGATTGGTTTGCATTCCTTGAAGGAAAATGAGGAGATAAGGTTACAAATCACCACCTCTGTAAAAATTGAGTAGATAATCTCGTGAAGCGGGGGTGACGCACTGATCTCAAGTAGTGCGTATTGGAATCCTCTGTCAGCTGCTGTCAGTCCCGAGGTCGTCAAAGATAAAGAAGACGATGTACATGCAAGAACGCGGACCACCCATGAACGTCAAGCTACCGGATAAATCAGCATGAGTTCATGAGCGAAATAAAGGCATCCTACAAATGAGAATATATCCCCGCGTTGGGAAGACTCGAGACCGATTCCGGCAAGTCCGTCAACCATCGCTCTGGCTTCCATTCCGAAGCATCAGGCCCCCATACAGCAGGGTTGCGATTTGCACCTAAATAATGGGGTCAACAGCGACGCATTGAGGTAACCACAGACTCAGATTCACCAATAACGGATATACCGATGGTGGACCCTTTCGGTACATAAATTTCCGTTATCTCTGTGCCATCGTTGCCTTTGATTGGAGTGGAAAGAGGCAGCACAACATCTTCTGTGTTGCTGATAAAAGCTAGTCAGCATGCAATGAGTCGAAAACAGTGAGAAATATTACGTCCGACTAAGCTGTGACACTGGAGGATAACTATTCATCATCAGAATATGCTCATGATCGGGCGCAAAGACTTACAGACGGAGTGTTTCCTTAATGATGGCATCCATGTAGGGTAGATTATTCAAAGCATCATAATCGAGGCGGTCGCCAGGATGGTACGCAACATTGATTTCTTCTCGAAGTCTCTGCTGCTCTTCTGGATGGGAAGCAAGTAGGAAAAATATTCGGGCGAGAGCTGCAGAGGTCGTATCCATAGCTGCAAAAATTATTGTTCTAACACGAATGAGCCCTGGATGAGAGGGCGGGCCGCAGACACGTACGTGATCTATACTCAGATTAATTTGTGTATTATGCAGGATCTCAAAATATATGGCCAACCTGTGCTATAATTTCCTCCTCTGATATATGGTCTTGTTCTTCAGCGGTTATATTTCCTTTCACTGTGACGGAGGTGAGGGCAGGTAACGCGAGGACCAGGATCCGCCTACTCAGGATACTGATGATATCTTTCCCTCCCCCGATCTGCTGGTGTAAATTGCCTTCTCTGAAGGCTAGTTTCTTTTGCTCATATATCCCCGTAGACGTGCGATGCATGACATCGAGAATATCCCGTACACGATGAAGTGCACGCCACGGGAGTGTATCCACAATCCATCGTTGAAACTTTCTGGATCCGATCTTCGACGCCCATGGTAAGATATAAGCAAGGGCGAAAGCCAGGGGAATAGCAGCTGGTCTGGTTAAGCACTGAAAAGTCTTGATAAAAGGCGACAGTACAATAACTTACACAAGCTCCTTTGCTGATTTACTAAATTCGTGTTCTGGAGCGTCAGAACTGAGAGTATCAAATGAGTAACCTAACCCAGTCTGGCCGATAAGTTCCAAAGCTGTTCGAGTAAACCAGGTGAACATGTCGATTTCCTTTGAGCCACTTTGTTGGACCCGAGACAAGAGAGAATCGTGCACCTTGGTACAAGTAAATGCACAGTGGTCATGGATCTGACGAAGGACTCACCCTTTGGCTAACAGAGTAGAACATAGGAACTGCAAGACTTAGACAAAGTGGGCAACAAGCAAGAGGGATCGTACCCAGTTCTCTGAGGTTCGTATTAGTGAATGCAGGGTTGAACAGTTTTCTGTGTTTGCGATGGGTGTCCCCTGACGAAATGTCGTTTCGAACGATACGATAAAATCACAAGACTTACCACGAGAAGCTACGATACCAGGGCCGAAAAAAGCAAGGTTTGCACTAGATAATCGATGATCAAAACCCGAGAGAAGCAAAGTGATGGCCACTCACCTGGCAAAACGCTCCGTGAGGGTCCATGATTGATCATTCTGTAGATACAGATCAGCAAAGAGAAGACATCGTGATACCTTTCTATCTACCTTGACAATGACGGTGTACAGTGCTCTGGGATCGAAAATATAAAGTTGCTTTTCCTATCAGTCTACATTAGACTTGTTGAGTACCATTGCATTATGATGGGTTCGCACCCCGAGAAGTGCATTTATCTTCGTGACCCCACCATCTAATCGAATGCGGTCAACGGGAATTCACGGAGTAAAAGAGTCATACATGTTGAGGCGATGTACTGATGAAATTTCCAGCCGTCTGCGTTAAATAGCTCAAGAAAATTGCCTTTATAGAGGTATGAATTGGGGCATGTATAGTGGTGAAATATCAAAGTCACCAGTGATGATCGAACTTGAGGACGGTCCCGGAATATTGGCAAATGGACCTTTGAGGAAATAGCGCCTAAGGACAAGAAGCAAAACTAGGCCAACAGTAAGAATAGTTGGAACTCCAATTGATAGAAGCAACATTTGGCAAAGAAGCTAGAGTTTTGCTAGAGTTGTCTTCTCATTTTTCCACGCACTAATTAGTCAAACACTTGTGTTTTCATTTCTCCTTATTATGCCAAGTGCCTGATCGCAGACTGATTACAAATCTTGAGAGATATGATTGTAGCAACATCACTATGTCAACTGTGTAGTGTGGGTTGGAACAATCCATGAATTCACCTCTCTTGAACCACTTTTGGGTGAAACCTTCACTTGCAACGAGCTTCTGTCATATTGTAGGCAAGTTTGATGATTAGGACTGTCTTTAATCTGGACTATCCTGAGGAGAAACTTCATTGTATGGCCTTTGGTAGCTCATGTTATTTCCATTCCACAGAAATTCCAGATCTGTCTCAAGTTTAGAGAACATCTATTCTGGCACAATCACAACATCTGGGAAGACCCCAAATTTGAGACTCAGGTCTGGCATGGAACATTCTAGGGTAATCTGGGTGCTCAGATCATTGTCATCCAATCACTTCAGCCTTTTCCGGATTGGCAGAAGTTGGCCCCTGGGGGTCAGCAGGGGGGGTATAGCAAGTGACCAGAAAACGGACATCCCTTTGATAGTGTGGTTCAAGATAAAATGACTATATTTGTGATATCCCTTTCGAACTCTCACACCCCTTCAGCCGAACTAGGTTGCAACCTTACCCATTTGCGAGACGACCCCTCTGCTCTTGGTCAAGAGGAGCATATGTTATTCTTATGTCATCTCAGTATCTGAGAGTGAGCCAAATAGTTATTCGGGAAAGGAGAACACCATATGATCATTCTTGTTTTGGGTGAAATGAAAATCCCAGTACTCGGTGCCTACCGAGGAACACTACTGCGCTCTATCATTGTGAGTCAGAATGATCAAGCGAAGACTATTTGTGAATTTGATATCATGATCAGGAGTTGAGAGCGACTGAGAGGTCTCCATCCATCTTCCGGAGGACCATCAGAGACAAGCAAGCAATGTTGTTTCTTTGCGGATCAAAGTTCGGAACATGATCAATATCTTGAATAGCGCGTTCGTAAGCCTTTACTTCTGGTTACAGGCCACGAAAACAGTGCTCGGGATTCACTTTTCATTGAATCATCTCTGCTACGTCTCTGCAGCTCATGCGGGATGCAATGAGCCTGCTTGTGTTTGCGTTTGTTGTGGATAGTTCAGATTTTGCCTTGCTCATTCGTGCCTGGCAATCTCTCATCTCTCATCGCCGTTGCTAACCCCATAAATTTGTTACTATTCGTGGCACACTCTTGCAATTGATTGGTGCCTTTGCTAGTGTGCAAATAAAGTGTGAGTACGGACATAAAATGTTGCGACTTGTCTTCTAAAAATGGTCTCTGATCCATCTGTTGATTTGAGTAGAGACAGGTCCATGCATGATTCCCGCCTTGTTGTCGATGCAAAGGTCAAACTTGTCCAGGGCCCTTTTTCGGCTGAATCTGATTCTGACAAGAGGATTCTCATCGGTTCGGCTATAGTTAAGCAACGTTCGCAGAGTTTTTCCAATGCATCGGCTTCGTCAGTTTCGGACCACGACCCTACCTCAGTCTTGTCTCCCCCCAGATCTCTTCACATCATGTCTCCCAATGTTTCCTTCCAATCATCGAGCCCTTCCCGAGATGACACCATGCGCGCTACTTCCGAGTATGTCATTGCAATGCATGACTATGAGCCACAACAGTCAAACACGACATGCTTGTCATTTCGCACTGGAAACATCATACATGTACTCAACCGGGATCCTAGTGGTTGGTGGGATGGCGAGTTTGAAGGGCGAAGAGGGTGGTTTCCTAGCAATTATGTGAGTGCAGACCCTGGGAAGTCCAAAAACTCGGCAATTCAGGTGAACATCGGTCTCTTCTCTTTTCCGAGTTTATTTTTGATCATACATCATTGTAGCTGCCCCAGCGTGCTTTACGCGCACGCAGTTCATCTTCCGTGTCCGCAACATGGACGGCTGCTGCAATCCGGAAACACAATCGACAGTCTTCTGACTATTCAGCAGATCCTATCCACTACTCCGCGCCTATCATGGTACCAATGGTCCATGGTCTTTCTCTTCTTCAGAATGCTGTACGAGCGAATCGAATCACCCACTTTCAGCCTTCGGCAGCATGCATCATCGCATGTGTGCGTCGCATATTGACGAGCACCGATACCATCAATCGAAACGCACCAGCACTACGGAAGTTTCCTGCCCTGGCGCAGGAGCGAAGCAAACTTCTCAATACCCTTGCCAAATTGGTTTCACAAGCGAGGCGAGCTTCCGAGACCGGTTTGTCCGAAAAGGAGCTAGCAGATGAGATCATGGAGATGTTGAAGACGGGTGGTTTAGTCTTTTCTCAAGTTCGCCGTTTCGTTGCAATCGCGGTGCAGTGCGGGATCGAGCTTCCGCAAGAACCAAGCGAAATGGACAAATCTTCCCAAACCCAAAATTGGAGGAGCAATGACCCAGATGACGGATTCTCTCCAGATAGTCCTACCCCCAGACAACGACGGTACTGGGAGAAACCGATCGGTGTTTCTCCCCCAGCAGTACCTATGCGTGCAAGAAGCGTGGCAGACCTTCGAAATGTATCAACTCAGACAAAGGAGCGAAATTTGGCCCGGCACAAGGCTGAACTGTCGATCAGCAGTGCCTCATCTTCGTCATTTTCGTCACAGGATTCCCCGGAAGCCCCAATACCATCCCAATTCCCATCTGGCCCGACAACTTCATTGCAAGTTCTGGAAGCGCTGCGCCTCACTCACGACCAATACCTTTCCACCATCGCAGCGTTCATCGGGCATGCACATACCTACAGTCGATCGTCACATGCTTCGAATACTGGGCATTTTTATGAGCTCACACGCGAAATTGTCAGCATGGTTGAAAAGATTCTCACCATCGTTGTGGCTGTCACGATCCACCCAGATATCTCCCTACATAGGGCGAAAAACCTCAGAGTGGTCAATGAAGGCCTATACACTGTGACAAGCGAGCTGACGGATTTTGTTCGTCGACTCTCTTTACCATTGGTGTCTTCGATCTCTGAAGAGGAGGAGAAGTCCGCATTGATCAGATCGGCGACGAGTGCATTGAAGGCTGGTGCCGACTGTGTTGCTGCAGTGAAGGTGTGCCTAAATCGTGCAGGTGTCCAACGGCCGTTTGTTATCAACCTACCGTATACAAACGACGAGGGTCATTCACAACTACCATCTCGGCGTCCGAGTCTCCCTGGAGGGTTGAGCAGAGCAATCAGTATGGACGTACTTCGTGGGGCTCAGAATCCTTTCTTAGGGGACGATGAAGACCTTACGATTCATCCTAGACCTTCAAACGTGCTTTCGCGGACGAGGGAACTGTCTTCGGGATCTGACCATAGTGTCGTATCAAAAATCTCATGGGCAGATTCGACTGACACTGCTGCGACATCTCCCGCCGATACTCGACCTCCTCCTTTCTCTCTTTCAAAGATTGATGCGAGAGCCGACATAGAACCCGACCTGCCGTCCCCGGTATCGGTTGAGACAAAAACAGACGACTGTACGACATGGGAAGGGAGTACCAAGAACCATGGCACTGTGGCATTGGAAGAGAAAATTGCCAATGGCGAGCTTACCACAGGTTCGCTTGGATTTGATCAGGATCCGGAGAGTTGGATGTACACACATGATTATTCCTTGGAAGACGTTGCATATAACAGCGAAGGTATTCTGGTCGGTGCCACGATGGAGGCTCTGGTAGAAAAGATGACACCTCATGATGCAATAGTCGACCCAGCTTTTTCATCTGTCTTTTTCATGACTTTCAGGCTTTTCACGACACCTGCAGAGCTTGTCGAGGCGATCATTGGGCGGTATAATCTCGTACCTCCACGTAGTGCCTCTACGTCTATCGAGGAGTTACATTTGTGGCAGCATAAGAAAGGTTTACCGGTGCGACTACGTGTGGCTAATATGATTAAGTCCTGGGTGGAACTTCACTGGAGAATTGGGATAGATGATGTTATATTGCCAACGCTCACAACGTTTACAAAGGAGGCGCTGGCTATATTTTTCCCAGGTCCTGCACAAAGAATATCTGAGCTTCTGGAGATCAGAAAGCATGCTGCAGAGATAGGAAAGGGGGAGCGAAGGCTCCGAGACATACCGAATCCATTCGTCCCTGTCCTTAATGGACCCATTTCTGAAATTCCACGACCGAACATGACGAAAACATTGCTTGTTGCATTACGGAAGAAGGAATATTCGAATATTCTTTTAACAGATTTCGATGCCTTGGAGTTGGCGAGACAAATAACAATTATAGAGTGTAGTTTGTATTGTGCTATCCAACCCGAGGAGGTTTTGGAGGCGGGTCAGGGACAGCAGGGTGATGCAAAGTCGATGTCAAACCTGAACGTAAAGGCTGTTACATCGCTGAGTACAGTCATCACTGGATGGGTGGCTGAGAACATTCTCAACGAGCACGATATGAAAAAGAGGACAGCGCTCATCAAATTTTTCATTAAAGTTGCTGATGTGAGCTATACTGCTTTTTTCCTTTCTTATCCTTTACACCCTCGAAATGACTGATTCTCTGTGAAACAGAGATGTACATCATTAAACAATTATTCCACTTCTCGATCAATCTTAGCTGCATTGGACTCGTCGACGATAGCTCGTTTGCATCAGACTTGGGCTGTAAGTGCACATTTATGCTTTTTTTCATTATTGATGGTCATTCTTGCATGGCACTGACGACTTTTGCAGGGTGTATCGCAGAAATCCAAGACGCAGTTTGAGTCGCTTCGGAAGCTTGCCGATCACAGTCGGAATTACCATGAGTATCGTTCAAGGCTTCGAAATACCTTGCCGCCTGCTGTTCCTTTTCTTGGTGCGTCTATCGGGGACAGATGATAAATAATACTTATCGGATTGAACAGGTTTGTATCTGACCGACGTGACGTTTTGCCGTGAGGGGAACCCGTCTCATCGTGCTTCGCCGCTCAACAACAATAAGAAACTCTTGAACTTTAACAAGTATCACAAGCTTGTGCGTATCGTCGAGGGTGAGGGTCTATATTAGTCTTACGAGTGGAGAGGCTGACAGTTTGAATTGACCAAACAACAATAACAAAAAGACATGCAGCGGTTCCAAGTTTCATACAACCTCAAAGCCATCCCGGAAGTCCAGGATTTTCTGAATGCATCGTTTGAGAATTCCAAGCGTAGCGGAGATTTTCAGGATTTGTATCGCCGGAGGTAACGGTTTATCACTGTTTTTTTTGTGTTCATAAAGAGTTGATATGGTGGTTGTCGTTCTTTTTGTTCAGTTTGCTTGTGGAACCTAAGCAAGCTGCGGACACGGTCCCGATGAGTGATATGCGACAATTGTTTAATTGGGCGATTCGGTCACAATCGACGACGACGACGGCGACGGCGACGGCGACGATGATTCAGTGAAAAGCGATCGTTTGAATATGAATATGCAGAATGTCTTTCTCTCTTGAATCTCTGCGCGGATCGGTGATGATATTCCCCACGACGGTTCATTTTTTTTTTTTTCAGTTTTGAGATGGTTTCTTCTTGTGGACCTCTTCATCCAAGGGTTACTGGTCTTTTTTTTGAAACTTCGTTTCTTTTTTCAAGAAGGAAGCTTGGATCATCTCCTCGATATCGACATCTATTCGACTTTTGACTTTGTTTTTCTAGTTTCATTTTTTTGTTATGTACTATCCCATATGTTCTCGCTGTACTTGGTTTTTTCAACCCTCTTACCCCTTTTTGTTCTTGGTGATTTGGATTGTATTGTTATTTTCTGACTGTTTGCCTTCACCTTCTCTTTTTCTCTCTTGTTCGTCTCGCTTTATTTTTTGATTTGGACCTTTTTTCACGCTCTGCCATTTTCTTTTCAATACTGAGGGTCTTATTCTATCATCTATCAGTCATGATAGCTCGCAAGCTCGTCTCTTTCGCAGCATAGTTACATCTACATTTTCTGACTTTCACTCATTGTCATTGTCATTGTTGCCTATCCTAGCTCACATCACATAGCACACATACCTCTGTTGTACTCACAGGTCAAACCCAAATGATGTTTTTTATTCTACATTGTGCTGAGTCTTCCAAATTACGTTAATGATAGGTATACAAACGAGACTATAGGCAGCACCGATCAGCATGCAAGACAGACAAACAAACTTGATGGAAGATCAATGATCGGTTGGGGTACTGCTATGAAAATATTTTGTCACGTAGTAGCCTATACCTTTCTTTGCTGGAGTCTTGGACCGCTTGAGTTTATCACCACGAGTATGGGTGATAGGAGGATACGTGTTGATCGTGACACAAGGTCCCTATAACCATAGACCAAAAAAAATCAGTAAACCGATCAGTAGCCAAAAAAATACAGGCAGGCACACAATACTCACGAAATCATATACAAAAGGCCTACGCTCTGTGGTGCCAAAACATCTCGAACTCTCCAGGATAACAGAATAAACTGGAGAAGGATCGTTCCCAGGTGCATGGACACTCCATCCATCTGATGGATTGCGAACGTCCCAGAATGAGAGAACGCTATGTCTAGCTGAACCAGCAGCAATGTGAGAACCGGAGCCACCGCCACAGGAGATGGAATAGATGGGTTCATAGGACCATGGGTTGCATAGGGATAGGACGGGAGAGAGAGATGGAATTGAACGGGTCGTTAGAGGCCCGTTTACGGAGGTGGATATAGAGGTGGTAGGGTAAGAGACCGGTGAGGTTGGAAGGCGAAGATCGTAGCACCGGACTTTGCCGTCGTACCAACCGCCGACGAGAATTTGGGGTGAGGAACCCCAGGGTGAACAGGGTGGTGCTTGGGAAAGTCCATATACTGCCGAGGATGGGTGAATTTGAAGTGGTACAGATCCTGCAGAAGGAGTATATCTTCCAGCTGTGAGAAGGACAGAGGGTATGCCAGAGTTGGGAAATGAGAGATCAGGAAGATTATACACCGGTAAAGGGGCATATGGGTTGGAAGTGCCGAAAGCAGCATAAGGTATGGACGGGGACAAACAGAGATGAGATGCCCAACTCCGTGTTTTGAGCTCCATACTAGAATACCAAGTGAGTGTGGAGTTGGTTCCATTATTTTGAGTAAGATCACGGTGATCTGCGAGAGTGGCTGATCCGTTCAAGGAGAGTGACAGAAGGAAGTGAGAGGCTGATGAGAGACTTTCGGAAAAATCATTGGTGCTGGATGGGGCGCTGGCATGTAGTCGAGTGATTCTTAACTGGTTTTGGGGTGAGTCCCCAGAGGAAGGACGAAGAATTATGCATTCAATCAGTCCATCCTGAAAGGCGATGAAAAATGTGTCATCATATCCTGAGGTATTGACAAGGGTTATGCCCGTGATATCTCCGGAACGCTCGTGTCCATCAAGAAGGGAGGAAGAACCTTCAAAAGTGACGGCAGGAGCAGAGTTCTCGTCACAGGATTCAAATTTGTAAGAATGTATATAGTTTCCCGAGGCGACGACAAGACGATTAGTAGAAATAGCGAGGAGGGGAGAATTCTTCGTGGGCCAAGGGTCAGAGAGAGGACGAGCAACAAAAGTGTTGGTCTTCCAAGCTGCATCATTGAGAGCATCGTACTTGACAAGAAAGTGTGGAGACCACAGAGCCCGAGCACGAGAGAGACTGAGAGAGGGCCTGGGATGTGAGCGGTGGTAGCTTGACCAGCCGTACTCATTGACCTTGGATTTGGTATGAGTTGGAGGACATGAAGAAAGTCATTTCAACATACAAGGCCGTGAAGAAAACTGCAGGTCTGTGCAACTGCAGCAAGCTCGTAGGGGCCGAGAGAGGCGAGGACGAGGATGACAATGTCGTGTGGCAACTTTGCAAACATTTCCGCCAGTGCGAGAACAAGGTGGTCTGATGAAGATAAATCTGGAATCCACGTGATATTAATCCTATAAATAGAATACACAAGAAATAACAGAAAAATCCATGCCCTCGTCAAGGTCTGTCATCAAAAACAGGCAATGCATCTCATTCATATCATTTCACACTCTCTGGGAACTCTCTGTGTGATGTTTTGTGATGATTATTGAATATCTCAGGCCAAGCATCGAGTCACGTGACGTCCTCACGGGGTCGTGTCGGCCATACCAGTCTCGGCCAGACAGCTACTCCGAGCATGAGGCGAGATGTCCGCATTCTCCTCGTCGGCGATGGTATGTATATTGAGAAAAACTGTATTGTCTGTATGATTGCTGATACGCTATAGAGGGAGTGGGCAAAAGCACCATTATCACCTCACTAATTAAAGAATCTTTTATAGCCCATGTACGCGTCGACGCTCCTGTGGAATAATTCCAAACTTATATGTCTAGGTACAACATATCGTCCCAGAAGTTACCATCCCACCAGAGGTCACCCCAGAAAATGTTACTACATATATTGTAGACTCCGGCGGTACCCATGCTATCTTCAAATTTGCCCTCATCTACTCACTCGTCGTCATTGCAGCTGGGCCACACGACCGTGCCCACCTTGAAGCAGAAGCTAGAAAGGCACACGTCATCTGCGTTGTTTATGCTATCGATAACCCTAATTCCTTTGACCGCATACCTACCTACTGGCTTCCTCACTTCCGCCAACTTGGTGTCAATGTACTACTCTTGTTATCTCTCACATGCATACTCATGTGCTGACTATTTTGCTCAAGGTACCCGTCATTCTCGTCGGCAACAGAATTGACCTGCGCGGTGGAGAGGTCACGAATGAGGCCCTTGAGGATGAGATCGTTCCTATCATGAACGAGTTCAAGGTGCGTTCAAGAGTCTCTCCCGGAGTATCCTGACCTTGCTGAAAGCTGCGTGGTTCCCTGTAGGAAGTTGAGACGTGCGTTGAATGCTCGGCAAAAATTCCTTTTAACATTTCCGAAGTCTTCTACTTTGCCCAAAAGGCCGTCCTTCACCCCACCGCTCCCCTTTATGACTCTCGCGATCATGTACGTTTCTTGTGGTCCCTGTTATGGCTCGCTCCATTTTGGCCTTGATCAATGGTTCCGTAGATCCTCAAGCCCGCTTGCGTCGCAGCTCTCAGACGAATATTCAAGCTCTGCGATCTGAACAAGGACGGAATTCTTGACGCTTCAGAGTTAAACGAGTTTCAGGTGCCTATATTCAGTCTTCATAGCATTCTACTTCTCCCGTTCATACAACTTGAACTCAGCGCAAATGCTTTGACGCACCCCTACAACTGCAAGAACTCGAAGGAATCAAAGCTATGGTGCAGGAGCATGCAGAGGGTGGCGTGCGAGGCGGTGGTCTGACGGAATCAGGTTTTTTTTACCTGCATACTATCTTTATTCAACGTGGTCGACTCGAGACCACTTGGACTGTGTTACGCAAATTCGGGTATGCGGAAGATCTAAGATTGACGGAGGCTTTCCTTGCACCCAAGTACGCTGCTAGTATTATGGTCTTTGCTGAACGAGCGATTACTAACTCATTTATGTACTGGTAGATTTGATGTTCCGTCGGATTGTTCTGTGGAGCTGAGCCCGCTTGGGTATCAGTTCTTTACCGATATCTTTGAGTCGTTTGACAAGGTATCCTATCTGTGAAACCTTTCCCTCTTGTATCATCTCAAAGTTCTTTCACAGGATCAAGATGGAGCTCTGAAGCGTGATGAACTAGAAGATGTTTTCAGTACATCTCCGGGGAACCCATGGGCTGATCAAAATTTCCCAGATACAACGTTATCGGACGACGCAGGCGCTGTAACACTACAAGGGTGGCTCGCCCAATGGAGGTGCGTAACGCAAGTGCTCCAGTGTTCAATTGTCAACACGAATCGAAATAGCATGACGACATTACTGGATCATAAAACGACACTAGCGTACCTCGCATATCTAGGCTACCCAGGTGCATCTCAAACCGAAGCACTGCAAGTAACAAGACCTCGCAAGACTGATAGAAGGAAGGGGAAGGTTACGAGGAATGTTTTTTTGTGCTATGTGTGTGGCGCTGCTGGCTCAGGCAAGACCTCTCTTTTGAGAGCGTTTGCTGGGAAGCCTTTCAACCCAACGTATGAGCCGACGAGCAGGCCGATTAGTGTGGTTAACTCGGTGGATATAGTTGGATCAGAGAAGTATTTGGTGGTACGTACTTGTGTCCATGTATACGCGCTTGAGATGGGATTACCTCTTGTCCCAGCTGCAGGAATTTGGTTCGCGCTATGAGGCAGAGACTTTGCGAAGCTCGAAGAAAATTACAGACCGGCCCGATGTCATTGTTTACGTACATGACTCGAGTGACACAAATTCCTTTTCCTACATCAGTAACCTACGAGTGCGTGTTCTTGGGATATTGACCATGGTATGCTAAAACTATCAACGTTATCCAGCAACAATATAGTCTCGATCATATACCAACGCTTTTCGTAGCGACCAAGTCAGATCTGGACCTGGCTCTGCAGGTGAGAAAGAGACACCGAATTCGATTCCAAGAAGAGTACAGAGTGTTCTGACAAGTGTGTGTGCTTCTCTCTTGTGTTCCCGACACTGCTGGCAATGGGTATAGCGTCACGAAGTCCAGCCTGATGTATATTGTCGACGACTCGGGCTGCAGGTGCCTGTATCCGTCAGTGTGAAGGACGGGCAAATGGCGGATGTATTCCACACCATTTGCAGAATCGCGATGGACCCGTAAGCGATCTTATCCTATATTCGAATGATTTGAATCGTTAATCGATGTAGTCATTCGGCTATACCAGGCGGAGCCGACCGTGCGATGACATCTGCCGCGAGGCTGAAGATGTATATTACATTAACAGCGATTGTAGGGGGCTGCACTGCAGCGCTGATGGTTTTGTTTCGGAATTTGCGGACACCAGTGGGATTGGGGGCATGGAGCACGTCATGGGCACACTGGCTGGTTGGAGGTGCTCATAGACGGTAGCAATACGTGTTTATGTACGTAGGGAGGTAGACCTCGCGCCCGCCTCGTTGCGGACTATAATAATTATGGATGACATTATGGGTGATCGGTGAGATCCGAAACTTGACTTGTGACCTTTTAAGGAATCCCATCAGTTCAGCCCTCCCAATTGAACTAGTCTTCCCCAGTTGAACTTGTCGGTCTTGCCGCACAGTCCAGCTTTTTCTCATCTGCAATACTCTCAACAACATGGACATGGATCTCAACATGACTGCGGCAGGCTATCAGCCTGTCTTTGAATCGCAAATACAGGTATCTCAGATGTGGGCTGCAGAGGAAGCGCAGCGCCATATAGATCGAGACGGAAAGATGTTGTAAGTCTCTCTGTCATCGTCAGCCATTTGCCTCCACACACACACACAAAACGGCTATGCACACTCTCTTGCAAAAAAAATTATAAAAAAACATAAATTTCATTTTCTTGGGGAACCACTCTTATAACACTTCTCGACGCAAAAAAGGGACCTGGTGTTCATACAAGACTGTACGGGGAGTCAAGGATCTTATATCTCCTCAGCGACAAAGAACATCGAAGCGATCTGTGCGTATATCTTCGAGTCGGGCAAGTTACAACATCCGGAAGATCTGCGAGTTGGACTTGTGGCCTTTCGGGATCATCCGCCGCAGGATCATACGTATGTGACGAGGAGTTTTGGGTTTTCGTCGGATATAAGCCAGGTTCATAAGGACCTTTCGTCGTTGTATGCGAGTGGGGGTGGGGATGGACCGGAAGCGGTTACGGCTGCCCTTGCCGAGGTGCTGAAAATGGATTGGAGAACGAATGCGAGTAAGATGGTTGTGCTTATTGCAGATGCGCCCCCGCATGGTATTGGGGAGTATGGTGATGGTTAGTAGTTTTTTTTTCCAAAAAGCTCTTCTCATGTGTGTGTGTGTAAATGTGTGTTGAAATGGCGATTGGCTGACTGAGAGGGGCGATTTATTACAGGATTCGACGATGGGTCGCCTGATGGATTCGATCCATTACAACTCGTGAGAGAAATGGCCTTGAGGGGCATTACGCTGGTGATTCAGCGTTTCGATTTCTTTTTACTTTTGAATTATTCAATTAATGCTTTTTGTGTTTCTTAGTTCTTTGTTGCTTGCGAGCCGGCGCTCAGTGGCTATTCGGTATGTACACTTTCGTATCTGAATTATATATGACTGCTGACAACGGAAGAAATACCAGTATGCAACTGATTTCTATCAAGCTATCACAAATATTACATCGGGGCTCATGCTTCCATTGACAACTGCCGATCTCCTTGCGCATGCTATCGTCGGCAGCGTGTTGGAAAATCTGGATATGGAACGACTTATTAGAGAAGTTGGACAAGCCGTTGCGAGGAGGATAATTGGAGAGAATCAGAGCGTGGATGATGTTGCGAAGGAATTGCATGAGACGTTGAGGTTGAGGAACGAAAGCACGAAAAAGGTGGTGATTGAGAGTATCTATAAAGAGAGCGAGGAGGCGAAACATAATGTAAATGTATTCATGACGGCGTCTTCTTTACCGGAAGCACGGCAATCGTTGAAGCGGGTAAGTTATCAATTAATCATCTTTCAATCTTTCATTGATCAACGTGGATTTTTTTTTGTAGGTACATGGAACACGGTTCACAGACAAATATATCCAGTCGAGACAACACCTTTCACGCTATTCATATCCCATGGGTTCCTTATATACTCCTTCGCGCTCACCACCGCCCAAAATAAAACCCCTACCTACCTACACGCATTCGCCACCCTCATCGCCCTCATCACCCTCATCATCACCACTTAGAGTCCGTAAAGTTATCAGTGACTTTGCCACCTTTGGGGTATCGAAAAATGCCAGCGTATTTGGGACGGCGGTGCAGAGCACGCCATTTTCGCTCGCTGGTGGGAAAGCTGCGTTTGGATCTATAAGGCCTGGTGCAGCTAGGTCTGGGTTTGAAGATGATGAGGAGGACGACGATGATAGGACGATGTTGATTGGACAAAAAGTGGAATTGAGAGAGGGCGTAGTATCTCTCGAGCAGGTGGGATGCTTGTTATTTTTTTTGTGGATTCGACTCATCATTCATTCCCTTTTTCTTTTTCTTAGGCGAAGCGAATTGCAATGCAGAGTACGTGGAGAAGCCTCCGATCTTAAATTTTGATATATATTGTGTGTATGTGTGTGTGTTCTCGCTCGCTCGTTGAGACGATGTCCGATTCACTTCAGCAAAGTGTAGTTTTTTTTTCTGTTTTGAATCTACTATTGTTGCGCTATCTCGTAGCAAATTTACATGATTTTTTTTTTGAATATCATTTTCCTTCAACCAACTGACCTCGAGTGCAAAATCTCGTCGTTGCACGGGAAAATACACACAGACAGACAGACAGACAGAGAGAGAAAGATACGAGAACAATATAGTCGTACTCTACTCGACTTTGGACTTGCGCCTTTTCCTCTTTTTTGACTCGAGTTTTTCCAAAGCTATTGCGACGAAGTCACTCTTGGCATGTTTACGTTGGTCATTTCGATCTCGGGTCTTCTCTTTCTTCTTCTTCTTGACTCCTGACCCTAAATCTTCTGCAGGAGCAGTATCGCCAATGACAGAGTTCAACCCTGCCGAGGTACTACTATCCGAGCGTTTACGTTTTTTTCTTGGAATCGGTTCCTCCAGCTTGCCTGTTGTCGCCTTAAATTTGGATTGTTTCTTCTTCTCCTTCTTCTTCTTCTCCTCCTCCTCCTTTTCCTTCTCCTCCTCCTCCTTTTCCTTCTCCTCCTTCTTGTCAACGTGTTCGGCTCGTTTTTTCTCTACCTGTTTTTGGTTCTTTTTTGAATTCTCTCTCTTCTCTTTTCTCTCACGTTTTCGTTGTTGGCTTGTGTTGACATCCTCGTCTTTGTCTGTTACCTTGTCCCGTTTTCTTTTGTGCTGATGATCATGATCATGGTTCTGATGAACCTCGCATGTCTTTGTCTTGATTATGATCATTATTGATTATCTATTTGTTGTGCTAGGGACGAACGTACGGTATCTGTCATTTTGGCTTTTGCCATCGCCATGGGAGTTGCTCTTTGTGTACTGCCGTCATTTGCAAATGGGATATAGGTTGTTGTATTCTCAGATAGGCTGTCTATTGTGGTAGGCGCCAGTTTAGCCGCTGTAGAATCGGTGTTGGGAATTGTCGAGTTGTTGGAGTTGGAATCGGGACCGAGAACGGGACCACGGAAGAAATGAGAGTAGAGGATGCGTTTGGCTGCTTCTTGGTTTGCTGTGGTTAAGAGATTTGGGGATGATGGTGAGGGAGGAGTGGCGGTGGTGAGTGCGGTAGAACTGGATGCGGATGCGGATGTTGAGGCGGGTGTACCACGTTTGGGTGCTTTATTGGATAAGATGCCGGTAGATGTTCTGTCTAAGAGTTGAGTGTTTGAGGCAGGAAGAGGATTAGATTTGTCCTATGCGATCGTATGAGGACTTTCATGTTCAGAACAGTAAAAAAAAAGAAAAAGAGTATACATACAGAAGACGAATCGACATCATCATCGTCCTTGTGCAGCTTGACCTGAATAGTTTTCGCCGCGACAGAAAACAAACTGTTATAAATACATAAATGAAAACAAAGTTCAGTAGGGAGGAAGGGAAGGAGAAAAAAAACGAAACTGGTCCCAGAACGGAAATGCCTCGTCTCTGTCTTTGCCTAGACCTGATAATGTACGTTTTTGGGGGATGGCGAGGGGGCGGATGAGAGCGTCTTGACGAAGGCCGGTGCCGAGGCCAGGCCAACCCTGGGAGATGAGATATGAGTGCCCATCAAGTGGCATTTTATAGAAAGATAGTGTGATGGTTTGATGGTACAAAAGAATCTCTTTATTTATAGAAATACAGATAAAGAATAATCTCAACTTGATGAAATTCTTTATCTGTTTTGTTTGCCCTCAAAGGAAACATTTACATTGACTGCCGCATTATTGGACTAGATCTACCATACCCATTTGTAGATACACCATGACAATCACAAAGCACACAGCAGGGCATTTCAAGCAGTGAATTCGGTCATCAAACCATCCGCATACTGAAACTCGCCAGAGTTCTCGTACTTTTGATAAATCATGAAGCACTTCTGTATGATATTCGTGGAAACAAGAAACGCACCTCCCACATGTCGATGGCAACTTGGCAGCTCTCTCTCACGACTCTTGGCGCATCGTCTCTCACCATCCATTCCTTCAAATGGGGTAACACTTCAGGGGTAGCGATGCCTCCCAAGGCTTCAGCAGCTTCGTGTCTGACCATAGCCGATTCAGATGTGTTCCGCAGGACTTGCACAAGAGAGGGAACGGAATGAGGGGAGAGCATTTGGCCGAAGATGAAGGCGATTTCGTGTCTATTTAGGGGGGGGTGGGGGGGGTGAAGAGATATTATATCGATTCGTTAGGGGAGTTTACAAAAGAAAACACACTTGAATAAAGCACTGTCGTCTGAAAATCCAGAGGCGAGTGCGTCTACTGCTTCTGCTGTACCGATATTACGAAGAGCGAACATGGCACGATATCGTTCAAAAAGTGCAAGTTTTGTATTGGTGAGGTCCGTCCGGAGAGATAATATTCGTTCGGGAGTCACGAGCTCGGTTTTTGGCGTACCGGAAAGTAATCTCGATGTTGCTGGTGCTGGGTCTATCGAGGTATATGTACTATAGACAGGAGTAAGCTCACCGGTAATGGATAGGACAAGAGACGGACGAACGAGGGATTATTATCTGAAGAATCATACGCTAGAGCATGTTTCTGGCCTTCTGGGGAGTTGTCCCATTCAATTTTTGCTAGTGCTATTTCGCAAGTTTCGCGTACGCTGCGGTTGGAGTCGGTCAAGAATTCTCTGAGGATGGGAAGAGAGGAAGAGGAGGATATTGCACCCATTGCTTCTGCTGCCTGATGTCAGTAATTTTTTGTCCAGCAGGTTCAAAGGAGGTATGTTCGAGGGGAAAGGCGCACCTCATGGCGAACCATAGGATCCTCGTTCTCGTCACGGAGAACAGACTCAAGTGTGGGTAGAGCAGTCTTGACTTTCATTTGTCCGAGGCAGTATGCAAGTTCGTGTTTGAGGAGTGCTGAGTCGTCCGAGAAAGCTAGAGGATATTACCACACACGTTCCGCTTGGAAGGAAATGGGAGAGGCGCACCCTGAGAAATAATGCGAACAGCATCCTCGTTTTTTAATGATTTGAGAGTAAACAGAGCACGAAATCGTTTGTGCAGGGGAGCATTTCCAGTACGATTGAGTAGAACGCTTTCGAGGGATTTGAGCTGATCTTGTGAGGCGGTCATTGGATAAGATAATGATGGCTGGTGACAAGTCACAATCAGTTTTTTTGTTGACTGCTCTGATATGCCGAAATCCAAGCGCTCGAAGCTGGGTAGGACTGCAGTGGCTCGCAAAAGAGGACAGTAGACTGACACGATGGCTAGTGTCGTTGACCCAGGTCGCGAAGAAAACGAAGGAGCATAAAAGCTCGCTGATGAACGAGGTCAGGTAGATGTGCCTCGTTTACTAGGTTTGCACTGATGCTCTGGCGAAACAGTTGCAAGAGACTTCTGTAAAATGGAGATACTGCTGGTTATTCGAAGTCGGAAACATGCGGAATTCGCATCTGTCGACGGTACGACAGCTGTGGAAGGGGTAAGCACCTCACAACTTGGGCCCAGCCTAGATTGATGGGACACTGTCAGGACTGCACGGATATTTTTTGCTAAAGGAACGGTTATGGCAAAGGC